>Ga0302231_10000160_pt1 | contig 56721 bp, 55 predicted proteins | sample II_Palsa_N2_2_FD_193522 | JGI IMG/M metagenome (GOLD analysis project Ga0302231, IMG submission 193522) | Peat permafrost microbial communities from Stordalen Mire near Abisko, Sweden - II_Palsa_N2_2 | ecosystem: Environmental > Terrestrial > Soil > Palsa > Peat permafrost | place: Sweden...
CACGGCCATAGTCCCAGTGCAATCGCCGCTGCCAGCGCTCGGCCTCGTCGCGCAGCAATGGCCTCAGCTGCGCCGCGGAGAAGTGGCGGAGGTCCAGGATCTCGAGTTGCGCGAAGTGATTCAGCATTTGACTCAACAGCGCTCGACCTCAAACTTCCCTAACTTCTAGCTTCGAGGATAGACCCTATAAACTGATAGGCCTTGTGCCTCGTACAGCAGCAGGGGCTGTGTAAATCTCCCCTTTAGATAATTCTCCAACAACGGTTCATCGCGCGTCGGAAACACCACCAGGTGTTCGCCTTCCGGAACGCCCCCGTCGGCATAGCTCACGATCTGTTGGTCGCGATAGAACGCCAGTCCGTACACCAGATCGCGGCGCACATTGAGCTCTGCCACGACCGTCGCGTTCGGATCAGCTTGCTGAATCTCCCGCGCCAGCGGACGTGCCGAGTAGTTAAGGTCCAGCAGCCGGCCGTTTCTCCCCAGCAGAAAATACAGCAGGATCACCAGCGGAATCATCGTGACCAATCGCAGTTGTTGGACGCCGAACCGGCGCGTCACCAGTATCACCAGCAGCGCCGCCGCGATCCCCAGCACGATCGCCCACGTCAGTATCCCCGCCGCCGGAATCAACCGCTGGTACACCATGTACTGCGGGCAAAGAATAAGGACGAAAGTCAGAACTCCAGTCAGCACCGCGTGCGTGTACAACAACCAGTTCGAGATCCCCTGCCTTCGAACCCGAAACAGGTAATCCCCCGTAAGAATCGCCAGCGGCGGAATCGAAGGAAGAATGTATCCCGGAAGTTTCGAATCGGAGAACGAAAAGAAAATAATCGGGAACAACGCCCACAGCACCAGGAACTCCGGAAACGCGTCACCGGCGCGAACATGACCCACGTACCGCTGCCGCTTGGAGCGAGCCTTCCACTCCGCAAAGGACGTGTACACACCGTCAACCAACGCGCGAGCAGACAGCGCCGTCCACGGCATCATGCCCAGAATCAGCACGACCACATAGTAATAAAACGGTTGGTGATGATGGTAGAGATTGGTCGTGTAGCGCTCTAGATTGTGCTTCCAGAAAAACTCGTTCAAAAACGTCGGATTTCTGCGCTGCACCGCGATATACCAGGGCAGCACCATCACCAGGTAAAGCACAATCCCCGGTATCCAAATCGTTCGCCGCAAGGCCGACCACTCACGCCTCAGCCCCAAAAATAAACAGATAATCGACAGCGCAAGAAAGGGCGCTACCGGGCCTTTTGCCAGCGTGGCCGCAGCCCCAAAGAAATAAAGATCGAAGAGCCAGAACTTCTTGCCCGTCTCATACCATGCATACCAACCAAGCATGCCGATACAAAAAGGTGCTGCCAGCTGCATGTCCGTCGAAGCACCGCGCGAGAACGCGAACACCGCAACGGCCGACACCATAATCAGCGCAGCATCCAGATGCCCCCCTGGCCGGAAGCGCTTAAGATGCAGGAAGGCCAGAATGATCAGGGCCAGCGCTCCGGTAGCCGAAGCCAATCGCGCCGTCCAGTCGTAAACCCCAAGCTCGCGATAATACCCCATCGCCCGCCAATAATAGAGCGCCGGTTTCTCCAGCCACGGCTTGCCATACAGTATTGGCGTCACCGTGCCGCCCATCAGGCATTCGTACGACGCCCGAAGGGAAGCCGCCCGTAAGCTGCTCGGCACAATGCTCGCGTGCACCGCATCGCATGTCGCCGTATGCGCCGCAAGCATCTCGCGCGCAATCTGCGCGTAGCGCGGCTCATCCGCCCCCACCAACCCCAGCTGATCGCCACCGAAGATCGGAATCAACCCGTAGAAGAGAAAGAATCCAACGAACAGCAGAAGGACAACAAACTCAGTTGCGGTATACCCCAGTTGCGTATGTCGCATCCAGTGCACGACGCCCTTCGCACCGCCCGGCCGCGTCGATGACGATGCGGCGGCGGTTGGGTCCGTTGGCGCGAGCGCGGATTGGGGGAGGTCCGTCAAAGTGATATCAGAGAAATCAACTGCACCGCGCGAACTCGTTCTGGCCGAAGCCTTTGCAGGTCTACTTGAACCGCCTGCTGCATATTCGCGAAGCGAAACTTAGGCTAACAGAATCGAAGGCAGCGTTGGAGCCTCGATCGTTGCACCTTCGTCCCGCAGGGGTAAACAGGCCTCACGCATCTGTGCAACGATACGACGAGTCACTTCCGCGAGCGTCCCCTCCATGCTGCAGCCGCTCGCATTACGATGCCCACCGCCGCCAAACTTCTCGGCAATTACCGACACATCCAGCGCCCGCCGGCTGCGCAAACTCAACCGGAATTGGTTCTCCTCCGGCAACTCGCGCAGAAATGCAGCGGCTTCCACCCCCGCAATCCCGATCAGGTGATTCGCCACGCCCTCGCAGTCCTCCACGCTCGCACCCACTCGCTCCATCTCCTCCACCGTCACATGGCTCCACGAGACCGCACCGTCAATCTGGATGTTGCTGAGCGCTATTCCCAGCAACCGCACCTTGCTCGGCGGGTTAGAAAAATACACGTCCGCGGCGATGCGATTTGGATTCGCCCCACTCTGCACCAGGTGTTCCGCCATCGCGAACGTAGAGGCACTCGTGCTCGGATAGTTGAAGGACCCCGTGTCGGTCAGGATCGCGGCGTAAAGGCATTCGGCCATCGATCGGCTTACTGGAATGCCCGCGGCAACCGCAAGATCGTAGATCATGCAACCCACAGCGGCTGCCTCCGGATCAATCCAGTTGAAGTCGGCGAACTCACGGCCACTGCGATGATGATCGATGTTGATCACCAGCGCGGGCCTCACCGCATCAAACTGGGCCCGATCCATGCTGCTGCGTTCAATCGAATCGCACTCGAGAAAGATAGCCGCATCCACAGCCCCAAAGCTGGTCCGCACGCGCTCCCGTCCATCGAGAAACTGAAAGTTCGCCGGGATTGGATCCACAAAGCACACCGTCGCTTGCTTCCCCATCGCCTCCAACAGATGCATCAAGCCCAGCGCAGAGCCGATCGCATCCCCATCCGGACGGAGGTGTGAGCTAATGACGAAGCTGCTGCGTTCGCGAATAAGCTCCAGCAAGGCGGCAATCGATGCCTGATTTTTCATAGCAGAGAAAAGACTCGCAACAGCTCACTGAGCTGGTTCGGTTCGTTTCGTTATCTCCTTCGCACCCTTACCAGCAAGTTTGTTGCGGCGCTTTTCCATGCGTCCCAGCAGTTCGTCCATGCGGGAGTTGATCTTTTCAGAGCGGTCGATTGCGAACGTGATCTCGGGAACGTGGCGCACGTTCATACGTTGACGAATCTCGGTGCGTATATAGCCGCGCGCCGTCATCAATCCTTCCAGCGTCGCCAGCTCTTCCTGCTCCGTACCCACAACCGCAATGAAGACACGACAACTCTTTCCCCCCGGCGCTAAAACCACCTCGGTGACATGACAAGGTGCAATGCGCGGATCAGTTAGTTCGCCTTCCAGCATGGCAGTAATCTCTTCGGCGAAAGTGTTGACGACGCGACCGCGGTGATATGTTCTGGCTCGTTGCTCGGGCATGGTTGACTCTACAGGTTAGCACCCTTCAGGCAGCCAAACGCGCAACATCTCTTTTTAATCATCCAGCGGTATGTCGCTTTCAATATAGCTGTCCACAATCTCACAACCCAGGCCCACCGCCAGACGCCGAGCCGCCGCTTCCACCTCCCGCAATTGGCCGCTCAGGTAGGCGGTCGAACCCGAAATGGCTACCACCCCCAGCGTCGCCCGGTTCCAAAGCAGTGCATCATCCAGCTCGGCAATCGAGATATTAAACCCGTGCCGCAACCGGTCCTTCAGCGACCGCACCACCTGGCGACGGTCCTTCAGCGACTGTGCATGTTCAATCGCGAGTTCGAGGGTCAGCGTTGCAATCGGCATCCTTCACACCACAAAGCAATTAACGGCGCGCAGGCGCTGTCGATTTGCGCTCCACCAACGTCGGCAGCACCAGAATGGACTCTGACCCATGCCCCGTCGCGTCGCCCCCCTTTGGATGGCGTATTCGCTGTAGAAGGGCCGTCGCCGCAGCCCTCCCCATCTCCTGCAGCGGCTGCCGCACCGTGGTCAGCGGAGGATTATTCGTCGCCGCCCCAACCACATCATCAAAGCCCAGCACCGATACCTCCGATGGCACATCCACCCCCGCTTCGCGCAGCGCCACAATCGCCCCCATCGCGGATAGATCGTTGAACGCAAAGATCGCGCTGAACGGCACGCCCGCCCCTAGCAGCTTGTGCGTCGCGACCCGCCCCGGCTCCGGCGTCGGGTCATCGCCCTCCAACGCAATCACCAGGTGCGGCTCAATCGGGATCTTGAGCTCGGCAGCAACCTTTGTGATCGCCTGCCAGCGGACCTCCGTGTCTGAACTGAAACTCTGCCCCTTGATAAACGCGATCTTACGGTGACCCAGCCGCTGCAGATGCTCGAGCGCATAGCGCGCAGCGAGATTATGGTCCAGTTCAATGTTCAGGATCGACGGCGAGCGCAGGTGCCCTGACACCGCCACGATCGGCACCGGCAGCTCAACATCCAGCGCAGAATCAACCGCAATAATGCCTTCAACGGCACGCGAAAGCAGCAGCGCAGGATAATCGCGCAGCAGCTCCTCACGATGATGATGACTCACCACGAAGTAGAAGAAGCCGCTGATCAGCAGCACATCTTCAATCCCGCTAAGCACCGCCGCAGAATACCCGCCGCTGATCTCCGGCACCATCACGCCAATCGTCTGCGACCTTCGGCTGCGTAGCCCACGCGCCAGCGGACTCGCCTTGTAGTTCATCTCCGCAGCCGCGGCCAGAACGCGCTTCTGCGTTGCCGCCGAAATACGGTGCGTGCTTCCAGAGTTGTTGATCACCCGCGAAACCGTGGTCTGCGAGAGACCAAGGTGTTTCGCCAACTCCTTCAGGCTTCGCCCGGAACCCATGTGTTTAATTGCATTAATTTTGCGTTCTTCAGTCATAGCGGCAAATCGACCAGGGCCTCACGAAGCGGTATTCCACCAACCTCAACTGTATACGGCATCGAGCGCGGCTGTAACGCAGAGGGCGCGCCGCAGCGCGCCCTCTGCCGTTCATCAAGCGTTGGTTTAGAACGAGAAGCGCGCCTGGAAGCTCACAGTTCGTGATCCCAGCAACACGTTCCCAGCACCCAGGTTCACGCTTCCAAAGTTCGAATTGTTGATGTTGTTCGAGACAGAGGAAACATTAAGGTTGGTCTTGTTGAACAGGTTATAAGCATCGCACCGAATTTCGATCCTCGCGCTATCGCCTATAACCCGCGCCTTCGGAAGTCCAAACGCCTTCGTCAGCGACGCATCAAAGTCCTCGTAGTCAGGACCGTTGTAAGAATTGCGCGCAATGCCCGGAGGTGGAGGAAGTGCTGCGTTGACGTTCGGGAACTGTCCGGTCATCGCCGCCTGGAAGTTCGGCACGTTGAAGTACTTGTTCGAATAAGCCACTACAGTTTCGTTGCACGTAGGATTCGACGTAGGGCAGTTGACAGGCGCAGTGGTAGAAACCTGATTTGTCAGGATTCCAGTGAAGTTGCTGCCCGATATGAACGCGTTATTGCTCGCCGATGTTCCTGCACCGCCAAGATACTGAGGACGCAGATTGTAGTAGCCGCAATAGTTGTTGCAGTACAGCGATTGCGCCGTTCCGAAATTTGGCGTCCAGGGGAATCCAGTGTGGAAGTTATAGATTCCGCTGAGCGACCAGCCGCCCACAATCTTTTCCAGCCATGCGTTTTGACCCTTGAAGATAACAGGCTGCCACAGACCGAAAGCTTTGAAAGATTTCCCAACATTGAAGTCCGAGCGCCCCCACGAGTACGCAGGGTTATCCGGATAGTACGGATCCTCTTCATACGGTGCGGAAGCGTTGTCCATGCTCTTGGCCCACATAAACTGAGCGTCCAGCTGGAAGTGATGTGCCATCGGATGCTTCAATTCAGCCAGGAACGCATTGTTGTTGGAAGAGGCATCGTTGGGATAGTAGTCGATGCTCGTGATCAGTGGGTTCAGCGCTGCACCCCGCGCAAGCGCTGTCGCCATCGCGTTCGTCTGCGTATTCAGATGATGCGACGAGCTGCCCTGATAACCAATGCTGCCCACGAGCGCATGCCCGAAATCGTACTCGGCATCCAGCGAGTAGTGCTGCGTATAAGGCGTCGGGAGTCCGCCCGTCGTGTTGCCGAAGGCATAGACGCTGGCACTTCCCCCCGTAGGAAGATTCGCCGAGTTGTACGTTGTTTTCGTATTGGGATTCGACGCGAAGCCGTTAAGCGACGTCGGGCTGCTGGAAATACCATAAAGAATGCTCGTATTGATGTCAGTTGGCGATGCGCTGGAGAAGTTGTAGTAACCCTGAGCCGGCGGATTACCGTTCGCGTTCGCGGTGATCGCAATCTCCTGCTGGTTGAAGTTCAGCCCATAGCCGCCACGCACAACCAGCTTGTTACGGAAGATCTCCGGGCTCCAGTCAATCGCAAGCTGTGGTCCGAAGTTGCCTTTCTCAGCCGAGTAAAGATTGCCACCTTCCCGGACGCTGAGTCCGCTGAAAATATCCGCACCCGAACCGAAAACCACCACACCTAGATTGTTTTGCTTCGTGTAAAGCGGCCCAAAATAGGAGTAGCGGATGCCGGCATGCAGCGTTATATTCGGCCGGACCTTCCAGTCATCCTGAACGAAGGCGCCAAACATATTCTCACGAAAGTCCTGGCGCGTTCCTCCCGGAAATCCCGTTGCTGTATTGAAATTTCCGTTCTCGTCTTCCGGAGCGTCGTTTAGAAAATCCCAGACGTTGTAGAAGTTATAGGTCGGGCGTCCGATCGGATCGTTCAGATAATGCAGGTTGGTGTAGTCCGCACCAAACTTAATCGTCTGATTACCCCAAACCTTGGTCGCCACATCCTTGTAGCCGTAAGTCCACTGATTGAGAATGCTACCCAGCGCGGAACCAAATTGATTGACGGTGATCGAACCAATTTGGTTGATGTTATCTTGCGGTAAACCAACCGGCGCCTGCGGATTGTCTGCAATCTCATTCCAGCGCCAGCCAGCTGCGTTGGCACGCGCTTCATTCAAGAACGTTGGCGTGAACGTGTGGTTCCAGATCACCGAAAATGCATCGTTGATCTGGTTGTGATGGAACAGGTTGTATGCACGAGAATTGGGGTTGTAGTCGGTGCTGCCCTGCGGCACCCAATAGATGGCGAAGGCTAGGTGATCCTTCTTGGTCACGTCAGCGTCCATACGTCCGTTGTACTGGGTGTAGTAAGAAGAAAACGGACTCTGCACAGCAAAGTCCGCAATATCTGCCACGTTGCTTAAGCCGCCGCCGACACCAGGATTGACCGAAGTACCCGTCGCCGTCGGGTCCTGCGTTCCCAAAGGATACAACGCCGGATTAAGCGGAGACCCGAGATTCAAGCCCTGCCCGGCAATCGTATTGCAGTTCACCCCTTCCACCAGGCCAATGCCCGCGCACGTTGCTGGGATGATTGACGTAGCCGTAACCCCTGCTCCCGGAAACGTCAGATACTTCGAGGAGATGCTCCCCGTGGGTCCCAGTCCGTCAAACGCCGTCGTGTCATACCAGCCCGTTCCCGTGCTGGTCGAGTTATTTGGCGATGTTTCATACGCGAAGAACGCAAACACCCTGTTCTTCCAGATAGGACCACCCACGCTGCCGCCATATTGGTTAAAGCGCGCAGTATCTCTCTGTGGGTTGCTTGAATTTCCATCGAACGTAAGCCTGTGCTGGTAAGCATTTAACCCCGGCCGATGAATATTGATGAACAGACTGCCGTGAATCGTGTTGCTGCCGCTCTTGGAGGTCACCATGGTCTGTGCCCCGCTGTAGCGACCAACTTCGGCGTCATAGTCGTTGCTCACCACGCGCACGTTCGCGATCGATTCTTCGTCGGGCGTGATGACCGTGCTACCACCCCATACCGCGCTCGATGTGCTGATACCGTCGATCGAAATTCCGTTGGTCTCCATGTGGCCGCCGTTGGAGTTCGCCGGCGGTCCGTTCTCCGTCGGAGCCTGGCCCCCCGAACCGCTACCGTTCGCTCCGCTCTGCTGCCCCGGCGGGGTATACACGCCGCCACCGCTCCCCTGCGCACCGTCACTGATCACGCCCGGTACCAACTGGGTTAAGGTGAATGGATCGCGATTCCACGAAGGCATGTGTTGAAACTGGTTGTCCGTGATGGTGCCGCCTATGTTAGCGGTCTCTGTATCCATCGCCGAAACCGTCGAAGCATTCACCGTTACTTCCTGCGTAGTTCCGCCCAGCGACAGTTGCACCGTGAGCGAGTTCGCCTGCTCCGGAATGAACGTCAGATCGGCCAGCACCTTCTGCTGGAATCCCGCGTGGTCGACAGTCAGCGTGAAGGTATCGGCCGGCAGAGCATTGAAATTAAATGTGCCCGTGCTGTCGCTCGTCCGCACAACCGTTTCATTGGTCGAGTCGTTCTTCAGTGTAAGAGTGGCGCCCGGAATGACCGCACCCGTGGGGTCGGTGACGACGCCCTGAACAGATGTGCGGAACTGGGCATCAGCGATGTTCGTAGTAAACATTGCTGCGAGAAGAACCAGTGCCGAAAAGGCAGAGCAGCGAAGCCAACGGCGAAGTGTAAAAGCTCCGCGGATAGTCGTGCCCGAACTGGATGAGCGTAGACGTGCGTGCGGCATAGTGCCTCCGAAAGTGTTGCGTATATTTCTTGTGACTGGCCGTTGCACAATCGTTTGCACACTTTGCGCAAACGATTGTGCAACGGTCGAATTTTTAGCAGCGTCAGAGTATCCCTGTCAAGCGCTCAGGTTGCACCGTGCCACGATGTAAGTGCCGCCGGCCCCCTCGCGTCCCGTCTCTTGCCCGCAAAGCAGCACCCTCAGCACTCCTCAGCCCTGTTGTTTCCGGCTTCCGCCACGGCTCACTTCGCTGGACTTTTTCCTCCGGACCCTGCGCCCAGCAGCGCGATGATCGCACCGCCCACCGGGCTACCCTGTCCCGAGCACGCGTCCCACCCCGCCGCAGCCGAAAATGCCCCATTGTTCCCCTGGGTGATATCGCGAAACGCCTTCTTCGCCCCAGCCGCGTACAACGCCGGATTCACAAATCCTGCAGCCACGCCATTCTGCTGGTTGGCAAGCGCAATCAGCCCGGCCCACAGCGGCGCCACCGCGCTCGTGCCACCGATGACCGTCGTCTCGCTGTCCACCCGAACCTCGTAGCCAGTCGAAGGATCGGCATCGCCAGCAACGTCCGGCACACCGCGCCCGCCGGCCGAAGTCGTTGGTGCCGGAACCTTGGAGCTCTGCTGCCACGACGGCAGCGGAAACAGCGTGCTCACACCCCCGCCCGTTGCTCCTTCCCCGCTCCCCAGCTCGTTCCACACCACCTCGCTGCTGATCGTCGTGCCGGAGCCCTCCAGCGTAGTCCCGCCGCACGCCAGCACATACGGGCTCGACCCCGGAAAGTCCACGTTGTTCCCCGTCGCACCGTCCGTCGATCCGTCGTCCCCGCAAGCCACGGTGATCGTCACACCCACCGCCGCTGCTGCCTGGCATGCCACATTCAGCGCAGTCGACGCCTGCGCCGTCCAGCTAGACTCCGGCCCTCCCCAGCTGATCGAGATCACGCTCGGCTTATTCGTAGTGTCATGCACCGCCATCGTCACGGCATCAATAAATCCCTGGTCCGTATTCGGCGCAAAATACACGGCCACCTTGGCTCCCGTCGCAACCGAAGCACTCACCTCGATATCCAGCATCACCTCACCATCCGCTCCGTTCGCGTTCCCCGGAGTGTTCTTTCCCCCGTCCACCGAAACCGCCGTAATCGCCGGCGCCGGCAACCCCAGCGTCTGAAAGTACGCTGTCACATCGGCTTCGCGGTAGCCCCCGCCCAGCTCGATCAGGCCAATCGTCTGCCCGCTGGCCGTCGCTCCCGCCGGAAATCCATACAGCGCACCCACCTGCACCGGCGTGTACGACACATTCACAGTATTTGCGACCCGAAAGTGCGCCCTCGCTTGGGGCCGATTATCCAGACCCAGCACAGCCACAACATGCCCGCCCAGTTCCTCGGGAAGATAGATCGCCCCCTCGCGCACCCGAAACGTCCCAGCCTCCGTCGTCTCAGTTTTGAGTTTGACACCGAAAGCCTTCTCCATCGCGGCGGCGTTCCCGGTCAAACGCACCGTGCAAGGGCATGGCCTCGGCGAAGTCTCCACCCTCAAACCAAACTCCTTCGCAAACGCCTGTACCAGCTCCACCGACGCAGGATTCGCTCCATGCCGAACCTCGAACTCCTCGCGCGTAAGTCGCTCCTGCGGCCCATCCCCATCCATCGTCAACGGCGTCTTCGGCGCAACGATCACCGATACCGTGATCTCCCCCGCCTCCGTCACAGGTTGTGCAGCGGCTGCTCTTACCGGAATGGCCTGCGCTGAAAACGGCTTCTTCTCACTGCCCAACAGGGCCACACGATGCTGGGCTACAAAGCGGCTTGCGGCGTTCATAAACTCTCCTTGGGTTAAACCTCTGCGCTCGTACTCGCTATCGATAAGATGCGACTTCGCCAGCCCCCGCCAACCGCACCGTTCAACGATTCACACAGGACGCTCCGCATCCGCGAAAGCTAAGATAATACGCATGATTCTTACGGCGATTCAATCTGCGTTGCGCGAACACAACCTCGACGGCTGGCTCTTCTACGACCACCACCACCGCGACCCCATCGCCTACCGCATCCTCTCGCTCGACGAGAACAGCTTTGTCTCGCGGCGTTGGTTCTACTTCATCCCCGCAGACGGTGAGCCGCGTAAACTCGTGCACCGCATCGAGGCTGGCAAGCTCGACTCCCTCCCCGGCACCAAGGACGCCTACTCCTCCTGGCAGGAGCTCGAGCACAAGCTCGAAGCCATGCTCGACGGCGCCACCACCATCGCAATGCAATACTCCCCACGCAACGCCATCATGTACGTCGCCATGGTCGACGCCGGCACAGTAGAACTCATCCGCTCCATGGGCAAGAACGTCGTCAGCTCCGCGGACCTCGTCAGCGTCTTCGAAGCCGTCCTCACCGAGCATCAAATCGCGACACACTTCGAAGCCCAACGCCGTCTCGATGCTGTCCTCGCTGCCGGTTGGAAGTACATCGGCGAGAGCATACGCTCGAACACCCCCATCACCGAGTTCGATGTAGTCGAGTTCCTCCTCACCGCAATCCAAAAGGCCGGCCTCTGGACCGACCACGGCCCCAACTGCAGCGCCGGCCCCAACTCCGCCGACTCTCACTACGAACCCACCCGCGAAGCCTCCCGCACCATTCGCACCGGCGACTTCGTCCTCATCGACATCTGGGCCAAGCTGGCCGCCCCACACGATCCGAAGCAGCCCGATCCCACCGCCGTCTGGTACGACATCACCTGGACCGGCGTCGTCGGTCGTGATCCCTCCCCCCGCGAGCAGCTCATCTTCAACACTGTTCGCGACGCCCGCGATGCCGCCATCGAAGCCGTCCAGCGTGCCTACGCCCAGGGCCGCCCCATCGCCGGCTGGCAAGCCGACGACGCTGCCCGCGCCGTCATCCGCGATGCCGGCTTCGGCGACTTCTTCACCCACCGCACCGGCCACAACATCGAAGTCTCCCTCCACGGCAACGGCGCTCACCTCGATAACCTCGAGACCCACGACGAACGCCTGCTCCTGCCCAACACCTGCTTCTCCGTCGAACCCGGCATCTACTTCCCCGGCGAGTTCGGCATCCGCAGCGAGGTCAACATGATCACCCGCCCCAGCAGCCCCGAGCACGCAGGCAGCGCCATCGTCACCGGCCCCATCCAGCGCGAACTCCTGCGAATTTGAGCCCCTCCTTCCGCCCCCGTTCTTCGAATTGACGATAGAATCGACAACGATGGCCTCACCCACGCAACCTCAAGTCGCTCAACCCATCCCCGGCGAGAAGTCCATGTTCCCCGCGTTAGTCCTCCTCGCAGGCTGGCTCATTCCCGGCGCCGGACACTTCCTCATCGGCAAGTGGGTGCGCGCACTCCTGCTCTTCGCCGCAATCCTCACCATGTACCTCACCGGCCTCGGCCTCTCCGGACAGATCTACACGCCCAACACCGGCGACCTGCTGGATATACTCGGCTTCGTCGGCCAACTCGGCTCGGGCCTGCTCTACGTCCTGGCCCACGTCTTCGGCTGGGGAGCCACCTCCGTCATCACCGCCCTCAACGACTACGGCACCAAGTTCCTCACCGTCGGCGGACTCCTCAACATCATTGCCGCGGTCGATGCGCACTCCCTGGCCAATGGCAGAAAGGCCTCGCTCTAATGCTGACGCACTTCTCCGCCATGCTCATCTTCGCGCTCTGCGTCTCGGTGGTATTCGGCATCACCCAACGCGCCGCCCCCAAAATGATGGTCCGCTTCGGAGCCCTCTGCTTCGTCCTGCTCGTAGGCGCAGTCATCGTCGCCAGCTGGGCAATGTGGCTCATCAAACACTAAGCCGCCCTCGCAAGTCAGCCTCTACCAAAGCCATCCCGTCGTTGCGGAGCCCGCAGCTTTTGCTTTTCTTTCTGTCATTCCTCTGGGAATCTGCTGTTTGCTCGAAGGGTGACGGCTGCATCGCTCCGAGCCCAACCTAAAACGGGTTCGGAACAGAACTGTTCGGGTTAGTCGACCCACTCGTCCCGTTGGACCCCGTCGTTCCCGTAGTGCTGTTCAACCCGTTCGTCGGCGAGTTCGACTGGCCGGTCACCCCATTCTGCCCGTAGCTGCTAGCCGATTGCGAGCCCATACCGCCGCCCGGCGTGCCGCCACCGCCCGTCATCCCCCCACCCGTAACATTCACGCCCTGCTTCAGCATCTCGATCCGCGGGTCATACCAAAACTCCCACGCCTCATAGCTGGTCTGCGCGTTCGGCTCCGTGATCGACGTCCCGCTCTTCGCCGTTCCAACCCCCACAATCACGCCTAGGCTGCCAACCGACGAGTCCGTGCTCGAACTTCCATTCGTACCCGAAGTACCGTTAGTACCATTCGTCCCGCTCGTGCTGCCGTTGCCCGGCGTTCCGCTCGTACTCGATGAGTTCGTCGACCCCAACCCACTCGTGCCCGTACTCCCGCCGATCGTGGCGCCACCAAATCCCGTGTTCAGCGCGTTCGTTGACGTGACATTGGTAGCGCCACCTCCCACTGCCACTCCCATCCCGCCGCCCGACTGCATCCCCGCCGCCGATCCTAAACTAGCCGCAAGTCCGCCCAGCTCCTGCCCAAAAAACACATGAATCTTCGTCTTCTGCTCGCCCAGGTGAATCAACTTGTAATCGGTTTTCCCAGTGAGTGGATCAACATACACATGGCGCAGAAACCGTATGTTGTTGTTGCTCTCCAGCACCTTGATCGATGCCGGATACTGCCCCGGAAACTTTCGCTGATACAGCTGAATGGCCCGGACATACTCGTTCATCCGGTGCTGGCTCTCAACCTCCTTCTCACGCTGCAGCTGCCGTGCAACCACAGGCGCAGCCACCGAAAGCACAATCAACAAAATCGCGACCATCACCACCACAGCCAGCAGCAGGAAACCCTCTTCACCCCGGCGCACACCATCGCCACTGCCTTCAGCCTGCTTGCAATCGTGTTGGACAGGCCGGTTCATAAGAAGAAGACGAAAGCTCGTGCACCCATAACCTTAGACGCATCTGCATCTCGAATCTGGCATCTCGCGCTATTCAATCTCAACGCCCAATCAGCGGCAGCGTCTGCGTGTCCTTGTTCACCAGGTCTTCCACCTGGATATTATTCGTCCCAATCGTCACAATCCGATACTTGCGCGCCACAATGTCGCCCTCGGACGCTAGGTACACATCCTCGCCCTGCAGCAGGAACGCCTGCTTCCGCCCATTCACCCGCACCGCGGTCCCAAAATACTTAAGGTTGATCGGCGGAGGCGGAGGTGGTCCAACCGGCATCGGCGGCATCACCGGCAGCACAACCCCCGGCCGCGCCTTCGGAACATTGCTCGGAATCACCATCGCGGGCGCCGAGATTGCCGAAAAAATATTCCGCCCCGTACCCGAATACACCAGGCTCTCCGTCCGCAGCATCGCCGACTCATCCAGCGTCGGATCCAAACTCGACGACGTGCTCGCCATCCTCTTCGCCGCAACTCCCGGCGCCGGCCCCTCGCCTCTCCTCGCATTGCCCGCAGGAGTCGACGTGCTCTCCGTCTCCCCGCGGCTTTCGCTCGACCGCGTCACCACCGGCGCCGTTACCGCAGGCGCCGTCGCCGCCGGGTTAGGCGATCCGCCAAAGAAACTGTTGTACGCGTACACCACAAACACCAGCAGCAGCGCCCCAAAGATGGAGACCACCACAATCTGCTTCTTGTCTCTCGCTGGAGCGGCGCTCATGGCTGGCCTCCCGTCTTCGCAGCGTCGCTCGCCGTCGCCGCCGGCACTTCAGACGACAGCTCGTCCGCGTTCCCAGGCCGCAGATACGTCGTCAGCCGAATCCGCAGATTCACCTGCCCCGTCTGCTGTCCAGTAAGGTTGATGCCATTGATCACAAAGAAAAGTTTGTCCCGCTCAACGGAATTAATAAACTGCACAATCGGGCGATAATCCCCCGACACACTCGCGTCGATGCTCACAGCGGTGAGCGCATAGTCGCCGCTAAGCGCTGCATTATTGGAATACTGCGCATGTGTCCAGCGCACACCCGCCTTCTTGGTCAACACGCCAATCTCCGCCAGCATCTGCGAGTCCGCATACGGCAGCCGCGTCTCATAAAACGCATTGGCATCATGCGTGGACTGCACCAGTTTCGTATCCAATCCCCGCAAAGGCTTCGCCGAAATCTGCGCCGCAATCAGCTGCACCCGCTGTTGATCCAGCGCCTCCGCATTGTTTGCATTCAACCCTTGCCACAGAAAAATCAGGTGCACGATCAAATAAAGAACCAGCAACGCCAGCGCAACGACCCCCGCGAGATGAAGGTTCAACGCCGTCATCAACGCGCGCGCCCGCGCAGTCAACCGCGGCACCATGCGCTCCGGTGTCGAACTATTCGGCGGCGGCGTAACCAACGCAGTCAGGCTCATCGCGCACCTGCCTTCCGCGGAACCGCCGCGCCATGACGCTTTGCGCTCCCCACCCCGCCACTCGTTGCACCGCCGTGCGGCTCTACTGCATCCGTCTCCACATCTTTCTTCGCCGCTTTCCCGCTTGCATACGATTCACCCGGCGGCAGCGGGTTATAGTTCGCAAGAATTTCAAACTCCACACCCGCAGGCGCCAGGCCGTTTACCGCAACGTTGTTGTTCTGCGTCCCCGTCCCCGTCCCCGTCTCCTTCGCCTGCGCCGCCTCGCCCGTCAACCGCGGTGCCAAAAACCGCTTCGACCGTTCCAGGTTCCTCACCAACTGCACCGCCCGGTCGCGATCGCCAGACACCCGCAGCCGAATCATCACGTCACCATCGCTAGTCGGCTCCGGCTCAATCGACGTCACCTGCACGCCCGCCGGAAGAACCGTCTCCAGATCCATCATGATGGCGGTCCACGAAAAACTCTTGCGCAGAAACAGCGCATTCAAAAAATGCGCGCGCGCCAGCACCGCCGCATTCGCCGGCTCGCGCATTCGCCGCTCATTCCTGCGCTTCTCATCTTGCGCGGCCACCACCTTCGCATGCACCGCATTGATCTGCGCCTGGGCGGCGTCCAGCCTCTGCTGCAGAATGTGGCTAGCCACCAGCGCACCCACCGCAACAACGGCCAGCACCGCCATAAAAATCCGCAGCCGCAGAAAGATTGGCCGAAGCTCAATGAACGGCCGCGTCGCGAGATTGACAGTAATCTTCATCAGCTACGCAGCGCCCCCAACACTCCCGAAAGCCACGCCCGCGGCGCCGACGCCGTCACCGCATCCGGCAGCAACTCCGCAGCGTCCACCAGCTCCCGCACCCGCAATCCATCTTCCTCACCCACGCCCGACGTCTTCAAAATCCGCGCCAGCCTCTCTGCCCCCAACGAGCCCGCACTCAGCACCTCGGTCGGCGCAACCGCCAGCGTGTCCTCAAAGTAAGCCGCAGCCACGCTCACCGCCTGCGCAATTTCAGCCGACAACGGCACCGGCTGCAAATCCGACGCACCCACATTCCCCTGCCCCGCCAAATAAACGTCCGGCAGCTTGATCCCCGTGATGCTTCCCGGATCCTGCACCGCCGCCTCATCCTCCACCTGGTCTGCATAAGGATTCCGCCCATGCTCCGGCAGCGGCTCCTGCGCCGCCCACTCCCCAGCCGTCTCGTGTACGTCGACCAACGGAAGACTCATCACACCCGCCAACGGTGTAGCCGTCGTCACCGAGTGCTCCTGCAAATCCACACTCCGATGCAGCAACAAAACACCGCCACGCACAATCGCCGCCGTCACCCCATTCGGATTCGCGTTCACCAGCAACGCAGGCTCAGCATCATCCACCGCCGCCAAACACGCCAGCGTACTCGGCAACACGCATCCCGGCTCAAATCCCGCTTCCCTCGCTGCCGTCTCATACTCGCTCAGAACATCCCGAGGAATCGCCACCGCCAGCACCCGCACCACACCTTTGCTCGTGCTCATCGTCTGGTACGTCACCATCGCCTCATCCGCATCGAACGGCAGCAGCTTCTTCAGCCGAAACCGCACCAGTGGCAGCGCCTCACTTTCGCGGCTCGGCAGCGCTTCAAAGTCCAGCAGCAGCACCCGTACCGCCGAGTCCGGAATCACCAGCGTCAAATTCGCATCCCGCGCGTTCGCTCGCTCGCCAATCTGTTCCAGCGCACCCCGAATCGCCGCCGTCACCGCTACCCGGTCAACCACATTCCCAGGCTTCAAACTCGGTGCCACCGCACCCTCTGCCAACGGAACCCTCGCCACTGCGGACAACGCCGACGCAGCGTCCGCGGAACGCGCCGCCACTACGCCCTGCGGCATAATCTCGCACGCCACACGTGGGCGGATTCCGGAAGCTTTGGGAAGTAAATTCATCGAGCTCTAACTAGAGTACCCTGCGGCGGTTATAGATGCATGTTCAGACGTTGGACGTTCCATTCAACGCCTCGTTTCGCGAAATTGACTCGCAAAATCGACTAGCAATCTCCCCCTACCGCCCCTGCTCGATGAACGTGACCTTATTAATCTCCCGCAGCGTCGTGATCCCCGCCCGCACTCTCTCCAAAGCCGAGTCCCGCAGGAACGACATTCCCTTGTCTCGCGCCTTCTTCCGAATCTCCGACCCCGGCCGCTTCTCAAGCAGCATCTCCCGAATCTCGTCATCCAGCTCCAGCAGCTCGTGAATCGCCGACCGCCCACGATATCCCGTCCCGCCGCACTCAATGCACCCCGGCCCCTCTTTGAACACCACGTCCCGCCATTCCGAAGGCACCAGCCCGTTCAACTCCAGCTCCGCATCCGTGTAGTGAACATCCTTCACACAAAACTCGCAAACCTGCCGCACCAGCCGCTGGGCCAAAATGCAGTTCAGCGCGGACACAAAGTTATAAGGCTCGACGCCCATGTTCAGAAAGCGCCCCAATACATCCACCACATTATTGGCATGCACCGTAGTAAACACAAGATGCCCAGTCAGCGCCGAGTTAATCGCAATCTGCGCCGTCTCCGCATCGCGGATTTCGCCCACCAAAATCTTGTCAGGATCGTGCCTCAAAATCGACCGCAATCCGCGCGCAAACGTGAGCCCCTTCTTCTCGTTCACAGGAATCTGCGTGATCCCCCGAATCTGATACTCGACCGGATCCTCGATCGTAATGATCTTGTCCTCTTCGCTCTTAATCTCATTCAGCGCCGCATAAAGCGTCGTCGTCTTACCCGAACCCGTTGGCCCGGTCACCAGCACCATGCCATACGGCTCCTTGATGTACCTCCGAAACCGCGTCAGATCCTTCTCCGCAAATCCCACCACATCCAGCGAAAGCTGCTTGAACTTCTCCGACATCGACTCTTTATCCAGCACACGCAGCACGGCATTTTCGCCATGCACGGTCGGCATAATACTCACGCGGAAGTCGATCAGCCGCCCCTTATACCGCACCCGGAAGCGTCCATCCTGCGGCACACGCCGCTCCGCAATATCCAACTCGCTCATTACCTTGATGCGCGACAGAATCGTCTGGTGATGCTCGCGCGCAATCGGGGCCATCGCCTGCTGCAACACACCATCAATGCGGTACTTCACCAGCAGCGAATCGTCGTACGTCTCCAAATGAATATCTGAAGCCCGCCGCTCCAGCGCCGTAAAAATCGTCGTGTCCACCAGCCGGATGATAGGCGAAATATCATCATCCGCCGTCAGCTTCTCAATCGAGATATTCTCTTCCGCGTTCTCCTCGTTCGAGAGCACATCGAACGCCAGCCCCTCGCTAGCCTCATCCAGTACCCTCTGCGACTGCTCGTTCTTCTTCAGCAGATCCGTGATCTGGCTAAGCGTCGCCACGCGCGTCACAATCCGCGCCCCCAGCAGCCCCGCAATCTCGTCAATCACCATCAGCTTCGACGGGTCCGCCACCGCAATCGCCAGCCGCCCCTCACTCTGCTCCAGCGGCACAAAGTTGTAGCGGAACATCATGTCCACCGGCACCGACTTAAACAGCTCCACCTGGATCTTGAAGTTCTTCAGATCGACAAACTCAGCGTGATAGCGCCGCGCCAGCATCTGCGCCCGCTCCACCTCACTAAGTGCCTCATTGCTATAAGGAATTGCGACAGGAATTGTACTGGCCATAATCTTTGGACTCCTCAAAAATGCAACGGTTTGCTCTCTACCCGCCAACCCCATTCAAACTAAATATCGGCAGATACAGCGCAATCAATACAATCACCACCACCACGCCCATCCCTATCAGAATAATCGGCTCCACCAGACTCATGATCGCTGCCAGTGACGTCTGCACATCTTCCTCAAAAAACTCCGCCACTGAGTTCAGCATCTGCGGCAGCGCGCCCGTACTCTCCCCCACCTCAATCATCTCAATCGACAACTCGGGAAACACCCCGGTCCGCTCCAAACTCAGCGCCAACCCTTTACCCTCGCGCACCGTCTCCACTGACACCCGCACCGCCTTCGCAATCGACCGCGACTCAATCGACCGCGCCGCCGTCTCCAAACTGGGCACCAGTGGCAGCCCGCCCGTCAACAGCGTCGCCAGCGTCCGCGAAAATAACCCCACCTGGTATTTCAGCCACACCGTCCCCAACACCGGCGTCTTGATCCGCACCCGATCAATCAAATCCGCTCCAGCCTCGCTCTTGCTCCACCGCACCAGCAGGTAGCCAATCAGCACCAGCACCGGCGCAATATACAGCCCATAATGCTGCGCGCTCTGCCCCAGCGTCAGCAGCCACAGCGTCAGCGTCGGCAGCTTAGTCCCCAGCTGCGCATACAGCGACGCAAACCGTGGCACCACAAAGGTAATCAGAAAAGTAAACAGCCCAATCACCATCACAATCAAAAATGCCGGATAAATCAGCGACGCCCGAAGCTTCTTCCGAAACGTCAACGCCACCCTCTGGAAGTCCAGGTATCGCTGCAATACCTCTTCCAGGTTTCCCGACCGCTCGCCTGCCAGCAGCGTCGTCGTATACACCAGCGGCACCGTCCCCTGTGCCTCAAACGCCGCAGAAATCGATTCGCCCGTCTTCACCCGCCCGCCAACATCCTCCAGCTGTGCCCGGAAGCTCAAATCCTTCTGCCGCTTCGCCAACAAATCCAGCGAACTCAAAATCGGCAAACCCGCCCGAATCAGTGTCAAAAACTGCTGGTTGAAGATCAGAAACACATCCAGCTTCACCTTCTTCTTCGCCGATCGCCCCAGCGTCGACCGCGGCTTCACCGAATAGACGAGATACCCCGCCTGCGTAAACCTCGACCGCAGCTCCTCGGCCGTCGCCGCCGCGTGCGTCTGCTCCTGCATACGGCCACGTTCATCGGCGAGTTTGACAATAAATTCGTTCATGCGCGCAATGCAGCTTTAAAGCGGAGGACTCTCTGCCATCTTAGACGCTCAGCCCACCATTTCGCCGCTATCCCACAAACCAGCCGCGTTCTAGCCCTTAGAACTCCTAGCCCTTAGAACTCCTAGCCCTTAGAACTCGTCGAAACTTTCTTCGCCGCCGCCCTGCGCCCATCCCCGCTCTTCGCACTCCCCGCCCGTCCCTTGTGTCCGGACTTACCCGCCACCCCACTCCCATTGCCCACAGCCAGCGCAGCCTTTTCGGCAACAGCCCCCACAATCTCCGCGCCAACCTCCACCGTCTCTACCGGCCGGCTGTACAAACGCGAATACAACTCCTTCGTAATCTGGTAACAGTCGCACGACGCCGCTTCCAGCTCCGCACGATCAAGAATCTTCACCCGCCCGCGCTGATACTTGATCAGCCCTCGCCTCTGCAACAACCCCGCAATCAACGTCACCGTCGTCCGCCGCGCGCCCAGCATCATCGCCAGGAACTCCTGCGTGAAGTTCAGTGTCTCCGTCTGTGTCCGATCCTGCGCCATCAGCAGCCACCGCGCCAGCCGCTCTTCGTTGTCGTGCAGCCGATTGCATCCCGCCAGCTGGCTCAAACTCACCGCCTGCTCCTGCACAAACTCCAGCACCCGCTCCCGAATCTCTTCGTTCTCTCGAAAGCAGCTCACCAGGTCAGCGAAGCGGATCCGCAGCGCCGTCGCCTCCAGTTGAATAAAGCAGCTGGTCGACACCTTCGCCGGCCCCAGCAGGTGAAAGCTCCCCACCACCCCTTCCCGCCCAATCAGCCCAACCTCGGCCATCCCCCCGTTTTCCATCATCGCCACCACCGACGCGATCCCCGACGTCATGAAGTACGCATATGGAGGCACGATTCCCGGCTCATACAGCACCTTCCGGAGCGGTAAATCCACCTCCACGCACAACCGCAGCAGCGCGCTTCGGCTCTCTCGCGATAGCGACTCCAGAAAAAGATTGTTGTCTTTCAAGGCGTTGCGCACTCCTTCACTTCCGTTCGCAAGGGAGTCCGCAATTACGCTTCAGCGGCTTTCACGCACCGGGGTCCAGCCCGTCGTTGGCATCTCGACGGGTGATGTAGACCATACTCTTTTATTCCATGCTGGGTCGGCTGATAGAGCAGAATGTGTTCTTAATTGAACAGACAGGATGCCTGCGAGCGCATACCTTCCATGGTTGTATATTCCGATTCGGTGCAAAAGATGCCGCGCATGCCCATGCTCACTCCCGCTTCCGTGCTAGTGTTTGGGCGGGACTACCAGCTCGTTCACACCCGCGGCCTCATCCTTGAAAAGGCTGGCTTCCAGGTTCGAACCGCCTCCAGCCTCCCCGACATCCAGCAGCTGCTCTCCGAGCCCTACATGGATGTCATGCTCCTCTGTCACTCGCTCTCCAGCCAGGAGTGCGATGAAGCCCTCGCCATCACCCACCAGCGCTGGCCGCAGATCCAAACCATCGCCCTCGTCTCCGGCTCCTCAGACTGTGGCTCCGAATCCGCCGATACCGTCATGGAAGCAACCGCCGGTCCCGCCAAATTGATCAGCGCCGTCCGCAGACACATTAACTAGCCCCCATCCACCCTCTGCAAACGCAAGAAGGCCTCGCCAGCTCGGCGAGGCCTTCTCCATTTCAATCTCGATTCCTTACACGCTGAAGCTCGAACCACAACCGCACGTCGACTTCACCTGGGGATTCTCAAACTTGAACCCCGCAGCTTCGAGCGTCTCCACATAGTCCACCGTGCATCCATTCAGATACATCGCGCTCGTCGCGTCCACGAAAACCTTCAGGTCGTCGAACCGCGCAATCTTGTCCATCATCCCAGCCGCGTTCTCAAACGACATCGAGTACTGGAACCCCGAACACCCACCACCCGCAACACCGATGCGCAGCCCTGCCGGGACTGGATCCTGCGTCGCCATAATCTCCTTCACCTTCGCAATCGCGGCGGGCGTAAGCACAACCGGCGTCGACGGCGCGGCTGGCGCGTTCACAACTTCTGCGGTAGGGGTAACAGCGGCGGTAGACATAATGGGTTTCTCCTCAAACTCTTAGGCTTGTCTCAGCTTTGCGTCCGGACAGACCTCCTAACCAGTCTATCCCCCGGCATTGGTTGCAGCAAGCCACAACCATTCCCATATTGGATGTTCCTGTCCCGCAGTGGATTCTTTCCCGCCACTCGCGGCCCCCTCACCACCGAAAATCGCCCCAACCCGCCATCCAACCCGCGTACCATCGAGCCATGCGACTCTTGGAAGCCCTCGCAACCGCCTTCTTTCAAACCTTCGGTATCACCCAGCCCACCGAGCAAGCCCTCCGCCGCGCTGTCTGGTTCCTCTTCGGACTTCTGGCTCTCATCGTGTTCGCTATTGGAACCGCGACTATCATAGTTTTCCACAATATGTAAACTAAAGTTTATAAGTCCGATGAACCAAGGTAAGTTACCATAAAATGTTAGCAACAAAGCACTTTAGGGCGTATTCTTTGCTTGCCGGCCCCGCCTACCGTCGGGACTCACCCAATTGTGATTCTTGCGGTATCTCGGACCAGGACATCACTTTTTTCTGGGGACCACCATGAATACACTACATATCGCGGCGATCATTTGGGGCATCTGTGTTACTGCTTTTGTCGGCCTGATGGTCTACCGCGGCACCCTCACACAGCACGAAACCGATCAGCTTTTTCTCAGCGAGACCGCTCTTCCCATAGCCCAGGAAGAGAACGAAGAGATCATCCGGCGCGTTAACTTCATCCAGCCTTTCTGCGCTGGTGCCGGCGGCGTTGCTGCCCTCATGTCCGTGCTCGTCTTCGGCATCTGGGTAGCTCAAATGGTCGCTAAGTCGCGTTCCTAGGTTCAGCTCCCCACGGCTTGCCCACCTTCTGTTGGGTTACCGTGAAGTCAGTGCCTGTTAAGTTCCAGTAGCCTACTCCCCGTGAGTAGGCTTTTTCGTATACGCTCCACTAGCTCTCCCCTCCTCTCCTCGACGTTCCCTTCTTGCCGACAGCTTCAGAATTTCCCCTGCAGCCCGCAATACCCGCATCCCGACTGCAACCATGCGCTACAGTGTTTGCAGGCCCCGACCAAAAAACTCATTCTGCAGGTGACCGCCATGTCGTCATCCCACCGCCATCCATCTCTTGAATCCTCTCGCCGTTCTTTCCTGCGCATGGCCGGCCTCGCCGCCACGCTCCCTCTTGTTTCTGAAGCCCATTTCGCCCGCGCAGCGCAAAAGGCCGCGGCGCCCAAGCCTGTCGACGACTTCCCTCATCCCACCAACTCCAACGCAGTGATGATCAACGCGAACGAGAATCCCCTCGGCCCCTGTGACGCTGCTCTCGCCGCCATCACCTCCATCGCGCGCACCGGCGGACGCTACGACGCAACCGGCGTCGAAGACGAGCTCACCGCGCAGCTAGCCGCCGAGTTTGGCCTCCCCGCCAAGTACATCGCCATTTACGCAGGATCCAGCGAGCCGCTCCAATTCGCCACCCTCGCCTTCACCTCGCCCACCCGCAGCTACGTCACCGCCGACCCCAGCTATGAGGCAGGTATGGTCGCCGCCAAAGCCGCCGGCGCAAAAATCATCAAGGTCCCCCTCACCCCGACTTATGCCCACGACGTCCGTGCGATGATCGCCGCAGACCCCAATGCCGGCGTCATCTATATCTGTAGTCCCAACAATCCGACCGGTACCGTGACACCAAAGGATGACATCCTTTGGGCACTCGACCATAAACCCGCCGGCTCCATCCTCCTCATCGACGAAGCCTACATCCACATCAGCGGCTCTCCCTCGGTAATCGATCAGGTCGCACTCGGCAAGGACATCATCGTCCTCCGCACCTTCTCCAAAATCTATGGCATGGCCGGCATCCGCTGCGGCGTCGCCCTCGGTCGCCCCGACCTCCTCCAGAAACTCAGCTACTACGGACGTAACCCCCTCCCCGTCACCGCCCTGGCCGCCGCCTCGGCCAGCCTCAAGCAACCCGACCTCGTCCCCACCCGCCGCAAAATCATCACCGACACCCGCACCTCCACCTTCGTCTTCCTCGACAGCAAGGGTTACAAATACATCCCTTCCCTCTCCAACTGCTTCATGATCGACACCGGCCGCCCCGGCCGCCAGGTTATCGCCGCCATGCGCCAGCAAGACGTCTTCATCGGCCGCACCTGGCCCATCTGGCCAACCTACGTCCGCATCACCGTAGGCACCCCCCAGGAGATGCAACTCTTCCAAACCGCCTTCGAAAAAGTAATGTCCACCCCAGCTTAGGAGTGGGGCACTCACCAGCGGCTTATTCCTGCAGCCCGAACGTATACATCTCTCCGGAGCTGGCGAGGTTCTTGCCGGTGTTCATCGTCATCGGCGGAAGGAAGCCATATTCTCCGGGCACCAGCGGTCCTGGAACCGTCAAAATGTAAGTTCTGGAAGCGACCCGTTTCGCCACAAAATCCACCGTATCCCGTTCCGCGCCGCTTGACTGATGAAAAACACCGCCTGTCACTGACCGGAATTCCCGCCCGTCCTTATGAGTATGTAAGTGCAATAGTTGATAGTTCCCGGCATCCTGTCCCTCAAACGTGTAGATCGCAAATTCGACTGGCGTATTCAGCTTGAGCTTGCTTGCCGGCCCTGTGAGGTGGCCGTTCAAATCGGGCTTAACAACGCCGTCTGTGAAGACGGTCTTAAGCACACCGCCTGTCTTGAAGTTCACGTTCTCACTGTTGACATTCACCCATTGGCCGCTCTTGTCTTTGAAGTACACGCCAACGTCGGTAACTCCCGGCAAGGGCGGTGGCGCCGCCGCAATCACAATCGTGGTGGGCACCTGCGCCGGCACCGGCCCATTGGGATTCGCATTCTTCATCAGCATAGCGCCAACTTCCTTGTCGGTAATTCCCGCCTGCTTTAACGCAATCAGGGCGTCCGCGCCCGTGTCGTAGTGACCCGCCGAAGCGTTGATCGTCTGAACGATCAAATCTTCGCTCAGCCCCGACTTCGCCAGTTTGACGACGGAAGCGTTATCCAGCGCTTGTTGTGCGCAGCAAAATTGGCCGCAAAGAAGGATACTTATTGCGGCAAGGACAAGACGAGACTTCGCAAACATAAATTCTCCACGGAACGAAGGATGAAGATCAGTCGGGAACAGATAGCCGGTGTGTTGAGAAGTGTAACAAGGAAGCCGACGCAGCGTTTGAGACCGCCGTTCTCACGCCGCAGCGTACCGCCCCAGCTCCTTCACCATCCCGCAACACGCCCCCAGCGCCCCAACCGCCCGATCCGCCATCCCCTCATCGGCATACCGCAGCTCCACATAAAACACATACTCCCACGGCCTCCCCGGCACCGGCCTGGACTCAATCTTCGTCAAATCCACACCCGCGTCGCGCAGCTGCTCCAACGCCGCTACCAGCGTCCCCGGCCGATGCTCCACAGCAAACGCCAGCGTCAGCTTATTCGCCACCCCGAACCCATCCACCCGCGCATCCACATCCCGCCGCAGCAAATGAAACCGCGTGTAATTCTGCGCGTGATCTTCGATGCCCTCCACCAAAACTTCAGCCCCATACTCCTTCGCCGCCAGCGCAGGAGCCACACCCGCGGTGTCTCGCAACCCCGCCTCCATCAAGTGCTTCACGCTTCCCGCCGTGTCGTAGAACGGCACCGTCTTCGCCTGCTTGAACTCCCCAAGAAACTTCCGGCACTGCGACAGCGCCACCGGATGCGACAGCACACTCCGAATCTCCTCCAGCTTCACCCCCGGCGCAGCAATCAGGTTGTGTCGAATCCGCAACAGGCTCTCGCCATCAATCCGCACCGGGTTCGCCAGCAACAAATCATAGTGCTCCGCCACCGAACCATGCAGGCTGTTCTCAATCGGCAACACCGCCGCGTCCACCCGCTGCGCCAACACCGCCTCCACCACCTCGGCCGACACGCTGCACGGAACCACCTCCACCTCGCCCAGCATCTCCACAGCCGCCATATGGCTGTTCGACCCGCGCTCGCCCTGAATCGCAATCCGACCTAAACCCGCGCCAATCGTCCGGTCTCTCAAATTTCCCTCTTTCACCATGCAACTCCTGCGCTCTGATAAAGATTCTCCCACGCACAGGACAACCTCGCCTCTCCGCACAGCAACTTACCATAACGAACGCTGCGATGCTGTCGGCGGGACTCTCTTGTGGCTCAACCCAGGCCGCACGATATTTAGGAGCGCGTCTCATGCTTTGGACGATCACTGTCATCCTGGTAATCCTTTGGCTTCTCGGTCTCGTGAGCGGTTATACGCTCGGCGGCTGGGTCCACCTTCTGCTTGTTCTCGCCGTTATCGTTCTTATCTTCAACCTGCTGTCGGGTAGGCGAGCACTCTAAGCCCACCAGCGGTTACTGAATCAACCGCGGCCCGGCCATCACCTCATGTCCTGGCCGCATAAACGTTACACAAGCAGATGCCTGGCATCCTGCTTGAGAAGGGAACGGGCTATGAGCACTGGAACTGAAAGCAAACTGAAGGGCAAGTTCGACGAAGTAGCCGGCAAGGTAAAGCAGTCCGTCGGCGAAGCCACCCATAACGAAAATCTTGCCAACAAAGGCACAGCCCAGCAGGTCAAAGGTCAAGCCGAGCAAGCCTGGGGATCGGTCAAATCTGCAGCGAACGACACCGCAGCCAACGCCCGCGTGCGTGCCGATGAATCCCGCGCCGTCCATGAAAATGAACTTCACGACAAAGCGCAGGACGTCCGTAACTCCGTCGCGTCAACCGCTCAGAACGTCAAAAACAAAATCCAGAATAGTGTTGACGACTTCCGCGCTAAGCACGATCGCTAAACCCCATCCAAGTTAAACAAAAGAGGCCCGCACCCGCGGGCCTCTCCCTTTTTCCACCAGTCTCTACCGCCGGTGCAGCACGTCCGCAGCCACCGACACGAAGAACACCACCGAAATAATCCCGTTCAACGTGAAGAACGCAGCATTCATTCGCGACAAATCGCGCGGGCTCACGATCGCGTGCTCATACGCCAGTAGCACCACCACCACGCACATCCCCACCAGCGCAATCAGCCCCAACCCAAACACGTGCAGCATCACAAACAGCAGCACCACCACGCCCAGGTGCATCGCCCGCGCAATCCAGAACGCGCGCTCTAACCCAAACGCCGCCGGCACACTGAACAGCCCAACCCTGCGGTCATAGTCAAAGTCCTGGCACGCATACAACACATCGAAGCCGCCCACCCACAGAATCACAATCGCGGTCAGCAGCGCCGCCCTCGGCGCAAAGCTTCCGCGCACCGCAATCCACGCGGCCGCCGGCGCAATGCCCAGCGCCAATCCCAGCACCAGGTGCGACCACCGCGTCACCCGCTTCATATAGCTGTAAGCCAGCACCACCGCCAACGCCAACGGCGCACACTCCAGCGTCAACCGATTCAGCAGCGCCGCTCCCACCAGGAACACGCACGAAGCCACAATCGTGAACACCGCCACAAACCCTGACGACAACTGCCCCGCCGGAATCGCCCGCATCGCCGTCCGCGGATTCGCCGCATCCAGCCGCGCGTCCACCAGCCGATTGAACGCCATCGCCGCCGACCGCGCCGCCACCATGCACAACACGATCAGCCCCAACTGCCGTAGCGTCGGCCACCCATTCGCCGCCAGCACCGCGCCCGTCAAAGCAAAGGGCAGCGCAAAGATCGAGTGTTCCCACTTGATCATCTCCAGCGTAACGCGCGTACTGCGAAGAACGTTTTCCATCTGTCTCTATGCTAAATCGCCCGCCCTACTTGTATCGCTTCCGAATCTTGTACACCACCGAGAACACGCCCGATTCATCGCGCGTCGCCACAATCGAATACTCCGCATTCAACTGGTACTGCACCTGGATCAACTGCTGCGCAGTCTCATTCACGTTCGTCGCAAACACCAGCGTCACCTGCTTCGACAGCGGCTCCGACACCGTAATCCGCGCCGACGAATTGCCCAACGTCCCAATAAACGCCGGGTCGATCTTCACCGAACCCGCGCCAAACAGCTTACCCACGCGGCTCGCCACCGTGGCATTCAATGCTCCGCCCAGCAGCGCGCTCGTCGTCGGATCGGCGCCTATCTGCGACTGCTGCTCCTGGTACAACTGAGCCTCTTCCTGCGTCCGCCCCAGCGCCAGCAGGTTGAAAATATCCGCCTCCGTCAGCGGCGGTTCCGACCGATACGTCGGCTTCAGGTTCGTCGCCGTTCCATGCACGCCAATCGTCAGATCGTAGTTCTCCACCCGCGCCGTCGCGTCCAAATCGATGGTCGGATCAATCCGCACCGGGTTGCTGAAGTAAATCGTTCCCCGCTCCAGCTCATACTTTGTCCCCAGGTACGTCGCGCTGCCATCGGTGATCTGAATCCGCCCCAACACACTCGGCACCGCCATCGTCCCGCGTACCGTCAGATCCACCGACCCCGCCAGCTTCGCAAACGAGTTCTGGAAATCCAGCTGCGGCGAGCTCGTAATATGCACATCCAATCGAATTTTGTTCATCGCCGAATTCGGATCCGCGGGCGCCTGCACCCCTCCCGCAGCAGACAGCGCGGCAAAGTCCACATCCGCGCCAACTCCAAATCTCGTCACCAGCACGTTCCCCGACAGCAGCATCGACTGCGGCTGTCCCTGCAGCCGGAAACTCGCATTCGCCGTCGCACTCAGCCCGTTGTAGCGCACGCGCACCACATCGCCGGTCGCCGTAAGGTCGGCGAACAAACCCTTCTGATAGGCCAGGTAGCCGCCGATCTTCAACTGCCCGCCGCCTGTCATCGCCGTCATGCTCTGCACGTCCAACCGGTCTTCGTTGAATACCAGGGTTCCATTCAGATTGCTCAGCCCGTTCGGTACCCCCTCAATCGACAGGTTCACATTGTGAAACAGCACATTCCCGGTGAGCGCCGGCGCCTTCGTCCGCCCATCGGCAGCCACGTTGAACGTCACCTTGCCCGAGCTAATCAAATCTGGATTGAAGGTACTCGCCAACGCCATGCTGATGCTGCCATTCGCATGCAGCGCAATCCGTCCTCCCCGCGGATTTGGATCGCCGAACACCACCGCTGTGCCATACGCCAGCAGGTCCGTGTCCTGGCCCACCACATGGATCTGATCCAGCGTCACCGTGCCATTGCGCAAGCTCGCACGCGCCGGCTCCGCAGCCTTCAGCTCCACCCCTTGCAGCTTGAGGTCAACATCATTAAACTCGGCCGATCCCACCATCAGCTTCGGCGTCGCCGCCGGCCCCGACACACTAATCGTTCCCGCAATCGTCGACGTCCCCTTAAACGAACCCGGCGCCATCAGCGCAATCACATTCGCAATGTCCAGCCCACTCACCGTCAGCTTCGCCTTCGTCTCGTAGTCGCCCAGCAGCGACGTCTCACCGCTTGCATTCACCTGCGCGCCCACCAGCTTCGATTGCAGCTCGTAGTTCAAATTCGACCCCGCACTGTCGGCCTTCGCCTCCAACCCACCCAGCGGCTTACCCTGTACCGTAATTTTCTCGAGCGTCAGTCGCGCATGCAGATCCGGCTCCCGCAACGTTCCATTCGCAATCGCCGTTATCGAAAGCACGCCGTCCGCATCCGGCTCTTCCTTGCGAATCGTATCGAACTTCGATAGCTGCAGATTGTTGCCACTCAACTGCCCGCGAATCTGCTTCGTCCCCAGGTTGTACCCCGCGCTCCCCGTGATCGAAAGCCCATGCGCCTCCAGCAACACCTTGGTAAGGCTCACCTGCTGCCCCTCGGCCGCTATGTCCACCGCAATCTTCTGGTAGCTCTCCCCATACGCCACGCCGTTGGTCAGCGTCACCATGCCGCCGCCAATCATGCTGTGGATCGTTCCGCTCCCTGTCAGATCCAGGTTCACCGTACCCGTCACCGGAACCTTTGACTGCACTCCCGCGATCTGCAGCACATCCGTCGCCTGCCCATTGGTCAGCTTCGCCGACCCGTCAATCGCCATCTCGCTGTCCCACGCATACGTCGCCACCCCACGCACCATCTCGCGCTGAGGCTTCACCGTCCCCACCAAATTCAGCACCGCCGTCCCGCGCTCAATCGTCGACGACACCACCGTCACCCCCCCATTCGGTGAGTAATCCGCACTCGCCACCACCGAATCAATATGCACGTCCGGTATGTCGCTGCCGAATTCGCTCGCCTGCAACACCAGGTCACTCGCCGTCAAATGACCCTTCACCTCAAGATTGCGAATCGCGCCCTTCGCCGTGCCCTCAAAGTTCGCATTCCCATGCAGCACCACCGGAATCGCCGCCGCGCCCTTCCTTCCATTGCCTTCAAACGCCAGCGTCTGCAACAGCTGATCGAACTCGCCAAGCTCCCGCGTCTGCAAATTCACCTGCAGGTTCGTCAGAGGATCTCCCACATTCACACCCAGCACCCCACTCGCCGTAAGAGACGCCGCTGGACTCCGCCACGCCAGCTGCGCAATATTCACTACCTCTATCCGCCCGTCGTAATGCCCCACCACCTCTCCGCTCACCGGCACATTCGATAGCGCTCCTTTCCGCTTCACCCCCGTCGGAGCGAACATCAAATGCGCCTGCACCTGCACCGTGTCAGAAATATCCTTCTCCGGTCCGCCCCACTCCACCGTCGTTGGCCCCGTAACCGCCGTGTCGAATCCCAAATCGCCATAGCCTGGCGTCGCCGTCGCATCCATAATCGTGCGCAGCGGTATCCGCTCCACCACCACCGTCAGGTACGCATGCGCACTCTGCACCGGCGCCGACTTCAACGAAGTGATCGGAGCCTTCGCCCCAATACTCTTCGCTCCCGAGTTCACCGTAGTCGCTGCCGCAACCGTCGTCGGAGAGCTAGCCGCCGAATCCGGCGAAGCCTCACCCAGCCAGTTCTCAATCTTCAACTGCCCCTTCGCATCGCCCCCACCCGGCAGATACCCGCTCAGCGCGGTAAACAAAAGTTCCGTCGGCGTAATGTGCAGATCCGCTCCGCCATTGATGCCCTGCAGTCGAACGTTTTCGTCACGATACGCAATGTTATGCATCTTCATCGAGCCCACCAGCAGATATCCCGCCGCACAATTGGGATCAGGCGGCAACACCTTCGCGCTCGGCGGAATCTTCTTGTGACCCTGCCAGAAGTGCGGATTCCGCTGCGCTACCTGCGGCGTCACATTGCAGCTGTGCCCATGCACCGTCAGATCAAGCGTCCCCGCCTTCAACCCCTCCACATCAGTCAGATATCCCAACTGCTTCACATCCACATTGCCCGTTACCGATGCCTGCCATTGCGGATTCGCGAAGTGCTGCACCAGCGCATTTCCCGACAGATGCGTAATCAATCCAGCGTCCGGAGCCGTCGAAAAATCCAGGCTCTTCAGCGCAAACATATCGCGCCCCAGCTCCGCCGTCAGATGCATCTTCGACTGCACCTCTTTCTCGTTCGCCAGCTTCGTCCGCAGATCCGCCAGGTCGATCGTCGCCCCATAACTGTCGGTCTTGCGGACGTAGTGCACCTCCGCATTCAGATCCTTCGCCGCCACATTAAACGGAACCGCTCGATCATTCACCACCGCCAGTCCGTCCACCAGCTCAACCTTGCGCGCGCGCAGATCCAGCAGCGTATCCTGCACCGACTTGTTGCTTGTACTCCGATGTTTCGGCACCGGCGCGTTGCTGTGTCCAGCCTTGTCCATGATCAAGTGAAAGTGCGGCTGCTCCACGCGCAGATACCGCAAACTGATCCGCGTCTGCGGCCCCAGCCCCCGCACATGCGTCAGGATCATGTTGATATGCAGTCGCAAAAAAATCTTCGACGCCGACAGGTACGGCATCTCTCCCGGCGCCTCCGTCCCGTGGATCACCAGCCCATCCGCCTCGACCGCCAGGTGCCACAAGTTAAACGAAATGTACCGCAGCTCCACGCGCCCGCCCGTAGCGTTCTCCAGCGTGCTCACCACCTCGCCACCCACGCGACGCTGAAAGTCCGCCGTGCCCGTATACCACGTCGCGACCAGCGCCAGCACAGCTACAAGCCCCACCAGCAACAGCCCACACCACGCCAGCCCCCGCAGAAAGCGGTGCCTCTTCTTCACAGGCGGCGCCGTTTCGCTCTCAGTCGTCACCGGCTCCTGAGGCGGACGCACTTCCGCATCGTCGCTCATCGCGCCTCCTCCCCCGCATGCAGCACCACCACGTTGCCCTGCGCGCGCAAACTTGCCAACCAGTCATCCAGCAGCTTCGACACCCTCTGCTGCAGCAGCACCTCCTGGATTCGCCTCGACAACACCCTCAACGGCGGAGGATCCACACCATTCGCCGCATACTCAGGCAGCATCGTCTTCGTGTAATACTCCTGGATCTCCGACGGTAAAATCCGTATGCCCATCCGGAAGCGCTGCTCAATAAACGCCAGCACCTCCATCCGCTGCTGCCACAGACTCGTCAAACTCTCCTCGGTAAATCCCTCGGTCGCGAGGAACTTGTCCCAGCCTTCCTCCGTCTCGCAGTGATACTCCGCGCACGTCGGTATCGACTTCCGCAGCGTATCCAGATCCTTCTCCGCCGCCTGCAGCGTCACCTCAGCGCCCGGCTGCATCGCCACCTGCTGCAGAATCAAATCGCGATTAATCAGCCGCTCAATCGCTTCATCCCGGTTGTACGCCCCACTCCTGTCGCCATACGGAAGCAACGCCGCAAACCGTCGCTCCCGATCCACGTCGCTGTCCAGGATCAACTGGCTATTCACGATCGCCACAACCCGGTCCACCTCTTCGCCCTGCTTCGCCGGCATCCCCGGCAAGGTCGGCTCCACAACCGTCGTCGGCCCTGCCTGCGACTGCGCCACCGAAGGTACCGACCCCGCAGGCAATGCCGGTAACGCAGGAGCCGCGGTAGTCCCCGTCGGCACCGCCGGCGGATTCTGCGCCATACCCCGCGGCAACCACATCAACAACGCGCACACCAGCGGCAACGCCCTTTTGCCCCATTCACCGCGCCCGAGATATTCTCCGCGTAGCATCATCGCTTTAGAAGCTCTGTCCAATACTGAAGAAGAAATTGAAATGACTCGCCTGCCCTACATAAGGCGCCGCGCCCGTATAGTCGTCAAACACCGGATAAATTGGCGGATTCAAGTTGTAGCTGAAGTCCACGCGAATCGGTCCGACCGGCGTCCCATAGCGCAAACCCAGCCCCACCGCATGCGAATAATAGTTGAAGTTGCAGCTGCCCACCGCTTCCGACGCATTGCCGCCCGCGGCCGCCAGCGGTCCCGCCAAATCCCTGCACTGTGCCTTGTCCGGCTGATGAAAGTGTTCAATGCTGGTGAACATCTTGGACGGATACTGAAACGCATTTCCCATATCCCAGAACAGCACAAACGAGATGCTGCTGCCCACCAGCGGCAGGGTTGGCGGAGGCATGCGCAGCTCGAACGTGTTCACCACCGCTCCCCCTCCGCCCACCGGATACCCTGTCGTACCATCGCGCGGCCCTCCATCATTGATCCCGAACCCGCGATGCGACGTCGCTCCGCCCACATACAGCCGCTCCGGCAGCGGCACCGCATTGCACGTCGGATTGGTTTCAAGCAGGTCACCGGCGCACGCCGTCGGTTGCACCCCAATCTGATCGCCAGCGTTAAACGCATTCGGATTCGGCCCCCACGACTTTTCAAATCCGATCCGCAGGTTGCGCGCAAACACGTACTTCCGCTTCCCAAACGTGTAATACGTCGACTCCGTGCCATCCACCTTGTTGAAGCCTACCTCTGATCCAAACTGGGTTGCCGCAAGAAACTCCGTCAACGAAAAATAATTGCCCTTCTGCGCATTCAGTGGGCTCGGGTCTCGCGTGTCATGGATATACGTCACCTGCGGCCCTCCCACAATCGCCGGCTCCGACAACTGCGGAATCAAATTCGGCGTGATCGCCAGCGAGTTCGGATCCACCGACACCCGCCGATATTCAAAGTCATAGATAAATGTGTCCGCCCGCTTCACCTTCTGCACCAGCCGCACATCGCCCTGCAGCGTCGACGACGCGAACGTCGTAATGTTCTGCACATTCGAGTAGCCGCCTGAAAGGCTTCCCGTTAGCTTGCGATTCCCAAATAGCTGCGGCACATTGAAACTCAACGTCGCTACCTCTTCCAGCAACCCATACTCCGAGTGCAGCGTCAGCGAGTCCTGCGTCCCGCGCAAATTAATCCGCGCCACATCCAGCGACACCCGCGGGCTCACGCCCGCTTTCCCATTCTGCGCCGCCGTTCCTCCCTGAGTCTCGCCCATCACAAGGGTCGGCGTCCCCGTCTGCGCCTCGATCCCAAACCCGTACGTAATATCCCACCGCTTGGCTTCGGTTACCTGCACCAGCACATTCTTCTCCGGCGCATTCCCCATCGGATCCTGCACCGCCGTATTCACTTCACTGAACAGCGCCAGGTTGTAAAGATTTCTCTGCGTCTGCAACAGCGCCGACTGGTCCAGCGGATCACCCGCATGCACCAGGATCTGGCCCTGCACCACCTTCGGCCGCGTGTGCACAATCCCCGACAGCAGTACCTTCTCCACCACCACCCGCTGCCCTTCGCTCACTGTCAGCTCCACATCGGTGCGCGCCTCGTCCTTCTGCTCCTTCGCCTGCGCCAGCTCCACCCGCGCCTGATCGTACCCATGCGCCAGGTAATAGTTGAGAATCGCGTCGCGATCGCCCGACAGCGTAATCAGCGAAAACGGCTGTCCCGTCTTCGAGCTCAGCAGCCCCAGCACATCCTTCCTTCGCTCCGTCGAAACCCCGGTCAACTCCACGTTGCCAAACTTCTGCTGCGCGCCTTCATGGATCGTGAACGCCACCTGGATCTGTGCCTCTTTCAAATCCGCTCCATGCGGCCCCTTGTCCTCGTCCTTCACATCCGACGTCACCTTCACCGCGCTGAATCCGTTCGCACGATACAGTGCCTCAATCGAATTCACATCCGCAGCCAGCAGCTGCGCGCTGTACCGTCCGCTCCGCTGATACGCGTCCGCCTTCTTCACCCTCATCACATCTTCCAGCGTGTTTTGGTCGAAGTACTTGTTCCCCTGTAGCTTCACCTCGGTCACCTTGTGCTTCCTGCCCGGATCCACCGTGTACACCACCTGCACCTGCGCCGTCCCCTCGCCCTGTATCTGCACCTTGTCCGTAACGTCGAAGTACCCGTTCTGCTGCATGTAGTCCTTGATGTTGAACGCCCCTTCATTCAGCAGGTCAATATCCACTGCGCCCTCTGCATACACCGGAACCAGCAGCTTGGTGCGCCGCTTCGACAGCTTCACCCCATTCACCACCACCAGCACCACCGGCCCCTGGTTCGCCGAGAAGTCGTAATCCACTTGCCGCCGTGGCGCCGCATACATCGACTTCTGCAGACTGATCGTCCCCTCCAGCCGATCCTGCTTCTGGTAGTACGACCGCACGCCCGATAGCGCATTGCTCACAGTCTCGCGCGTCACCTTCAGATCGCAATCCCGGCCAAACAACTTGTCCCACGACGTCGTCAGCCAGCTGCAATTCAGCTTCCCCTTCTTCCGAAACGTCGCCACGTCAATCCCCGCATCCGTTCCCGCGACACCCACCGTGCCCACCCGCGCCTGCGGCCCCGTGTCGATCGTGAACGTCGCATTCACCTGGTGATTCGCATCATCCACATTCGTCGCCAGCGTTACCTTCGGTATATAAAATCCGTTCTCCGCCAGCGACTCCTTCACCGCCTCCACCGCCGTCGCCAGCGCGCCATGCGCAAACGGCGTCCCCGGGTCCAGCCGCGTCGCAAACTCCAGCAGCGACGCCAACCGTTCACTTTTCACCCCCTCGATCGTCACTCGCCCCACGAAATATTGCGGCTGCCCCGAAAACTCGAGCGCCTCGCCATTCCCCTCCGGCACCACGTTCACGCTGATATTCACATACAGCCCCGACGCAAACAGCCGTCGCATATCCGCCCGCACCTTGTCCGGATCCAGTGGCTCGCCCACCTTCTGCTTCAACTCCGAAACAATCGGATTCTTCTCCCCGAACGTCACTCCCGCAAACCGGACCGCCGTCACCCTGGTCCCTGCCTTCGACCACAGACTCATCGGCAACGCTGGCAGCGCGTTGGTCACCTGCGCTGCCTGATTTGCCACCGGCGGCCCAACCGTGTCCACCGTCTGCGCCCGCACCGCCGCTCCCGCGCATCCCAGCACCAGCACCATCGCCCAGCGCGTCCATCCCCACGGCCGCATCCTACCCTCAACCCCCAGCAGGCGCGCGGAGAGTCGCTTCATCTCGCGCTCGCCCAACCACTCGCTCCGCGCCAACGCCGCTATCCTCTCAACCTTCAATTTCGCAAATTCGCAAATTCAATTGCCGCCCCATCTCTCGTCAATCTCTCATCCTGCGGCAGCCGTCCTGCAAGCCTCAAAACACACGGCTTTCGTCGATCCCGTATGGGTTTCATTTTACAGATGCAATCCACCCCCGGCGGGTTCGCTCCCCCTTCTCCGACCCCCGCCAGATTCCCCTCCAACCGTATACTCCCTCATATGCCTGCGTTCACCACCAACGATGCTAAGCCCTCCAACGCGGCCTCCGAATCGCCGGCATCGGATCCCCTCTCCGACACCGACCGCTACTCCCGCCAGATCCTCTTCGCCCCCATCGGTGAGGCAGGCCAGCAACTTCTTAGACGCGCCCACGTCGCCATCGTCGGAGTCGGCGCCACAGGAGCCGCCACCGCCAGCCTCCTAGCCCGCGCCGGCGTCGGCCGCCTCACCCTCATCGACCGCGACTTCGTAGAGCCCTCCAACCTCCAGCGCCAAATGCTCTTCGACGAAGACGATGCCCGCGCCTCTCTCCCCAAAGCCGAAGCCGCACGCCTCCACCTCGCCCGCATCAACTCCACCGTCCACATCGACGCCCACATCACCGACCTCGTCCCAGCCAACGCCCCCACCCTCCTCGACGCCGACCTCGTCCTCGACTGCACCGACAACTTCGAAACCCGCTACCTCATCAACGACCTCTGCGTCCGCGACCACCGCCCCTGGATCTACGCCGCCGCCGTAGGCGCCTACGCCGCCACAATGAACATCCTCCCCCGACCAATCCCTTCCGAAGCCGAACGCCATCCTTCTGAAGTTGCACACCGTCATTCTGAGCGCAGCGAAGAACCCCCGTATTTGCAGACGGAGCGAAGCGACGTACCAAGTGAACCCCCGCATTTTGAAGCAGAACACCGTCATTCTGAGCGCAGCGAAGAACCCCCGTATTTGCGGACGGAGCGACGCGACGTACCAACAATCCCCAATCCCCTATCCCCTGCCACTGCCTGTCTCGCCTGCATCTTCCCCTCCGCCCCATCCGGCAACGTCGACACCTGCGACACCGCCGGCATCCTCTCCACCGCCGTCAACCTGGCCGCCTCCCTACAGGTCACCGAAGCCCTTAAGTTCCTAACCCACCAACCCGAAACGATGCGCCGCACCCTCCTCTCCTTCGACCTCTGGGCCAACACCCGTTCCGAAATCAACACCTCTACTCCGCGCCCCGACTGCGAAGTCTGTGGCCAGCGCATCTTCCGCCACCTCGCCGGCGAGCAGCGCCCCCACATCACCCTCTGCGGCCGCAACTCCGTCCAGATCCACCAGCACCACCACCCCCTCAACCTCGCCGAGCTCGAAACCCGCCTCCAGCCCTTGGGCCCGGTGCGCGCCAACGGCCTCCTCCTCCGCTTCACCTACCCTCCCTACACCCTCACCGTCTTCCCCGACGGACGCGCCCTCATCCAGGGCACCACCGACCCCGGCCTCGCGCGCTCCCTCTACGCCCGCTTCATAGGCAGCTAACCCAATTTGCCCGCAACTCCCCAACTGAGAACTGAGAACTGAGAACTGAAAAGGCGTACACTCGAATCAGTCCCAACCCCCTCACCACCAGCACCTTAGCCGCCCCCGCGATCCACCGGACAACCCTCGGGCTCATTCACCAGTCCAAGCTCTTGAAACCTTTATCCCGCGCGCAGCGTTCCAACCAGTACGACAAGATCGCTGCGCCGTTCGATTTAAGTTCATGAGCGGACAAATCTTATCTATGGATCTTCAAGGCCTACCAAGAATGCAGACGAAACCGAACCCCGGCTTCTTCAAGCGGAACGCTCCAATCGCCGGCGAAGCCGAAGCCATCGAGCGCGCCAAAAACGGCGACCCCGATGCTTTTGCCAAGCTCTACGCCCTCCACAAACGCCGCGTCTACACCCTCTGCCTGCGCATGCTCGGCAACGTCTCCGAAGCCGAGGACATGACCCAGGAGGCCTTCCTCCACCTCTTCCGCAAGCTCGGCAGCTTCCGCGGCGAGAGCGCCTTCTCCACCTGGCTTCACCGCCTCACCGTCAACCTCGTCCTCATGCACCTGCGCAAGAAGGGCCTGCAGCTCGTCTCGCTCGAAGAGACCATCAACCCCTCCGAAGAGGACGCGCCCAAGCGCGACTTCGGCTCCCGCGACACCATGCTCTCGGGTTCGGTCGACCGCGTCACGCTCGAACGCGCCGTCGCCCTGCTTCCCCCCGGCTATCGCATGGTCTTCGTCCTCCACGACGTCGAAGGCTTCGAGCACAATGAGATCGCCACCATGCTCGAATGCTCCACCGGCAACAGCAAGTCCCAGCTCCACAAGGCTCGCCTCAAGCTCCGCGAACTCCTTCGCGAATCCCAGGCCCTTCAACCCGCGGACAGCGTGTCGGAGGCTGCACGATGAAAGACCTCGCTACAGCCAATCTCGACAACATGACCACCGCAGAATTTGAAGAGTATCTTCCCGAGCTCTTCGAGTCCGGTGGCGGCTCCATCAGCAAAGACCCCCGCTTCGCCAACTTCTTCAAATCCCATCCCGACTGCGCCGCCCTCGTCAGCGATCTCGAAATCATCGCCGAGCAAGCCAAGAGTCTCTTCGACCCTGGAGGGGGAGAATCCGGCGGCGGCTCCGAACCCAGCGACGCCGTCTGGTCCAACATCGCCAGCAAGCTAAAACAAGAACCACCCACCACCAAAGAAAACTAACTTCGTTTCACAGCTTCCCTTTGCCTTCCTACTGGCGCCCGCTCGCCCATGGAATGCAAAGGGAATTTGCTTTTAACCCGACGGCTGTCCCGGCCCCCTGGCGTGCGCCAGTAACGTTACCGGAATGCCCTTTCTCCTCGCCGCCGCAGTCCATAGTTTGGATCCGCCGCGTTACCAATAGGTGCCCTTTAATTAATTGAAAATAAAGGATTTACACGTATATTCGTTTGCACCGTACTTCACCCCCTGGAGACCCACACGATGCGAATGAGAAATGCAGCACCCTTGATCGCTTTGGGTGTGGTTGGAATGCTGGCTTCATCCTCCGCCCACGCCTCAACGATCACCGAAACCTATTCCTTCAACCTCACCGGCTTTGTCGACATCAGCAACAATACCGCGCCCCCCGATCCAGTCGTCACCGGATCCTTCACCGTTACCTACGACCCCACCCTGTTCTACGACGATGACACCACCGACATCACTGTGAACTCGCTGACAGGCGTTACCGTAGATTCCACCCTCGGTTTCACCTACGGCGATGGCGAGCTCGAGTTCGGCGGTATCGCGAATGACTCCGATTTCGTGAGCTCCTTCACCAACGATATCGTTGTCTCCTTCAACGTAACCGACCCCTCTAACCCAACCTTCATCCCCTGCTCCACGCCCGGCTTCATTTGCGGCAACTACACGGGAAGCAATGCGGTGGATGCTGCCGGCTATACCATCGCGAGTTCCGCCGACGGTTGGTTCTATGGTGTCCAGAGCACCGTCACCACTGCGCCATCGCCCACCCCAGAACCGTCTAGCCTGCTCCTGTTCGGCACTGCCCTCATCGGCATCGCCGGGCTCATGAGCAAGCGCTTCGCCTGACTCCCCTGCATTCCAGCTCCCCTGTTCTCCTCAGAGCCCCGGCCTCAACCGGGGCTCTTGAATTTGGCCTACAGTCTCTTATTGACCCAAGGCCATTTGGTCCAATACATCGCGAACAGCGGCAGGGGAGATTCTCATGACCCCGCTGAACGGTGAATTCAGAGAGACGATGATGAAGATCGCGGCCGAAACTGCCAGAGCGCAAACGATCAGCATCAAGATCACATTTGGTGTGCGCGGAGCAAAAAGCCCAAAACTGAAAAAGATGATGACCAGCCACGACGTGACGACCGCCAGGAGAGAGAACGACATCGCAGGCTGTTCCGACTTGAGAAACATAAACCAGTAGGACTTTCTCAAGGTGAGAGTCGCCGTCAGCAGCTCGGCCTTGATCGCAACCTGTCCCGGATTCGTAGGTGTAAGCAGTTCCAGGTGCTGATAAAAGGTTTGGTTGTTCCCCAACGGTTTGAGCTTACCCGGCTGGCTTCGATCGTCTGGCCAAATTTGGTCGACAAGCTCCTGTATGAAATTGCGAGCTTCCACGCGAAGCGGCTGCGTCTGCGTCTCAGTGCCGTAGGCTGTCAAAAGCCCATTGATGAACATCGCCTCCGCAGACAGCTCGGCAACCTCTGTTTTTTGCCCATCGTAATAGGTCTTGCCCGAAGACACCAGCATCCCCAGCACCAGGCTGGTCATGGTGACAACCAGGCCAATCGCCAGCCGGATCGTATCCTTTGCTTCCGAGTTGAAATGTTCGTCCGGCCTGGCTCGGCGGACGACCATCCCCGCGAATGCCCCGCCGACAACCAGCGCGAACACGAGGAAACTTATCCCCAGAGCATGCATAGACGTTCCATTCCCTTAGGCAATGCTTTGCCGGACCGTGACTTAATCCCAACATCATCACGCCATTCCACACCGCAAACAACTGTCAGAACTGTCAGCCCTCGTCGCATCGAGCCTCGTCAGCATTGGGCCAATGCCCCTCCAAGCCACCATCGGCGCCACCGGGGGCTGTCAAGTTTTGCCAGTATCGGTCAGCCGGTGCGCAGGCTAAATTGCTGCATAGCATTGGCGAAAATCCCGCGACACCGGGCCTCCCTACCCAAACCCTTGCACCGTCTCGTTCGGTTCGCAGCAACGACTTTGTTCGTCGCGGTCTTTCACCTAACCATGCCCTGATCGGATCTCTGTGAACTTCAATAGGTCGTATTTTTCATCGCTTCTGGTTCTTTCTGCTGTTCTAAGCCCTTCGCTGCTGGCCCAGACAGCAACCACCACCAAGCGCGCTGAGCTCCTGCCCCCCGCACCCATCACGGAGTCTTCTTCTTCCTCCACCCCGACCCTGGACCTTTCGCCCGCGGCCGCGATCACGGCCACCGTGTCAACCGCCAAAGCCCCAGCTGCCGAAGTTTCCACGAAGGCCTTTTCCGCAGTCGGTGTCGACGTAAAAGTCGGCGCGGATGGTATCGGCTTCGATGTTGCCACCCCCCTCGCGCGTAAGTGGAATCTGCGCGGCACCGGCTACTTCTTCCGATACAACGTCACCCTCACCGAAAACCACGTTACCTACGGCGGCGACATCCAGCTCGCCTCAGGCGGCGGTAGCGTCGACTGGTACCCGTTCAACGGTGCGTTCCGCCTCAGCGCCGGATTCATCGCCTACAACGGCAATCGGATCACCGGCACCGCCACCCTCAACCCCAACCAAAGCTTCACCCTCAACGGCACCACCTACTACGCCAGCCTGACCGATCCACCCCATGCCACGGCCACCCTCTATCTCGGCAGCAAGGCCGCTCCCACCTTCAGCTTCGGCTGGGGCAACATCGTCCCCAGAAAAGCCAACAAACACTTCAGCGTTCCCGTCGAAATCGGTTTCGCCTACGTCGGCTATCCCAACGTTGACCTCAACTTCATCGGTACCACCTGCAATGCCTTTGGCACAGCCTGCCAGGACGTCAGCAACAACCCCACCTTTCAACAAGACCTCGCCGCCCAACGAAACAAGTACCGTGACGACCTTTCCGGCTTCAGGTTTTATCCCATCGTCTCCATCGGCTTCGGTTACAAATTCTAGAAATCGCCTATGCCGAACCTCAAATGGCTGGCCCCGCAAAAACCTGTCAAGCCCCCAACCACCCCAAAAACCCGTTAAACCCCCGTCAACACTGGCGATATATATTTTCAAAACCTGGCATAGTTACCCCCACGCACTTGATAAACTAGAAGTAGAGTTCAACCCAACATCAAACGCTAAACGCTGCACCGGCAACCGCCGCTGCAGCTTTCACATTTAAGCCCCTAACTCCAATAGAAGCAAATAGATACCCGCAACCCATTTAGAATGAGCCGCTTGAAACTAACTTTCACCCACTAACTCGCACATTCCAAACGACTTCACTAAGCAAAAGTGAAAGTAGGGGGGGAGGGTAGGCACCGATCATCGCACACCCCGAAAATCGCACCTTGCCATCCTTTTCACTCCGCGCTAGTATCAATCCCGATGAACCTGCGCCCCACCACCGGCCGATTTACTTATTGCTACTGGTATCCCCAGCGGCCCGGCGGCGTTGTGCGCTTCTCTGATCATCCCTAAAAGAGAACCCAAGCCATCCACCGAGCCGCAGCCCACAAGGTCTGCGGTTTTTCTTTTGCCCCCAACATTCTTTGCTTCACCGAACCACCTACGGAGACGACAATGACTACAGCAACGCTCGACATGCCAGCCAAACCCAAACCCGCCACGAATCCATCTCCCGCTGGACGCGCAGTCTCCGGACGCCCTGTCCCCAAACCCGACACGCTCGATCGCATCGTCCTCACAGGCTTCATGGGCTCCGGCAAATCCACCGCCGGCGCTGTCCTCGCCGAGCGCCTCGGCTGGCGCTTCCTCGATCTCGACCATGAGATCGAAGCCCGCGACGGCCGCTCCGTCCCCCAGATCTTCGCCGAGCATGGCGAACCCCACTTCCGTCACATCGAGTCCGCCACCCTGGCCTCCCTGCTCGGCGAGCGCCGCGTCGTCATCGCCCTCGGCGGTGGCGCCCCCGAAGAGCTCGGCAACCGCCTCCTCCTCGAGCAGACGCCCCACACCGCCGTCATCTACCTCTCTGCCCCCTTCGACACCCTCATCGCCCGCTGCGCCGCCCAGGCCGCCGACCCCGCCACCACCGACCGCCCCAACCTCGCCGACCTCAACCTCGCCGAGCGCCGCTTCCGCCTCCGCCGTCCCCACTACGAGCGCATCGCCGCCCACATCATCCACACCATCGATCTCACCCCCAACCAAACCGTCGAAGCCGTCCTAGCCGCCATCCGCCAAACCAAAAGCCCCCGCTAATCCGGGGGCTTCAGGTCCTCTGCCCTTGTCCTTGCATTTCTGGCTGTCATCCCGCAGGGATCTGCTTCTGCTCTTGCCGTCGCCCTTGCTATTCCCCGATGCCCTCTAGCGCGGCCCCTCTCCGTTCACGATGTTCTTGTAAATCACGCCGTCCTTCATAATCACCAAAAAGTTCTTCTCCGGATCTTCAATCAACTTGATATTCGCCACCGGATCGCCATCCACCAGCAATAGATCCGCCAACGCTCCCTCTTCCACCACGCCCAGTTTCCCCGGATAAGGATTGCGTGGTCCCGACAGCGCCAACAGCTCAGCATTGTCCTCCGTCGCCATCTTCAACACCTCCGACGGCGTATACCACCGCACCAGCGATGCCAGTTGCTCACCCTGCCGTGTCGCCAGCTTCGCATCAAACAGCGTGTCCGTTCCCCACGCCGTTTTCACCTTGTACTTGATCGCAAGCTTGTATGCCGTATCGATCCCCGCTCGCATCTGCGCCCTCTTCTGTCCTGTCGGCGAGTCCGGCGCAACACCACCCGCACCCTCGTCCCCAAGAAACGGCTGCAGACTCCACCAGATTCCCTTTTCCGCCATCAGCTTTGCGCTCGCATCATCCGCAAGCTGGCCGTGTTCAATGCACTTCACGCCTGCCGCAATCGCTGTCTGGATCGCCTTCGGCGTATACGCATGCACCGTCACATACGTGCCCCAGTTATCGGCAGCCAGGACCGCGGCATGCATCTCCGGTTCCGTGTACTGCGTCACGTCCAGAGGATCATAGGTAGACGTCACGCCACCACCCGCCATCAGCTTGATCTGCGAAGCTCCCTTCATCAGTTGTTCGCGTGCGCGCAACAGCACCTCATCAGGCCCATCCGCAATCGCCGCCACCCCAAGAACTTCCGCGTGGCTCAACGGTCCGCCAATCACCCGCGGAATCTCATAAGGCATCCGGAAATCCCCATGCCCACTGGTCTGCGAGATAAACGCCCCCGAAGGATAAATGCGCGGTCCCGGCAGCAGCCCCTGGTCAATCGCCATCTTCAGCCCAAACGTCGGGCCGCCAAGATCGCGAATGCTGGTAAATCCACGCATCAACGTATCCGTCGCCGCCTTGCCCGCAACCAGCGTCAGGTATCCAATGTCCGCCGTCATCGCCACGGACATTGGAACCTCCTGCATCATGATGTGCGTATGCGCGTCGATCATCCCCGGCATCAACGTCCGTCCGCCGCCCTCGATAATCTTCGTCGTCGCCATCCGGTCCGTCGGAATCGGCGACGCCGAGATGCGCTCAATCACATTCCCCCGCACCAACACATTCGTTGGCGCAGTAAGTTCTCCGCTCCTGTTCAGCACGCGCACATTATTGAACAGCGTCACCGAGCCTGGCCTACCCGCCGGCCCTTGTGCGTAAACCTGAAAACCCAAAACACCGCAAGAGAGAGCTACAAGAAGCCGGCAAATCCGCGTGTTCATAGTCACCTCGATACAACGTCTGCGCGCGAGTTTAGGGCGCGGGAGAACTTCAACATACTCCCCAACTCTCAGCCTGTCGACGCAGCAAAACGTGATTTTGCCGCGATCAAATTCGGCCGAGCAAAGTTCCACCAATCTCGCTCCCGCCCGCTGCGATATCCTCACCTTCATGCGCCGCGCTCTCCTCCTAGCCATCACCCTGCTCTTCGCCCTCCCAACCGCGCAGACCCAAACCACACCAACGCCCGTCTACGGTTACAAAGTAGTCGCCACCTTCCCCCATTCCACCTCCTCCTACACCGAAGGCTTCTTCTATCTCAACGGCCTCTTCTACGAAGGCACCGGCCTCAAAGGCCACTCCCAGATCCTAGTCACCGACCCCGCCACCGGCCGCGTCACCCAGCACATCGATCTCGCCCCGCAGTACTTCGGTGAAGGCATCGTCGACTGGGGCGCCAACCTCTACGAATGGACCTGGCAAACCAACCTCGGCTTCGTCTACAACCGCGCCTCCCTCCATCCCCTCGCCCAATTCACCTACACCGGCGAAGGCTGGGGCATGACCCACGACGCCACCCACATCATCACCTCCGACGGCACCGCAACCCTCCGCTTCCGCGACCCCAAAGACTTCCACGAAGTCCGCAACATCACCGTCACCGACCAGGGCTCACCCGTCACCTACCTCAACGAACTCGAATACATCCACAACGAGATCTACGCCAACGTCTGGCACACCAACCGCATCGCCCGCATCTCTCCCCGCGACGGCCACGTCATCGCCTGGATCGACCTCACCGGCCTCCTCTCCCCCATGCTCCACCTCGACGACGAAGCCGTCCTCAACGGCATCGCCTACGACGCCCAGCACGACCGCCTCTTCGTCACCGGCAAAGAATGGCCCACCATCTTCCAGATCAAACTCATCCCTCCCGCACCACACAAGTAACTCCGCGCGCTAACTCAAACCAGCCAGCCAAGTTGCGCCCGCCTGCATCCAAGTGAGAGCATCCGTTACAACCACACCCGCCCACTCAAGGAGCGTGCCCGCTGTCGCTAGAGCCCTACAACTCCCACGCTGTTGACGACCGCTCCAGCCAGGTCTCCACCGTGCGCGGCTACATCCTCTTCGCCTTCGCCGTCGCGCTCGCGCTCGCCCTCGCCTGGCGTCTCCGCCAGGTCCTCGAGATCATCTACGTCAGCGCCCTCTTCGCTGTCGTTCTTGGTCCCATCCTGCAGCGCATCATGTGCCTCCGCATCCAGAAGTACTCTCCCTCGCGCCCGGTCGCGATCGTCGCCCTCGTCTTCTCCGTGTTCGCTGCAATCACCGTCTTCCTCTATGTAGCGCTTCCCCCCGTAGCAAAAGACATCCAGCACTTCGCAAACGACCTTCCCCCACGTGTCCCCGGCCTCATTGCCAAACTCAAACACCTGCCCATGGCAGACAAATTCGGCGTCGACTCCCTCGCCGCAAAAAGCGAGACAGCCCTCGCCGCCACCGCGCAATACATCTTCGCCTCCGCTCCCCTTTGGCTCGGCCACTTCCTCGACCTCATCACCGCCTTCATCCTCTGCATCTACTTCATGCTCGAAGGCGACGCCGTCTACTACTACCTCCTCTCCTTCGTGCCCGACGCTTCTCGCGACCGCCTCGCCAAAACCCTCGTCATCGGCGAAGCCCGCATGAGCAGCTGGCTCATCGGTCAGCTCGCCCTCATGCTTATCCTCGGCGTCTGCAGCACCATCGTCTTCGGCATCCTCCATGTGAAATATTTCGTTCTCCTCGGCGTGCTCATGGGTTTACTCAACATCATTCCCATCGCCGGTGGCCTCATCACCATCGTGCTCGCCGCTGGCGTAGCCGCCACCGATTCCTGGAGCAAGATGGCCGGCGTCCTCATCTTCTACGTCATCTATATCCAAATAGAAAACGGCTTCCTCACTCCCCGCATCATGCGTAGCCGTGTCAACCTCCTCGGCCTCTCTGTAATCGTCGCCCTGCTCGTAGGCTCCGACCTCGCTGGCGTCGTAGGAGCTCTCGTCGCCATACCCACCGCTGCCCTCATCGCGGTCATCATCGACGAGTACTTCGTTCAGCAGGATGCCGCCGAAGCCGCTCAAGCCGCCGCCCAGGCCGCCGCCGCCGCCTACACCGAATCCGTCGCCGCCGCCTCAGCCGCCCACTCCGCAGAAGCCTCAGCAGCCTCCGCAGCCCAATCCGCCACCCAGGCCGCGCACTCTGCCGAAGCCGCAGAAGCCGCTGACAAAGCATCCAGTTAGCCTTTGCCTTTGCGCCTGCCTTTGCCTTTGCCCTTGCCTTTCTGGCTGTCATTCCGCAGGAATCTGCTTCTCCCCGCGCAGCAAACGCCGCCTTGCCTTTAGCTAAAAGCTAGAAGCTAAAAGCTAAAAGCTCCTCCCGCCCTCCCCCTGAAACTTCCCCCCGAAATACCTCATCTTTTATGTAACCTTGTGGAGAGGGTCGCACGTCTCCAACCATATGCAGCTAGCTCTGGATGCATCCATCGCCAATGTCCCCGCCACCGAGCGCACAGCCTCGGAGCTGGACGACATGGACACTCTGGTCCGCACCTACAGGCCACGCCTCCTGCGCTTTGTTGCCTTCTCCGTCGGCGACGCTGACCTCGCCGAGTCCATCACCCAGGATTGCTTCCTCAAGGCCTACAACGCCCGCGACCGTTTCCGCGGTGACTGCTCCATCAGCACCTGGCTCACCAGCATCGCCGTCAATCTCATCCGCGACCAGCAGCGCCTGCAGAAGTTCCGCTTCTGGCGTCAGGCCCGCGCCACCGCCATCGACATCACCGACGCCGCCAACTTCCTCCCCAGCCCCGAGAGCTCTCCCGAATCCCGCCTCCTCGTCAAGGAGAAGGCCGCCCAGGTCTACGCCGCCCTGCAGAACCTCTCGCCCAACCAGCGCAGCGTCTTCCTCATGCGCTTCTCTGAAGAGCTGGAGCTATCCGAGATCGCCGCCATCACCAACATCCCCGTCAACACCGTAAAGACTCACCTCCACCGCGCCCTCAAATCCGTGCGCACCCAGGTTCGCGCTGCCCAAACCGCCACTCCCGACGACGCGCGCAATCCCAAACCGCGCCGCCGGGCACGCAACCAGCAGCCCACCACACCACCTGCCTCACCTGAAAGCATTGCATCCCATCCTGCCGGAGAAACCCTATGAACTCCCATCCGGACCAACGCGCCACCATCTCCGCCGAGCTTTCCGCCGGCCATCTCACACCGGACCAGATCGACGACCACCTCATCGGCGATCTCGCCGCCGCCCCCGCCGCTCACCTCCTCGCCTGCTCTCTCTGCGCCGAGCGCGTCGCCCTCGCCCGCTCTCCCCTTGCCAGCTTCCAGCAAGTCTCCACCGCCTGGAGCGAGCGCCACTCCGCCACGCTGCCTATCCCCGTTCCCTCGGAGCGCCCCAGCTGGCAGCGCCACACAGCCTGGGCCACCGCCACGCTCTCCATGGCCCTCGGCTTCGCCTTCATCAATGCCACCCACCAGTTCTCCATCCTCAACACACCCCAGCCTGCGCCCGTTGCATCAACATCCACACAGTTGACTCCGGTTCAGCAATCTCTCGTCGCGCCCAAAGCCCCCGCGCTTACCGAGACCGCCAGCATCGCTCCCTCACCGCGCGCCGCCCGCATCTCCGCGGACAATCACACCCTTCGCGCCATCGACGCCTCGCTCGACCCTTCTACCGATTCACCCGCGGCCCTCGGCCTCCTGCCCGCTGCCGCACCCAACCCCGGGCCCTCGGCTCCGCTTCAAGATTAATCATTCACACCCACGAGGACGCTTGACCCACAACCTCACATCTCGACGCACCGTCGCCGGGCGCTTTGCCCTGCTGAACGTTGCATCGGTGTGTCTCTGGTTATACGTCGTCTCCACGCCCGCCCTCGCCCAGCACGGCGGCGGCCACCCCATGGGCACCGGCCATCCCGGCGGCATGATGAGTGAGCGCGGCATGCACACCGGCGCACCCAACCACTTCGAGCGCCCCGGCGGCGACTTCCGCGGCCAGCCCCGCATGGGCCTCCAGTTAGGCCTCGGCGGCCGCTGGTGGGACGACCACGGCACCGCCAAAAAGCTCAACCTCAACTCCGATCAGCAGCACCGCATGGACACCATCTTCGAGACCAATTGGCCCACCATCACCAACCTCTACACCAACCTCCAGCACGAAGAGATGGGCCTCGCCAGCCTCTCCCACGCCGACCTTCAGGACGAAACCAAGGTCTTCGCCGCCATCGACCGCGTCTCCCAGGCCCGCACCGATTTAGAAAAGGAATACGCCCACACCTTTCTCCAGATCCGCCAGCAGCTAGACCCCCAACAACTAGAAACCCTCGACAAGCAAATAGCCAGCTCCCACTAATCCAAAACCCCCAGCCGCACGTTTTTCGCCGTCATCCTGAGCGAAGCGCAAAGCGCGCAGCCGAAGGACCCCCGCATTTGTCGTTGCTCTTGCTCTTGCTCTTGCTCTTGCTCTTGCTCTTGCTCTTGCCCTTGCCCTTGCCCTTGCCGTTCTGGCTTGTTATCCCGCAGGGATCTGCTTCTGCCTTTGCTTCTGCCTTTGCTCTTGCCTCTGCCTTTGCTTTTGCTTTTGCTTTTGCTTTTGCAGTTGCAGTTGCTCTCGCCGTTGTTTGTTTTACGTCGTCATCCTAAAGCGAAGCGAAGGATCCCTGTATTTGCTTTTGCCGTTGCACTTGCATTTGCATTTCTGGCTGTCATTCCGAGCGCAGCGAGAAACCCGCTTTCTCCCGTTGTCGCCTTCATCTTCTACCTGTCATCCCCAAAGGTACCCCCCACCTACTCCACCCCAAACCCCCACGTAGTCACGCTCGTATACTCCTTCCCCACCTTCAACACCGCGCTCGGAAAATTCGCATGATTCGGCGCATTCGGAAACGCCTGCGTCTCCAAACAAAATCCACTCCGCTGCACATACGCCACACCACTCTTCCCCACCAGCGTCCCATCCAGAAAGTTCCCCGAATAAAACTGGATCGCCGGCTCCGTAGTCTCCACCACGAGCACTCGGCCCGACTTCGGCGCATGTACCTTCGCCGCCGGCCTCAACTCTCCAACCTTCCCCCGCACCACCCAGTTATGGTCATACCCGCGCCCAAACTTCAGCTGATCATGCGTCTGCCCGATCCGCGAACCAATCACCGTAGCCTTGCGAAAATCAAACGGCGTCCCCTCCACCTTCGCAATCTCTCCTGTAGGAATCGCCGCCGCATCCGACACCGGCGTATACGCATCCGCCTCCAGCGTCAGCTCCTCCCCCAGAATCGTCCCCGAAGCCTCTCCATCCAAATTGAAGTAAGCATGATTCGTCAGGTTCACCACCGTCGTCTTATCGCTCTTAGCCGAGTACTCAATCCGCACCACGCTCCCGCGCAGCGTATACCGAACCCGCACCATCAGCATCCCCGGATACCCCTGGTCGCCATCCGGACTCACCAGCGTAAACTCCACGCCATCCGCCACCACGGCGCCTTCCCAGTTGCGCTTATCAAAACCCTCCACGCCGCCATGCAGCATGTTCTCGCCGTCATTAATCGTCGTCTGCACCGTCTTGCCTTCGAGCTCAAACCGCCCATTCGCAATCCGATTTGCATACCGCCCCGCGATCACCCCAAAGAACGCATTCGTGTTCTCGACATACGGCTTCAGCTCGCCATACCCCAGCGTCACATCGCCCCAAACTCCATCGCGATCTTTCGTCTTCAACGCCACCACCCGCGCGCCATACGAGATCAGCTCTATCTCAATCTCAGCACTCTTAAGCATGTACTTCTGCACAACGCTGCCATCTGCCAGCGTCCCAAACATCTCAGCCGTTACCTGCGTTCCAAAACCATCGCTCATAGACTCCCAGCATAAACCCACTTGCGCACGCCTCAACGCCACGCACACACCATTCGCCCACCTCTGCCCGCAAGACTCAATCCATCCGCACGCCCCGCCAGGTACCGGGCGCTGATCTCGATCGTGTCCACATCGTCAATCTCGCGAAACGCCGCCAGTTCCATCGCCATCTCTTCCGGCGTAAAGAACAACTGAAACGGCTCGCCAATACTCGCAACCCTGGCCGACAGCAGATCCCGCCCCTCGAGCTCATCCTCCGGCAGCGCATGTCGCGGCAGCGCATAATCCATCACCACGCCGCTTCCCTCGGGAAATCCGCTAATCCAATCCAGCGTCCCGCGAAACGCCGGATGCGTCAGGTACAGCACCACCCCCAGCCATGCAAACATCGTCGGCTTCGAGCCATCCAGCCCCGCAGCCTCTAGCTCCGCCGCCAGGCTCTGCCGCTCAAAGTCCACCGGCACATACTGCACGTCATCCACCTCGGGCAAACCACTCTCCGTCACCAGCCAACGCTTCCACGCCTGCGTCGCTGGATGGTCCACCTCGAACACCCTCACCCCGGCATGCGGATTCCGATGCGCAAACGTATCCAGCCCCGCCCCCAGCAGCACATACTGCTGCACCCCGCGTCCCGCCGCCTCCGCCAGTTTGTCCTCGGCAAACCGGCTGCGCGTCACCATCCACGCCCGCATTCCTAACGACGATCGTTCGTTGAACGTTCCCGCTGCGTCATCCAGCGCCGTCCCATACGTCTTGCGCAGCAGCGGCACCGCTATCGGATCGTCCAGCACCCGCGGCTCTGCATCGTACAGCTGATGCGTGGCTCTGCGGATCGCCACCCCCAACGCCGTCCTCGATGGCTTCCCTGCGTCCAGCGCGCACCCCACTGCTGAGTCTCGATCGCAACCCCGTCAATCACCCGGGCTCTTCCCAATTCTATAAAAGACTCTCCCCAATCGCGCGAAGCCTCGCGCGATGGCCCGAGAGTGCGGCAGTGCAGCCGCGCCGGAGCCCGCCGCTCCGGCTACCCCTACCCGTTACAAACTCTCTACAGCAGGTGCGACACCATGTCTTTGATAAAAATCGCAAGGATCACGGCCGTCAGCGCACCAATCGTCCACACCATCGCGACCAGCAACGGCCGGATCCTCAGCAGCTTCCGCTGAATCTCGCCCTGCTCCTGCGACTCCACGCTGACCGCATCACTTAAGAAGATCTGATCTTCTTCATACCGTGTCAGCGTTCCACGATACCCAAGCAGGACCAGCAACGCGGCCCCAACAGCTCCCCACGCAATCACCAATACACGGAGTACATCCATACAACACCTCAAGACTCAGAATTGAGCCGTCCTGATACCGAGCAAGTCTGGTCTTCCCGGGCTCGGAGGGTAGGAGAGGCGGTTCGACAGCATAATAGTCCCGTCCATCAACGATTGACAGTGCGTAACCTCCCAAATCGGTTACTTTTTTTTGATTACCGCCTATCCCCTCGCCACGCCCCTCATTCCACAGGGCCAGACCTTCATACCGCAAGCACGGATCCCTCCCCTGGAGCCGTCGCCCCCCCACCCCCAACCGCCGGCCCCGCCGCTCCGCACCACGAGCAGAATCGTTGATCCAGCGTCACCGGCTGCCCGCACTTCGGACACCGCGGCGACATCGGCTGCCGCAAAGCAAAGTACAGCAGGAACCCGAACAGGTGCGGAAACAGCGCCGCAATCAGCGCCCACAGCACCGGCCGCATCCCCCGCCGCCTCGCATCCGCATACACATACCCCACGCAAAGCAACCACGCCGCCATGAACAAGCCCATCGCCAGACCGCCGATCGCGCCAACCGCCATGCTTCCAAACCACGGCATATGCCACGTCCCGCTATCTCCCCAATGCGGAAACATGCAGCCAGCCACCGTCCCCAGCACCACAATCGCGCACATCCAAACCACCGCAGCAACCTTCACGCCCTTCGGCACCACATCCATAAATTTGTTCATATCGTCCTTCCTTCCCTCGACCGCTTCGCCGCCAACAACGGCAGCAATGGAAACAACACCAGCAACCCAAACGACGGCACAATCCAAAGCGCCAACAACCCGTGATGCACCGCGACCGACGGTAGCCCAAAGAACGCCGCAGCCCAGCGTCCAACCTGCAAATCCACAAACGTTCCCAGCACCGTCAGCGCCAGCGCCACAACACTCAACCTCATCCATCGCCGCCGCGCCTCTATCTCCTCCGCCCGCGCCTTCACCGCCGCCATCACCCGCGCATTCAGCCCCGGCCCCGCCTCAAACGAGAATCCCTTCAACCCCGCAACCGCCCGCCGGCTAGCGCTCAAATACTCCGCGCACGCCGAGCAGGAACGCACATGCTCCTCCACCAGCCGCTGCTCTTCCGCCGTCCCCGCCCCGGCCAAACTGCGGTCGATCCTCTGCTCGAAATCCTCGTGCCTCTCACCGCTCATGCTTCTCCTCCATCTGCGACCGCAACGTCGCCAACCCGCGATAAATCCTCGCCGCCACCGTAGGCACCGGCGCATTCGCCACCGCCGCAATCTCCTGCAGCGACATATCCTCCATAAACCGCAGCACCAGCGCCTCGCGATACATCGCCTGCAGCCCCTGCAACGCCGCCGCCAGCCGCTCCGCATCTTCGGTCCGCGCAGCCAGCACAAACGGAGACGGCATCTCCGACACCGGCGCCATCACCACTGGCCGCCCGTCATCCTCCGCGTCGAGGCTCACCTCGCGCCGCCGCCTCAAAAAATCAATCGCCAGATGCCGAGCCACCGTAAACAGCCAAGGCTCAAACCGCGACCGCCCGTCATAGCTTTTGCCGCGCTCCATCACCCGCAGCCAAGTCTCCTGCACCAAGTCATCGACCCCATCCCGCCGCCCCAGCACATAAACCAAATACCGCACCAGCCGATCCTGATACTCCTCCACCAGCACCTGCAGCACCGCGACATCTCTCTCGCGTAGCCCGCGTGCAATCTCCCGCGTATCCGAGCTCACTGTGTCCGCCAATGCCATATCGTACATACGCGGTGTATACGAAGCAGCGGACCCAAATTACGCATCCCCCCAAAACTATCTGGATGCCTCTGCCTTTGCCTTTGCCTTTCTTTGACAACTTCTAAAGAAATTGTCATTCCGAGCGTAGCGAGGGACCTGCTGTCTCCCGTTCTTTCTCCAACCCACCCAACCCCTAAAGCTTTCCCCCGTCCCTCCGATAAAGAGTTTGTATTCCCCAGATGAAGAGATAGGGGCGGCCCGAAGATCCTCCTCGGGCCGCCCCTGATTTTCCTGGCTTATCCAAACACCGTCATCTCAACCGAAGTGGAGAGACCCCTGTATTGGCTCTTGTCGTTGCTGTTGCTTCTGCCTTTACTTCAGCTCCAGCCCCGCAAAGAAGTACCCAATCTCGAACGCCGCCGTATCCTCTGCGTCCGAACCATGAATCGCATTCTCGCCAATCGACGCCGCAAACTGCTTGCGAATCGTTCCCTCTTCCGCCTTGGCCGGATCAGTCGCGCCCATCAGCTTGCGCAGATCGGCAATCGCATTGACCTTCTCCAACACCATCGGAACAATCGGCCCCGAGCTCATGAACTCCGTCAGCTCGCCAAAAAACGGTCGCGCCGAATGCACGTGATAAAACCCTTCGGCCTGCGCCTTCGAAATCGAAATCTTCTTGATCGAAACAATCTTGAATCCCGCCTTCACAATCTCCGCGAGAATGGCGCCGGCATCGCCCTTCTTAACAGCGTCCGGCTTGATGATGCTAAATGTGCGCTCTGACACGTAAATCTCCTTAATTAGACTGCTCCACCAGTGTACCGCCCGCCACCTTCCAGGTCGCCCTACCGTCAAGCATTCCTCTCCCTCCCATCCCGCCGCCACGATCGCCTTTGCCTTTATTTCTACCGCCACCAGAATCGCGTCATCCTCGAGCGAAGCGAAGGACCCCTGTATTGGTCCTTGCATTTGCATTTGCATTTGCATTTGTCCTTGCCGTTGCCGTTGCCTTTGCTATTGCCATTGCCTTTGTTTTTCTGGCTGTCATCCCGCAGGGATCTGCTTCTGACCTTGCCTTTGCCTCCGTCTTTAGCTAAAAGCTAGAAGCTAGAAGCTAAAAGTTGCCCCACCACGGAGTCCCCATGCCCCCCACCGAACCCCTCTCAAACGAAATCCGCCTCCACCACGCCATCCCCATCTTCCGCGTGGCCAACCTCGCCACCAGTCTCGACTACTACACCCGCATCCTCGGCTTCGAAATCCCCTGGCAGCTCCCCTACTACGCCTCCGTCCGCCGAGGCACCTGCTCCCTCATGCTCTGCGAAGGCGGCCAGGGAAACCCCGGCACCTGGATCTGGGCACCCGTCTCCAACGCCGACGACCTCTACGAAGAATGGAAAGCCAGCGGCGCCAACATCCTCCAAGGCCCCACCAACTTCCCCTGGGGCTCCCGCGAAATCCAAGTCCTCGACCCCGACAACCACCGCCTACGCTTCGCCGCCGACCTAAAAGAAGGCGAACCCATGGGCAACTTCATCGACTAACCCGAACGCGCCGTTGCTTTTGCATTTGCCTTTCTTTCTGTCATTCCCGAAGGGAATCTGCTTCTGCCCCTGTCGTTGTTCGTCTACGCCGTCATCCTGGAGCGAAGCGAAGGATCCCCGTATTTGCCTTTGTCCTTGCCTCTAGCTAGAAGCTAAGAGCTAAAAGCTAGAAGCCGCCCTTCAGTACCGCCAGCTCTTCAAATCCGCCCCCACCGGCGCCGTCTTCTCCATCCGCTCCACAATCTGCGGCACATACATCTGGTTGTAATGCATCCGCGAATACGCATTCGGCTTGGTAGGATCGCCATTCCAGCAATGCTCCGCCCGCGGCCCATACTTCACCTCGCCGTCATAAGGAACCCCATACCCCGGCGTCCCTGTCTTATCCAAAAAATCCTGCATCAGGTAAACAGCGTTATTCAAAAAGTAAGTGTCATCCGACCCTACATACAGATGAATCTTCCCCTGCAGCTTCGGCCCCAGCGTCGTCCAGTCCCGCTGCAAAATCGCATCGAGGTCATAATGCTCCCGCCAATACTCCGCCGTCTTGTGATCAATCACGCCCGTAGTCTTATCAAAAATCGGCAGCGGATACCCATCCTTCCCCTGCGGCGAATACACCGCCTGCCAGATATCAAACTGGTCACCTGACCGACCGCGATCCCCCAGCGCCGCCTCATACGCAATGTTGTCGCGCATCGAAATCAACGTCTGCCCCAAATAATTCCGCATCGCCGGCTGTTCCACGCGCTTGTTCGCTCCCTGCGCGTAAAACATGTTGTCGTCCTTATACAAATCCCTCGTCATATACGCATGAAAGTCCACCGGATCCGGGCAAGCCACAAACGCCCCGTTATAGTGCTCCGGATAAAACATCTGCACGGCCAGCGACTCCCACCCACCGGTAGACCCACCATAAAGAAACCGCGCCCAGCCTTTCCCAATCCCACGAAACTGCTTCTCAATCGCCGGAATCAACTCAGTCTCAATCGCATCCCCATAAGGCCCAACGTTCGCCGAGTTCACTGCATAGCTATCGTCATAAAACGGATTCGCATGCTGCAGCTTCACAATCAACATCCGCGGCGTCTTCGGCGCAATCCACTCCTGATAATTCTTGTAGGCCTCCTCCTGCATGATCCGGTTGTACCCCGCAAGATGAAACCGATCCGAATACACCGGCTTCAAATTCGCATCCGGCGGCTCCGTCCGAAAATCATCGAACTCCGCCGTATAGTGATCCTCCGCCACGATCAGCGGATACCGCGCCTCGGGATGCTCATCGAACCCCCAGGGCACCATCACCACCGCCGACAGAAACACCGGC
>Ga0302231_10000162_pt1 | contig 56104 bp, 47 predicted proteins | sample II_Palsa_N2_2_FD_193522 | JGI IMG/M metagenome (GOLD analysis project Ga0302231, IMG submission 193522) | Peat permafrost microbial communities from Stordalen Mire near Abisko, Sweden - II_Palsa_N2_2 | ecosystem: Environmental > Terrestrial > Soil > Palsa > Peat permafrost | place: Sweden...
TTCCGTCAACAGTTATTTGCTTTCGCATTTCCCTGCCAACCCCGCAAACCCTTACCTCTCTTGGCTTTCCGGTTCCCCGACCGCTTCGCCCTACTTCGGCGCCGCAGTGCTGGGGGACGAATAATGCAATATGCATCAGACGCCGTCAAGCATCTTTGTCATATATTTATATCAAGCCCCAAAAAGCTCTTTTTATTAGGCATCTCAGGGCGCCGCAGCGATCACATCAGCCACCGCCGCGGTCAGTTTTTTCGCATACGGCACATGAAGAAATTCGTTCGGACCATGCGCGTTCGATTTGGGGCCAAGCACGCCACACACCATAAATTGGGCGCTGGGAAAACCTTCCCGCAGCACATTCATCAGCGGGATCGTACCGCCCAGCCCCATATAGGCGCAATCCGCGCCGTAATGCTGGCGCGAGGCGCTATTCAAGGCCGAGAACAGCCAAGGCGCGACATCCGGAGCGCTCCAGCCGGTCGCCGCACCCAGATCCGGCTTGAAAGTGACCTTGGCGTTATAAGGAGGGTCGAATTCGAGCAGATTTTTCAATTCGGCCACGGCTGTTGCAGCGTCAATCACGGGCGGCAGCCGCAACGACAGCTTGAATGCGGTACGCGGCCGTAACACATTGCCGGCGTCGGCCAACGGCGGCAAACCCTCGGCCCCCGTGACCGATAAAGAAGGACGCCAAGTTGAATTGAGCAGCGCCTGTTTCGGATCCGCGGTGGTAGGCAAGACTTGCCGCCCATCCTGGCCACAGGCCCAAGGCAAGGTCTTCCAGACGTCGTCGCCGAGAATGCGCGCGGTCGCTTCCGCTTCACGCAGACGTGACGCAGGAATCGGGCAATGAAAGCCTTGCGGCAGCAAATTGCCATTTGAAGCGTCCTCGAGACGATCAAACAGTTGCCGCATGATGCGAAAACTCGACGGTGCAATCCCGCCGTACACTCCCGAATGAATGCCTTCGTCGACCACGCTGACTTCCAGGTCGCCCGATACCAAGCCGCGCAGCGATGTGGTGAGCCACAATTGATCGTAGTTACCGGTGCCGGAATCGAGGCACACCACCAGCCCGACCGCGCCAAGGCGTTCACGCAATACGTCGACATAGGGGAGCAAATCGTAGCTGCCCGACTCTTCGCAGGTTTCGATCAGGCCGACACAGCGCGGCCGCTCGACGCCCTGAGCATCAAGCGCGGCCAATGCGGTCAGGCTCGCGTAGATGGCGTAACCGTCGTCGGCACCGCCGCGTCCATAAAGCTTGCCGTTTTCAAATTTGGGCGTCCATGGCCCAAGATCATTACGCCAGCCTGAAAATTCGGGCTGCTTGTCGAGATGACCGTAAAGCAAAATGGTGTCGCGACTATCCGAGCGAGTAGCCGGCGCTTCGAAGAAAATCACCGGCGTGCGGCCCGGCAAGCGAACCACCTCCAGCTTTAGACCTCGGACGGGCTGCTGTTCGGCCCAATGTGCCGCGTCCGTCACCACACGCTCGATAAACCCGTGCCGCACCCAATCCGGGTCAAACGCCGGACTCTTGGCCGGCACGGCAATATAATCGGTCAGTGCCGGAACGATTTCGTCATTCCATTTTCGTTCGACAAACTCACGTAGTGCGTCTTGATCGATGAGCTGGGCGGAGGGAGATTCGTGGTCGGTCATCATGGGTGTATTTCCGGTGCAGAGCGGACTGCTCCAGCGCAGTCGCCACCCTCATAATCATACGCACATCGGCCCACAAGCGCCAAAAAACCCATCCTGGCCAGTCATCATGGGCCGGTACGTGAATCGTCCAACCGACCCATCGCGGCTTCACATCCGGCGGGTCATTCCAGCCGAAGCACCGCGGGCCGCGCCCGGCTCAGTTAGCGCGAGATTTCTGTTTCGCGAACGATGATCTTGTTGACCAAGCCATACTCGACCGCCTCGGAGGCACTCAGCCAAAAATCGCGATCCGTATCTTTCTCGACTTTTTCGAATGCTTGTCCGGTTTCCTTGGCGAAAATATGGTTCAAGCGATCGCGCATGCGCAAAATTTCGCGAGCCTGGATCGCGATATCCGATTCCTGGCCGCCCGCGCCACCGGACGGTTGATGCAACAGGAAACGGGTATTCGGCAAGGCATAGCGGTTTTCTTTTGCGGCAGCCACATAGATCAAAGCGCCTGCACTGGCAACCCAGCCGGAACCGATCATGATCACCTTGGGCTTGATAAAGCGAATCGCGTCGAAAATCATGTCGCCGGATTCAACATGGCCGCCGGGCGAAGAAACAATCATGGTGATCGGATCATCGGAGGCCGCCGCCAAGGCATGCAATTGCATCACCACGTTGCGCGCCACATTGTGATTCACGTCACCCACCACAAACACCTTGCGCGACTCAAAAATCAGCGAATTCAGCTTGCGGTCGACACCGGCACCGGCCTGGTTGTCGCTATCTTCATCCTTGCCCATCTGACTGCCTGTGGAAAAATTCAAGTTTTGCTCCTGATGAAGTAGGTTTCTTGGGCATGTCGCCTCGCTGATGCAGGGCATGCATACACGCGCCAAATCGTTTCTCAGTCTACAGCAGACCCTGCTTGAATGCATCGGAGCGGGTCTTATTGTGAAAACACACTTCAATGCAATCTCCCTCTGATTTTTACCGGTCCAACGCCGCTTTCGGTACGTCAGCTTAAATCATGATAAAAACCCTCGATTTATTTACAATGTTTACGCCAACTGATTAAATTTCAATTACATTCCTGACATTAAAACTGTAATAAATGCCAGTATCATGTAAATAATAATTGAGCTCACCCCGACGTCACCACACACGGCCTGTGCTACAAATTGCCATTTTTCGCGGCAATGGATTCAGCTCCCAAGCCGGCCGCCGCAGGCGGTGAGCCTAACAGCAAGTAGGGCAAAGGCGCGTCAAGCGACGCCCACATCGCGCCGCCGCAGTCTTTAAATTCCTATCTTAACAATTAATCCGGCGCTGCAATAAATAACCATCGTCAATTTAATTCTGTAAGCATCAAAATTTAAACTCAATATTAAAATTGCTATTTACTATTTTATTTCATAATATTTCACTCGATCGATATCATCGATATTCACAGCGCATAAACCCAAGGAGTAAACCGTGAAAAATATTCTGCGAGCCGGCATCCTTGCCGCTTGTCTGTCGAGTGCGGCTACCAGTACGGCGGCCGACGCGGCGCCTGCGGCAAACGCCGCGCCGGTGTACGCGCCTTATGTAGATATGACCGCCTGGCCCACACCCATTTTGGACCAGATCGGCGTACAACAAGGCATCCAACAATTCACCCTGGCGTTCGTGGTCGCCGGCAACGGCTGCGTACCGTCCTGGGGCGGAGTGCAAAACATCGGCCCGGACAACAGCTCGGATCTGCTGACTTCGATTGCCGGCTCGATCACCAACTACCGTGGCCAAGGCGGGGAAGTCGCGGTGTCATTCGGCGGCGCCAACGGCGAACCGCTGGCTCAGGCCTGCACTAGCGTCGATGCATTGGCAGCGGCTTACCAGACCGTAATCGATACCTATAACCTGACACATCTCGATTTCGATATTGAAGGCACAGCAATCGTGGATAGTGCATCGATCGCACGTAATTTCCAGGCCGTGGCTCAACTGCAGCGCGCGACGGCCGCCAAGGGCGGCGCCTTGCATGTCACCTTGACCTTGCCCGTGATGCCGACCGGCCTGACCCAAGACGGCTTGAACGTGATCGGCGCCGCGCTCGGCAATCAACTGGTTTTCGATAACGTCAATATCATGACCATGGATTACGGTGGCACGATCAACGACATGGGGGCCGCCACGCTCCAAGCCGCAAGCTCGGTCTATCAACAGTTGGATCTGCTGTATAAGGCTGCCGGCCAGAGCAAAACCGATGCGCAACTGTGGCAATTGATCGGCGTGACACCGATGATAGGCGTGAACGACAGCCCAGGAGAAACCTTCACCCTCGACAATGCACAAAACGTGGCCAACGTGGCGAGCAACGACGGCTTCGGCGCGCTCGGCATCTGGTCCATCGGACGAGATCAGGCCTGCGCGGCAGGCCCGGGCGGGTCCGCGTCGCCCAGTTGCTCCGGCGTCGCTCAAGCGTCGTTCGCCTTTTCCGCCATCTTTAACAAGGCGTTGCCCGCCAGTTGGGGCAAAGGCGTGACGCAAAACCCGTCGTACGGCGGCAATCCCGGCGGCCCGAGCGCCAATGCGCCGTGGTCGGCGTCGCAGATATACACCTCGGGCAATACCGTGACCTATCAGGGTGCGACCTATCGAGCACAATGGTGGACCCAGGGCGAGGTGCCGACGGCCGGCGGCCCGTGGCTGAAAATTGCGTAGTTGCACGTCGGCCGCAACGACGGTGAAGACGGCCGATCAAGTCCGCTGCATCCGAGAACGGCAGTTTTTACCCCGCTTACTCAGAGTGGGTAAGCCACCTGCGCATGAGTAAATGATGCATATACATCGCGCCCACCCCGATCAGACCGCCCAACACCACATTGCTCAGACGCAGCCAGCCGATACCTGACCCCTGGCCCAGAGCCGCCGCGCAGACCACACACAAGCAGCAGCGCAACGCAAATGCCAGACGGTAATTGCGCAGCGTGGCAATCGAGACTGACACGCCCAATACCGCGAAGCCATAAAGCGCCGCGCTGGCGGGCACCCACCCGGCAATGGCAACGCCCAGCGAGACCCCAACAAACGCGCCCCAGAGCCGATCACGATGCTTGGCGCCAGTCGACGCGAGCGCGCCGGTGGACACGCTGGCCGCCGACCAGATCAGCCATTCGCCTGCATCCAGATGAAACTGTTCCACCACGACTGCCGCGCACAACACCGCCAGAGCCCGAGTGGCAGCACCATCGATAGCCAGGCGCTTAAACTCGGGCGTTACCTTCTGGCGCGGCAAAAGGTAACGCCAACGGCAGTAGTCGCGCAATACCTCGACCGACCGCACGCGCCGCTCATAAAAGAGGTTTCCCAAGGAAACCAGCATCACCGGTATGACGGCAAACGGATAACAGCGTAGCAAATGTAGATAAGCCAAAGGCAAATTGGACGCGGCATTGAGCTCGCAACCGAGGTACAAAGCCGGGATAAAACTGAATACACTAATCGACCGCCACCCTTCGCCCCAACGCGCCAAACCATGAGTCATGGCCGCGTAGCCCGCGCACAGCGGGACAAAAACCCAGGCGTGGGCAAAGCTTAAACAGAACAAGCCGATGGAGATGCCGATCACCGCCGCGTGCATCAATAACAGCAACCCCGAAGGCCGCAGGCTCTCGCTCACAATCAGCAGATAGACGCCGATCAGGGCGGCTTTCAATACGAATAGATCGCCGCTATATAAGTACCAGGCAACGGCCGGCAATACAGCAAGTGCGGTACGGACGCAATACGACAGGTCGAAGACGCGCTGCAAGGCGCCTTCGATACGCGCCCAAAAAGGTAAATGAATCAAGCACTCATCAACTGTTCAAGCGTGCGCACCTCGGCCACATGCGACATCACCCCTGCCAGCGTCTGGCGATGCACCTCCAAACTGGCGGCGGCACAACAATCGGACAACACTGTGACACGATAGTCGCGGTCGTGCGCATCACGCGCCGCGGACTCGATCGCATGATTGGTCGACACCCCCGCCAAGATCAGATGTTCGATCTGTTTGGCACGCAGCAGCGTTTCCAATGATGTGTTGTAAAACACGCCGATGCGGGATTTGACGATGATCATCTCATTGGGCTGCACATCCAGCGCCTCGTGAAATTCCGTGCCCCAACTACCCAACGCCAGCGCCCCGAACTGCGGGGCTTGGCCGAAAACCGGCGAACTACCAGGGCAATTGGCATAGCCGGGTTGGAACCCCACTTTCACATGAGCAACTTGAGCGCCTTGCCGGCGCGCCCAGGCCAACGCATGATTGGTCTGTTCGATAACGCTGTGCTCCCCCACCATCGCAGCACAACTGGAAATCTTGCCTTGGGGATGAACGATATCGTTAATAAAATCGACGGAAAGAAATAAGGTTGTGGACAAAGACATACGGTAACTCCTGGGTAAAAATCGATCAACGCTACTCAACACCACGCCGGCTATGGCACCAGAAAATCAACTGCCCTCCTCTGCGTCAGACTGTGCCAGTCGCTCCAACAAAATGCCCGCGCGCCGCAGCAATTCGATCTCCGCGGCATTGAGATGCTGCGTCATCGAGCGCGCCAGCCAAGATTCACGTTCAACGCGGTTGGCCGCCAGCGCATCGACACCCAACTGGGTGAGACTCACCACAACTTTGCGTTTGTCGCCGGCGGCCGATTGGCGCACGATCAGCGCCTGCTTTTCCAATTCAGCGAGCGTTGCCGAGAGATTCTGCGGCCGCACGCCTTCAAGTGCCGCCAACTCGGAGGGGCTGGCAGCGCCCGCGAGGCGCTCGATGTTACTCAGCAACATCAGTTGCGCGATAGGGATGCCGCTGGAGCGCGACTGGCGGCGTAAGCGTCGCAAAAACAGCGACGCCTGCCGGCTTAAATCCGCGGCATACGGGGTGTAATCCTGAGGAACCAGGAGAGATTTGGCTGTGCGATCGGTAGGCATAAATATAATTATACATTTATAATTATATTTATGTAACCAAATTGATTCGTGTTGAGTTGCAGCGAAAATAGTAGCGAAAGACCAGGCACGGCGCCGTCGGCGCGTGCGCCCGCGGCACCATTCCGGCGCGAGATGGCACTTTTTGAATAGCGGAACTGGGATGGCATGCGCAGCGTGTTCTGCGCACAAGAGAGTGTGGCGGATCGAAGCCTTGCCCGATCCGCCGCCGATAAGCGAGGCGTTACTTCAACAGCGCGGCGAAGCCTTTGAGTAGCCGATCGATATCGGCCGAGCTCAGATTGCCCATGGTGGAAATGCGAAACAAGGTTTTCGACAAATCCCCTTGGCCCGCATAAATCACAAAACCTTCCGCCTTCAAAGCATCATGCAGTGCGGCATAACTCAAACCAGGCGGCAAACGGTAGGCGCGCAATACCACCGACGATTGCGCGGCCGGCACCGCAGGCTCGATGCCGAGTGCCGCCAAACCCGTGCGAACTTGCTCAGCCAGCGCCGCATAGTGGCGATAGCGCGCGGCCTGCCCGCCTTGCTCGTCGAATTCGCGCAGCGCTTCAACCAAAGCATAGTAAGCATGGACCGAGGGCGTGAACGGCGTATTACGCTGATCTTGCAAACGCACCAGCCGCCCAAGATCGAGGTAGTAAGTGCGGCTGGCGGCCTGGGCCAGCGCATTGCGCCGCACTATAACAAATGCCGCTCCCGGCACGCCATGCAAACATTTATTCGCCGTGGCCGCTACCGCGACCAAGGTGTTATCCGCAAAATCCAGCGCTTCGGCGCCGAAACTGCTGACGCCGTCCACCAGCAAACCGATGCCGCGTTCACGGCACAGTTCGCTCAAGCCATGCAAGTCGTTCAGCCGCCCGGTGGTGGTCTCGTGATGCACCACGGCCAGATGGGTAAAACGGGCTTCCCCGGTCGCAGCAGCGGCATCGAGACGCGCGGCGATGGCGCCCAAGTCCGGTGCGTGCATCCAGTCGCCGACAACACGTTCGTGAGCAATGCGGTATTGAGCGCAAATATGTGCGATGCGTTCGCCATATACGCCGTTCTCGACAATCAACAAGCGGCCGTTTTCAGGGACCAGCGCAGCCACCATGCTTTCAACGGCGGCGGTACCCGATCCGGTAATCAAGGCTGCTGCCCATTCGGCCGGATCCAGCGTATAAGCGGCCAGAAGCCGGCTGCGGGCCTCGTCCTGCAAATCGAAAAACTCGCTTTCGCGATGGCATAAATCGGGTTGCAGCAAGCTGCGGCGCACGCGCTCGGTCAGCGTGACGGGCCCGGGGTTGAGCAATAACATTAACGGACTCCGGCAGGTGTGCTTAAGTAAGGCCCAGGTGTTGCATCAAGCGGTTTTTAACCTCGACCGGGGTAATCGACGGACGCGGCAAATCGTCAGGCGTGCCGGTGCGGGTCAGCAACCGGGCAAAGCGCGGCCCGGCCAATGGCGGCGCATCGAGCCAGGTACCGATATGCGCCACCTGATCGGTCTCCAGGGCGGCCGCATAACCGCAGGCCGAAGCCACGCCGCCAAACGAAATCTGCGACGACACCGTGGCTTGACCGCCGGTTGAATCATGCGCGCTGTTGTCGAGCAACAGATGCTGGAGATTGGACGGTCCATAAGCGCCGACCGTGGCAAAAGCACCCATCCGCATCAATGCCGCGCCGTCGCCGTCCAGCGCCACCACCCGCAGGTCGGGCCGGGCCAAGGCCAAACCCAGCGCGAACGGCACCACGCAACCCATCGAGCCCACCATATACAACTGATTGGGCCGGTCATCGATGGCATACAGTTCGCGCCCGCAAAACCCGGTTGAAGCCAAGACCACAGTCGAAGCCAACGGCGTTTGCGCGACTACGCGCTGCAATACCTCGTGGCGCGACGGCCGGGCCGCCGCTTCCACACCCTGCAACTGCGATACCACGCCCGACACACCGCTATCCGGATGCGCGGCAATGCCGGATACAGATACGGATTTAACTGCGGGTTTGAGTGCGGGTTTCAGTGCATAAGGCGCCACGCTGCCTTTTTGCATCACCAGGGCATAAGGCCGCCCCGTCGTATCCATATAAGCAATCGCCCGTTCCAGCGCCGGGGCGATCGCCTCGGCTTCGGTCGGAAATAATTCCCAGGGGATTTCCATGGTGTCCAGCAAGGCCGGCGTAATCGGTCCCATCAGCGCGTGCTGCGGTTCGTCGGCTACACCCGGCTGACCGCGCCAGGTCACAATCAGCAACTGCGGCAGGCGGAAAGTCCAGGTCAGCGAGGTCAAGGGGCTGACCGCGTTGCCCAGCCCCGAGTTCTGCATCATGGTGATCCCGCGCTGACCCGCGAGCGCGACCCCGGCGATCAACGCGACCGCGTCGCCTTCATTGGCCATCGACACATAATGCAGCGACGGGTCTTGCAACACGTAGTTGATAAACGGCGTCAAATACGAACACGGCACTCCGGCATACCAGTCGAAGCCGCGCTCACGCGCCGCCTCGACAAACTGGCGCGCTTCAATCATTGAGCACCCTCATTGGCGGTGGCGTCGGGCACGCTGCCGACCGGTGTTTGCGCATGGGCAAAATCGCCCGCGCGGCGGAAATCGTCAAGATCGTTCACGCCGCGCCAATGGCCGTGCACATACTGCACTTCAATGGCAGCGCCGTCGGCAATCAAGGCATTCAAGAGTGCGGGCATATCCAGCGTGTCGAAATCGGGCCGGCTGCGCAACCGGGTCATCACGGCTTTCAACTGGGCCAGGCCCGGGCCGCGAACATTGAGCATGCCGATCCAACGGCCTTGCGCCGGGTCGGACGAAACGGCCGCCGCCGCATCCGCGCCGCTGCTGATGCGTTGGAGCAACACTTGCTGGCCGAACAGGCCGCGATCGTCGTCGCCCGAGCAATAAGCGAAATCGCGCACGGTCTGGTTGTGGCTGCCGCTCAGCGACGAATCGACCACCACGCTGAAATCGGCGGTGCTTTCGACCAGATCGCGCAGCACGTAGCTGCGGAACAGCAAGTCGCCGTAGGAAATCACGGTATCGGTCTGCAGCGCATCGACCGCGCAGGCCAGCGATGCCAGTTCGCCGGTTTCCGCATGGCGCTGATTGACCACCAGCTTGATCCCCGCGGTTTCGATAGCATCGGCCCGATAGCCGCCGACCACCGTAATGTCGTTGATACTTTCTTTCTTGAAGCCATCGATCAACCAACGCAACAAGGGCTTGCCGGCAATCGGCAGCATCACCTTGGGCCGGTCGGCGGTGATCGCTTCCAGGCCTTTGCCGCGGCTGGCCGCCAGCACCAGCGCTGCGCGCGAAGTGCCGGCAGCGGAGAGGTAAAGGCTTTCAGCAGCGGTATATTCGTCCGCATCCTGCAAGCGGAAAATCTCGTTGACCGACACGATCCGGTCTTCGACATTCACCAAAGTCTGGTTTTCGTAAATTTCCTTGGCCACGCTTTGCATGGCCGAAGTCGACGAACGAACCAGATGATTGGCCCAGATCACGGTGCTGATGCCGGCTTGGCGGAACACGTCGGTCGGGGTGCTGTAGTACTTGGTCGGCACGATCACCAGCGGACCGCGTCCGGCCCATTCGCGGGCGAATTGGAGAATTTCGTCGGGGCGCGACAGTTTGCTGTGAATCAGAATCGCGTCGGCGCCGGCCTGCCGATAAGCTTCGGCGCGGCGCAGGGCTTCATCCATGCCCCAGCCCGCGATCAAGGCTTCAACCCGGGCCACGATAGAGAAATTGGAATCGGTCTGGGTATCCTTGCCGGCCTTGATCTTGCCCGCAAATTCGTCCATTTCCGCCAACGGCTGGCGTTCGCCATTGAGAAAGCTATTGGTCTTGGGGAATTGTTTGTCTTCGATACAGACACCGGCAATACCGCGCTGTTCGAGCTTGCGCACCAGGCGGCGCATATTATTGAAGTTGCCGTAACCGGTATCGCCATCGAGCAAAATCGGCAAATCGCTGGCATCGGCCATAAATTCGAGCACGTCGACCACCTGGGTCCAGCTCGCTTCATTATTGTCGCGCACGCCCAATTGGGCCGAGATCGACAGACCCGAGGCCCAGATTCCGCTGAAACCGGCTTCGCGCACGATGCGAGCGGATAGACCGCTGTGGGCTTCCATCAGGAATTCGAGCTGGTCGCTCAACAGCATTTGACGCAGTTTGGCGCTGCGTGAGAGCGTGATACCGCGACCGGCGGCGCTGTCGATTGCCGCGGCGGCGGAAGCATTAATAGGGGCGTTCATCGTGTAACTCCTGACAACGACTGAAGTTGCGGCAGCACTTCTTCGGCTGCGCGTGCAACATCATTGGGAAAATCGATCTCGATCCACGGCGATCCCGTGACATCGGTCACCTCGAACAACTGGCTGCCTTCCTGCAGCAGGTCACGCACCGCTTCTTCATGCGGCATATGCGCCCGATCGCTGTCGACATAAGCCGCAACAATTGCCGCAAGCCTGCGTGCGCCGGCTTCGTTAAAACGGAAAAACCCGACCGACTCGCCTATCGTGTCGTACTGCAAACCGACCGCAAGCTGCTTGCGCAACTCGATCGGCACGCCGTCGCGCACGCATAATTTGACCGGCTCATCGCCGATTTCGAAATCGCGATCGATCAGCAAGCGATTCACCGCTTGGCTGCCGGCCACCAAAGCACTCATGATGCGTTCGTCGTACAGCACGTCGGCATCCATCAGCAATACGTCGCCACCGCGCCCCATGGCCTCGGCCACGGTATGCACGGTCAGCACGCTGCCGAGGTCGAAACGCGGATTCAGCACGACTTCAGGGCGCGGCTGCAAAGCCAGACGATCGAGCTCCGCCTCGACTAATTCGTGGCGGAATCCGAGCGCCAACACGATATCCTCGACTCCGGCGCTTTTGAGCATGTGCAGGTGCCGTTCCAGCAGGCTCATGCCGTCAAACTGCAACAAGCATTTCGGCATCTGTTGTGCTTCGGGTTGCTGCAGACGTAAGCCGCGCCCGGCAGCAAGAATGATGGCACGCATGAATATCCTGTCTAAAATAAAACTTGAACAATCAATTAAAAAATATCGCGGCGGCGTTGCCCCCAAGCAGGGCCGGTGCGCGGCCGCCAACCAGTCTCAATCGCCAACCAGTCTCAATCACCGACAGGCACGGGCGGCAACGCAGCGACTTGCCCCCGGCGGCGGCGCCAACCCCGTTCACACCAATGCAGATAGATCATGCCCGGTACACCGAGCAAAATTTCCCGTGCCCGCTTGGCCAGCGACAAGGCCAGTGCCGCCTCGGGCGGCAAGCCGGCCAGCGGCGCCAGCAGCAAATAGCCCCCCTCTTGCACACCCAGTGAGCCGGGAATGGCAAACGCGGCACCACGGATGGCTTGTCCCAGGCTTTCGAGCAGCAAAGCATCGGCCCAACCGACCGGGTGGCCAAGCAACGACAGTGCCAGATAGACCTCGCCCGTGCCGACCAGCCAGCCGAGCAAACTCAAGACAAAGCTCAACAGCAGCCGCGCGCTGTGCCGATAAAGCTGCTGCACCGAAACATCGATGGCTTCGGCCTGGTTCATCCACTGCGACCAATCGCGTTTGCCGAATAATTTGGCGGCCGTCCGCGTCAAGCGGCCGAACAAACCGTGCTGCTGCATCGCATAGAACAGGCCTAACAGCAAAGCAAGCACGCCGCTGGCGGCAAGCAGGGGTAGCCGCAAGGTGTGCAAGGTGGCGTGACTGGCATGGGCGCCGAGCAGCATGACGCCGAGCAGGGCGAACACGATTTGCGCCAGGGTCTGGAACGTGGTGCTGACAGTGATCGCGGCCGCCGCATCCGGCGTGGGCATACCGCGCTGCCCCAAATACCGGACCATCAGTACCGGCCCCCCGATCTGCCCCGCCGGCATCAGGCTGTTCACCGATTCGCCGGCCCAGCGCGCGAGCAAGGCGTCAAGGAACGAACCCTGGGTCGCAGCCTTGAAGAACAGCACACGAATCGCCGCGGCATCAAGCACCAACGGCACCAGGTGAAATAACGCCAGTCCCAGCAAACCCCAGCCGGCTAGCGCCAGGGTCGAGAAAACCGCCGGTAGGCCCTGGGATAGCAAAAGCGCGACAAACAGCAGCACACCCGCCGATAACAACCAGACTGCGGCGCGTGTCATGTGCGCTTGGCTGCCGGCAGCAGTTTGCGAAACACCTGGCGAAAGCCGAAATAGGCCACGGCGTCTTTCATATTCGAGATAAATCGCCGCCACGCGCGCATGTTCGGATTGGTCACATACTCAAAAGTCAGCGACACGCGAAATTCGTTTTCGCCCAGGGGCGTAATACGATGGCGCAAAGCGTCGCCATCGAAAAACACCAGCCCGCCGGGGGGAATCTGCACCGATCCCGGCTGATCCGCTACTTCAGGCTCGCGCGTATGCAATTCGTAGTCGAGCCGGCAGGAAGACTGGTCGATCACCCCCAGCAGCAGTGTGTAGCGCCGACCCTCGTAGTAAGAGGTGTCGTAGTGCCAGCCGATATGGTCGCCCGGACGGGTATAAAAATATAATGCATAGGCATGCGGATCGTCGGCCGGCGAAACTTGCAGGGACTCACCGCATAACCGCGCCAGCCAATCAATCAGCGCGGGCGAACGATACAGTTCGGCGATAAACGGCGCCAGTTGGTCTATCGTATGCCGGCTGACACTGCCGCCTTGTTTATGGCCGGGCAAATAATTGCGGTTGACCGATGCCTTGACCGCTTCTACACCGGCAACCAACTGCGCGGTAACTTCGGGCGGCAGAAAATCTTCCAGATACAAGAAAGCGCCCTGCTGCGCAAAATCCCGCTTCAAGGTGGACGCATCGGTGCCGCGCAAACGCGCAGTCATGCTTTGATCGGCGTTGAGTTGCGTATCCGGATCCGGCTCCAGCAAACCGCGCGGTGCGGGCGCGTTCATGGCGCCATCCCGATGTCGCTGCGGGCCACCACCGGATGTTGCCGGCGTACAACGCGCCGGTAATCGATCACGACCCAGGCGGCAAACAGCGGCGCGCCCAGGGCCGCGGCATGTAAAAACGGCGCCACGCCATTCAGCAAGGTCACCAGCGGCAGCATATACAGTACGTCTTCGGTTTCGAAACCGCCAAACGAAGCTTGTTTTGTGCCCGCCTTGCCGGCGATATCTTCGATGCGCATGCGCAGCCAGAAAATCAGCGCAATCGCCCCGCCGGCCAGCGCACCAAGCAAAGCAGGCGGAATCGAGGTCGAGCGGCCCAAGCCGGCACCGACACCCATCCCCATGCCGATAAACAGCAAAATCGTCACTCCGGCGTCGCTGGCCAGATCGTATAAATGCCCGATGCGACTGGTCTTGCCGCTGATACGCGCCAATTCGCCATCGGTATGATCGACAAAATTCGATAAAGCGAGCAAAAACGCGGCCAGATTCGACCAGCCGTAGGTGCCATGCGTAAAGCATAGCGCCGCCGCGATACCGATCAACAGGCGCACGGTGGTCAGGTGGTTAGGCGTGACCCAGCTATCTTTGAGGGGCGTAACCAAGAAACGCGCCAGTCTGGCGTCCCAAGGACGTTGGACTGCGGGACTGCCGGAAGAAGAGTTATACGGCTTTGACATGAACGAGCAATAAAAAAGAGGCTTAGCGTGGCGGTCGCGTATTGTCGCAGTTAATTTTAAATTCGTGTACGTCATCAAAACGAAACACACTATTCCGCTAACGATACTAATGCAATAGTTTTAATGTCGCAGCGGAGCCCGCACGTGCTGTGGGAATAAGTGGATTGGGTTTGGCGGGAGACCTCCTGAAGTTGATTTGCTCAAACGGATCGGGCCTTGAATTGGGCCGCCCTAGACCGCAAATCAGGCGCGGCGCTTAAATTGTGCTGGAGCCGGCCCCCGCTACCCGACCGGTCTGACGAGCGTGATCACTGAACCAGCCGTTGCTGCAACCTGAATGCATGCGTGCAAGCCAAGCCGCAGTGCGGCAGAACAGTCATGCGGCTGGTTGGTAAAAATTTGGCAATATTCCGCCGCCGCATGCCGCAGTTTTTTCGATTTCCTGCAAAGACCATGAGCAAGATACCATCGCGATCAAAACGCCGGGACCTTGCACGCCAAGTGCCGTTGGGGCAAATCTTGACGATGTCGAGCGGGTTCGAGATTTGCCGCACTCTACAGGGAATGCCCCTGCGCGAAAATTCCGAACCTGCATTTCCCCCTTGGCGCTGCGCCATATTCGACATGGCACGCCGGGAAAACCAATCAATTGGAGTTTGAATAGGAGAGTACGAAACTATTCCCGTAAGTACCTTTTGAAAAAGTATTATGGTAAGTCAAGGTCGGGTTTTCTCCAGACTTAACCATATGTGGCATAAAATCCGTCTGTGCGGGATTTAAAAAATCTTTTTCAACCGTGGTCCACTGAGTAGGGTCGATTTTTTGATCGATAATCAGTCCGGAATCAATCCAGATGCGGACCTCATTGGTCTGCGTCGATTGATCGGCCACCATCAGAAGTTGCAGATCTCCCGTTGCCGCTTTGCAGTAGAAAGTGGTGCCACCGGCGGATTCTCCATTCAACACAATGGTATCAATGACTTTATTGTGCAACTGCATATAGGCCCAGGGCGTCGACTGCATGACGGCGCCGTTGCTGTTGGTGCAGGTGACGACGTCGCCGGTAGTCGAAGCCTTGGCGACGCCGGCATCGGTAAACATCACGCCGTTGGGCGGCGGCGAGGTGTTTTGTGCAATTTCAGCGGCACCGGCAGTCGCCGAATTAAAGGCCAGACAGACCAAAGCTAACGTGATGTTTTTTTTCATGAATTCCATGCTCCATATGATTTTTACAAGATTTATCGATTTATGAGATATCCACTCGAATTCCAAAATACGGCACAAAATCAAATTTTAAAAAAGTTCCTTTATTTTGATGCAACCGCTATTCAAAAAAATAGCTGACTGACCTGCATTACCCAAAATACTTTGTATGCCAAAAATATAAAATTCAAAGTAAAAATCCTAAAATTAGGACTGATTGAATGAGAAATAAAGAGACAAGGCAATCGAATAAAATTTCTCTGGCGTAATTAAGCAAACCGAAATTTTTTCTGAGATGGCGCTCGGGCTTTCCCCTGGTTGACCGTGCGAGTACATCTCGCAACAACCCAGCCGCGCGACCACCATGTGCAACTTATCTGCGCGGGGAGCGACGGATTTGCTGCCGTGGGACGTTAAAGAAAAATGAGATCTATTTCGGAACCCAACCCGCTTCTTCAGGAATCCCATGTTTAAAACTATCTTGATCGTCGCGGCCACTGCCATACTCACCGGACGCGTGGTCTACCCCCCCATCCCGCCTACTACCGGGCACCGGGAATAGTCTATTAATTGTATTGATAAGCGTATTGGTCAGTGTACTGAACAGTGGCGCTACCCGGCGCTGGCAAAGGCAAGCGCAGCGGCATTGGAAATCCAGCAGGCCTAAGGCACACGCCATGCAACAACGAGACATAACCCTTTGACCGCGGAAGATCCGGATGCAGATTTGCTGGCCCGTGTCGGCAATCAGGAGCCGGACGCGGTGCGGGAGATGGTCGCGCGCAAATTGCCGCGACTGCTTTCACTTGCCACTCGCATGTTGGGCGATCGGCATGAGGCCGAGGACGTGGCGCAAGAGGTTTTTATCCGGATCTGGAAACATGCGGCGCGCTGGCAAAGCGGATCGGCGCGCTTCGATACCTGGTTGCACCGGGTAGCGCTCAATCAGTGCTACGACCGCTTGCGCCGCCAACGTGAAGCTGCGCTGGACGAGCTGCCCGAGCAAACCGACCCGGCTGCGGCGCTGGATGACACACTGGCCGATGCCGGGCGCGCCCGGCGGGTAGCGGCGGCACTTGCCGCTTTGCCGTCCAGGCAGCGTGAAGCGCTGGTACTGCAGTACTACCAGGAACTGTCGAACGCGCAAACGGCCGAGCTGATGGGCGTGACGATCGAAGCGCTTGAAAGCTTGCTGGCGCGTGCCAGGCGCAGCATGCGGCAACAGCTCGCCGGTGAACGCCCCGAGCTTGATGCCGGCCCGGGCGGCAATAACGTAGACGGAGGGAAACCCCGATGACACCCCAAAGATTTGTTGCCTTGACCGACGCCTACGGTGCCGCAATCGAGCACTGGCCGCAGGCGGAGCGCGCCGCCGCGCTGGCCTTGATCGAGCAGCGGGAACCCCTGGCACTCGCGGCGCTGGCCGACGCCCGGCAACTGGATCGGTTATTGGCCGCGCATGTCGTCGCAGCGCCCGCGCCGGCACTGGTTTCCCGCATCGTCGCCGAGGCTCGGCCGGTAGCGCCATGGCAGCGATGGCGCCGGTGGTTTATCGGATCAACTCAGCGCGACCTGCGTCACGACCGCCGCTCTCCGGCTGGGAACGGGGCCTCGCTGCGAGGTGTCGCCTTGCTGGGCGTGGGGGTGGGCGTGGCTGGTATCGCCGCCGGCATATTGATGGTTTCGTTGCTGACGCAAACGGTTGCCGCCCCCGGCCTCACCGAGTTGACCTACTCAAGCACCGCTTTTGGCAGCTTGACGCAAGACTGGAGCAATGAATGATGGGCCGTTCGCTAAAACTGCTGTGTATCGTGTCGCTGACGCTCAACGTATTTCTGCTCGGCGCGATCGCCGGCGGCGCTTACCGCTGGCTGGCCGCAACCCACTCCGCGGCGGCGACCCAGCCGCGCAGCGTGCGTTTTGCGGCGGAGGAACTGAGCCCTGAACGCAAGAAGCAATTTCGCCTGGCTTTGCGTCAAGCACGGCGGGATGCCGCTGCGTCGATCGAAACTGCCCGCAGCGGACGGCTGCAGATTGCCGGTCTGCTCGGTGCGCCGCAATTTGATCGCGCCGCCGTCGAGACGGCCTTGACCAACACCCGTGAGGCCGATATGGCCTTACGCACGCGGGTCGAAGGCGCCGTGGTCGAGTTCGCCGCCACCCTCACCCCGGATGAACGTGTGGCCATGGTCGACGCCATGACACGTCGCGGACCGCTGTATGTGGCCAACCCGACTGCACCCGCGTCAAGCCCGCCTGCGTCGCAATCGGCCCCAACCTCAGCCGCGGCAAAATAAATATGGCGGAAACGCGACAGGTTTCATCAGGCCGAGCGTTTAATCGGGGTATTGGCGGCACTGAATTAACTACTCCCTGCGGGGGTGGGACCCGAGTACGTGTTGGAGCACTTTTAATTAACTACCCCCTGCGGGGGTGGGACCCGAGTAAGAGCTTTGCATGGGCCTGGAGTAAGTGCTAAAGCACTAACTCCAGGCGACAGCTAAAGCGCTAACTCGGGTCGACATAGGAGAAGGTGATGGCCGTAGCCCCGCATCTGACACCCGCCGCCATTGCCGGCAATCGTTTCGGCCTGGGCATACGCGCCGATGAAGCGGTGCCGCGGGACCCGAAAGCCTGGTTGCTGGGGCAATTCCAAACTTACCAGGCGGCGGCGCCTGCTTGGGCCGACCAGCCCACCAGCACCACGCTCGCCGCCGATTTTGCCGCGCAACAACGCGCCCTGCATGATGCCGCCACGGACGACAGGGAAGCGTTGCGCAAAAGCAATGGTCAGAAAGTGCGCGAAACGTATCGCGCGGCAGTCAATGCCCGAGTGGCGGCGGCGCTGACCACGCCGGCCCCGTTTGTCGAACGGTTGGTGTATTTCTGGGCCAATCATTTCGCCGTATCCATCGAAAAACCGGCGGTCGCGATGCTGGCCGGATCTTTTGAGGCGGAAGCCATCCGTCCTCATGTGTTGGGGCGCTTTGAAGACATGCTGCTGGCCGTGGAACGTCATCCGGCGATGCAGATTTTTCTCGATCAAGTGCGCTCGGTCGGTCCCGACAGCATGGCCGCCGAACGTGCGGCGCAGCGCAATCCCGACCGCCACCCGGGGCTGAACGAAAACCTCGCACGCGAAATCATGGAGCTGCATACGCTGGGCGTACGCAGCGGTTATAACCAGGACGACGTGACGGAATTCGCCCGCGCCTTGACCGGCTGGAGCATCGGCGGCATGGCGGGAGGCGCGCGCGGCGGGAAAAACGGGGCGCAAATCGAACCGGCGGAGCCGGGCCAATTTGTGTTTCGCCCGCAACTCCACGAGCCCGGTGCGCGCACCATCATGGGCCGGGTATACGATCAGCGCGGCGAAGCGCAAGCACTCGCGGTATTGCATGACCTGGCCACCGCGCCCGCGACGGCGCGGCATGTCGCCGACAAGCTCGCGCGTCATTTTGTCGCCGACACGCCTCCCTCCGCGCTGGTGGAAAAACTGGCCGATGCCTTTCAGCGCAGCGGCGGCGACCTGTCCAGCGTCTATCGCGTACTGATCGAAGCGCCTGAGGCGTGGTCGCCGCTCGCGGTGAAATTCAAAACACCGTGGGATTGGACTTTGTCGTCGTTGCGTGGTCTGGGCCGCACCGAACTCGGGGAATTCCAGGCCGCACCGGTGCTGACCCAACTGGGACAAACCGTGTGGAAACCCGGCTCTCCGGCCGGTTACGACGACATCGCGGCCAGTTGGGCCGCGCCCGATGCGCTGGTGCGCCGGGTTGAAGTGGCCCAGCGTTTTGCCGCCAAAGTCGGCGACAGTCTCGACGCCCGTACCCTCGGCAATCAATTGCTGGCGGGGTCCTTAAGCGAGTCGACCGCGCTTGCGGTCTCCCGCGCCGAAAGCGCTTCGGCCGCCTTGGCCTTGTTGCTGGTTTCGCCCGATTTTCAAAGGAGATAACACCATGGTCTCACGCCGCGATTTCCTCTGGTGCACCGCTGCAGGCGCGGGTGCGATGCTGGTCGGGCCGCGCATGGCTTTTGCCACGGTCGAATCCGAGCGCCGTTTTATCTTCGTGATCCAGCGTGGCGCCGCCGACGGATTGAATATTGTGGTGCCTTATGCCGACCCGGCTTATGCCCGGCTACGCGGCGCCTTGGCCATCGACCCCTCGACCGCGTTCAAGCTGGATGGCACCTTCGCGCTCCATCCGGCGCTGGTCCAAAGCGCGGCGATGTACACCGCGGGCCAGGCGTTATTGGTGCAGGCAGTGGCGTCGCCGTATCGCGACCGCTCGCACTTCGATGGGCAAAACGTGCTGGAAACCGGCGGCGCCACACCGTATCAGATGAAAGATGGCTGGATGAACCGCCTGCTTCCCTTGTTGCCGCAAGCCCGGGATAACGCCATTGCCTTTGCCCCGACCGTACCGCTCGCCTTGCGCGGCAGCGCCGAGGTCACTTCGTATGCGCCCTCGGCCTTGCCCGCCGCCCCCGACGACCTGCTCAACCGGGTCTCGCAACTGTATGAGCAAGACCCGCAACTGCAGGCCTTGTGGCGCTCCGCGATGGAAGCGCGCGGTTTGGCCGCCGACGCGGGAGCGCGCCAGGACCCGGCCAGCCTGGGCAAACTCGCGGCAAGCTTTATGTCGCGCGCGGACGGGCCGCGTATCGCCATGATAGAAACCGGCGGCTGGGACACCCATAGCGCCCAGACGCCGCGTTTGGCGGCGCAACTGAAAGCCTTGGATACCATGCTGGCGGCGCTGCGCGACGGCATGGGCCCGCATTGGAACACCACCACCGTGCTGGTCGCCACCGAGTTCGGCCGCACGGCTGCGGCCAACGGCACCGGCGGCACCGACCACGGCACCGGCTCCGCGGCGCTATTGTTCGGCGGCGCGCTGCAAGGCGGCCGGGTGCTGGCGGATTGGCCGGGCTTGAGCAGCAGCGCGCTGTATCAGTCGCGCGATCTGCAACCCACCTTGGGCCTGGATAGCGTGATTGCCGCCGCGGTCGCAGAAACCTTCGGCCTCGATCCCGAGTTGACGGGTAGAACCTTGTTTCCGCAAACCGCGGTACCGCGCATGCGTCAGAGCCTGCTACGCACTTAAACCGCGGCCGCAGAGGGAAAACGCAAGGTGAAGCGGATGCATCCTTGCTCGGTGCATGAGACATCCGCGCTGCCGCCGTGCAAGGTCATGATGGCCCGCACGATGGCCAGGCCCAAGCCGTTCGACTCGGTAAAAACGCTGCGCGCGGTGTCGCCGCGATAGAAACGATCAAACAATCGGTTAAGCTGCTCGGCGCCGAGCGGCGCACCGAGATTTTCCACCGTCACGGTCGCGCCCTGCTCGTCCTGATGCCCCAGCAAACGCAGCGTAGTGCCGCTATTGGCATAACGCACCGCATTGACCACCAAATTATTGATCGCGCGCCGCCACAACATGGCATTGGCTTTGACGCGCCCGCTCGCCTCAATCTCGAAACTCAAGCCGCGCTCCTCGGCCAAGCCTTCAAAATATTCGGCAATATTGCCCAGCTCATCCTCGATCACCAATGGCGCGGTTTCGATGGCGAATCCGTCATGGTCGGCCTGCGCCAGAAACAAGATATTTTCGACGATACGGGCCAGCCGTTCCAGCTCTTCGAGATTCGATTCCAGCACGCTTTGATATTCATCGATGCTGCGCGGCTGCGCCAGAGTGACCTGGGTCTGGCCTATGAGTACCCCAATGGGCGTGCGAATTTCGTGTGCCAGGTCGGCGGAAAACTGCGACAAGCGCTCGTAACCGTCGGCCAGTCTATCCAGCATCGCGTTAAAGGCGCCTGCCAGTTGCCTCAACTCAACCGGCGCATCGGCGTCACGCAGACGCGTGGTGAGGTTCTTGGGCGTGATCTCGGCGGCTTTTCCGGCCATCGCATGCAGCGGACGCAAACCGTGCGTCAAGGCCAGGTACGCCAGTAAGGCGGTTGCCAGCGCGGCGATCACACTAGTCAGAAACACGCGATGATAATAATCCTTGAGCAAACTGGCTTCTTGGGTCATCACATGCGCGGCGACAATCTCGACTACTCCGCCGTTGCCTGAAGCCGTGGCCCGGGCCATGGCCCAACGCACCTGGACCCCATTGGGGCCGGGGGTAGAGTACAACGCCGCGCGCGTCACCGGCGAGCCTATCGGCACCGGGGTCATATCAGGCACCGCCAGATGATCGGGGTTGATGCGGATAAAGGGGGCTTGCCCGGGACGGCGGAACATAAACACATCATGTTCGCTGCCCAACATGGTTTCGAACAAGGCCGGCCGCGCCTCCAATTGTTCGATGTTGTACATGTCGTTGAGCAGAGTACGGAAATGCTCGACCCGACCGACCAACGCGTAGTCGGTACTGGTTTCAAGCGCATTACGCGCCGACATATACAAAAAAGCACCCAAACCAAACACAATCAGGCAGGCAACAAAAGCGAACAAGGTGGTGGTGCGTGCGGTCAGCGAGCGCGACTGCCAGCGGATCACGGTTGCTCTCCGAATTGATAACCGATGCTGCGCACCGTATGAATCAGCTTTTTTTCGAACGGCAAATCGACTTTGGCCCGCAAACGTTTGATCGCCACGTCCACCACATTGGTATCGCTATCGAAATTCATATCCCAGACTTGCGACGCAATCTGCGTGCGCGACAAGGCTTCGCCTTGCCGTTTCACCAGCAGATGCAGCAACAGGAATTCCTTATTGGTCAAAGTAATGCTGATGCCTTGGCGCGTGACTTTACGGCGCAACACGTCGAGTTGCAGGTCGGCGATCTGAAAAAACTCTTCTTCGCGCACCACCCCGCGCCGCAGCAGGGTGCGGATTCTGAGCAGCAATTCGGTGAAGGAGAACGGTTTCACCAGATAATCGTCGGCGCCCAGCTCCAAGCCGCGAATCCGGTCGTTCAGATGGTCGCGCGCAGTCAGGAAGATAACCGGCAAGTCGCGTTTGGCGCGCAGCGCTGTCATGATCTGCCAGCCGTCGAGTCCGGGCAGCATCACGTCCAGCACCACCAGTTCGTAGCTTTGCTCCAGCGCCATATGCAGCCCGTCCGGACCGGTCCGGGCCAGGTCGACGGCATACCCGGATTCGCGCAAACCTTTCTTCAGATAGTCGCCGGTTTTGCGATCGTCTTCGATCACGAGTAGGGTCATACGTCGCTTGGGTAAATTGAATGAACTTCATTCTAGCCAGATTAACCGGGCTGGAGATTACAAATTTGTCATTCCTGACAAGCGACGCCGGTCATTCCCGCGCCGCCGCGCCGCGGTAAATCCGGGTGGAAAGACCTAACCGGGGCGACAACCTTGATCCCCGGCCCATCGCAGCCGATTACCCTGGCTTCGGACTGCAGCGCAATTCTGACAAATTTGTCATGAACGCGTCATTCGGCGTTCAGGGCGCAACGCCTATTCTCCCGCTGTACCGCGGTAGATCTTGCCTCACGCGCCCGCGACCTATCCCCAGGAGATCTTTAGTGCGTCAGATAAATATTCACCCGGCCTGGTTACGGGCGACGCACTGGATCAATGCCGTCAGTGTGCTGGTGATGATCACCAGCGGCTGGCAGGTGTATAACGCTTCGCCGATTTTTCCCGCCCTGCGTTTTCCCGCCAGCCTTACCTTGGGCGGCTGGCTGGGCGGTGCGCTGCTGTGGCATTTCGCCTTTATGTGGTTGCTGGTCGGGAATTTCGCCTTATACCTCGGCCTCAATCTCGCCACCGGCCGTTTGGGCCGCAAGATGCTGCCGCTGACGCCGCGTCTGGTGTTGCGCGATTTGTATGCAGCCTTGCGCGGCAAGCTGGCGCACGACGATTTATCGCATTACAACGCGGTGCAGAAATTGGCCTACCTGTCGGTGATTGTCGACATCATTGTGCTGGTACTGTCAGGTATGGCGGTATGGAAGTCGGTGCAATTTCCGCTGTTGCGCGAACTGATGGGCGGCTATGACCGCGCCCGGGTGGTGCATTTCTTTGCCATGAGTTTTCTGCTGCTGTTTTTTATCGTACATGTGGCGATGGTGATGCTGGTGCCGCGCTCCTTGCTGGCCATGATACGGGGTCGTTAATGAACTTGAAACGCAAAACCGGGCCGCAGGCGCAGGCTGAGCTATTGGACGCGGAGTCCATTATCAAGGATGCCCGGCGCGAACTCGCCGCGCCCATGCGCCGCTTGTTCGGCAAACGTCTTCTGACCTTGGGCAGTCTCAGCTTGTTATCGGGTTGCGAGTTGAAGGACGGCAATTCGGTCAATACCATGTTGCAAAAGATTTCGTTTTTCAACGACGACGTTCAAGGCTGGTTGTTCGATCCGAAAAAGCTGGCGCCGACCTATCCGGAATCGATGATCACGCGCCCGTTTCCATTCAATGCGTTTTATGACATCGACCAAGTACCTGACGTTGACCCCGACAGTTATCGCCTGAAAGTCAGCGGTTTGGTCAGCGGCAAGCGGATCTGGACCCTGCCCGAATTGCATGCGTTGCCGCAGACCAGTCAGGTGACGCGGCATATCTGCATTGAAGGCTGGAGTGCCATCGGCAAATGGGGCGGCACAACCTTCTCGTCTTTCCTGAAAATGGCCGGCGCCGACCTGAGCGCCAAGTACGTATCGTTTCAATGTGCCGACGAATATTCAACCAGCATCGACATGCCGACGGCGCTGCATGCACAAACCTTGCTCACTTTCACCTACGATGGCGCGCTGTTGCCGCCGAAATATGGTTTTCCGATGAAACTGCGGATGCCGACCAAACTCGGTTATAAAAATCCCAAGCATATTATCGAAATCACCGTCACCAATACTTACCCCGGCGGTTATTGGGAAAATCAAGGGTATAACTGGTTCGGCGGAGCATAAAGATGCGCGTTAAGTTAGGATGCGGTTGCGTGAAACGTTGATGAGTGGCACAGACCCTGGATACACTTTGATTTGATTGCAGATGCAGATAGGTTCATCCTGATTTTCATCCGATTTTTTTTAACCGTTTTACCGGTCTGCCGATTCGGCCAAGCCGATCTTTCTGGAGATACCATGTCCTATCGTTTCAAGTTACTCAGCACCCTGATTGCCGTCAGCCTGGCCGGTACGGTCGCCGCTCAAACGCCGCCCAAGGTCGCGCGGATCCGCGGCGATATCGTGTCGTTCAGTGGCGATACCCTGACCGTGCATCGCCGCAGCGGCGACACGGTGGTCATTGCGCTCAAACCTGAAGTTGCGGTCGGCGCGGTCAAGAATATCCAATTATCCGATATCAAGCCGGGTTCGTTTATCGGCACGGCTGCCAAGACGGGCGCCGACGGCAAATTGACGGCGATGGAAGTCGTGGTCTTCCCCGAAGCCGCGCGCGGCACGGGCGAAGGTCATTACGACTGGGATTTGGGTAGCGGCAGCAGCATGACCAATGCCAATGTGGATTCCGTGTTGCAGAGCACCAATGGCCGTGACCTCAAACTCTCCTACAAGGGCGGCAGCAACGACGTAACCGTACCGGCCAACGTGCCGGTGGTCACCTTTGCCCCGGCCACACGCGCCGACCTGCTCCCGGGCAAGAAAGTATTTGTGGTCGCGACGCCGGATTCGGCCGACCATTTCACCGGAATGCGCGTGGTGGTGGAAAAAGATGGCGTAGCACCGCCGATGTAAGCCCCATTGCTTAGGTTTGGGCCCACTCCGGGCCCGGCTTAAGCAAGCTGGCGGCTGGCAGCAACGCCAGACGCCATGCGGGCGGAGCCGTCATCGAGATGATGCTCCGCCCGCATGGCGCGCATTCGTGCACATGCAAGTCCCGCCCTGGTGTTCGATCGTTGTGTTTGATCGAACTGGCGCAACTCAAGCTCCACTCAAGCGCATTTCAAGATCCGATGCTCAGCGTCCGGTAAAGTCGACTTGCACGCGGCACCCGCTTGCGTCGTGCTTGCGGCATCCGTCTTCATGGGCTTTAAACGATGGTCCTGCATCAGGCGGCTGATGGCGGTTATCACCTGCCTGGGTGTAATCAGCCGGGTGCATTCGAACTGCCGTTCGGTACCGGCATGCCGCGGGCACCACATAAAATCGTGATGATCGAACTGGATATTGGTATCGTTCCAGCAGCTATTGCAGGCATGGTAGTCAATCACCCGATACGGCGTAAAAAACTCGTTGGCCGGATGAGTAAAGCCGCTCACCATCACCACCGGCTTTTCCAAAGTCCAGGCCAGCCAGGACAAACCGCTAGACAGACCGACAAAAAAATCGGCATGTTGGAGCAAATTGGCGCGCTGCTGCAAGGGCAAGTCGCCCGTGAAATTTTCCGCGCCGTAGGGTATCAGGTTCCAACTATTGCCGGCGCCGTGCGCATGCTTTTGATCGATACATAACACCCGATAACCTTGCTCTTTAAGGAATTGCACCACTTCAAACCAGCCGGTCGGATGATTCCAATATTTGCATTGAGTTGAGGCTTGAGCGGCAATACACACATAGGGTTCGGCAATGGGGCGAGCCTGGTCTTCCAGCACTACGCTGGCACGCCGTTCGAGCGGCTGCAGACCAAGTAAATGAGGGATGGTTTTTTGCAAACCGCTCATGCGGAAATCGGTGGGCTGGTGAGTGCGGTCGGTGGCGGGGAAAAAAATACCGAGATAATAGCTGGCATAAAATTCGGCACGCCGCGCAGCTTCCTCTTCAGGCCGAATAAAATTGAGCTCGGGATACGCGCCTTCGAACAAGGACCAGATTGCCGGACTCATCGACACATAAACCTGACAGCCGTGCTGACGCCGAAACTCCTCGACGTAGGGAAACCAAGCCAGAATGTCGCCTAGCGTGCCGACCGGTAAACGGAAATAGACATTCTGGCCGCGCAGATCGAAGTCGTGCTCGAATACCAGATGTTCGTTACGGTGCACCTCGACGCGGAAATTGACGTAATAACGTTTGGTGCTGGTGACGAGTGCATCTTCCACCGTGGCATCGTACAAAGTGTGTCCGGCGTCGCGATCGATCAGCTTGATCCGCCAGCCGGCGCCCTCGACCTTGACCCGCGCGCCGTAATTGAAATCGAAGCAGATGCCGGGTGGCCCTTGCCGGGTGGGAATGCCCGCATCGACCACAAAACTGGTCTGGACCGGCGTGGAGGCGACGGGGTCGGTGTGCGGTGCCGTTGCGGCGATGGGTTTGCTGGTAGCCATGGCGGCTCGTGCTCCGATAAGGTTGACGGTTGCGCGCACGCGGATCAGCACGCGCGGGGCCCGGCAGCAATACAATCGGCGCGGGCAAACCATGATCGCGGCAAAAGCCCAATCCCAACCTTCACGGAATCATTTATAGGACCAAACGAAGCCCAAACCAGTTCCATCGCGCCAGACTCAGCCCCTGGCTGCGGTCCAACGGGCACCTCACGCTTACACACTCAAACTGCGGTATGACGCAAACTCATCCAATAAGCGCCCACATCCGCCATATTGGGCGTGCGGGAACGGTCCAAAACGCTCTCTCCGATAACCTCGAACGCCTGACGCAATAATGCCGCCACGTCGACACCATCTTCCGCCCAGGCAAATTTCCGCTCGGCCGGCTTATCTGTCGGCTTATCTGCCTCCTTGTCGGCTTGGGTCCCGCTCTGCGGGTCATCGAATACGGCCGGCACCGCCCGCTTCGGCATATTCAGCACAAATACCCGTCCGCCAGCGACCAGGCCGCGACGCATGCGCTCAATATCCAACGCCGGCGCGAAACAGTGCTGCAGCACCCACACCGAAATGGCCGCATCGACACGCAAGCCGCCTCGCACCAGCAGATCGAACTGATCCGGCGAGACAGCGGTAAAACGTTCGGAATTGACGTATTCCTGGGATAAGGCACGCATGCTGGAGCTGGTATCCACCCCGATCACACTGCAGCCGCTGGCTTCGATCATGGCGCGCGCCAGGCGGCCGATGCCGCAGCCATAATCCAGCACGATCATCTCGGGCCGCAGATTAAAAGCCTCCCAGATCAATTCCAGCACATAAGGGGTTTCTTGCTGCCAACGGGTTTCCGTATCGGCACCGGGCCCCTCTTCCGTCAGAATAATTTCTTTGGCGCGCTGCATATCGGGCACATCAAAAACGGCGGGAAAATACTGTGCATTCATGTTCTTCATTTCCAATTCAAATTTAAGTCAGGGCTGCATGGCATAGGCTACGCTCAAGCTTCGCTGTTACCACGTCTTGCGCAAGCCGATATCGAAGGTCCACGGTGCTTCGTAGTTCTGGCCACGGCCGTAGGCCACCGCGCTGTAAAGCTGCAAGTTCGAGCCTTGCTGCATCATCAGGCCTAAAGAAATATCGCCGCGGTTGCCCTTCACCGAACTGGACAATTGCGTGCCGTCGACCGTGACGCTGGTGCTGCCGTTGAACTGCCGATCGAAACCGAGGTTCACATAAGGCTCAAAAATGGTTGCGCCGGAGGGCCCCTGATAGTCGATCTTCTGACCTATCATCACCCCTGCCCGGGCCGTGGTGGCACTGCCGCTCGCCACATTCACCGCCGCGCCGTAGCTGGTGCTGTAACTGGCGCCGCCCTGGTAAACATTGGTGAGCTGTAATTGCGGCTCGACGAACCAGCCGCGCGGCAAGGTAAAGCGACGTCCGCCTTCGGCCGACAAGGTATACCCAGTGGCACGATAGCTGGCGGTGACCGGGTCGTCGCTGGAGCTGCTGGTATTGATCTGCTGATTGATCTCGTTGTACTTGGCGACAAAATCGCCATACCAGCCGCTGTTCGAAATCCAGGTGGCATAGGCACCCACGCTCCAGGTATTGGCCGAGCCGGTGCCGACGTTATCGTGGAAATTCTGGTCGATCGAACCGGTGCCCGCCACCGCACCCAGATACACCGCGCCGCCGGCCACCGGGATACGATGGTCGATCCCGGCTTGCATGCCGATATCGGTCAGGTCGCTGCCGGTGCCGCCCGCCGGCGACAGGCGCGCTTTGCCGCCATACGTACGAGCCCAGGCACCGTCACCGCCGGGATTGGTTTGCAAGTCCCCCATGCGGCGATACAGCGGCTGCAACTCGCCATACCAGACTGCAGCCGCGTCGGATGCCGCGGCTTGCACCGCTTGCGCCGTATTGGTGTGCAAGCCGGTGTTGAACAAATACCAGTCGCCGCCTCGGTCTTCCATGTCATAGCGGTACGCCCCGATATCGGTGCCGCCGCCGACCAGAGCAAAGGTCGCGCCGTCGTTGCCGGTCGCAATAATTTTGAGCTGCTGTTCGGCGCTTACCGGCGTTTGACTATAGTCGTGGATCTTGACCTGATACGTGCCCTGGGCATTGTCGACCGTGAGCTGGTCGCCCAGTTGGTCGGCGTAGTCGGTAGTCATTGCAATCGTGCCCGAACCGGTCATGGTGGTGACCGTGGCAGTCTGGAAAGCGGGAATCCCCGATGGATTGACGGCACCGACGGCAAACTCGCTGAGCGCCTCGTCTGGCGGGACAAATTGCACCGTGCCGCCTTGCATCTCGACGTTCTGCACCAGCGCCCCATCTTGCCGAATCGCCAACGTCCCTTGCAGTGCGGTGGTACCGTCGACGGTCGCGCCCGCATAGACATCCAGCGTTCCCGCGCTGTTAATCTGCGTGTCGGTAAAAGTCGCCCCGGAGATGGCCGAGGTCGCGCCGTTCAGCACGGTATCGGTCACCAAGCCGCCGTCCTGCACCGTCAACGTGCCGTTCAGATTGAGCACGGTAGCGCCAGCCGAGCCGCCGCTGCCGACATTTTGCGTGCCGCCGCTGTAGATCTGGGTGCCGCTGACCTGGGCACCCGCGTCGACATTCAGCACCCCGGCGCGATTGATCAGCGTGTCATTGAAGCTCGCGCCGGAAATCGCCTCGGTGGCGGCATACAATAGCGCCCCCGCGGCCGTGCCGCCCGCCTGAACCGCCAGCGTGCCGCCCGGGTTCAACACCGTGGCGCTGGCCAAGCCGCCGCTGCTGACCGTCTCACTGCCGCCGCTGATCTGTGTGCCGATCGCCGTACCGCTGGCGTTGATATTTTGCGTGCCACCGTCGAGCACCTTGGTGAAGCTCGCGACCGCGCCGGAGACAATGGCTTGTGTGCCGCCATCCTGGACTATCGTGTCATTCGCCTGCCCGCTCAGCAGTTGCATTCCACCGCTGAGGCGCACGCTGTTTGCCGTGCCGCCCACGTCGACCGTCTGCGTGCCGCCAGCCGCGACCGTGCCGCTGTTCTCCACCGCGCCGGACTCGACTTGCTGGGTGCCGCCGTCCAGCACCGTGGTGCGATACGCAATCCCGCTATCCACCTGCAACCCGCTGCTGTTTATCTGCGTGTCGTACACCTTGCCGTTGGCATCGATCTGCTGGAGCCCGCCGCTTTGTACTATCGCATTGCCCGCCTGGCCACCCGCTTCGACGGTCTGGGTCCCGCCACTTTGAAGCGTCGCGCTGTATGAAATACCGGCCACCGTTTGCGAGCCACCGCTGCCGACTTGCGTCACGGTGGCCGTCCCGTTGGCCTCGATCTGTTGCACCCCCGCATCGACGGTGGTATTGTCCGCCCGGCCCCATGCGCCGATATCCTGGATACCGCCGTCGTGCACGGAGGTATTATTGGCGTAGCCGTTGTCGAACTGCGTGCCGCTGCTGCCGACCCCGATGTAGGTCGCGCTGCCGCCAGCGTCTATGGTCTGCGAGCCGCCGCTGTTGATCAGGACCAGGGTTGCGCTGCCGCCCGCATTGATGGTCTGCACGCCGCCTGCATCGATCTGCGTGGAAACCGCGTAACCGCCCTCAATCACAAGCTGTGCGCCGCCGTCCTGGACCCAGGTGCTGGTGGCATGTCCACCGTCACTCTGCGTGGCACCGCTGATATGGGTATCGAGCGCCGAGCCATCGGCTTTCACCACCTCCAGACCGCCGTCCAGCAATGTATTATGAGTGGCCGTCCCATCGATGTACTGCACGCTGCCCCCACCGGTGACCGAGGTATTGCTTGCGTTGCCGCTCGCGCTGACGGTCTGCGAACCCGAGTAAATCACAGTGTAATCGGCCGAGCCGCCAGCTTGCACAAACTGCGCGCCGCCCGAGATCACGGTGCCGCTGACCACTCCGGCGACGAATTGTGAACCGCCGCTGATCGTGGTGCCGCTGGCGCAGCCGCCCACCTGAACATTTTGCACACCGCTCAGGTTGAGTATCGTCGCACTGGCCACGCCAAACACGTTCTGCGTACCACTTGCGTTGACCGTGGCGGAAATGGCCGTGCCGGAGACATCCTGCGTCCCGTTCGCATTGACGGTCGAGTTAGTCGAAACGCTGCCGGCCTCGACCTCCTCGCTACCTTCAAGGATGGTCATATCCGCGGTAGTGGCTCCTGCCTGGACGTACTCGATGCCACCCTTATCGATCGTCGAGCTGATGGTGGTGCCGCCGCTCAATACGGTCTGAGTGCCGCCGCTATTGACGCGAGTGTCGATGGAAGTGCCGCCGCTGCTGACGTTCTGCTGCCCGCCGCCCTGCACCAGGGTGTTGGTTGCCGTGCCGCCGGAACTGATATTCTGCGTGCCGCTGCCCTGCACCGTCACATCCGTGACCGTGCCCGTGACATTTTGCGTGCCGCCGCTGCTGACGGTCACGCCGCTTGCTGTCGCACCCGCATCGACATCTTGAATGCCGCCGCCTTCAATCACAGATTGGGTGGTATCGCCCTGCGCGAAGATATGCTGGGTGCCGCCGTTGATGTCGGTACCGCTGTCGTGGCCGCTCACGTTCTGCAAACCACCCTGATTGATCTTGGCATTGACCGCGCTGCCGCCCGAAGCGACGTTTTGCGTACCCAGATCCTGCACTACGGAGCCGCTTGCGACACCGTTGTTTTGTACGGTCTGCTGGGCACCGCCACCGCCGATCTGCGTGCCGAACGCAGTGGCGCCGCCTTCGACGATTTCGGTGCCGTTGTCGAATACCTGAGTGCCGCTAACCGCCGCACCCGATTTCAAGTCCTGGGTGCCGCCGCTGCTGACTACAGTGCCGCTGACCTGGGCTCCGGCCGAGACCGTCAAGTAGCCGCCCGCGTCGATCTGGGTGGCGGAGAAAATGGCATCGGTGTTGGCGGTAGCAGAGGCATACAGCGTCGCACTCAACGCCGTGCCGCTGGCCTGTACCGCGAGCGTACCGCTGTTCAGGATAGTCCCGCTCGCGGAACCGCCGCTGCTGACGGTTTGGGTGCCGCCATTATCGATGGTGGTGCCGCTGGCGATGCCGCTGTTATAGACCGTCTCCGTGCCGCCGTCGAGCACGGTGGCGATGGAAGTGCCTCCGAGAGCCGGGCTTCCCCCGTTGCGGCCGACATAGACGTCGCCGCCCGAATTGGCTGTCGTGCCGCTGAGCACGCCGCCCGACGAAACATACTGTTGACCGCCATTGTTGATGATGGAACTGGTGGCGCTACCGCCGGACTTAACGTCTTCATAACCGCTATCGATAACGGTCCCGCTGGCATTGCCGCCGGTGGTGATGGTTTCGTGACCGCCTTCGATGCTCAGGCCAAGGGCGCTGCCGCCGGAGGAAATATTCACGTTTCCGCCGCTGTTCACCTGACCGCCGCTGGCGCTGCCGCCTCGCACATATTCCATGCCGCCACTGTTGACCGTGGTGCCGATCAAGCCGCCGCCGGACGAAACATATTGCGAGCCGCCGCTATTCACCGTCGAACTGATCGCCGTGCCGCCGAGTTTCACATCTTCATAACCGCTACTGATCGTGGCCCCGCTGGCACTGCCGCCGCTGCTGATGGTCTCATGACCACCGACGATGGACAGACCCAGCGCGGTGCCGCCGGAAGAAACATAAAGATTCCCGCCGCTGCTAACCTGGCCGCCGATCTCGATACCGCCTTGCAAATACTCTCCGCCACCGCTCATGATCGTGGTACCGCTACCGCTGCCTCCCGAGTAAACGGTTTCTCTGCCGCCATTATTCAGCAAGGAGTTAAGTGCGGTGCCACCACTAGAGACCCATTCACCATCGTAGCTACCCGTAGTAGCGCTCATTGTTGCGCTGACGGTCACGCCGCCGTTTCGCACGTTCAGTTCGCTATCGCCCCCATAACCGCCATTTACCGTCTCGTCGATGGAGGTGCCCGTGACATAATCACGGCCGCCGTCATTCACGGTGCCGGAGGTTGTGCCGCCACTAAGAACATATTCATCGCCATAATGGCTGCCCAGCGTTGTGGCAGTGGTCGTGGCGCCACTCGACACCGTTAGGTTGCCGCCATTTTCTATCACCAGGCCTGACGCACTATTGGCGGAAATCGAAAATGCATGCGAATTGCCGTTGGAGACGTAGGTGCCCGAAACCGTCGCCGAGGTGTTGGTGACCAACGCGGCGCCACTATTTTGCGTGACGGCGGTTGCGCTGGCGCCGGCGGAAACGGTTAAGTAACCACCACTACTAATTGTCGTACCGTTGGCCGTAGCACCAGGATTGATCACTTCAGAACCGCCGGCGCTGATCGTGGTACCGGTATCCACGCCGCCGGAATAGGTCAACAAAGCCCCCCCTGAATCGACCGTGGCACCGCTCACAATACCCCCGCTACGGTTGTTCCATCCGTTGTATTCAATCCCTCCGTAGCTAATAGTTGGATTCAAAGCGATGCCGCCGCTGAACAATTGCTCACTGCCACCGGAGAGAAGAATGGTGCCACTGGTTACGCCGCCGGAGGAAACCCACTGAACGGCCGCACTGACCGTGGTACCGAGTGCACTGCCGCCATTTGAGACTGTTTCCGTACCACCACTTTTGATCAGCGTATCGGTGGAAGAGTCTCCCGTGTTTAAAGTCAGCTTGCCGCCATTTTCCAGCACCAAACCCGACGCATTCTGCGCCGCAATCGAAAACGCATAACTCGAGCCCCCGGACAGATAAACACCCGACACGGTGGACTGCATGTCGGCCACCAGCGCACCGCCGCTGTTTTGCACAATATCCGTGGCGGTGCCGCCTGACGAGACGGTCAACGCTCCGCTATTGTTGATCGTGGTGCTGGCCGCCGAACCGCCGCCGAGTACCGACAAATTGCCGCCGTTTTCCAGTACCACGTTGGTCGCGGTGTTATTGCCAATCGAAAACGTGCCGCTGACGTTGCTGCCGCTGACCGTCGCCGAGGTATTGGCCACCAGCGCGGCACCACTGTTTTGCATCACGTGGGTGGCGCTGCCGCCCGTCGCGACGTTGAGCGTGCCGCTGTTGTTGATCGTCGTGCTGTCAGCCGAACCGCCGCCGAGTACCGACAAACTGCCGCCGTTTTCCAGCAGCACGTTGGTCGCGGTGTTATTGCCAATCGAAAACGTGCCGCTGACGTTGCTGCCGCTGACCGTCGCCGAGGTATTGGCCACCAGCGCCGCGCCACTGTTTTGCGTCACGCCTGTGGCGCTGCCTCCGGTCGCCACGGTGAGCGTGCCGCTATTGTTGACGGTGGTACCGAGCGCCGACCCGCCGCTGGACACCGTCAAGTTGCCGCCGTTTTCCAGCAGCACATTCGACGCCACATTATTGGCGATGGAAAACGTGCCGCCGGCGTTGCGGCCGCTAACGGTGGCCGAGGTATTGGTCACCAGCGCCGCGCCACTGTTTTGCACCACCCCCGTAGCGCTGCCACCCGACAGCACGGTGAGCTTGCCGCCGCTGGTGGCGGTGGTACCGCTCGCGATACCGCTGGTGGACACTTGCTGCTGTCCGCCACTGTTAATCAAGGTGCCGTTCGCGATACCGCCGGAAGAAACAAATTCGATGCCGGCATTGACCGTGGTGCCGCTAGCCGCGCCACCGGTATAAACAGTGTCATAGCCGCCGCCGTTATCCGTCACATTCAACGCCACGCCGCCGCTTGAGACAGCCACATAACCATTGTTGTTGATCGTAGCGCTCGCCGTGCCGCCGCTGAGGACATACTGATATTGACCGCCGCCCACCGTGGTGCCGATTGCCACTCCGCCGCTCAGATATTCAGCCCCCGCATTAATCACCGTACCGCTCGCCGTGCCGCCCGAGAACACCGTTTCGTGGCCGCCCCCGCTGAGCGTGGCGCCGAGCACGACGCCCCCGGAAACAAGCAAGTCGCCGCCCCCGTTAACCACGGTCCCGCTGGCCCAGCCGTTGTCATAGATCACTTGCGCGCCGCTGCTATTGACCAGGGTGTTCAGGGCCGAACCGCCGCTGGATACCGCCTGCGTACCGCCGCTGCTGACATTGGTACTACTGGTTTGGCCGCCATCGACCACGGTTTGCGTATCGGGACCATTCACCGTGAGATTGTTCACCACCTGGCCCGAGCCGACCACGCTGTCAGCCGCATGGGCCGGATAGGTCAACAGCGGCAGCGCCGCAATCACCACGGCGGCAATCGGACGAAAACGAAAACCCGAAACGGGATCGAGCAGGGAAACGGCGAGCCGGGATTGACCCGTGGTTGAGGTATGCATGAAGTGGCCTGATAACTTTCGAGGAGAAAGGCAAAAAGGACGCATCATCCCAGGGGAAACCCTGATCACAGATCAACCAATTAAGATATAGGACTAACGGAACTGAACGAAAGATTTGGAACAAGACTCGTGACGGGCGTTGCCGTGGCGCGGCCCCGCATGTGGGGCGATATGGTAGGGGGGGCGCCCCCACCGACTGCCTTCTATGCCAATTTCACAGCACACAAACAGACAAATCATGCTGCACTGCGGCGACGGAAAACCAGCGTGAGCCTTGACTTTCGAGGCCGCACAAAAGATCATATGACCATCAAATGATCAATTGATCAAAATACAAATCGAAACGGGCGGCATGCTCAGCCTCCGCTCAGCTTCCGGATAGGGACATTCATATGGCAAGCCAGGAAATATCGCAATCCACTACCGATAATGTGATCGTCCATATCGGCATAGGCGCCTTTCATCGCGCTCATCAAGCCTGGTATCTGCATCGGCTCAATCTGAAAGGGGATAGCCACTGGTCATTGGCGATCGGCAATATCCGCGCCGACATGCAGCCGGTGTTGCAAGCCTTGGCCAGCCAGGACGGCGTGTATACGTTGGAGACGGTCACCCCCGAAGGTGAACGCGATTACGAAACCATCCGCTCGATCAAGCGCGTGATCCCCTGGGATGCCAATCTGGACAGTCTGGTTGCCGCAGCGGCCGAGCCGCGCTGCAAAATCATTTCCTTTACGGTCACGGAAGGCGGTTATTACCTCGACGATCATCATCGCCTGGATCGCACCAGCCCCGACCTCGCCGCCGACCTCGCCGGTGCTCGCACCACCATCTACGGCACGATTGCCGCGATCCTCGCGCAACGCATGGAGCAGCAAGCCGGTCCGGTGACCTTGTTGAATTGCGATAACCTGCGCGGCAACGGCGAGCGTTTCCGCGCCGGCCTGCTGGAATTTCTGCAAGCCACGGCCCAAGTTGAACTGCACGACTGGGCTCGCACCCACACCACTTCGCCCAATACCATGGTCGACCGGATCACGCCGCGCTCCAATGACGAATTGAAAGTGCGCGTCAAACAAGCCACCGGCTTCGACGATCAATCTCCGGTGATGGGCGAGCGTTTTATCCAGTGGGTGATCGAAGACGATTTTTGCGCAGGACGTCCAGCCTGGGAAACTGTGGGCGCCGAGCTGGTGAGTTCGGTCTTGCCCTACGAAGAGGCCAAAATCCGCATTCTCAATGCCAGCCATAGCTGCATTGCCTGGGCCGGCACCTTGATCGGGCTCGACTACATTCACCAGGGCACCATCGACCCGGCGATCCGGAAAATGGCTTTCGATTATGTCACCGACGATGTGATCCCCTGCCTCACGCCCAGTCCGCTCGACCTCGCGGCCTACCGCGATGTGGTGCTGTCGCGCTTCAGCAATCCCTATATTCAGGACACCAACCAGCGGGTTGCGGCCGACGGGTTTTCCAAGATTCCCGGCTTTATCTTGCCGACGATAAAAGAATGCCTGGAACGCGGGGCGCAACCGCACAGCACCGCGCTATTGCCCGCTTTGTTTTTTGTCTTTTTACAGCGTTGGCATGCGGGCACCTTGCCCTATGTCTATCAGGATGGCACGATGGATGTCGACGCCGCCCATGCGATATTTACCAGCCCCGACCCGCTCGCCGCATTCTGCGCGGATCGGATGTGGGGCAGCCTCGCCGGCCAACCGGCGTTGCTGGCACTGATCTCGACCGGGGTGACACAGGTTGAGGCTTGGCTGGCGGCGCAAAACAAAAGCTGAACCGGGCTTGGTCCTCGGATCACCCGCCAAATCAAGCCTCCCTCTATACCGCGCGCCGTCATCCGGCGCGCGGCGATACCCAGGGGGGATTAACCCGCACATCGATCCGGACGGCACCATAGCCGGGTAAAGTAGCAGTCCAACATCTCGCAAGGTTTCTCGCTCATGTATCTCGGCATCGACCTGGGCACTTCGGAAGTCAAAGTATTACTGCTCGCGCCAAGCGGCCTGGTGGTCGGCACCGCGGGCGCACCGTTTCAAGTATCGCGCCCCCAACCGCGCTGGTCCGAGCAGGATCCGGCAAGTTGGTGGCAAGGTACCTGCGATGCGATTGCCGCCCTGCGCGCGCAACACCCGCAGGCCTTCGCCCAGATTCGCGGAATCGGCCTATCGGGTCAAATGCACGGCGCCGTACTGCTGGACGACCATGATCGCGTATTGCGGCCCGCCATCTTGTGGAACGATATGCGCAGTGTGGTCGAGTGCGCCGAACTGACCGCGCGGGCACCGCGACTGCATCAAATCGCCGGCAATTTGGCGATGCCGGGTTTCACCGCCCCCAAACTGATGTGGGTTGCCCGCCATGAGCCGGAAATTTTCCGGCAACTGGCCTGCGTCTTGCTGCCCAAAGACTACGTCCGGCTACAGTTGACCGGCACCAAAGCGATCGACCCGTCCGACGCCGCCGGCACTTTATGGCTCGATGTGGCCCGGCGCGACTGGTCCGATGAATTACTCGATGCCTGCGGCTTGAGCCGCCGGCAAATGCCGCCCCTCATCGAAGGCAGCGCGCCGGCCGGGATGTTGCGTGCCGAACTGCTGCGCGAATGGGGTTTGGCGGGTCCGGTGGTGGTGGCCACAGGCGGCGGCGACAATGCCGCCAGCGCGGTCGGCATCGGCGCCACCGAACCGGGCGACGGCTTCTTGTCGCTCGGCACCTCAGGCGTGCTGTGTGTCATCAGCGACCGCTACCAACCCAACCCGGCCTCCGCCGTGCATTCGTTTTGCCATGCGGTGCCGGAGCGCTGGAATCAGATGAGTGTGGTGTTATCCGCGGCAAGCTGCCTGCGCTGGGTCTGCAAACTCACCGGAACAGACGAAGCCTCGCTGCTGGCCGATGTCGCCGCGCTGACCGAGCAGCAATGTGTGCAAGCCCCGCTCTTCCTGCCTTATCTGTCGGGTGAACGCACACCGCACAACGACCCTTATGCCCAAGGGGTATTTTTCGGCATGACGCATGCCACCGAACGCGCAACGCTCGGTTACGCGGTGCTTGAGGGCGTCGCGTTCGCCGTGCTCGACGGCTTCCACGCCCTGCGCGGGGCCGGGATCCAGGCGCAAGCACTGTCGCTGATCGGCGGCGGCGCGCGCAGCCCGTATTGGGCGCAATTGATCGCCGATCTGTTGCAAACGCCGATCCGCACGCATGGCGGCGGCGAAGCCGGCGCGGCACTGGGTGCGGCGCGTTTGGGTTGGCTCGCCGACGGCGGCGTGGCGCGCGAGGTGCTGACCAAACCTGAAATACGGGTCGAGTATCGGCCCGAGCCCGCGCGGCATCAAATGCTGCAACCGCGTTTCGAGCGCTTCCGCGAACTCTATCGCCACTTGCGGCCTTTGTTTGACCCGGCGCATGTCACACTGGGCTAATGCCCCGTGTTTGGCCCGGTATCGGGCGAGCGAGCCGAAAGCCGAGCCGAAGCTGCTATCATCCGTGGCTAACTGAGTCCAGGCAAAAGCCGACCTATTGTGTCCAAATCATCTGAAAAACTCGACCTCGCCACGCGTGCAGCATGGCTCTATTACGTGGCCGGCAACACCCAGCACGAGATCGCGGAAAAACTGGGCATCTCGCGGCCGGTAGCACAACGGCTGGTCGCCCTGGCCGTGGAAAAAAACCTGATACGGGTGCGTATCGATCATCGGCTGGCCGACTGCCTGTCGCTCGCGGCACAACTCTCCGCCCGTTATGGCTTGTCCATCTGCGAAGTGGTGCCGGTGGACAACGACAGCCCCGAAGAACTGGGCCGCAAGCTGGCGGTTGCCGGGGCTCAGGTGATGGAACAATTTATCGACATCGAGCCGCCGTCGATTGTCGCGGTAGGCAGCGGCCGAACCCTGAAGGCGGCGGTCGATCAAATCTCGCAACTGGAACGGCCGCAACACCGGCTGGTTTCCATGGTGGGCGCCATCGCCCAAGATGGTTCGTCCAACCCCTACGATGTGGCCCTGCATATTTCCGCCAAAACCGGCGGCAAACATTTTCTGCTGCCGGCTCCGCTCTTGGCCGACAGCGAAGCCGAACACACGCAATGGTGTAATCACCGGCTCTACCGCATCGTCGAATCGCTCTCGGCGCAAGCCGATGTGGCGTTTATCGGGATCGGCAATATCGGCTCGAACTGCCCGCTGCAGCAAGACGGTTTTATCACTGCCGACGAGGTCGATGAAATGGTGGGCCTGGGCGCGGTCGCCGAATTGCTGGGTCGGCCGATCGACGCCGACGGCCGCGCTCTCGTGTCGTCAACCATGGCGCGGATCACCAGCGTGCCGCTGGATTCGCCGCCGAAGCGCCCGACCATCGGTTTTGCCGGAGGCGCGGCCAAACGCCAAGCCATCTTGGCAGCACTGAACGGCGGCTGGTTGTCGGGGCTGGTGACGGATGAGCTGAGCGCACGCGCGGCGCTCGCCGCTCCCGCGCCTCAGCGAATGGAAGCGGCATCGTCTCACGCCAAAACCCGCCGCGCGGTGAGCTGAAATTCCGCAGCGGAGATAACCGCAGCGTGGGTAGCATCAGGGGCCTGGCCCCAAGCCCAAGCATCACATCAAGATCGCGCCCAACCTGGCAACAGGCCGACGCACACCTAGCGCTTCATCTTTTGCTGCAGCGCCCGCTTGATCTCGGGCCATTCCGTATCGATCATGCTGAAACGCACCGAGTTGCGCTTGCGGCCGTCCGGCATGATGCGCTCGTGCCGGATGATGCCTTCCTGTTGCGCGCCGATACGCAGGATCGCCGCGCGCGATTTTTCGTTGAGTTCGTCGGTGGTGAACTGGACCCTGACACAGGCCATGACCTCAAACGCATAAGCCAGCAGAAGATATTTCGCTTCGGTGTTCACTGCGGAACGCTGCGCCGATTCGCTGAGCCACGTATGACCAATCTCAAGCTTGCGGTTGGTCCGATCGATTTTCCAAAAGCGGGTACTGCCGATCAGCCGTCCAGTATCGCGTTTGACGATGACAAAGGGCATGACGGTGCCCGCTTGCCGTCCCGCCAACGCGACAGCGACATACTCGGCTATGGTCTCAGGCCCGGGGATTACCGTCAGCTTCATCTGCCACAATTGGCCGTCTGCCGCCGCAGCCAACAAAGCCTGCGCATGTGCCGCCTGCAGCGGTTGCAGCTCAACCGTGTCGCCGGTCAAGCTGGCCTGGTCCAATTGGAACTCGTGGATGCTCATATCCTCTCAGGCTGCGGACAAGACCTCGACCACCTTGCGTTCGAACGCCAAGCCCGCGGCATCGAACAAATGGCAATGCTTGGGATCCGCCGCAAGCTTGACCGTGCTGCCCTTGCGATGCTGGGCCAAGGGCGAAATACGCGCAATCAGGCCATCGGCCGACAAGGCGCATTCAGCATAAAGATAGGCCGTGTCGCCCAACGACTCCACCGTCATCACGCGAGCGCTGACGCCGCCTTGCGCTGTATCGAGCTTAAGATGCTCAGGCCGGATGCCCACCGTGACCGCGTCACCGACCGCCGCTTGCCCAGGCACCACCGCAACCTCCTGGGTCTCGCCGTTGGTATAACGCACGGTGAGCGAGTCGGCAGCCACCGCGGCGATGCTACCTTCCAGGAAATTCATTTTCGGCGAACCGATAAAACCGGCCACAAACTTGTTGGCGGGTGCATGGTACAGCGTGTTGGGTGAACCGACCTGTTGCACCAGGCCGCCCGACAGCACCACAATCTTGTCGGCCAGCGTCATGGCTTCGACCTGATCGTGCGTGACGTAAATCATGGTGGTCTTCAACTCGTCATGCAGGCGAGCGAATTCCAGGCGCATCTTGACTCGCAGCGCGGCGTCGAGGTTCGATAACGGTTCGTCGAACAGGAACACTTTGGGTTTGCGCGTGATGGCGCGGCCGATGGCGACGCGCTGACGTTGGCCGCCGGACAACTGCTTGGGTTTGCGATCCAGCAGATGTTCGATATGCAGGATCTTGGCGGCATTGCGCACCGCCACTTCGATTTCAGCTTTTTTGGTGCCCGCCAGTTTCAAGCCGAATGCCATGTTGTCGAACAAGGTCATATGCGGATACAAAGCATAGGATTGGAACACCATGGCAATACCGCGTTTGGCCGGCGGTGTGTCGTTGACTTGCACTCCATCGATCATCAGGTCGCCTGCCGTGATCGGCTCCAACCCGGCAATCATCCGCATCAAAGTCGATTTGCCGCAACCGCTCGGGCCGACAAACACCACAAACTCGCCATCGGCGATGTTCAGATTGATGTCTTGCAAGACGTCGCTGTCATCGTAACGCTTGCTGATATTTTTCAAAACTACGCTAGCCATGCTGTGTCTCCTAGTCTGGACTTGGCGCGGCTGTCGTGCCGCGTGATTGCCCAATGCCGGGCGGTATCGCCTACCGCCTCTGTAAGATTCTCGTTACCGCCGCCTAGGCCGGTAGCCAAGGTTATGCACCATGCACTTCCGCTGCTTGATCCGATGCGCCCTGCCCTGCGGCCAAACCGGCAATCAGGTCGGGCAACGCATCCATATGCGTCAGTACATAATGTGCGCCGGCCGCACGCAAAGCCTGATCCTGCCCCGGAGCATTATGGCCGCCGCCGATAAAACCGATCACGCGCATCCCGGCGCGCACCGCCGCGGTGACGCCGGTGGTACTGTCCTCCACCACCACACAACGGGCTGGGCTTACGCCAAACCCCCGCGCCGCGGCCAGATAAACATCGGGCGCCGGTTTGGGATGGGCCACGCTATCGGCGCAATACACCCGATCGTCGAAGAAGCGGCGCAAACCATGCCGTTGCAAGATCGCCCTGACATGTGCCGTATCGCTGTTGCTGGCACAGGCTTTGGGTAAGCCGATGCGGGCAAACGCGGTATCCACGCCGGGCACCATTGGCGCTTGCTCACAGGCATGTTCCAGGCGTTGCCGCAGTGCCTCGATCTCGTACACCTCAAAACTGGAACCGACTTGGGTCGCTACCGTATGCAACACGACTTCAATGCGCTGCCCCAGCAAAGGCAGCAGGATCGGGCTGATCTCCACGCCGGGCCAGCGTTGACTCAACTCGGCGATCAGCAGTTCAGCCGCCACACTTTCGCTGTCGACCAGCACGCCATCGCAATCGCAAATCATGTGAGTCGGAGGCAGCAAGCTCGGCATTATTTAACCGCCCCAAAGGTCAAGCCACGGACCAATTGCTTTTGCGACAGCCAGCCCACGATCATGATGGGTGCCACCGCCAGCAGCGAAGCCGCCGACAGCTTGGCCCAGAACAACCCTTCAGGACTGGAGTAAGAGGCGATAAAAACGGTCAGCGGCGCGGCTACCGAACTCGATAAATTGATACTCCAGAAAGCCTCGTTCCACGACAGGATCACCAGCAGCAGCGACGTGGAGGCCAGACCGGGTACGGCCATCGGCATCAACAGATAAACGATTTCCTGCCAGGTGGCGGCGCCATCCATACGGCCGGCTTCCAGGATATCGCGCGGAATTTCGCAAAAGTAGGTGTAGACCATCCATACCGCAATCGGCAAATTGATCAGGGTGTAGACAATCACCAGTCCCGTGACAGTATCGAGCAAGCCGGCGGATTTCCACAGCAGGTAGATCGGCACCAGCACACCGACCGACGGCATCATCTTGGTCGACAGCATCCACAGCAGGATTTTCTGTGTGCGTTTTTCCGGGAAAAATGCCATGGCGTAGGCCGACGGTACCGCCAGCAATAAGCACAGTATCGTCACCCCCACGGAAATCTGGATCGAATTCCAGGCAAAAGCAAAATAATTGCTGCGGGCAAACACATCCCTGAAACTTTGCAAGGTGGGGGTGAAAAACAGGCTCATCGAATAGGCCTGTTGTTCGGTCTTGAACGCCGTGATGGTCATCCAGAAGATGGGGAAGAACAGCAGCAGCGCAATCAACCAGGCAAAGGAGCCGGCAATGCCGCGGCGCAAGGTGGCCAGCGAGTTGGGATTCACGATTCGTACTCCCCTTTCAGGTTCTTCGCCAACATGCGCACCAGGAAGAACGAAACGATATTGGCCAGAATCACGGCCAGCATACCGCCCGCCGATGCCAGCCCGATATCGAACTGTTGCAGGCCCAGTGAATAGATCAGGTAAGACAAGTTGGTGGTGGCAATGCCTGGTCCGCCGCCGGTGGTGGTATAGATTTCTGCAAAGATCGACAACAGGAAAATGGTCTCGATCATGACCACCACGGCAATCGGCCGGCGCAAATGCGGCAAGGTGATATAGAAAAACATGGAGAACGGTCCGGCGCCGTCAATCCGTGCTGCTTCCTTTTGTTCCTGATCCAGCGATTGGATCGCGGTAAACAAAATCAGAAAAGCAAACGGCAGCCACTGCCAGGCGACAATCATGATCACCGAGAGCATCGGATAGTTGGAAAACCAATCGATCGGCTCAAGGCCAATGGCCCGCATGGCCACCGCCAGCACGCCATAGACCGGATGCAAAATCATGTTCTTCCACACCAGGGCGCTGACTGTCGGCATGACAAAGAACGGTGAAATCGCCAGCACCCGGGCAATCCCCTGGCCTGGAAATTTCCGGTCGAACAACACCGACATCAGCACTCCGCCGACTACCGAGATCAGCAGCACCGATCCCACCAGCACGATGGTGTTAAAGATGGCCGGCCAGAAGCTCGGGTCGGTGATAAGAAAGTGGTAATTACTGATACCGGCAAAACCGCTGATATCGGGATTTAGCAGGTTGTAGCGGGAGAACGAAAACCAGATCGTCATCGCCAACGGCACGGCCATCCACAAAAACAGCACGGCGACCGAAGGCGACATCAGCCAGCGTGCGCGCGAACGGCGCGGACTGTCTGAATTGGCTTGTACCGGCTGGAATGAGGGTGCCAGCGTGGAGGGAGAATGAGGCATAGGGGTTACCGCCTTTAAATAAACGCTGGCGGCATAACGCCGCCAGCGACACTCTCTTTACTTGATGTAACCGGCTTCCTGCATCGTACGCTCGGTCGATGCTTGTCCGGCTTTGAGGGCTTGGTCGACGGTCATTTGACCTGCCAGCGCACCTGAAATGCTCTGGCCGACGATGGTGCCGATCGATTGGAATTCAGGAATTCCGACAAATTGCACACCCGTGTATGGCACCGGCTTCAGAGTCGAATCATTCGGATTGGCGGTTTGAATCGCTTTCAGCACAAAATCCGAAAATGGCGCGGCTTTCTTGTACTCGGGATTCTGATAGGTCGACAAGCGAGTACCCGACGGCACGGCACCCCAACCCTGATCTTTCGCCACCAGACCGATGTATTCCTTCGAGGTGGCCCAGGCTACGAATTTCTTCGCTGCATCCGGCGATTTCGAAGTCTTGGGAATGGCCAAGGCCCACGACCACAACCAATGCGAACCCTTGGGCGTGACGGCCGTCGGAGCGGCGGCAAAGCCGATCTTGTCGGCAACCTGCGATTGCGCCTTGTTGTACAACATGCCGGCGGCTACCGTGGCATCGATCCACATGGCGCATTTGCCCGAGGACATCAAAGTCAGGTTTTCGTTGAAGCCGTTGGAACTGGCACCCGGGGGGCCGTCTTTCTGCAGCAGGTTGGTATAGAAACCAACTGCATTGTGCCACTCAGGCGTATCCAGCTGAGCATGCCATTTTTCGTCAAACCAACTTCCGCCGAAGGTGTTGACCAGTGTCGTCACATAGGCCATATTCTCGCCCCAGCCGGCCTTGCCGCGCAGGCAAATACCGTAGGTGCCGCCGGCTTTGTCGGTCAATTTGTCGGCGAAATCCTTGATCTGGTCGTAGGTCGGTTGTGCCGGCATCGTCAGGCCTTTGGCGGCAAACAGATCTTTACGATAGAAGGTCATCGAGCTTTCGACATAGAACGGCAGCGCATAAAGCTGGCCGTTATACGACAGACCATCGCGCGCCGACTTGACCACGTCGTCAAGATCGTAATCGGCCGGCAAACCTGCGATCGGCGCAAGCCAGCCGCGCTTACCCCAGATCGGCGTTTCGTAAGTACCTATGGTCATCACGTCAAACTGGCCGCTCTTGGTGGTGATGTCCGTGGTCGCGCGCTGACGCAGCACGTTTTCTTCCAGGATCACCCAGCGCAACTTGATATCCGGGTTGGCTTTTTCGAAATTCGACGACAGCGCTTTAAGCTCGATCATGTCGGGATTATTCAGCGTTGCAATCGTGACCGTGGTCGGCTCGGCGCTGGCAGCCGTAGTCAGTGCCGACAGGCCCAGGGTGCAGGCCGCCAGCGCCAGATTCAAGCGGTTGCGCGCGGGTTTAAAGCTTGAGCGTGGTGTTTGCGTATTCATCGAGGGTTGTCTCCATTATTATTGATCGTTGTGTGACTCAATCTGCGGCTCTGAAGGTCCGCTAGTACAAGACAGTGCGGCCTGGGATTAAGCAGTGCCGTTACTGCCTACCTCCTTACTACAAAACCCGGGTTACGGTTTGCTGCTGTATTGCTTGGTTAATGTGTTTGGTTAATGTGTTTGGTTGATGCGTACACCTCAACTCATCCAATTACCGCCGTCGACATTCAAGGTCTGCGCCGTGATGTAATCGGCATCGCCCGAAGCCAAAAACAAGGCGGCTCCGGTCAGGTCGTCGGGCAAGCCCATGCGGCCCAGCGGCACGGCTTCGCCCACCAGGCGTTTTTTCTCGCCCAGCGGACGGTTTTCGTATTTGGCAAACAGGCCATCGACCTGCGCCCACATCGGCGTATCGACCACGCCCGGCGCGATGCCGTTGACGTTGATCCGATGCGGCGCCAAAGCCAAAGCCGCCGATTGGGTATAACTGATCACCGCGGCTTTGCTGGCGCAATAGTGCGCCACCAGCGCTTCACCGCGCCGGCCGGCCTGCGACGACATATTCACGATTTTTCCGCCGTGACCTTGTTTGACCATCTGCCGCGCTGCCGCCTGCATCAGGAAAAACATGCCTTTGGTATTGACCGAGAACATGCGGTCAAAGCTGTCCCATGACTCGTCCAGCAACGGACCCATATCGAATACGGCGGCATTATTGAACAGGATATCGATGCGCCCGAAGCGCTCGACGCTGATATCGACAATCCGTTGAATATCGTTGCGTTGCGTGATATCGGCCTGCACCGCGAGAATGCGCTCGGCGGGCAAATCGGCATAACTGCGGGCAAGGTCGGACTGAGGTTTGACATCCACCAGCACGCAGCGCGCGCCTTCTTCCAGATAACGTCTGACGACAGCCTCACCGATGCCGCTGGCGGCGCCGGTAATGATGGCAACCTTGTCCTGCAATCTCATGCGTGTCTCCGGGCTTTTATGCGGGCTCAAGAGGGTATGGCATTCAGCCAAACCAGATCATTTGCCCATTCGTTGATCTAATGATCAATCCATGCGCGAAAGCTGTCAAGCAGTGATTGGAAGTTTTCGATGCTGCGCCGCGGCAATCCTGGCGCCGGTTTGAGCCCTGGATTCGGACTTGAGGCCAAACCCAGCGTAAACCACGAGTCGTGGTGAAAGGAGGCAATACGCCAATAAAAAAGCCGGCGCAACACGGTCGGCCGGCTTTTTCGGATGTACGGCAGCCCGATGCAGCCGAGATCGGCGTTAGCTGAACGCCGTCGCGCAGAGGGTATTATTTAAATGTGATGTCGCCCGAGCCGGTATGTTCGGAGCGACGTTGGGCAGGGTTGCCCGCGATCGTCACGTCACCCGAGCCCGTCAATTGCACGCTGGCGGCTTTCGCGGCAAAACCATTCAAATTGCCCGAACCTGAGATATCGACATTCAGCGACTGCGCTTTCAAATCTCTCGCTTCGATTTCGCCCGAACCGGCAATCGAACCGTCGACATGATCGACCGTACCGCTGGCCTTGATCCGCCCCGACCCTTCCACACTGATCTTGACCGATTTGCTGGCGATCGCATCCAGCTTGATCTCACCCGAACCTGGCACATCAAGCGCGACGCTAGTGCCGGTGGCGCCCGTGGCTTCGATATCTCCCGAGCCGCTGACACTCAGTTCGATCTTGTCGCCGGTCAAACCCGGCGCCTTGACCGAACCGGAACCCAGCACCGCAATCGAACGCAACGACGGCCCGGTGATCGCCAGCGTAACCTCGGACGAATTAAACGACGGGAAAATGGAGCTGCCTGCCATGCTCTTGCGCCTGACCACCAGCTTGTCGCCTTCGATTTTGGTGAGCAACAGCGGCAATAAATTGGCCGGCGCGGTAATTGTCACCGTGGTCGTCGGGGCAATCGAAAACGTGGTATTGGCCGAGCAATCGATTTCGAGATCTTTAAATGCCTGCATATGCCGTGTTTCGGTTTTGGCCGCACCGTCGTCGGCGCGAACATTCGTTACCAAGGAAAATAAGGCGAGTACCGCCAGCGCAGCGGATTTTCTGATTGTCATTGATGCTCCATCCTGGATTTCAAACGCCCGGCTCAAATAACGCCAAACATGACGCCAAGCCGAACGGTGTGCGCACGGTCTGAGCCCGAAAAATCACGAACCGGCTTATTTTCATGCAACTCGATCACACAACGATTCTATCTTAGAGCTCCCGCATTGAACACAGTACCCCATCGACAAATGGGTTTACGCCGCGCGACCGCCCGCGCCATGACTTACAAAAAACCTTCTGTTTCACTACACCCGGCTTTCAAACCATCGCCCCCGTTGATTTGCATCAAATCGTGCCGGCGCGATCTAGCCGATGATTCTGCCCAAGATCCGATCGCCAGCGAGGCACCTCCGCGCGCCATACGATCGGCAGCCTTGATTCCCGGAGTACGCCGTTTGATGTCTGATCTCGAGATTGTCGCGCCTTTGCCGCCCGATGCCCCTTTACCGGTTCGCCGCACCCTGCGCGACTGGCTGACCCCGATGACCCAACGCGATACGGCACGCGCGGTGCGCCTGGTAATACTGGATTACGTGCTGTTTGCCTTGACGCTTGGCGCTACCCTGCTGGTGCGCAATGACTGGCTTAAGGTCGCTCTCGGCATCGCCTGCGGGTTCGTGATCGGCCGTTTGTTTATCCTCGGCCACGATGCCTGCCATCAGAGTTTTACGCCCTCCAGCCGGCTCAATCGCTGGCTCGGTCGCCTGGTCTTTTTGCCCTCGCTGACACCTTATAGCTTATGGGAAATCGGGCATAACGTGGTGCATCACGGTTATACCAACCTGACCGATTTCGACTTTGTCTGGCAACCGCCCTCCTTGGCGGAATATCGCGCGATGCCGGCCTGGCGCCGCGGTCTCGAACGCTGTTATCGCAGCGGCTGGGCTCCCGGCTTGTATTACCTGATCGAAGTCTGGTGGAAACGCATGTATTTTCCGAGTGCGCGTCTGATGAAGACACAACGTCCAATATTTATCCGCGACTGCCTGCTGATAACAGCGGCAGCATTGGTCTGGAGCGCCGGTATCGCCGCGGTGGCGTTTGCCACGGCCCAATCATTCTGGGTGTTATGGCTGACCGCCTTCCTGATCCCGTTCCTGTTCTGGAACATGATGATCGGCTTTGTGGTCTACGTGCACCATACGCATCCCGAGATCGATTGGTATGACGACAAGGCCGCGTGGGCCGCGGCGCAACCGTTTGTTTCGACCACGGTGCACCTGACCTTCGATCGGGTGCTTGGAGTCAATGTCAGTGCGCTGTTGCATCACATCATGGAGCATACCGCGCACCACGTCGATATGCGGGTGCCGCTCTATCATTTGGCTGCGGCGCAAAAGATCCTGGAAACCCGCTTGCCGGGGCGGATTGTGATCCAGCGTTTTAGCTGGCGCTGGTATTTCGATACCGCGCGCCGCTGCAAGCTTTACGACATCCAACAGCGTTGCTGGACCGATTTTTCCGGCCGGCCGACCCTGGCCCGGACCCTGACGCAATAACCTCCCCGCCTGGCACGGCATCGGCAGGACGATCGCGCCGGCAACCGGGCTCATTCAAACTGAGTTGCGTGGACGTGCAGAAGTTTGCCGCCAAACCAGTGCTGGTTAAAGTGCTGGGCCAGTACCGTTGCCGTCTGCTGTGTCAGCTCAGGCAGGGTCAGCGTGGCGAACGAGGGATGGCCGTCGACATATTCGATTTTGATCTCGGGCTGGGCCGGCTTGAGGAAATCGTCGAAGAGTTCGCGCAAGCTTTCCTCGGTGACGTCATCCGGTAAATTTTCAATAAAGATATGCATGGGTTCGAACCTCGGTGAGCAGGTCAAGCAACAGAACCAACGCCACAGGCGCCGATTTTAACGCTACGCATTACAGCGGTTCGACATCGTGAAACTTGCCATAGTCGACCCGGTTGATCCCATGTTCGTCGACCACGATCAGGTCCGGATAACGATGCTGCCAGCGTATCGTTTCGGCACCGTAAATATGACGGCCGCGCATGGTTTGTGAAGTGGTTTCATCAATTCCGTCTATGGTCAAAAACAAGTTCGCTTTCGAGTTCATCAATGATTCGGCCGTTTCATTAAACAAAGGGCTGCTGGCATCGATTTGATGGGTCAGGTTCCAACCCAGCAAAAAAATCGGATGCTGCTCGCGCGTCAGTTTAAGGTCATGCAACTTGCGGTTTTCATAACCTTCCGGCGTTGTTTCGGTGCGCATCAACCGTAATTTTGCCGAGGCCTCCGAAATCACATTCTGCCGCGCATTGGCGGCCCGTATCATCAGCGTCTGCACCCCGTCGATCGGACGCACTACCGGGAACTGGGCAAACAATATCTTGGCCCGAGGCCGTGAAAACCGCGTGAAAATCAGGCCGGTGATGACCGCCAGCCCCGACAAGCCGCAGAAAATTTCCAGCGTCGCGATGGCATGTGCGTAGATGGTTTGCGGATGCATGTCGCCGTACCCGACAGTAGCCAGAGTTTCAACGCTGAAAAAGAACGCGCCGAGAAACCCGGGCGGCGACTGGTCGGCAATCGAATGCGGACCCAGTTGATACAAGCTGGCAAAAATCGTATTGGCCAGCAGAAATATGCCCGCCACGCTGGCAAAAAACGTCGGCCAGCGGATAGTCAAAAAAAGGTGATAAAAATCGTGCCATTTACGGCTCGGCAAACCGGTGGTAACAAACTCGCTGCTGCCGATGGTCAGGACATGCTCCTCTTCGGCTCGTCGCTTTTTCGCCGGTTTGGCCGGCGCTCTGTTGGGGGTCAAACTTTGCATACGTTCTCCGAAAACAGAATACGATCAATCCATGGCTGGAATTGACCGCTTGGCAACACAATGCAATTCCAGCAATTTTTTACTAAAGTCGATGCAGCTTGAGCGTATCTTTAGCCTATACCATCTGCGGCGGATACGGGCAAAAGTCGGTTTTTCGCGCCGACCTGGTGTGCGGCTTGATCTACGCTTGATCTACGCTTGATCTACATCAAGCACTCCCCGATTCCATCAAATTGAAATGCACGAATGCCTTCCGCTGCGCGCTATGATGACGGGGTTGTCTTATCGGCAATATAACCGTACACAATGCGGATGGCGATTCGGCCGTAACCACAGCCTGATTCGGACATGACTGGAGCCTCGTATGATCAATAACACCGTGGTCGAACTATCTCGCTTACAGTTTGCTTCCACTGCGCTTTACCATTTTCTCTTTGTTCCGTTGACCCTCGGCATGAGTTTTATGCTGGCCGCCATGGAAACCGTCTATGTCATCACCGGCAGAAAGATCTATCGAGAGATGACCCACTTCTGGGGCAAACTCTTCCTGATCAATTTTGCCTTGGGTGTCGCGACCGGCTTGACCATGGAATTCGAATTCGGCACCAACTGGTCATTTTATTCGAGTTTCGTCGGCGATATTTTCGGCGCACCGTTGGCCATTGAAGGTCTGATGGCCTTTTTCCTTGAGGCCACGTTTATCGGCCTGATGGTGTTCGGCTGGGAACGTCTCTCCAAAGGCAAACACTTGCTGGTGACCTATATGGTCGCGATTGGCTCCAACCTGTCTGCGTTATGGATTCTGGTCGCCAATGGTTTTATGCAGGACCCGCAAGGCGCGACCTTCAATCCGGTGACCTTGCGCATGGAGCTGAGCAGCTTCGGCGCACTGATTTTCAACCCGGATGCGCAGACCAAGTTTGTCCACACCAGTATCGCCGGTTATGTCACCGCCGCGGTTTTTGTCACCGGCATCAGCGCGTTTTACATGGTGCGCGGGCGTCATATGGAACTGGCCAAACGTTCGTTCCGCATGGCCAGCCTGTTCGGCGTGCTGGCGACCGCCGGTGTCATTACACTGGGGGACGCACTGGGTTTTATCGGCGGCCATGCACAGCCGTCCAAGCTGGCTGCCATGGAAGCGATGTGGAAAACCGATGCCGCTCCTGCACCGTTCAATGTCGCCGCGTGGCCGGTTCAAAGCGAACAGCGTAACGCCTGGAGCATCCAGATCCCTTACGTATTGACGCCTTTGATCACGCATACGATGGATACTACCGTGCCGGGTGTCGACGACATCGAAGCCGATGCCGTAAAACGCATCAAAAACGGGATTCCCGCCGTCACCGCACTCAAAGTGTTGAGCTCGGACCCGACCAATGCCCAGGCCTTGGCTCAATTCCGCGACCACCAGCAAGATCTCGGTTACGGTTTCCTGGTCAAGCGTTATGCGCCGGATCAGGATGTGGCGCGCGCCAGCGAAGACGATATCGCCCGCGCCTCCAAGGACAGCATTCCGGATGTGTTTGCGATGTTCTGGAGTTTCCGCCTGATGGTGGCCTGCGGCTTGCTGATGCTGGCTTACTTTGTGATGGCTGTGCTGCTCTCGCTGCGCGGCGATGTCGACCGGCAACGCTGGTTTATCCGGCTCGCCCCGTGGATGATCCCGGTACCGTTTATTGCCTGCGAGATGGGCTGGGTCACGGCCGAGGTCGGCCGTCAGCCCTGGACCGTCTTCGGCATGTTGCCGACCTGGATGTCGGCCTCCAGCCATAGCGTCGGTTATATGGTGTTCTCGCTGATCGGCTTTGTCTCGCTGTACACGATTTTTATCGTGATCGAGATGTTCCTGATGGTTAAATTTATCCGGCAAGGTCCCGATGACGAGCATCCCGCGCCATCCGGCGCAAGCCCTAAAAAACGTCCCGCAGTACTCGGTGGCGGCGTAGCCGCCGGCGCGATGATGTCGAACCAGGATCATTAAAAATGGAACTCTATCTCGTACTCAAAGTACTGTGGTGGCTGCTGCTCGGCGTGCTGCTGATGGGACTGGCCATTATGGTCGGCATGGATATGGGCGTGGGCACCCTGCTGCGTTATGTCGGGCGCACCGATACCGAACGCCGGGTCGCGCTCAACACCATCGGACCGCATTGGGAAGGCAATCAGGTTTGGTTTGTGCTCGGCGGCGGCGCCATCTTTGCCGCCTTTCCGCTGATCTATGCCACGGCTTTTTCCGGCTTGTATATCGTCATGTTGCTGCTGCTCTGGACCATGATGGTGCGCCCGCTCGGGTTCGAATACCGCAGCAAGCTGCCTTCGCTCAAGTGGCGCGGCTTCTGGGACTGGGTCTTGTTCGTCAGCGGTTGTGTGCCGATGATCATCTACGGCGCCGGCATGGGTAATATGCTGTTGGGCGTGCCGTTTCACTTCGACTGGGACCTGACCTCGCACTACACCGGCAGTTTTATCAGCCTGCTGAATCCATTTGCAGTGTTATGCGGTCTACTGTCCTTGTCGCTGTCCCTTTATATGGGCGGCGTGATGCTGACCGGACGTACCGAAGGCGTGATTCAACAACGAGCCCAAAAAGCCGCAAGTATCGCGGTAACTGTCGCCTTGGTGCTGTTTATCATCGGCGGCATCTGGGTCAGCCAGATGCAAGGGTATGTTTTGGTCAAGTCACCGCTGCCCGGCATCGCTCAAAGCCCGATGCAGCAAACGGTCAGCTTGGTGGCCGGTGCCTGGTTTGACAATTATCACGCGTATCCGGTGTTGTGGCTGTTGCCGGTTCTGGGCTGTCTCGGCATGGTGCTGGGCTGGTTGGCGATCCGTGCCGGCCGCTCGACCCTGGCTTGGTGGCTGGGCGCATTGGCCTGGATCGGGGTGATTGCCACCGCAGGTGTCAGCCTGTTCCCGTTCATGATGACATCGAGTACCGACCCATCGCAAAGCCTGACCGTGTGGAATTCGATTTCCAGCGCGCGCACCTTGCTCTGGGCCACCGGCTTTACCGCCGTATTCGTGCCGCTGATCGTCGCCTATACCAGTTGGGCTTTCCATGTCATGCGCGGCAAGGTCAGTGCCGAACATGTCGACGGCAACAGCCACTCCTATTAAAAGGCCTCCGCGATGAAAACCTTTCTGTATTTTGCGTTGTTTATGTTTCTCGCGCTGATCGCGATTGTTATCGGCGTGATTATCGGCGACTACGGCTCCTGGTATTTTGCCTGGCTGGTCGGCACCGCCATGATCGTCCTGATTGCCGTCGCCGGCGGTACGCTGTTCGATGCGCAGGAAGACGAGCGTAAGGCTCAACAGCAGATTTAAGCTTGGGTTGAAGTGTTGACGAAAGCCGGAGGCAGCGCTGCCTCCGGCTTTCTTTTTTGGGCTTGTTCTACTTGCTATACCGCACATCGGCGACGGTTGAACCGCTTATGCACGCAGCCTCATCTCAACTATGCTGCCTTATGCAGCGCATTGCCGGCGCGTTCCAGTTCAGCCGCAAATTCGCCGATGATCTTGCCGATTTCCGCCGACGATTCGAGCGGCGACAAATGCCCGGTCCCAGGCAGCACCTGCATCACCGCATGCGCAATGCGGCTCAGCAATTCCGCTTCGAGCGTGGCGACGCTGTTCGGTCCACAACTCCAGAGTGGCGAATTGCTCAGGCTGCTGCCCGACTACCAAACCACCGAGCTCACCATTCAGGCGGTGTATCCGACCGCACGTTATGTGCCGCTGAAAGTACGCCGGTTTATCGATTACCTGGCGCAAGCGTGGAGTGACCAGCCCGCCTGGGATCACCCCACGGCATCAAACGCATCCTGCAACGCCCGATAAGGCCCATCGACCCCGAGCAGCGCATCATCGGCGTCGAGTCGTGCCTAGCTGCAGGCTCTCGCATACGGTGACGCAACGCATTCGCCCGGATCCTCGGCAAGTGTCATTCATATTCGGGATGCCTACCCCGTTCTGCCGGGAGGGTTCAATCCACTCTGAAAAACGATCAAAACTTCGCTTGGTCTTATATTTTTTATTTTTTTCTTCGATTAAAAAATTTGATTTACCGTTAAGCACATCGTCGGAATTTTTTACAAGCGTGTAGATAAAGTGAAACAGTTATCGAGTAACTCTTCTTATATTGAAGGAGTAACGATATGCAGTTTGACGAATTATTTTTACGTTCTCTTGCCGCGCAAGGCATTCGTAATTGTTTTGGTATCGTCGGCGGCGAAGCCGAGGTATTGCAATTCGATGAAGCCACCGGCGTCCGCTTTTATCTAACTCGGCATGAATTTGTGGCAGGCATCATGGCCGACGTATGCGGTCGGATTTCAGGGCAACCGCAGATGTGCTGGTCGACATTTGGGCCAGGTTTGACCAACATGGCGACCGGCGCCAGTTCAGGCATGCTGGACAGGTCGCCGATGCTGGTTGCTTCGGCGCAAATACCACGCGCCCAAATCCGATACAACCTTAGTCACCAATGCATAGATAACGTCGCTTTCATGACTCCGATCACCAAAGCGAGTAATCAACTAGAGGCCTGGAGCGATCTCAGGAATATTGTTCCGGAAAGTTTAAAACTGGCAGTCGACGACTTACCAGGTCCAGTCTATCTAAGCGTTCCGCTTGATCTTCTGGGTCAACAAGTGCCGGATAAAGATGCGGAACAGCTGCTTGTATCGCTTTCTCCACCCCGTCGTTCAATGCCGCCACCTCCGCAGGAAACCGATCTTTCAGCAGCAGTTCAAATGATTGCTCAAGCTCGATATCCAATGATCGCTATAGGCAATCAAGTTATACGCGATAACGCGCAAGAAGCGGTAAAACGCTACGCCGAAAGCATGCATATTCCGATAATTTGCTCACTGGCTGCGAAAGGTGCCATACCTGAAGATCACCCGTTATTTCTGACCGCAGCGAATAAATATTTGGACGGTGTGTATAGACGCCCAATTTTGGCGGAGCTCTTCAGCAATGTCGATCTGATGATACTTATCGGTTACGATTTTGGCGAAGACATGAAACCGGTACTTTGGGGCATTGATAAGAAAACCATCGTAGTTAATAGTTTTAATGTCGATATGGGCGAAATTTTCCGGCCCACCCTCCTATGCTTGGGTGACCTTCACGAATCCCTGGGTTATTTACAGAACAAAGGCGTTGGCAAAGCCGGACTTGATACAAAACATCTTGCTCTCAAGGATTTTTTAGATAAGAGAGTCCCTGACAATATCCCAATCGGGAAAACCGATATCGCCAGAGTTATTTCTTCAATCAGCATGGTGCTTGGCTCAGGCGGGATTCTCTGTAGCGACGTTGGTCTACACAAACAATACGCGGGACTTTTGGCGAAAACTTATCGTCCAAACCGTTTTTTATGCTCCAACGTATGCGGCAGTTTTGGGTTTGGCCTACCCGCCGGCATGGCAGCTAAATTGAGCTGCCCAGATGAAAAAGTCGTCGTTATCTGCGGTGATGGCGGCTTTCACTCAACTAGTCAAGACCTAGAAACTGTAGCCAGATATAACATCCCCATCGTTATTGTGGTAATCACGGATTCGGCCTTTGGGCTCATCAAATACTATCAACACCTTAATCACCGCCCTTCGAATTACAACATGACTCACTTTACCCCAGTCGATTTCACCCAGCTCGCGCAGGCGAATGGCATTATTTCCACCCGCGTAGATCATGTAGATGATTTAATGTCCACTCTCAATACAGTATTTGAAACTGGCAGACCACATCTTATCGAGTTACCGGTTCATTACGATTATGACTTGCTAAAGCATGTCGTCTGAGAGGCGATCATCTTAATACCATAATAAACGTTAATATAAATAAATGAAAGATACTCTCG
>Ga0302231_10000175_pt1 | contig 53630 bp, 55 predicted proteins | sample II_Palsa_N2_2_FD_193522 | JGI IMG/M metagenome (GOLD analysis project Ga0302231, IMG submission 193522) | Peat permafrost microbial communities from Stordalen Mire near Abisko, Sweden - II_Palsa_N2_2 | ecosystem: Environmental > Terrestrial > Soil > Palsa > Peat permafrost | place: Sweden...
TGGCCGAATCGCTGGGCTGGCGCACGCAGCGGCCGGACTATCGTGACGACGATGCGCGTGGCCATGCCGGCTCGGTGGCGCCGCGGATCGCCCGCCTGCGCGCCACCATCGAGGAGCTGGCCGAGCCGCCGTTGCTGGTGGGTTCCAGCATGGGCGCGTTCGTGTCCGGGCTGGCCTCGCTGGATGTGCCGGTGGCCGGCCTCCTGCTGCTGGCCACGCCGAGCGCGATCCCCGGTTACGTGCGGGCATTCGATCTGCGCCGCGGCGTGCCGACGGTGCTGATCCACGGTTGGCGCGACGATGTCTGCCCGGTGGGCGGCGTGCAGGCGTTTGCCGCACAGCGTCGACTGCCGTTGCTGGTGCTGGATGACGATCACCGGCTGGGCGCCAGCATGGAAATGATTGCCGCGCAGTTCCGCCTGCTGCTTGACCAACTGGCGAGCGCCGCATGAGCCACTATTTCGCCACCTGCCCGAAAGGGCTGGAATACTTGCTGCGCGATGAATTGATCGCGATCGGTGCCACGGACGTGCGCGAGGCGCTGGCTGGCGCGCATTTTTCCGGCACGCTGGAAACCGCGTATCGCGCCTGCCTGTGGTCGCGGTTGGCCAGCCGCATTTTGCTGCCGCTGGCCGAGTTCGATGCGGCCGACGATGACGCGCTGTATCGCGGTGTGCAGGAGCTTGACTGGAGCCAGCACCTGGCCGCGCACGCCACGTTCGCGGTGGACGCCGGTACGGCGATGAGCAAGCTTACCCACAGCCAGTTCATCGGCCTGCGGGTGAAGGACGCGGTGGTCGATCAGTTCCGTCAGCGGGATGGCACTCGGCCCGGCATCGACACCGACGAACCGGACATCCGGATCAATTTGCGGCTGCGCCGCGATCGCGCGACGGTGTCGCTGGATCTGGCTGGTTCGCCGCTGCATCGGCGCGGCTGGCGCGAAGTGCAGGGTGAGGCACCGCTGAAGGAAAATCTCGCCGCGGCAATGCTGCTGCGCGCGCGCTGGCCCGAGGTGTATGCCGCCGGCGGCGCACTGCTCGATCCGATGTGCGGCTCCGGCACTTTGTTGATCGAAGGCGCCTTGATGGCGGCCGACGTGGCGCCCGGACTGCGTCGTGAGTATTTCGGCTTTCTCGGCTGGCAGCAGCACGATATCGCGCTGTGGCGCGGGCTGCTGGACGAGGCGAATCAGCGCGCCGAAACTGGCTTGCGCGGATTGCGCAGCGTGTTCTTCGGCAGCGATGCCGACCCGCGCATGGTACAGACGGCCAAACGCAATGCGCAGGCAGCCGGCGTGGCGGGTTTCTTTACGCTGGACAAGCAGGACGTGATGCACATCGCGCCGCCGCCCGGTGTCGACTATGGCCTGGTCATCACCAATCCACCGTATGGCGAGCGGTTGGGCGAACGCGCCGAAATGCCGAAGCTCTATCGCGCCGTGGGCGACGCGCTGCGCGCGCGCTTCACTGGCTGGCGCGCGGCCGTTCTGGCTGGAGACGTAGAGCTGGGGCGCGCCATGCAGTTGCATGCGGACAAGCGATATGCGCTTTACAACGGCGCCCTCGAAACCGTGCTGCTGACGTTCGACCTGAGCAAGCGCGATGAAGCGCCGCGTGAGCCCAAGCCGCTGTCGGCCGGCGCGCAGATGCTGAAGAACCGGCTGGAAAAAAACCTCAAGCACCTGCGCAAACGGCTGACCCGCGAAGACATCCATTGCTGGCGCGCCTACGATCAGGATCTGCCTGAATACGCCGCGGCGATCGATGTCTACGGCGACACGCAAGGCAACAATCATCTGCACATCCAGGAATATAGGGCGCCGGCAGATGTGCCTGCCGATATCGCGCGCCTGCGCTTGCGTGAAATCGCCCGCGTTGCTGGCGAAGTGCTCGAGGTGCCACGTGAACGGATTGCGCTGAAAACCCGGGAGCGGGGCAAGGGCGGCTCCAAGTACGGCCAGCTCGATCAACGCAACGAGTTTATCGAAGTGCAGGAGGGCGGCCTGGATTTCCTGGTCAATCTCACCGACTACCTGGACACCGGCCTGTTCCTCGATCACCGGCTGGTGCGTGCGAAAGTGCGCGAGCTGGCGCAGGGGCGGTGTTTCCTGAACCTGTTTGCGTATACCGCCACGGCCAGCGTCTACGCTGCGGCCGGCGGCGCGCTGGAAACCACCAGCGTGGACCTTTCGGCGACCTATCTGGAATGGGCTTCACGCAATCTCGCGTTGAACGGATTCAGTGGCGGCAGTCACCGGCTGATGCAGTTCGATGCGCTGGAGTTCCTGCAAAACGATCGCGAGCGCTATGGGCTGATCTTTGTCGATCCGCCCACTTTTTCCAACTCCAAGCGCGCCGATGACTTTGACGTACAGCGTGATCACGTGAAGCTGCTGCATGCTTGCGATGATCGGCTGACGCGTGATGGTGTCATCGTGTTTTCCAACAACTTCCGCCGCTTCAAGCTCGATCGCGAGGAACTTGAAAAGCGCTTCGAGATCGACGAATGGACGGTGCCGAGCATCCCGTTCGATTTCTCACGTCGAGCTGATATTCACGGTTGCTGGTTGCTGCGCCGGCGGCCGGCTGACGCCGGGATAAACCCCTGGGATAGCGCCCGGATCAAAAAGTAAACGCTTCAGTCCACATTAAGCCCGACAAGCCGAGCATAGGCATCGTATCAACGGAGAAAAGCGTCATGACCAAGCGTTTCAGTGGTGCAGGCAAATGGTTGGCTTTGGGCCTTGCTGTAGCGGCGACAGTGGCGGTGCCACTGACCGCGTCGGCGAACGGCTGGAACGGTCATGGCGGCTATGGCTACCGTGGTGGTGGTTATGGCTATCGCGGCGGTTATGGCTATCGCGGTGGTTACTGGAGCGGCGGGCGCTGGATCGCCGGTGCGATCCTCACAGGTGCCGTAGTCGGCGTAGTGGCCGGTGCCCTGGCACCGCCGCCGGTGTACTACGGCCCGGGCCCCGTCTATTACGGCGCACCGGGTACGGTGGTCTATCAAAATGGACCGCCCGTCGTCTATCAGAACGGCCCGCCGGTCGTATACAACGGACCGCCACCGGCAACTTATGTTCGCGATGACGGTTACGGCAACTGACGCTATTGTCATGCAGTAATCACAAAGAGCCCGGCTTGATGCCGGGCTCTTTGCTTTCAGGCGCGCGCTACCGATTGCAGCCCTGCTTGCATGCGGTTCCTGTCGGATTCGTTTAGCTGTCGCTGCGATCAATTTGCCATCTTCCAATCACAAGATTTGAACAGCCGGCCCGGCATGCTTTCGACCATGATTTTTAACGAGCCGCGCCAAGAGGCCTCCCTCGCACCGACTGCGCTGTCGGTAACGCCGGGGCGGCAGTGATGGCAGCCTGGCAGACCATCCCGTCCGTCGAGGTTGCCACACGATTTCAGCAGGTGCGTCGCCAGACGCTGGACCTGTGTAGAGGGTTGAGCGCCGAGGATCTGCTGGTGCAGTCGATGCCGGATGCCAGCCCAGGCAAATGGCATCTGGCGCATACCAGCTGGTTCTTCGAGCAATTCGTGCTGGGCCGCGATCCGGCTTACCGGCCACGCGATCCAGCGTGGTATTACCTGTTCAATTCCTACTATCAGTCGGTCGGCCCAATGCATGCCCGACCGCAACGGGGGCTGTTGTCGCGGCCTTCGCTGGATGAAGTGCGGGCGTATCGCCAATACATCGACGACGCGGTGAGCGAGCTGCTGGTCAGCGATGACGATCCGGAACTGGCCGCACTGGTCGAGCTGGGCCTGCAACACGAGCAACAGCACCAGGAGTTGCTGCTGACCGACATCAAGCATGCGTTCTGGTGCAATCCATTGCAGCCAGCGTATCGGCAGACGGTGGCCGATCTGCCAGGCGCGGCAAGCCCGCCCCTGCGCTTCATCGACGGCCGCGAGGGCATCATCGAGATCGGCCATCGCGGCGAAGGATTTGCGTTTGACAACGAAACGCCGCGGCATCGCACGCTGTTACAGCCACACGCGCTGGCCAACCGACTGGTGACCAATGCCGAGTACCTGGCGTTTGTGCATGAAGGTGGCTACCGCGAGCCTGGCCTGTGGCTGTCCGATGGATGGGCCACCGTGCAACGCGAAGACTGGCAGCGCCCGCTTTACTGGCAGCCTGATCTGGCCAGTGAGTTCACCCTCGCTGGTGTGCGTGCGCTCGATCCGCACCAGCCGGTATGTCATTTGAGTTATTACGAGGCCGACGCGTTCGCGCGCTGGGCCGGCGCGCGGTTGCCGACCGAGGCGGAATGGGAATCGGCCGCGCAAGGCGTCGCCATCAGCGGTAACCTGCTGAACGAACAGCGCTTCCATCCACGCGCGACCAGTGGTGGCGACGGCCTGCTGCAGCTATACGGCGATGTGTGGGAATGGACTGTGTCGCCCTATGTCAGCTATCCGGGCTTTCGCCCGCTGCCTGGCGCACTGGGCGAATACAACGGCAAATTCATGTGCGGCCAATGGGTATTGCGCGGTGGTTCCTGTGTCACTCCGCGCGATCACATCCGTGCCAGTTACCGCAATTTCTTTCCACCTAACGCCCGCTGGCAGTTTGCCGGGCTACGACTGGGACATGACCAATGAGTGTGCAAGTGTGTGGTGTCAGCGACGACGATCGTCGCCCGCCGGTCAATGAATTACTGGAAGTCGCCCAACGCGGACTCGGGCTCAAGCCCAAGCGGCTGCCGTCGTGGCTGTTCTACGACGAGCACGGCTCCAGGCTGTTCGAGCAGATCTGCGAGCAGCCGGAGTATTACCTCACCCGTTCCGAAATCGCGTTGATGGTCGAACACGCCGGCAGCATCGCCGACGTGTTGGGCAGTGACGTACGTTTGGTTGAATACGGCAGCGGCAACGCGCGCAAGACGCACATACTGCTGCAGCATCTGCAGCAGCCGGTGAGCTATGTACCGGTCGAGATTTCGCCGGAACCGCTACGGCAGAGTGTCGGGCGGCTGGCCAGGGAGTTTCCGCAACTGCCGCTGCAGCCGCTGTGTGCCGATTTCACCAAGCCGCTGCGTCTGCCGATTCCGCCCAGTGCGCCACGGCGCACGGTGGTGTATTTCCCCGGCTCAACTATCGGTAATTTCGAAACCCGCGAAGCTGCGATGCTGCTGCGCAAGATGCGCAACGAGATGGGCGATGCCGGTGGCATCCTGATTGGCGTGGACCTGAAAAAAGATTCCGAGCTGATCGAGGCTGCCTATAACGATCGCGCCGGAATCACTGCGGCTTTCACTCTCAACATGCTGACCCGGCTGAACCGGGAGATCGGCAGCAACTTCGAGCTGTCGGCATTCGGTCACCGGGCGCACTACAACCAGATGGCCGGACGGATCGAGACCCATATCGTCAGCCACCGGGAGCAACAGGTGAAAGTAGGGCGCGCGAGCGTGGCGTTCCGCGAGGACGAGGCGATCCAGGTCGAATACAGCTGTAAATATTCGCTGGCCGATTTCGCCGCGCTGGCCGCCAAGGCTGGCCTCGCGGTGCTGCGTGTCTGGACCGACCCCGAGCAGATGTTCAGCCTGCAATACCTGGTGCGTGCCAGCACGGTGGCGCGTTGAACCTCTGCGCGTGACGTTACCAGGGCCAGCCTGAGGCGAGCGTTTCGCCCGCCCCAGGCTGAAACTGATTATTTGGCGCCGTACAACGCCTGCACGTCTTCGGTCAGTGCTGCCTGACTGTCGGTGCGTGCGTAGAACATGTGGCCGCCCGCGTATTCCTTCACCTGCACGCGGGTGGGATCACCCATCGCCGGCATCTGATCGACGATCAGCACCGAGGCCATGAATGGGCACGACAGGTCGTCCCAGCCGTGTGCGATCAGCACGCGCAGGCCCGGATCATTCGCCACTGCTTCGCGCAGCTGTGACACCGAGCCCTTGTTGGCGTCGTCGTCTTCATGCCACAGCTTGTTCACGTCGTAGCTCAGTGCGTTGTAGCGGCCATCGTATTTCCAGCCCACGGTCTGGGTGACGAAGTTGACCATCGCGCTGGTGGTCGGCGCGATGATGCCGTTGAGGATCGGATCGCCGGTTTCCTGATGTGGTGCGTACGGGAACGGGTCCCACGCGGTGACGTTGGAGTCGTAGCGGCTACCCAGTTTGCCTTCGGCGCGGTACACCTCACGCAGGTAGGCCTGGGTTTCCAGTCGACCACCGGAGCGCTTCACGAACAGCGGATCGAGCCCGGTCAACTCGGTCACCTTGCTGACCACGCGATCGGCGGTCTGTGGGTCGGATCGGCCTTTCATCAGGTCGGTGGCGTATTCGCCACGGGTGTAGTCGATGATCGAGGTCATCGCCTGCGGGGTCAGCTTGTGCTCGCGCTCGAGATGCGCGGCAGCGATCGACGGCAGCGTGAGCATCCACGGCAGTGGCGATACGTTCTCGTCATCCGATGCGGCCGGATCGAGATACGGCGACAGCAGCACCACGCCGTTCATCGCCACGCCGAGCTGGGTCTGCAGGTAGTCGGTGATGCGTGGGCCACGGAAGCCGCCGTAGCTCTCGCCCACCAGATACTTGCGCGAGGTCATGCGGCCGCTCTTGACCAGCCAGTCGTAGACGATGCGCGAGAGGTACTTGATGTCGTTGTCGGTGCTGTAGAACTGCTTGGTCGCTTCCTTGTCGTCCACCAGCGCACGGCTATAGCCGGTGCCGACCGGATCGATGAACACCAGGTCGGTGAAGCCCAGCCAAGTGCCGGGGTTGTCGTGCAGCGTAGCCGGCTGCGAGGGCGTGTCGCCTTCGACGCCGAAGTTCACTTTCTTCGGCCCGATCGCACCAAAGTTCAGATAGACCGACGATGCGCCCGGACCGCCGTTGAGCGCGAACGTCACCGGGCGGTCTTTGCCGGGCATGGTGTAAGCGGTGAACACCACCTCACCGATGGTTGTGCCCTTTTCATCGCGCACCGGCAGCGAGCCCACGGTGACGGTGTATTTGAGGGTTTTGCCGCTCACCGTGGTGCTTTGCGTCACGTGCGCATCGGCAGGGAACGGCGGCAGGTGAAAATCGCTGGTGCTGGCCGCGTCCGCTGCGGCTGGCGGCTTGTGTGCATCAGCCGCCAGGGTCGTGGTGTTGAGCCCCGCCAGCACCAAGGCGGCCAGCAGGGTGGATTGCAGAGACTTGCGCACGGAACGTTCCCCTCGGATCAAAGATCCAAGCGTAGCTGTCCGTGGCACGTCCGGAGTGTGCATAAAGGCATGGGTGGAGGGGCTTGCCATTCCGGCCAAGTCCCTTTCGGTCGGATGTTCAGCGCTGCGCCAATGCCCCTTCGACGAACTGCTGCAACTGCGCCGCGTTCAGCGCTCCGGACTGCCGAGCGATCTCGCGTCCCTGGCGCAACATGACCAGTGTCGGGATGCTGCGGATGTTGAAGCGCTGCGCCAGTTGTGGCTGCGCTTCGGTATCGAGCTTGGTCAGCCGCAGTCGCGGCTCGAACTTGCCAGCGGCCTGTACGAATGTCGGCGCAAAGCCGAGGCAGGGCCCGCACCACGGCGCCCAGAAATCGATCAGCACCGGCAGGTCGCCACGGCCGGCCACGGCGTCGAAGTTGCTGGCGGTCAGCTCAACCGGATGTCCATCGAACAGGGCTTGCTTGCAGCGGCCGCATTGGGGGTGCTCGCCGACACGCTCGGCCGGGACGCGATTGAGCGCGCTGCAATGCGGGCAGGGAATAGCCAGTGGCGTACTCATGACGGACTCCGACAATAGGTGGGCGCATCGCGCCATGCCCGGCAAGATGGCGGTGGCCGGGCGCAAACCCAAGTCGGCGTTCAGGTAACGGGCGCTGACGAGTTATCCGTGCCGGCCTCGAGCCTGCCTGGTGCGAGTGTGGGCAATCACGCGCGCTCGTCTGAATCTCGATAGGCACGGCGCAGCAGTTCATGGAAGTGGTGCACGGCATTTTCGCGCAGCGGATTCAGCCGGCCGGCTTCGTAGGATCCTGAGGCGAGGCCGCGTTGCACGTCCTGGCAGATCGTTACGTCCTCGTCCTGTACTTCGTCGCTGAATGCGATGTCGTTCGCACGGCGTGCCAATGCTTCGGCACCGCTGTCGGGAGCGTAGTAGAAGTCGAATTCGACCCGGCAGCGATCAACGCCCAGCGGCAGCACGCGATTGGTTTGCAGGCGGCCGGGCAGGATGTTCAGCATCGCGTTCGGGTACAGGAAGTAGTACAGCGCTTCACCACTGCCATAGAGGTCGGCGCCGCTTTCCAGCGGGCTGAACTGGAACGAATACCAGGTCGCCGTCGCGGTGATGTAGCTGCGGTAGTCGAGCACGCTGTTCAGGCCCGGATGGATATGCGGTACGTGATAACCCTCCAGGTAATTGTCCACGTAGACCTTCCAGTTGCACGCCACCTCCCAGCTGGCGCGATGATGGAATTCATAGCCGTCCAGCGCGCGATCGGGGCCGAGTCGCGCATCGATGCCGGCGACGAATTCATTGAACGGCGGTGCCTCGCCGGTGGCGACAAAGACCAGCCCCTGCCACAGCTGCACGCGCACCTCGGGCAGACGAATGTCGGCGGGATCGAAGTCCGGCGTGCGTCCCATTTCCGGCGCGCCGCGCAACACGCCATCCAGCCCGTAGGTCCAGCCGTGGTAACGGCAGCGCAAGGCAGTCGCGCCACGACCGTTGCAGCTGGCGATCGGTCCGGCGCGATGCCGGCAGACATTGTGGAACGCGCGGATCGACGCCTCGTCGCTGCGCACAATCAGCAGCGGCAGACCGGCGATCGAGGTCACCACGTGGTCGCCCACTTCACTCAATTGCGATTGATGGCATACCAACTGCCAGCTGCGCGCAAACACCGCGCTGGCATCCAGCGCTGGCGCGCGTGTATCGGTATAGAACCGTGCTGAAAGGGCCAGCGCATGTTCAAGCGGCTGCGAGGCAAGCACGTCGGAAGAGAGCAGGTCGACCATCGGCAAGACGTCCGTCAGATGCGATGCCGGAGTATTGACCGCCGATCCGTCTACGGGAAGAGGCCATCGGCCGGGGCGATCTTCCATCACCCCGGCCGGCCGTTAGCTCACGACGACGCGATCAATGACCGCCGTTGTCGTAACGATCATCTCGATGCTCATCTTTCTTTTCCGCTGGCTTGGCTGCGGGGTTGCCTTGTTGCGGGGCCCGATAGCCCTGAACCGGGTACACCGGACGTCCTGGGGTGACGGGACCCAGATGTCCAGGCTGCTGATATCCCGGCATCGGCGCACCTGCCTCCATGGGGCGAATCGGTCCCCGATAGGGATAGCGCGGCGGCGGCGGTGGCGGCCGGCGCACATACGGACGGCTATACCAGCTTGCGCGATCGCCATAGAACGGACGGTTGTGGTAGTACCGATCCCAGTAGTCGCCAATCACGAAGGTAACAACGGGAATGCCGATCTGCGCGCCATACATCGGCAGCAGCACGGGCTGGTTCTGGTTGTTGTACTGGATGTAATTGCCAGGCACCCAGCCGCGATTGCCGTACGTGATCACATCACACCACTCCCAACCTTGGGTGCAACCCTGCACGCCGACTCCCGTACCCGCCGGAATCTGGGCGACGAGCGGGTAGCTCGAGTCAGGTCCAGCGAACACATCGACGTTGTCGATGACGTAGGCATCCTGTGCATCCGCAAGCGCGGGGATAGCCAGGGATAGCGCTGCAAGAGCAGACCAAACCATACGTTTCATTGTGCAATCGATCTCCAGCGAGTGAGTGGTCAATCCGAGTGCCCGCCTGCATGCGCAGCGGACGCGGGCATTATGCACTGCCGGGTTTGCTGCTGCAGGGTCCGAAAAACGTCGGTGTGGCATGCATTAAGAATGCATTTCACCTGCAGACAGCGTGCCCTCGCGATGATTTACCGTAACGCCGGCAAGGTGATGCTCAGCCGGCTGTGCGCGGGACGAAGCGCAATGCCACCGAGTTCATGCAATAGCGCAATCCGGTCGGCTGCGGACCGTCGTCGAAGACGTGGCCGAGGTGGCTGTCGCAGCAAGCGCAACTGACCGCGGTGCGATCCATGCCCAGGCTGCTGTCCGCGTTCTGGATCACATTGCTCTTGGCGATCGGCTGCCAGAAGCTGGGCCAGCCGGTGCCTGAGTCGAACTCGGTCGCGGCGTCATACAGCGCCGTGGCGCAGGCGACACAGCGGAACAGCCCCTTGGCATTGGGCCTTTCATGCGGTCCGCTGAAAGCCATCTCGGTGCCGGCACGCCGCATGATCTCGAACGCCGCCGGCGATAACCGTTGCCGCCACTGCGCGTCGCTCAGCACCAGCTTGGGCAGCTGGCGTGGACCGAGGTCACGGCCATCATCGGCAAAGACTTCCAGCAGGACATTGCCAGGCTTGCCGACGAGCTTCTGTTCTTCGGCGGCACCAGCAGCGAACAAGCGCGGAATGACCAGACCACCACCGGCCACCAGCAGTGCGCCGCCGGTAACAGCTGCACGCAGGAAGCGGCGGCGATCCATCGCGAGGGTTTCATTGATGCGTGACATGGGGACCTCCGTGGGCGCGTTTCTTGGGTGCTCATCTGTGGGAGCGACTTCAGTCGCGATGCTTCCCGGTGACGTGCGGTAACAGCATCGCGACTGAAGCCGCTCCTACAAGAGCCATTTGATTAGCCGAACGTGAAGGCGTAGGCCTGCACGCCGGGGTCGAGGAACTCGATCTCGAACAGGCGCTCGCCGCTGCCGTTGGCCTGGCGCACTAGCTGGTACAAGCGCTGTTCGGTGACCGTGCCGTTGCCGTCGGCATCGGTATCCATGCCGTGGTCGGCGCCGGGTGCCTTGCCGTCGATGGTGACGCGAAAGCGGATCGGCTTGCCATCGGTGGCGGGGCCGAGCACCAGGTGCAGGTCGCGACCGCGGAAGCGGTAGACGATGCCGCCGTCGGCTTTCTCCAGCTGTGCGTTTTCGCCATGCACGTTCCAGCGGCCATCGAGCGCCCACTGATTGGTGCCAAGCGTGCCGGCCTGGTAATCCCACGGATCATCGTGTGCCACTTTGCCGCCGACGAAATTCTCTGCACGGGCATAGCCGACATAGGTTTCCGGCGACTGGGTAGTGTCGTTCGATGCAGCTGCTTCCACGCCTTGACGGTTGTCGCTCACATAGCCACCGGGCAGGTTTTTCTGGCCGGCAGCCGTCAGCAGCTCGCGGATAACATCCTCGCTTTCCTGATAACCGCCTTCACCGAAATGGTGGTGACGGATCTGGCCCTGTGCGTCGATGAAGTAATGCGCGGGCCAGTACTCGTTGTTGAAGCCCTGCCAGATCGCATAGTTGTTATCCAGTGCGACCGGGTAGTCGACGCCCAGATCCTTGACTGCCTTGGTGACGTTGTCCGGATCCTTCTCGAACGCGAACTCCGGCGCGTGCACGCCAATTACGACCAGGCCGTGATCCTTGTACTTGTCGGCCCAGCCACGCACATACGGCAGCGAGCGGATGCAGTTGATGCAGGAGTAAGTCCAGAAATCGACCAGCACCACCTTGCCGCGCAACGATTCGACGGTCAGTGGCGGACTGTTCAACCATTGGGTGGCGCCGGCCAGTGAAGGCATCTGGCCCTCCACTGGCAACGGGTCCCCGGCCTTCAGCACTGGCTCGGCGGCAGGCGCAGGAGTCACCGCATTGATCAGCTTTTGTTCGATGCCACCGGTGCTGGCCAGCGAGATGCGGGTAAGCAGGCCGGTATCCAGTCCCAGCGCGATGCACGCAACGCCAGCAAGCACCAGCACCCCGAGTACGCGGCGCACCCATTCACCAGCTCCAAGCGAGCGCTTCATCACCGTGAATACCTTGCCGCCGATCAGCAGTGCAAGGCCCAGCGAAGTCGCCGCGCCGCCCGCATAAGTGAGTAGCAGCAGGGTGGTCTGTACGCTGGCACCGTTCAGGGCCGCGCCGGTCAACAGCAGGCCGAGGATCGGCCCTGCACAGGGTGCCCACAGCAGGCCGGTGGCGACGCCCAGTCCGGCAGCTGACCAGATTGAATCGCCATCGTCCGCCGAGCGCTGCGACAGCCGGTTGCCCAGCGCCACAAACGGGCGGGTGATCCATTCGGCCAGATGAGTCGACAGCAGGGTAAGGCCGAGAAACGCCAGCACCACCAGCGCGATGATGCGGCCGTACTGATTCGCATGCACCGCCCAGCCACCGCCGAGCGCGGCCAGCGTAGCCACCGCGGCAAACGTGATCGCCATGCCCAGCAGCATGGGCAGGCCGTTGCGCATGAACGGTCGATCCGAGCGGGCAAACACGAACGGCAGCACCGGCAGGATGCAGGGACTGAGGATGGTCAGTACGCCGCCGAGATAGGCGAGGATCAACACGAGCATAAGAGCTTCATCCGATGGGGTGGTGTAAGGCTATTCGCAGGATCGTCGGTTGCGGTTACTTCTCGAGGTGTTGCAAACGCCGCCTTTCGATAGACAGGTACGAGGTAACTCCCGAGCGGGATGCGGCGAATGCCCTGTGAGCGTCCCCGATCAGGAGTAGCCATGTCGCAAGCCTTGACCGCAACGGGCTTCATGGGTGTAGATAGTGATCTTTCCCTGTGGGCGAGTGTCAATCAATCCGTGTCAGCCCAATCCACCGCGGCAAGCGACAGCGAATCGCCCGATCAGCGTCGGGCGGCGTGGATGGCTGCGGCCCAGGGCGGCGACCGGCGAGCCTATGAAAAGGTGCTGGCCGATTCAATCGGGCTGATACGCGCGGCGGCACGGCGACAAGGCGTGGCGATGGATCATCTCGATGACGTCGTGCAGGAAACCCTGATCACCGTGCATCGCGTACGCCATACCTATGACCCGAGCCGTTCCTACGATGCCTGGCTCAGCGCGATTGCCAGCCGCCGCGCCATCGATGCGTTGCGCAGCCGCGGTCGTCGTGACAGTCGGGAATTGCATGATGAATTCGCCCTGGATCGCCATCCCGATGTTGACGATGCCAGCGCCGCCACCGAAAGCGGGCAAAGGGCGCAGCGTCTGCGTGCGGCGATTGCCGAATTGCCACCGGGTCAGCGCGAAGCGGTGGAACAGTTGGGCTTGCGCGAACGCTCGCTGAGCGAGGCCGCCGAACTCACTGGGCGCAATACCGGCGCGTTGAAAGTGAATCTGCACCGCGCGCTGAAAGCGCTGCGCGAGCGTTTCCATGGAGAACCTTGAACACCATGTCTGATCCAAGATCACATGAGGCATTGATCGACCAGCTGGGCATCGAATTGGTGCCGGTCCAGCGTCTGCTGCCGCCCTGGCTGCGCACCGTCGGCTGGCTGCTGGTGGTGGCGGCGATCGCGGCCATGTTGTTGATGCATTTCGGCATGAGCGGCATGTTGCACCGGTGGGATGCGGCGCCCGATCTGGCGTGGGCCGGTGTCGGTGCGGTGGTGACCACGATCTGCGCGGCGTGGGCCGCATTTGCACTCAGTGTCCCGGGGCAGCGCGCGCTGTGGGCCTGGTTGCCGTTGCCCGGAGCGGTGCTGTGGATCGGCGCCAGCGGCCTCGGCTGCCTGAGCGTTTTGTTCAAGCCAGGAACCCACATCACCAGCCTGCATCAGTCCAGCGATTGCCTGGTGTTCATCATCAGCTTCTCGATTCCGCTGTCAGCGTTGCTGATCATTCTGCTGCGTCGTGCCTTCCCGCTGCGTCCGGTGCTGACGGCCGTCATGGTCGGTTTGGCCAGCGCCGCAGCATCGGCCAGCCTGCTGGAGATCTGCCATGCGTACGATGCCGCCGCCACCGATCTGCTGACGCACGCGCTGGCCGTGGCGCTGGTCGTGGCTGCCAATGCCGCGATGGGTGGCCGGCTGCTCTCCAGGGTTTGAAGGCTCAGGGCGGGCCGATTCTGGCTGCCCGATTAAGGGCGGCCCGATTCAGTCGCGGAAGTTGTCGAACTGCAGCGGCAGCTCTACATCGGCCTTGCGCAGTACCGCCATCGCCTGCTGCAGATCGTCGCGCTTCTTGCCGGTGACGCGCAGCTTCTCGCCATTGATCTGCGCCTCGACCTTGAGCTTGGCTTCCTTCAGCGAGGCGACCAGCTTCTTCGCCACCGGCTGCTCGATGCCCTGCTTGATGGTGATCTTCTGTCGCGCGCCACCCAGGTTCACTTCCGGGTCGGAGGCGTCCAGTGCACGGATGTCGATCTTTCGCGCGACCAGTCGGCCGCGCAGGATGTCCAGCATCTGCTGCAACTGGAATTCGCTCGGGGCGCTCTGCGTGATGACAAACTCATCCAGCGCGTAGCTTGCGTCCGAGCCCTTGAAGTCGAAGCGGGTGGACAGCTCACGATTGGCCTGATCGACCGCATTGGTCAGTTCGTGCTTGTCGACTTCGGAGATCACGTCAAAGGAAGGCATGGCGACAACTCTCGAGAAGTAGTGGATGAGTAGTGAGTCAGTGTAAGCGATGCAGCGTGAGGTAGTGGGTGGATAATGCCGCGCTGCGGGATAAATTTGGCCACTACGATCAGGATGAAGGCGATGGCGCAATGAAAGTGGATGTGTTGATCATCGGTGCCGGCGCTGCTGGGCTGATGTGCGCAATCGCGGCCGGCCAGCGTGGTCGTCGGGTGCTGGTGGTCGACCATGCCAACAAGGTCGGCAAGAAGATTCTGATGTCCGGCGGTGGACGCTGCAATTTCACCAACCTTGGAGTCACGCCGGGCCAGTACCTGTCGGCTAACCCGCATTTCGCCAAGTCCGCGCTGGCACGCTATACGCCTGCCGACTTCATCACGCTCGTCGAGAAGCACGGTATCGCCTATCACGAGAAGGAACTAGGCCAGCTGTTCTGCGATGACTCGTCCAAGCAGATCGTGCGCATGCTGCTGGACGAGTGCGCCGCGGCCGGCGTGACGGTGGAGGCGAGTTGCGGCGTGCAGCGGGTACGCAAGACACCGGAGGGCTTCAGCGTGTTCACTGCACGCGGCGAAGTGCATGCGCAGTCGCTGGTCGTAGCCAGCGGCGGCCTGTCGATTCCCAGCATGGGTGCCAGCGGGTTCGGCTACGAACTGGCGCGCCAGTTTGGTCATGAAGTTCTGCCGACGCGCGCCGGTCTGGTGCCGCTGACCTTGAGCGGCAAACACCAGGAGCACTACCAGGATCTCGCCGGGGTTGCGCTGCCGGCGGTGGAAGCACGGGTCGGCAAGCAAGGTTTCCGTGCGGGTCTGCTGTTTACCCATCGTGGTATCAGCGGGCCGGCGATCCTGCAAATCTCGTCCTATTGGCAACCGGGCGACGATCTGCGCATCGACCTGTTGCCCGATCAGGATGTCGGCGCGTGGCTGATCGATCAGCGTGGGGCACGGCCAGCGGCCGAACTGAAAACCGTGCTGGGCGACGCGCTGCCCAAGCGGCTGGCGCAGCGCCTGTGCGAGCAGTGGTTCGAGAGCCGGCCGATGCGCCAGTACCGCGAAGCGGAGCTGGCGCAGGTCGGCGCGCAGCTCAACGCATGGCCGATCATCGCCAGCGGCACCGAAGGCTACCGCACTGCCGAAGTGACGCTGGGCGGTGTCGACACCGATGGCCTGTCATCGAGCACGATGCAGTCAAAGCTGGTCTCGGGGCTGTATTTCATCGGTGAGGTGGTCGATGTCACGGGATGGCTGGGTGGCTACAACTTCCAGTGGGCGTGGGCCTCGGGGCAGGCAGCCGGCGAGGTGGCGTAGGTCTTCCTCGTGTCTGCATTCTTTCGCTTTCGCGCGTCGTGAACGCTGCGAATGCTTCACTGGCCCATTCAACGATACGAGGAGCATGCATGAAAGTCGGATTTATCGGCATCGGCGCCATGGGCGGTCCGATGGCCAGCAACCTGCTGGCGGCCGGCCACACGCTGACGGTGTGGAACCGTTCTGTAGCCGCCACTGAACCGCTGGCCTCGCTGGGTGCCAAGGTCGCGCGTACGGCAGATCGGGCCGCGCAGGGTGATGTGCTTTGCAGCATGTTGGCAAACGATCAGGCCGTGCGCGACGTATTTCTCGCTGGCGGTTTGCTGGATGCGATGGATCGCGGCACCGTGCATGTGAACCACTCGACGATCTCGGTGGCGCTTGCGAAAGAGCTGGCCGATGAACACGCCCGGCGCGGACTGGACTACGTCGCTGCGCCGGTGTTCGGCCGTCCGGACATGGCGGCTGCGGCGAAGCTGAATATTCTGGTGGCCGGCAAGCCTTCCGTGATCGAGCGTGTGCGACCGTTGCTTGATGCGATGGGCAGCCGATTGTGGCTAATGGGCGATACACCCGAGCGCGCGAACGTGGCGAAAATCGCCGGTAATTTCATGCTCGCTTCGGCGATTGAAACCATGGCCGAAGCGACCGCGCTGACGCGTGCCTACGGCGTCAGCGCCGCTGATTTTCTCGAGGTGATGACCAGCACCTTGTTCGCCGCACCGGCCTACCAGGGTTACGGCAAGCTGATCGCGGAGCAGCGCTTCAAACCCGCCGGATTCCCCTTGCCGCTGGGTCTGAAGGATGTCGAACTCGCATTGACAGCGGCTTCGACGGCACGCGTGCCGTTGCCATTTGCCGGTGTGTTGCGTGACAGCTTGCTTGAAGCACTGGCTGCCGGCGATGCAGATCTGGACTGGTCAGCGTTGGCACTGGTCGCTGCGCGCCGGGCGCATCTGGACGAACGCGAGTAACGCGCGCCTACCTTCGCGCATGGTGAACGTCATGGTCTGTGCGCGCTGACGTCCAACGGGCTCCAGTTCAGCGTGCCATCGATCACGGTGTGGCTGCGGCCACCGATCCACATCGCATCGCCTTCGATACGGGCGATCAATCGGGCATCGTGGCCCATCTCGCGACCCTGGCTGACGTGGTAGCCGCGGGCCAGTGCGCCGTTGGGTTCGGCATAGGCAATGTAGGCGGCGATCAATCCATTGGCGGCGCCGGAGGCAGGATCTTCCACGATGCCGACTCCGGCCGGAAACGCACGCACCACCAGCTGGTAATCACGGTTGGCTGTGCCTCCGGACGGCTTGCCTTGGGCTCGCGCAAACGCGCACAGACCCATGCTGTCGCTGGCGTGTGCCAGCGCGCCGATCGCCGTGTGATCGGGCTGCCATGCGCGCAGGCTGGCCTCGTCCGCAACCTCGGCCAGCCACCAGCGGCGGCCACCATCGACCAGCGCTGGCGGCAGTACGCCCTGGCCAATGCCGGCGAGCGCCGCTGGCAGCAGTGGATGCGCGTCAACGCCGGTGTTAAGTACGCGCTCGCCGGGTGATTTCAGCAAAAGCTCGCGAGTGGCGCCGCTGCCCATCACACGGATCGGCAACACGCCGGCACCACACTCCTGCCATAGCAAGCCATCGCGCGGCTCGGCCAGGCCGCATTCCAAAGCCGCATGCGCGCTGCCAATGCTGGGATGGCCGGCGAACGGGATCTCCTTGTGCGGAGTGAAGATGCGCACGCGATAGCTGGCCTTCGGATCCGTTGCCGGCAGCAGAAACGTAGTCTCCACCAGCGCTGTCCAGCGCGCGAAACGCTGCATGTCAGCAGCGCTCCAGTCAGTTGCGCCGATCACGACGCCAAGGTGATTACCGCCGCCGAGGGTGGCGGCGAAGACATCCAGATGCAGATAGCGGAGCGAAGTCATGATGTCCGTCAAGTGGCTATAAACGAAGCAAAGTCACGCATGATAGTCATGCTGTGGCGTTCTGGGCAGTGACCGGTCCGGTTCGCGGAGCTGGCGGGGACGTGGTTCCGCGTAGGTCATGGGCCGCCTGGCAGAGTCGACAAGACAGGGCCGGGGCGCCAAGATGGCGAGCTTTGTTCACCTGTCGCGGAACCGTTCATGCCGATCACCCTGATCATTATCGCCATTACCTGCATTGTCTCGTTCATGGCATTCAAAAATAGCCGGCTGATGAACGACCTGATCCTGTGGCCGCCAGCGATCACCCGGCAGCGCGAATACCATCGGCTGGTGACCTACGGGCTGGTGCATGCGGATTTCGGCCACCTGCTGTTCAACATGCTAACCCTGTATTTTTTTGGGCAGGTGATGGAAGGGTTTTTCGCGGCGCGCTTGGGCAGTTTCGGTTTTGTGCTGTTTTATATCGGCGGCCTGGTGATTTCGATCCTGCCGACGTATCTGAAAAATCGCAGCAACCCGAACTATCGCAGCCTCGGCGCATCCGGCGCTGTATCGGCAGTGTTGTTTTCGTACATCCTGCTGGAACCATGGCAGCGGATCATCGTGTTGGTGATACCGATGCCTGCAATCATTTATGCGCTGTTGTACACCGGCTACTCGGTCTATATGGATCGGCGTGGGCACGGCAACATCAATCACAGCGCGCACTTGTGGGGTGCCGCGTATGGCGTGGCGTTCACGCTGTTGGTGGACCCGCGCGTGCTTCCGTATTTTCTCAATGCGCTGTTGAATCCGGGCATCCGATAATTTACGCGCTGAGATTCGTCGCGCTTGCCTGAGCCATGCGTCATGACGAATACATCACGCGGTTGGTGATGATCTACGGTACCGAGGCGAGCATACTGACTTCGGTTCCATCGACCACCGCAGGAGAACAGACGCATGGCTATGACCCGAAAGTCGGTTGCGAAGAAGACCGCGGCAAAGAAAGCGCCGGCTAAAAAATCAGCTGCCAAGAAAACATCGGTACGAAGCACGGCCAAGGCGGCCACGCCAAGCAAGGCTGCAGTCAAGAAGTCAGCCCCGAAGAAAGCGGTCGCAAAGAAGCTGCCACTGAAGAAAGTGGCGCCGAAGAAAACAGCACTGAAGAAAGTTGCAGCGAAGAAGGTCGTCGCAAAGAAAACTGTGGCTAAGAAATCTGTAGCCAAAAAGGTCGCTGCCACCAAGACCGTAGCCAAACGCGCGGCCAGCAAAAAGCCCATCAGGAAAGTTGCCGGCAACGCGCTAAGTAAAGCGACACCGAAAAAAGTCGCCCCGAAAGCTGCAACCGGTGGCAACGCCGTGAAAAGGCCGGCGGCGACACCGAAATCGACCAAGTCGGCAGGCAAGGCGGCTTCCGTCAGCAAAATCGCCACGCGCAAGCGTGCAGCAGTTGAAGCGCCGATCGAGCACATCAGCCCGCAAGAGGCGGTGGCGCATATCCAGGCATTGCTCGAAGCCAAGCAGGAACGTGTGCGCCAGGGGCCGAGCTGGCCGGGAGCTGCGGCGGCGCAGCAGACGCCAAACCATCCAGACGAGGTACATGAGGCGTCGTCGATAACCGGCACGGGACTATCCAGCGAGGCTGCCTATGGCCACGCGCTGGCGCACGGGCGCGGCGAGCAGGGCAGGCGCAAGGGCTGATATCCGGAAGCGCATGGCTGGTGGATAAACGGCGAGCAGTGATGCGTCGAAAACTCAGTACGCATTCAAGCGTGATGGCTTACTGTTACGCCGTTACTCCCGCTGGAGATCGATCATGAAACGCCTGCTGGCCTGTCTCGTCCTGGTTGTCGCCGCTACGGCGCTATCGGGCTGTTATTACAATCCCGGCTACAGCTACGTGCGCAGCTCCGGCCCCGGCGGTGACGTCTACTACGGCACCGCCTCCTATGCTGCCCCCGGTTACTACTCCCCCTATGGCTATGGTTATGGCTACGGCTGGCCTGGCTACTACGGTTATTACGGGTGCTGCGGCATCGGGTACTACGGCGGCTGGTACGGCGGCGGAGGTTATTGGCGTGGTGGCCGCTGGTACGGCGGCGGTCGCGGTTACTATCACGGCGGCCAAGGACACGCGACGTCCAGTGCACATGGCTCGGTCGGTCATCATCATTAGCCCTGCGGTGGTCTGCTGACACATGACCCGGCGGCTGGGGCACAATCGTGTGCATGCCTCCATCCCGGTTCACGTCGTCGTTCACTCCCTTTCCAAGGCTCATCGTCATCACGGCGGTGGGCCTTGTGCTTTGCGCATGCAGCAGTGTGAAGTACTACGCGCAGGCTGCGCACGGACAAGGTGAGCTGGTATTTCGTCGGCGTGCAGTGAGCGCGATAGTCCAGGATCCCACCACCGATCATGCCCTGGCGGCGCGGTTGCGACTGGCTCAGCAGGCGCGCCAGTTCGCATCGCAGCGGTTGGGGCTGCCGGACAATCGCAGCTATACCAGCTATGTCGAGCTGCGCCGGGACTATGTAGTGTGGAACGTGTTTGCGGCGCCGCGCTATTCCGTCGATCCGGTGCTGTACTGCTTTCCGGTTGCCGGTTGCGTTGCCTATCGTGGTTACTTCAACGAAGCCGCTGCGAAGGCGGAGGTCGCGCGGCTGGAGCGGCGCGGCTACGACGTCTCGCTCGGTGGCGTGTCCGCATACTCCACTCTGGGCTGGTTCGCCGACCCGATCCTCAGCAGCATGTTGCGCTGGGACGACGACGAGCTGGACAGCACGATCTTCCACGAGCTGGCGCACCAGCTGATCTACGTGAAGGACGACACCGCGTTCAACGAATCCTTTGCCACGTTCGTGCAGACCGAAGGTTTGCGCGAATGGCGGCGGTCACGCGGATTGCCGGCGCAGGACGATCGCGCGCAGGCCATGGATGCCGGCTTTACCCAGCTGGTGCTCGATCTGCGTGAGCGCCTGAAAACCTTGTATGCGAGCGGCGTGAGCGAGTCGGTGATGGCGGCGGGCAAGCAGCGCGAGATCGCGGCGTTTCGCGAGAAGTATCAACAATGGCGCGATCACGACTGGCCGCAGCGGCATGATTACGATGCCTGGGTGGCGGCGCCGATCAACAACGCACGGTTGTTGCCGTTTGGCCTGTACGACCAATGGACGCCAGCGTTTGGCGTGCTGTTCAAGCGCGCTGAGGGCAGTTGGCCAGCCTTCTATGCCAGCGTGCGGACGCTGGCAAAGCTGTCCCGGGCGCAGCGCGAGTTGCAACTGCAGGGATTGCTGGCGGACAGCAAGGCCAAGACAGCATCAGTGGAATAATCTGGGTGCCTCAGTGCGCTGTCTTATGCTTGGCCATGTATTGCAGATAGGCCAGCACAGCATCGAGGTCGGCATCGGACATTGCCTGGCTGTCGAATCCCTGCATCTTCGCCTGTGGCCAGCGTCGCAATGACTGCGGATCGCGGATAAACGCGCGCAGCAGATCCGCGCTCAGGTATTCGGTGGGGTTGTGCGGAATGTTCAGGTCCGGGCCGAGCCGAGCATCGCCTTCGCCATTGAGCGTGTGGCAGGCGAAGCAGGTGCGCTGAAAGACGGTGAAACCACGTTGCACCTGGCTGCTTGCCGGCAACGACGGATCGGGCAGGATCGCCGGGAAGCGTTCGGCCACGCCGCTCAGCTTGCGAATCGCCGCCAGCTGGTACGGCCACTGCTCCGGGCTGATGTGGCCGGCCTGTGGCTGTGTCCACACCAGATAGAACGGCCCGGCACTGCCGTGCTGTTCCGCCAGCGTGGGCCATGGATGCTCCGGATCCTCGATCGCCAACCAAGCCTGGGCGCCACGGGTGTTGAGTAAAGGTGCGCTGTCGATCTCGGCTGCAAAGCCATCCGCCGCGACGAACTGCAGATACTCGCCCGGCTTGATTCCCTGTAGTAGTGCGCGCAGCGGCACGGCGCGATAACGCATGCTGCGCTTGAACGCCACGTCGGCGGGAATCGTGATGTTGCGAACATCGGCGCGCGCAAGCAGTTGTGCGCTGCTGTAGGTTTGTGTGCCGTGCCCCAGATCAACGGCCAGTTCCGCCGCTGTCGCCGGCAGGGAAACGAGCAGGGCCAGCAGGCACAGACAACGCAACTTCATGATTGAGCTCCGAGTCGAATGTGAGGAAATTGTACGGGTAGTGTCGAGAGTCACTTGAGCTTTCACGGAAATCGTTCGCAGGCATCACCAGCTGCGGCGTATTACCGCATGTTCAACGAATTGGCGTTTGGCGGGGTTATCTTTTAGCCGATGGTGTTGGCTGCGGCGATGGAGCTTGCCTGTCGCCGAGCTGAACAGTCTCGACGTACACCTTGAACTCACATCGTCGCGACCACACTAAGCCTACGTATCGCCGTGAGGCGACCGGAAGTGATGCAGTACATCGCGTTGCTGAGGGGCCGGCTTTTCCCTCCCCCGGGAAGCCGCCCGACAAACCTCATGGGTCCTCCCCTGGCTCATGAGGTTTTTTTTTGCGCGCAATATTCCCCCGCGCATCATCGTGTTATGCGCCGGCCCGGCGTAACGCGAATCAGTGGGCGTCGGGTAGGTTGGGTGAGCGTAGCAAACCCCAACAAAGTACCTTGCAGAGCGGTTGGGGTTCGCTACGCTCACCCCAACCTACGGGATACCTGGCAACGTGTTTTGCGCCGGTTTTCGACGTGCCTCCCTTCACCATCTGGGCGACTGATGATCATCGATTCGCTGCTCGATACCGACCTGTACAAGTTCTCGATGATGCAGGTAGTGCTTCACCAATACCCGGCCGCGCAGGTCGAGTACCGCTTCAAGTGCCGAAATCCGGGCGTCGATCTGGTGCCTTATATCGACGAGATTCGAGCCGAGCTGGAGGTGCTGTGCCGCCTGCGTTTTACGGTAGACGAACTGGACTACCTGCGTAGCTGGCGTTTCATCAAGAGCGACTTCGTCGATTTTCTCGGGTTGTTTCAGCTCAACGCGAAGTATGTGCAGATCATCCCTTCGGTTGCCGACAATGGCGAGATCGATATCCGCATTTGCGGGCCGTGGCTGCACACGATTCTGTTCGAGGTACCGTTGCTGGCGATCGTCAACGAAGTGTATTTCCGCCATGTCAGTTCTGGCCTCGATCTAACTGAAGGACGTCGGCGGCTGCGTGAGAAGATCGCGCTGTTACGCGATACACCGGGCTACTCCGGTTGCCGGATTGCCGACTACGGCACGCGCCGACGTTATTCGCGGGAATGGCACGAAGAAGTGGTGACCACGCTGCAAAAAGGGCTGGGCGCGCAACTGGCCGGCACCAGCAATGTGTGGCTGGCTCGAAAGCTCGGCTTGACGCCCCTTGGCACGCTGGCGCACGAGTACCTGCAGGCGCATCAGGCGCTGGGTCCGCGGCTGCGCGACTCGCAGGTGGCGGCGCTGGAGGCGTGGGCGAAGGAATACCGCGGTGACCTCGGCATCGCGTTGTCGGATGTTTACGGACTCAACGCGTTCCTGCGCGATTTCGATATGTACTTCTGCAAGCTGTTTGATGGCACCCGGCACGATTCCGGCGACCCGTTCGAGTGGGGCGACAAGGTGCTCGCGCATTACCAGGCGAATCGGGTCGATCCACGCAGCAAGGTCCTGGTGTTCAGCGATGGCCTGGATATCCCGAAGGTGATGCAGCTGTATGAGCACTTCCGTGACCGCTGTCTGCTCGCGTTCGGCGTCGGCACCAACCTCACCAACGATGTCGGGCCGACGCCGTTGCAGATCGTGATCAAGATGATCCGCTGCAACGGCCAGCCGGTCGCCAAGCTCAGTGATTCGCCGGGCAAGAATATGTGCGAGGACGAGGCGTACGTAACCTACCTGCGCCAGGTGTTCGAGATTCCCGCAACGCAGGGATGATCCGCGCTGCAAGACTCAGAACGCCGGCAACACCGCGCCCTGATATTTCTGCTCGATGAAGGCCTTGATCTCGGGGCTGTTCAGCGCCTTGGCCAGCTTCTGCACACGCGGATCGTTCTGGTTATCCGGGCGGCCGACCAGATAGTTCACATACGGCGAGTTCTTGTCTTCGATCAGCAACGCGTCCCTGGTCGGATTCAGGCCGGCGGCCAGCGCATAGTTGGTGTTGATCAGCGCGAGGTCCACCTCGTCCAGCGTGCGCGGCAGCATGGCTGCTTCCAGCTCGCGAAACTGCAGATGCTTCGGGTTCGCGGTGATGTCCTTCAGCGTGGACATCTCGTTGGTGGGGTCCTTCAGCGAGATCAGCCCGTGCCTGGCCAGTAGCAGCAACGCGCGGCTGTTGTTGCTGGGGTCGTTCGGGATGGTCACGCTGGCACCGTCGGGCAGCTGTGCGATGTTCTTGTATTTGCGCGAATACGCGCCGAATGGCTCGATGTGCACGCCAGTGATGATGACCAGGTTCGTGCCGTGCTCGTGATTGAATGCATCCAGATAGGGCTTGGTCTGGAAGTAGTTCAGATCGACCCCTTTTTCGGCTACCTGCAAGTTGGGCTGCACGTAGTCGGCGAACACCTTGACCTGCAGATCGACGCCTTGCTTGGCCAGTAGCGGCTTCACCTGCTTGAGGATCTCTGCGTGCGGAATCGCAGTGGCGGCCACGGTAAGCGTTTGCGCGCCGTTACCGGCAGCACCATTGCCGGGTGCAGAGCAGCCGACCAGAAGTAGCAGGGTGGCGAGTGGGGCGAGCAGTCTGTTCATGACGGAAAATTTTGTGCGGCGCACAAGAGTAGCCGTCTATACCGCCAAATGCAAAGTGCCGACAATCCGGGCGTTCAGCGTCGGCTATAGCGCGCCACGATGCGGTCGCCGAGCATTTGCAGCAGCTGCACCAGCACGATCAGCAGCACCACGGTAACCAGCATGTAGTCAGACTTGTAGCTGAGGTAACCGTAGCGATAGGCAAGATCACCCAAACCGCCGGAACCGATCGCGCCGCCCATCGCGGTGTAGCCGACCAGTGCGATCGCCGTTACGGTGATACCGGCGAACAGACCGCCGCGTGCCTCGGGCAGAAGCACGTGGCGCACGATTTGCCACAGGCTGGCACCCATCGCCTGGCTGGCTTCGATCACGCCTTGCTCGACCTCGCGTAGTGCAGTTTCCACCAGCCTCGCGAAGAATGGCGCGGCACCGATCACCAGTGGTGGAATCGCGCCACGGATACCGAGCTTGGTGCCGACCAGAAAATAGGTCAGCGGCATCAGCACGATCATCAGAATGATGAACGGCACCGAGCGCAGTATGTTCACCAGCAGCGAGGTGATGGCATAGGTCTTGGGCATCGGGCGCAACTGGCCCTTGCCGGTCAGATACAGCAGCACGCCCAGCGGAAGGCCGATCACCACAGTGAGCAACAGCGAGCCGCCAAGCATCAGCAAGGTATCGACGCAGGCGTGGCCGATCTCGCCCCAATCGTCGATATTCGGGAATAACGTTTGCAGGATCGGTGTGCTGCTCATCGGTTCAATTCCTCGATTTCGATACCGGCTTCGCGCAAGGCGAGCAGCGCGGCATCCACCCTTTCGCCCTGCATCGCCAGGGTGAGTTGGCCGTAGGGCAGGTTCTTGATGCGATCGATACGCCCGGCCAGGATGTTGAAATCGATGCCGGTTTCACGTGCCACGCGGCCCAGCGTCGGCGTCAAGGTGGTGTCGCCGCGAAAGCTAAGCCGCAGCAGACGTCCCGGCACCTGCGAGAACGCCGTTTGTTCGCCGGCAGCTTCCTCCGGCAATGCCTCATTGACGAAGCGTTTCGTGGTGGCGTGCTGGGGGTGCAGAAAAACATCGACCACGGTGCCGCTCTCCACAATCGCACCGGCATCCAGCACCGCCACGCGATCACAGATGCGGCGTACCACGTCCATTTCGTGAGTGATCAGCACGATGGTGAGTTTAAGTTCTCGGTTGATCTCGGCCAGCAACTCCAGCACCGAAGCGGTGGTCTGGGGGTCGAGTGCGCTGGTTGCCTCGTCGCACAACAGGATCGATGGACGATTGGCGAGCGCACGGGCAATGCCGACGCGCTGCTTCTGGCCACCAGAGAGCTGCGAGGGATACTTGTTGGCATGCGCGGTCAAACCAACCCGTGCCAGCAGTTCGTCGACGCGGTTGCGCAAGGTTGTGGCGTTGCGCTCGCCGGCCAGCCGCATGGGAAACGCGACGTTGTCGGCCACGGTCTGCGAGGCGAGCAGGTTGAAGTGCTGGAAGATCATGCCGATATGCCGACGCTGTGCGCGCAGCGCCGGTTCCGCCAGCGCGGTCATCTCGGTATCGCCAACAAAAATCTCGCCTCCACTGGGGTGTTCGAGCAGATTGATCAGCCGTATAAGCGTCGATTTGCCGGCGCCTGACAGGCCGACTATGCCGAACACCTCGCCATCGGCAATGTCGAGGCTGAAAGGCTGCAGCGCGGGGATGTCCCGGCCGTCGACACGGTAGGATTTGTGAACATCGACAAAGCGGATCACGAGGAACCTTGGCCTGTGCGCGAAAGCGCCATTCTATGTCACAGGCATCACCGGCGATGGCGTAGACTGCCGGAACGCGGTTTCTTAACCAGTCGGGGCCTTAGCTTATGTCCAGCGTCTACGATTTCAGTGCCCGTGATATCGACGGCAACCAGCGCTCGCTCGCCGAATGGCGCGGCAAGACGTTGTTGATCGTCAATGTCGCCTCCAAGTGTGGCTTCACCCCGCAGTACAAGGGGCTGGAAACCATGTGGCAGGATCAGCGCGATCGTGGGCTGGTGGTGTTGGGCTTTCCGTGCGACCAGTTTGGTCACCAGGAGCCCGGCAATGCCGAGGAGATCAAAACGTTCTGCAGCACCCATTACGACGTGACGTTTCCGATGTTTGCCAAGGTCGAGGTGAACGGCGAGCATGCCGATCCGCTCTATCAATGGCTGAAAAGCGAAGGCAAGGGCATCCTCGGCAGTGAGTCGATCAAGTGGAACTTCACCAAGTTCCTGGTCGACGAGAATGGCCAGGTGGTGAAGCGCTACGCGCCGACCGACACGCCGGAGAAGATCGCCAAGGACACGCTAGCGCGGCTGGCTGGATGAACCGGCCGGGCTGACGCTGGACTGAAGCTGCGGGCCGCGAAAGTTCGCCAGCATCACTGCAATCGCATCCACATCGCTGCTGGCGCTTGGCCCGTCCGCTGGCGGATCGTAATTGTTCAGCATGATCGCGAACGCCAGCCGTTCGCCGGTGGCGCTGGTGACATAGCCGACGAGGCTATGCACGAACTCCATGCTGCCGGTCTTTGCATGCACGTTGTTTTCAGCTGCCGTGTGGCGCATGCGCCCGATCAGGGTGCCGTCCACCCCGGCGATCGGCAGAGCTTCCTGCAACTGTGAGGCATACGGTTGCGCGGCCAGATAACTGAGCAAATGCACCAGTGCATCGGCTGTGACGAGGTCGCGGCGCGACAGGCCGGTGCCTTCCGTGAGGAGGCTGGTTGATGGTGGAATCCCGATCTGTTCCAGCAGTTGCTGCAGTGCCTTGATACCCCACTGTTCGGTGCTGGTGAATGGCCCTGGCATGGTCGCGCCCAGCGCTACCTGCTCATGCACACCGACGCTCAACAGCAAATTCTGCAGGTAGAGATTCTGCGAGCGTTTCAGGCCGCGCTGGAGGATATCCAGCAGCGGCGGCGAGAGCACTTCGGCAAGTGTGTCGGTGTTTGCAAGCAACGTCGTGTCGTCCTGTGGCCAGTGCACCGCATGCAGCTTGCCGCTGATCTCGATGCCGTGGCGTGCCAATGCCGTTTGCAGTTGCTCGCCGGCGAGCAGGGCCGGATCCGGCACCGCCAGCTTGAAATGCTGCGATGGTGCATTGGCGGGGACGGTGCCAAATGCATAAAGGGTGTTTTCGCCCGGCGCGCGGTACAGGTTGATGTCGCTTTGCGTGTGCGCCAGGCTGGTGATCACCTGGCCGAGCAAGGGCGGTTTCGCGTCGACCGGGTCAAAGCTGAGTTTGGCCGGGAGACCTGCCGCCGTCCCCGGATCCACCGTAATGTCGACAATGTTCTCCTGCACGCTGAGCGCCGATGAGGGCACCGCAAACCAGCTCTGCAGATCGGCAGCTTCCCAACCGGCACCGAACGACGGGCCGGCGAAATAGCTGTCATCGGCGATCAGGTCGCCGTGCACCTGGCGTACGCCGCGTGCCGCCAGCTGGCTGGCCAGCTGATCGGCCCAGTCAGCGCTGGTGGCAGTCCCCAGGGTCGGATCGCCCATGCCGTACAGGATCAGCGAACCGGCCAGGCGGCCATTTCGGATGTCGCCACTGGCCAGCAGCCGGGTCGGGATCCGGTAGTCGACACCCAGCGTGGCCATGCTCAGTGCGGCCGTAAACAACTTGGCAGTGGAAGCGGGTTGCAGCAACTGATCGGCACGGTGCGCGTAGAGGGTGCGACCGCTGTCGAGCGAGACGACCGCAATGCCCCAGCTGGCCCCGGCAAATCGGGGCTGACCGATCTGCGCATCGATCTGTTCCGCCAGCGTCGCCGTGCCGGGGCTGCCGGGCACCTTGGGCACCGTCGCGGCATCCGCCAGCGGCGCTGCGAGCAGCCATGCGCAGGCCAGCAAGCATGCACAGAAACGGCGATGGCAACGGCTTGGTGGCAGGCTCATGGCAACAGTATCGCCAATCCCGCGCTCCCCTGCAGCCAGGAGGGTCATCGTGTTCTGGTAAACTTGAGCCCTCATGTCGGCATCTGGCCGGCGGACCCAAACCTATTTGTGAGACCTCCATGCAGATTGCCCAGAACTCCGTTGCTGCCTTCCATTACACGTTGACCGACGACCAGGGCCAGGTCATCGACAGCTCCGAAGGCCGCGAGCCGCTGACCTACCTGCACGGCAGTGGGCAGATCGTGCCGGGCCTGGAAAAGCAGATGGAAGGCCGCAAGAGTGGCGACAAGTTCACCGCAGACGTGGCGCCTGAAGATGGCTACGGCGTGCATCACGCCGAGCTGATGCAGGAAGTGCCGAAGGAGGCGTTCCAGGGCGTCGCGGACATCCAGCCCGGCATGCAGTTCCAGGGCCGCGGCCCGCAGGGCGAAATCAATGTCACCGTGACCAAGGTCGAGGACGACAAGGTGTTCATCGACGGCAACCATCCATTGGCTGGGCAGACCCTGCATTTCGCCATCGAAGTGACCGATGTGCGCACCGCTACCGAGGAAGAGCTGGCGCACGGGCATGTCCACGGCGAGGGTGGTCACCACCACTGATTGCTTGATCGATCTGTTGCGTCCAGGCCATGTAGCGGCTTGGCCGCGATCTGACAAAACGAAGGCCCGGTGGCGTTGAACGCACCGGGCCTTCGGCATTTTACGAACGAAAACCACGGTCGGGAGGGTCACTGCAGAAACCTGAGCCTCGTTCCGGCATGCATGTGTCCTGATTGAATTTGTCCTGATTGAATAAAGGGGAGTTCGCCACCCCTGAAAAAAAAAGCCGGCCACACGTATTTCGTGTGGCCGGCTTGGCAGGACTTGAGATCCTACTGTTGCGGCATTTTTATCCAGCGTTCGTATTCCGACTTGCTGATCTTGCCGTCACGGTTGGTGTCGGCATGAATGAAGTCGTTGGCCAGCGGTGGATAGGCCACGGCCTGGTCTTCGGTAATGTATTTGCTGCCACCGGACAATTGCTCGAACGGAGGCGCCGGTGCGATGGTCGGTGCCGGCGGCGGCACACTCGCCACCGTCACCTGGCCCTGGGTCGTCTGGCCGTTCGGGGCCTGGCCGACAGCTGCGTCAGCTGCTGTTGATGCCGGTGGCGGCATCGGCGGTGGTGGCTGTGGTGCGTCCTGGGCGATCAAGGTGCCTGCGAACAACAGCGCGCCGGCGATCAGTGCGGACAACAATGGCTTGCGAGATTTCATCATTGATACTCCATGCCAGAATAAAGTTTGTGCGGACGCCAGAACCCAACCAGACAGCGCGGTTCCTGACGGGCAGTTTTTCGAGACCGACTGCCAAACGCGCAGTCACGCTAGCAGAGGATTTGTAAATGCCGGCTCTACATCATGGCCATGAAACTGTGAAGAACCTGTGTCGTTGAGCGTTGCTTCAGCTAACGGCCGCAGGCTTGGTCTGGCGCAGGCACGCCTGTTACAGCTCGCCGCGCAGGGTCTATTGCAGCCGTTGCGTCGACGGCCCCGGCGCAGTGATGTGGTGGCGACGATCGAACGCATGCGATTGCTGCAGATCGATACCATCCATGTCGTCGCACGCAGCCCCTATCTGGTCCTGCATGCTCGTCTGGGCAACTATCCGATGGCATGGCTTGATGAGGCGTTGACGCAGGGGCAGCTGGCCGAATGCTGGGCGCACGAGGCATGTTTTGTTGCTGCGGCGGATATCGGATTGCATCGTGGCGGGGGCGATCGGCGCGCGCATCATTGGGCGCAGCGAAACGCTGCGCGGATACATCTTGAGCAACGTGCAGACATGGACGCACTGCTGTCTGGCATTCGCGCCTCCGGTCCGGTGCGTGCGGCGGATTTTGCCCGCACCGATGAAGGAGATGGCGCGGCAAAACCGGGCTGGTGGGCATGGAAACCGGAGAAGCGCTGGCTGGAAGCCTGGTTTGCGCTGGGTGAGCTGATGGTGATCCGGCGCGAGCGTTTTCAGCGGGTGTATGACTTGGCCGAAAACGTGCTGGCCCGGCTTGATCCGCCATTCGACCCCGCGGTTGGCGCGCTGTCCGACGAGGCCTTGCGACAACGCTTCATCATCGACAGCGTGCGCGCCCTGGGAGTGACCCAGGCGAGCTGGATCGCCGACTACTATCGTTTGAAACCGGCAGTGAGCGAGCGCGAGCTGGCGCCGTTGCTGGCCAGTGGCGAACTGCTGGCGGTTGCGGTGCAGGGCTGGGACACACCTGGTTACGTGCATCCTCATCACGCCGATTTGCTCGACAAGGCATTACGTGGCCGCCTGCGCGCCACCCATACCGCGTTGCTGTCGCCGTTTGATCCACTGGTGTGGGATCGCACGCGGGTCCGGGCGATGTTCGATTTCGAATACACCATTGAGTGCTATTTACCTGCAGCGCGCCGGCGTTATGGCTATTTCGTGCTGCCGATTCTGCATCGCGGCCGGCTGGTCGGTCGGCTGGATGCCAAGGCGCATCGCAGCGAAGGTGTCTTCGAGATCAAGGCCCTGTTTCTGGAGTCGGGAGTGGACTCCACGCCATCACTGGTGCTGGCATTGGCGAAAGCGATTGCCGACACCGCTCGCTGGCACGACACACCAGAAGTCAGGCTCGGGCGTACACAGCCGGCAGCTTTGGCGAAAGCGCTGCGCGAGGCCTGGCGAGCAGGGAACTGAATGGTGTCCCCCGCACGGCTAGTTGGCTTGCCGTTACATCAGCGATTGAACCGATGCTCAGTGCGTACTGCTGGCTCCTGCCGGTGCCGGGTTCTCCGTGCAGGACTTGCCGTGCAGGGCCTCGCGCAATAGACCGGACAGTGAGTTGCAACGAGCTGCCAGCTGAGGGCGGATGTCCGGATTTTCCGAATCGATCAGCAGGCTGGTACGCATTTCCTGATAGCGCAACGGCAATTGATCTGGCGTGAAGATCGCCGCCGCGCGATGGCAGGCCATATAACTGGCTAGATAATCGTCACAGGCAGGAATGCCCGTATGGTCGGGCAAATTGACGTCCTCGACCGTGACATGACCGTTGGGGGCTACTGTGCGATGTTGATGGTGCGTGCTGCTACCGCCAGTAGTAGTAGACGTTGTCGTCGTCGTCGCCGTAGTTGATGGTGCAGGCGCAGGTTTCGGCGCTGGTTGATGGGCGCAACCGACCACTATCAGGCTGGCGATCATGGCAGTCAGGGTTAGACGGGGCAGGGCAGGCATCATGGGGCTCTCCTAGACGGGTAACCGCGTGACTGAACCAGGACGGGACTGAAAAGATGCGGGCTATCCGTAATATAGCGCGTGATTTGTCCACACTAGATGAGGTTCGCGCTAATTAGAATCTGAATTTCCAGTATCAGCAGAAAAATCATTGAAAACCGGCGCATTGGATCACTATCCCGCCTATCTCGCATCTGTCTCGATCTGACGTTATGATTCTTGGACTGTGTTTGCCGGGGTCACCAGAGTCTTGTGGCCCGATGCAGCTGATCCGCGATCTGCCTCATCGTTCACCCTAGGGTTTCCTTGCACACCAGTAAGCCAGCCATGCCTGCACGATGGGGTATGCAGGCGGGTCGAGTCTATAAACCTGTGGAGTGATTAACATGTCAGATCGTCAGATCGGTACCGTCAAGTGGTTCAACGACGCCAAGGGCTTCGGCTTCATCAGCCGTGATAATGGCCCGGACGTTTTCGTGCATTTCCGTGCGATTACTGGCGGTGGCTTCAAGAGTCTGCAGGAAGGCCAGCAGGTTTCCTTCAAGGTTGTGCAGGGCCAGAAGGGCCTGCAGGCCGACGAAGTGACCCCGGCCTGATCGCCGTTTCACCGGTATCGGGTGTTACCAGAAAACCGGGCAGCGATGCCCGGTTTTTTCGTGTCAGGATAATGAAAACCAGAAACTACTTGACAAATCACTTGCTTGCCTGAAATCCGTTATGCTTGGGTTACTGCGTCTGCTCGGTCACGTGCGTGCCCGGTATGGATTTCCTGAATCCGCATCGTTACACCCGACCCCAGCAAGCCCAGTAAGCCGTCGGCCCGTTGGGGCCGGTTTGTCTCAGCGTCTGGTAATGGATCGGAGTGAGTCATGTCGGATCGTGAAGTGGGTACCGTCAAGTGGTTTAACGACGCCAAGGGTTTCGGTTTCATCAGCCGGGAAAGCGGCCCTGACGTTTTTGTGCATTTCCGCGCCATCAGTGGCTCGGGTTTCAAAAGCTTGCAGGAAGGCCAGAAAGTCAGCTTCAAGGTTGTCGACGGCCAGAAGGGCTTGCAGGCTGAGGACGTCACCGCAGCTTGATTGTCGTGAATGAATCAGCGTGAGTGAACCCGAAGGAGGCCGGCGCAAGCCGGTCTCCTTTTGTGTGGGCTTACTCGGCGATGGCCGCGCCAATTCGCTAATCTGTGGGGATGTCAGAACATTCTGTTGAAAATGCGCGTTTCCCGGTCTCCTCGATAATCACGCCAGCGGTCGGGCAGACCATCCTGTCGGTTTCAACGGGCGACGGTTCGCGCATTGAATTGCTGTGTGTCCGCCCTGCCACTGAGTGGGATCAGCTGTTGTATTGGTTACCGGCAATGGGCGTGCCGGCCAGGCATTACCTGCCACTGGCCGAGGCACTGGCTGCGCAGGGCGTGGCGGTGGTTGTGCACGAATGGCGCGGCATTGGCTCCAGCAATCGGCGTGCGGGGCGTCGCTGCAACTGGGGTTATCGCGAATTATTGGAGGATGACTTGCCGGCCGCGTTGGCGGCAGTTCGCGAGCGCTGGCCAAGGGCGACGTGTCGGTTGGGCGGCCATAGTCTCGGCGGACAGCTGAGTTCGCTGTTTGCCAGCCTGCACCCCGATAAATATGCCGGGTTGGTGCTGGTGGCCAGCGGTTCGCCCTACTGGCGCCGTTATCGATATGGCTGGTTGATCCGCGCGGCCTATGCCGGGGCCCCGCTCGTGGCCGGTTTGCTGGGCTACCTGCCCGGACGCCGGATCGGTTTTGGCGGCAACGAAGCGCGTGGGGTGATTGCCGACTGGGCGCGCAGCGGACGTACGGGCCGCTATGCAGCGGATGGAGTGGCACAGGATTTCGAACAGCAGCTTGCGTCGTTACGGCTGCCCCTGCTGGCGCTGCGCCTGCGCGATGACTGGCTGGGACCACCGGCGTCGCTGAACTGGCTGCTCGGCAAGATGCCGCTTGTGCAGCGTACCTTGGAAGTGATCACGCCGCAGGATCTGGGCGGGCTGTCGGCCGATCACTTCGGCTGGATGAAAACGCCGGCGCCGATCGCTGAACGCATTGCCAGCTGGATCGGCCGCCCAGCGGGCGTTTAGGGCAGGACTCGCCATTTGAAACCCCCCGCAAGTACGCGGCGTTTCACGGCACAGCAAGATGAACGCTTGATACTGGCCAGACATGCCTCATGTGGATGGATTCATGCCTGCCGGACCGCCCGATGAATCTGTTTGAACCGTTTGCCCAACGCAGCCTCACCTTGCGCAACCGTCTGATCGTGGCGCCGATGTGCCAGTACTCGGCCACCGATGGCGTCCCCGACGACTGGCATCTGGTGCATCTGGGCAGTCGCGCGGTGGGCGGTGCGGCGGCGGTAATTGCCGAGGCGACGGCGGTATCGGCACAAGGGCGCATCTCGCACGGCGATACCGGCTTATGGAATCAGGCTCAGTTGGAAGCGTGGCGGCCGATCGCGCGTTTCATTAAATCGCATGGTGCGATTGCTGGTGTGCAACTGGCGCATGCCGGGCGCAAGTCCAGTGCGCTGCGGCCGTGGGAAGGGCAAGGCCCACTGCCGGCCGGGCAGGAAGACTGGCTGACGGTGGCACCATCGGCTTTGCCGTTCGATGCGCCCTGGCACACGCCGCAGGCACTGGACGAAGCAGGCATCCAGCGCGTGATCGCAGATTTTCGTGCGGCTGCGCGAAGGGCATTGACGGCCGGCTTCGAGCTGATCGAGCTGCACGCGGCGCATGGGTATCTGCTGCATCAGTTTCTGTCGCCGTTGAGCAACCAGCGCAGTGACCATTACGGCGGCAGTTTCGACAACCGCAGCCGCATCGTGCGCGAGGTCATCACCGCCGTGCGCGAGGTATGGCCAGCCGAGTTGCCGCTGTGGTTGCGCGTCTCGGCTACCGATTGGGTCGATGGCGGTTGGGATATCGAGCAGAGCGTGCAGCTGGCCAGGCAGGTGAAGCCGCTTGGCGTGGATCTGATCGACGTCTCCAGTGCTGGCCTGCTGGCGAACGTCAAGATTCCGCTCGGTCCCGGTTACCAGGTGCCGTTTGCGGCGCGCATTCGGCGCGAGGCAGCCATACCGACCGGCGCGGTGGGCTTGATCACCGAAGCAGAACAAGCGGCGGACATCGTCGCCAAGGGCGAAGCCGACGTAGTATTGATGGCACGCGAAAGTCTGCGTGATCCGTATTTTCCGCGCCGGGCCGCGCAGTTGCTGGAAGCGCGCATCAGCGCGCCGATCCAGTATCAGCGAGCCTGGTAAATCGAGAGAGAGAGATGATGGAAGCCAATCCGATCCTGATCGAAGGTCGCCTGCATGATCTCGGCGATGGTTTCACGGTGCGACGTATGTTGCCGTCACTGCAGGCACGCCACGTCGGCCCGTTCGTATTCTTCGATCATATGGGGCCGGTCGCGTTCGCTGCCGGCAACGGCATGGACGTGCGGCCGCACCCGCATATCGGGCTCGCTACGGTGACCTGGCTGTTCGACGGAATGATCCGTCACCGGGACAGCCTGGGCAGCGTTGCCGACATCCGCTCCGGTGAAGTGAACTGGATGACCGCCGGCCGCGGCATCGTGCATTCGGAGCGTACGCCGCCAGATCAACGCCGCGACGGGCAGAAGTTGCACGGCGTGCAGATCTGGGTGGCACTACCGCAGGTCGATGAAGAAGTCGCCCCCGAGTTTCATCATCACGAGCGCGTGGCGCTGCCGAAAATCGTTCAGCCAGGGGTGGATGCGGTGTTGATTGTGGGTGATGCCTATGGCGAGCATTCGCCGGTCAAGGTGTTTGCCCCGATGTTCCTGCTGGAAGTCCAGCTGGCGGCGGGCGCCGAACTGGCATTGCCGCAGGAGCATGTCGAACGCGGTATCCATGTTGTCGAGGGCGAGGTCAGTTGGGGCGACCTGGAAGTCGGTGCCAACCAGATGGCCGTGCAGGCCGGGCCGTCGGCACCGCCGTTGCGTGCACGCGTGGCCAGTCGGCTGATGCTGTTCGGCGGCGCGCCGCTGGATGGCGAGCGACACCTGTGGTGGAACTTCGTCTCCAGCACGCGCGAGCGCATCGAGCAGGCCAAGGCCGACTGGCAGGCACAACGTTTCGGCAAGGTGCCGGGTGACGAGATCGAGTTCATTCCGCTGCCAGGCTGACCATGGCGGTTGCATCAGCACCATGGCAGGATCACGCTGATCCGAACGATCACTCGCGGAGTCCTGCATGGCCGGCTTCACCAGTTTTGGCGAGTTCTATCCCTACTATCTGAGCGAGCACAGCAACCGTGTCTGTCGCCGCCTGCACTTCATCGGCAGCAGCCTGGTGGTTGCGGTGCTGGTGGCGGTGGTGTTGACGGGCCAGCTGCGCTGGCTGTGGCTGATGCCGCTGGCCGGATACGGTTGCGCCTGGGTGGGCCACTATGTTTTCGAGAAGAACCGCCCGGCGACTTTCAAATATCCGTTGTACAGCCTGCTCGGCGACTGGGTGATGTACGGGCAGATGTTGCGTGGGAGAGTGAGTTTCTGAGAGCTGTCGTTTGATCCGGGCCGTCGATGACCAGGAGTCTCAGCGGTATTTCTGATGGCAGCTCTTGCAGGCTTCGTCGATCGGCTTGATCGCCGTGGCCAGTGTTGCGCAATCGACGGGAGCTGCCTGCAACGCCTGTTGCACGCGAGTTTTCAGCTGCCCTGCGGCGTCGGTGAACGGCTGTTCCGGGATGTCGAATACCGGCACGATGTCGGTGGCAGTGGACTGCAGTCGCTCCAGGTTGTGCTGGGTGCTGGCCGCGTCGCAATGGTCGGCCTTGAGTGCATGGCTCAGCTGACCCATGTGGTAGTCCATCGTCGTCATCACGGCTTTGGGCATCGGGTTGCGCGCGCTCAGCACATTCATGACGTTGACCGTGCCCATCACGCCGATCGCCAGTCCGAGCAGGATCAACAGAGCAATGCGCATCGATTCGGCTCGCTGGTGGTCTATCAAGACCGTGAGGATAACCCGCGCAGAGCACTTTGACAGGCCCTGCATAGGTTCCATCCATGTTGTCGCGATAAAATGACCATCACATTGCAGCAGGGCAGACCAGTGACACGTACAGACAAGACACGCACTCACCAGATCGGAAACACACCCGGCAGCATGCCTACATGAGCGATGTGAATTTTCCGGCCGAGCGGTTCCAGGGAGTGGAGCGTCTCTATGGCGTGGGCAGCGTGGCCAGGTTCGCGGGCGCGCACGTCTGCGTGATCGGCATCGGTGGTGTGGGGTCATGGGCCGCCGAGGCATTGGCGCGCAGCGGTATCGGCCGGCTTACCTTGATCGACGCCGACGAAGTCTGCGTGTCGAACACCAACCGCCAGCTGCATGCGCTCGATGGCGAGTACGGCAAGTCCAAAGTCGGCGTGATCGCGGCACGCGCCCAGGCGATCAACCCGGCGATCAAGCTGGAGGCGATCGAGCGTTTCCTCACGCCATCCACGCTGGACGAGTTGCTCGACCGCGGCTATGACGTGGTGCTGGATGCCTGCGATGCATTCCGGGTGAAGCTGGAAACCATCGCCTGGTGCCGTCGACGCAAGCTGCCGATCGTCTCGGTCGGTTCCGCTGGCGGGCGCACCGACTCGACGCAGATCCGCGTGCGCGACCTGTCGCGCACCGAGCACGATGCGATGTTCAGCCTGATCCGCAAGAAGCTCCGTACGGACTTCAACTTTCCGCGCAATCCCGACCGTTACTTCGGCGTATCGGCCGTCTATTCATTGCAGAACGTGCAGTACCCGCAACCCGATGGCTCGGTAAGCGGCAACCGCCCGCCCGGCGGCGACGCATTGAATCTCGCCTGCGGCGGCGGCCTCGGCGCCGCCACCCATGTCACCGGCGCGTTCGCGTTCGCGGCGGTAGGCAAAGTGCTGGAGAAGCTGCTGCAACCGTGACCCTTCTCCCCTTCGGGGAGAAGATGCCCGCAGGGCAGATGAGGGGCGGGTGCTCGCGGTAGGGCAGATCAGAGCGCGCTTTGATGAAACTTCAGCCGACCGTGGCCCCTTACCCCCACCCTCTCCCCGGAGGGGAGAGGGTGACGAGGGTTACCAACCCATGTAGTGCCCACCGTTGATCGCCAGGTTTGCACCGGTAATCCAGCTCGCCTGCTCGCCGGTGAGAAACGCCACGGCATGGGCGATCTCATCCGGCCGGCCGAGGCGGCCAACCGGGATCTGCGCCACGATCTTCGCGCGCACTTCCTCGGGAACGGCCATCACCATGTCGGTGCCCACATATCCCGGTGAGACGGTGTTCACGGTGATGCCGAACTTCGCGTTCTCCTGCGCCAGCGAGATCGTGAATCCATGCATGCCGGCCTTGGCGGCAGCGTAGTTCGCCTGGCCGTACTGCCCTTTCTGGCCGTTGATCGAGCTGATCTGCACGATGCGGCCCCACTTGCGTTCACGCATGCCCTCGATCACCGGACGGGTGACGTTGAAGCAGGCGTTCAAGTTGGTGTTCACCACGTCCATCCACTGCACGTAGTCCATCTTGTGGAAGGTGGTGTCGCGGGTGATGCCTGCGTTGTTCACCAGGATCTCCACCGGCCCGCACTTGCTCTCGATCTCGCGCATCATCGCTTCGCAGGCGACCGAGTCGCACACGTCACCCTGCACCATGCATACCGAGATGCCTTCGCTGGCCAGCGATTTTCGCCACGCGTCGGCCTTGTCCGGGTCGCGATAGTTGGTGGCGACCCGATGCCCCTGGCCGGCCAGATAGCGAATAATGGCGGTACCGATGCCACCGGTGCCGCCCGTGACCAATGCGGTGCGCTGAGTCATGTCCTTGGATCTCCTGTGAGCTGAAACAGAGTGCTTTGTATACCGGGATCATGGCAAATTCATTGCTGCAATCCACTGCCACGCAGCGTGGTGTACCACTGCTTTATAACGGTTCAGGCGGCAGAGTAACCGCTGCAATGCGGCAAAATTGCCGGGTCGAAATCCGCAAGAGCCTGCGCCAGCAGGTCATGCACGTCTGTGGCGGCGGTTGGGGGCGGTAGCTGGAGGAATGCCAGTGCCCGGCGTAACGCTGGTAACGGGTCCGCTGGATTGACCGGATGCGCCTCCCCGGATTTGGACAGCTTGGCTCCGTCGGCATCCAGCGCCAGCGGCAGATGCAAATAGCGTGGTGTCGGCAGGCCGAGGCAGCGCTGCAGCCAGATCTGTCGCGCGGTGGAATCGAGCAGGTCGTTGCCGCGGACCACCTCGGTGATCCCCTGAAACGCATCGTCCACCACGCACGCCAATTGGTAGGAATAGAGACCCTCGACCCGGCGTATCACGAAATCGCCGGCACTCTCGCGCAGGTTCTGCCGTTGCGGGCCTTGCAGGGCATCGTCGAAATGCACCTCGATATCTGGCGCGAACGCACGCCATGCCGGTGGACGATCCGGCGCGGCGGCAGCGATGCACCGTCCATCGCGATGCATGTCGTTGCTGGCGGCCAGGTCGCCGCGACTGCACCAGCAGGGAAACACCTGATCCGTCGCCCGCAGTTGCTCGAACGCGGCGTCGTAGGCGGCGCTGCGCTGTGACTGGAACAGCGTCGGCGCGTCAGCGACGAGGCCGAACGCGGGCAACGCGGCGAGGATGCTGGCGGCCGAACCGGGGCGTTCGCGTGGTGGGTCGATATCCTCCATCCGCAACAGCCATTGTCCCGCGGCATGACGCGCGCATAGCCAGCTGCCCACTCCAGCCACCAGCGAGCCGAAATGCAGTTGTCCGGTGGGTGAGGGGGCGAAGCGGCCGCGGTAGGTCATACGGCCATTTTAGAGCCAGGTGCGGGTGATTGAACGCAGCTCCATACGTGTCTGGCACCCTTGAAACTGTGCGTCACCGCCCCGAACCTTCACCCGCGGCCCGAGCCGCATTCCCTTCAAGATTGCCAGAGGTAGAGAAGGCCATGCGCCGCATCGCATTATTCATCGGAACCAATCTCGCGGTCCTGCTGTTGCTGAGCATCGTGTGCCATCTGTTCGGTATCGACCAGATGGCGGCCAGCCGTGGTTACGGCGGCATGGGCGGCCTGCTCGCCTTCGCCGCCGTGTTCGGTATGGGTGGCGCGTTCATTTCGCTGGCCATATCCAAATGGATGGCCAAGATGTCGACGGGCGCGCGAGTGATCACGCAGCCGCAAAATGATGTCGAGCGCTGGCTGCTCGACACGGTTCGCCGCCACGCGCAGAACGCCGGGATCGGGATGCCCGAGGTGGCCATCTACGACGCCCCGGAAATGAATGCGTTTGCCACTGGCATGACGAAAAACAGCTCGCTGGTGGCGGTGAGCTCCGGGCTGCTGCAGCAGATGGATCGCGAGCAGATCACCGCCGTGCTGGGTCACGAGATCGGCCACATCGCCAATGGCGACATGGTTACGTTGACCTTGATCCAGGGCGTGCTGAACACGCTGGTGATCCTGGCTGCACGCATCGTCGGCCGCATGGTGGATAGCTGGCTGTCCGGCGGGCGCGACAGCCGTGACGGCGGCGGCATCGGTTATTTCGTGGTGGTGATGGTGCTGCAGCTGGTATTCGGACTGTTCGCCTCGATGATCGTGGCGGCGTTCTCGCGCTGGCGCGAGTTCCGCGCCGATGCGGCGGGTGCGAAGTTCGCCGGCAGCAGTGCGATGATCTCCGCGCTGCAGCGCCTGCAGGCCAACCACGGCGAAAGCACGCTGCCCAAGACGATCGCCGCGTTCGGTATTGCCGGTCCGCTGGCCGATGGCTTCAGGCGCCTGTTCATGACTCACCCGCCGCTGGAAGAGCGTATCGCTGCGTTGCAGAACCCTTCGGCGCAGCGCTGATCTTGAAGCCCCTCCCCGAGCGGGAGAGGGGTGACGGTCAGGTTTCACTGGGTGTTTGGGTCAACTGTGTATTCTTGCGCTCTGCCCGAGCCTTAACCCGCCTGCTGGCGCCCTCTCCCGCAGGGAAGCGGATTCGCCGCTTGACCTGTCTGCATTGAATTCAATCTACGTAAGAGTCAGAACCGTATGAACGCACCTACTGAAACCCGGAAATTCGAAGCCGAAGTTGCCCAGGTACTGCACCTGGTCACTCATTCGCTGTATTCGCACAAGGAAATCTTCCTGCGCGAGCTGATTTCCAACGCCTCCGACGCCTGCGACAAGCTGCGCTTCGAGTCGATTGCCAAACCCGAGTTGCTGGCTGGCGATGGCGAGCTGCATATCGACGTGAGCTGGGATCCGGATGCGCGCACGATTACCGTGCGCGACAACGGCGTCGGCATGAATCGCGATGAGGTGATCGCGAACATCGGCACCATCGCCAGCTCCGGCACGCGACGTTTCCTGGAAGCGATGTCGGGTGCGCAGAAGGCCGATGCGCGGCTGATTGGTCAGTTCGGCGTGGGCTTCTATTCCGCGTTCGTGGTGGCCGACAAGGTCACCGTGCTCAGCCGCCGCGCCGATGCACCGGCGAGCGAGGGCGTGAAGTGGGAGAGCGACGGCAAGGGCGAGTATTCGCTGGAGTCCGTTGAACTGGCCGAGCGTGGGACTTCCGTCATCCTGCACCTGAAGGCGGATGAGGACGAGTTCCTCAAGCGCTGGCAGTTGCGTTCGCTGATCACCCGCTATTCCGACCACGTGGCGTTTCCGATCCGCATGCCGGTCGAGAAGGACGGCAAGCCGACCGACGAGTGGGAAACCGTCAACGCTGCCTCGGCGCTGTGGACCAAGCCGAAGTCGGAAATTTCCGACGAGGATTACCAGAGCTTCTACAAGTCACTCGGCCACGATTTCAACGACGCGCTGGCCTGGACGCACAACCGCGTCGAGGGCAGCCAGAGCTTCACCACGCTGTTGTACATTCCCTCGCAACCGCCGTTCGACCTGGCGATGGGCGGTCGCGATGAGCGCAAAGGACTCAAGCTCTACATCAAGCGCGTCTTCATCATGGACGCTGCTGAAGAGCTGCTGCCGAACTACCTGCGTTTCGTGCGCGGCGTGGTCGACGCGGATGATCTGCCGCTCAACGTCAGTCGCGAGATCCTGCAGAAGAACCGGCAGCTGGAACGCATCAAGTCGGCCTGCGTCAAGCGCGTGCTCGACCTGATCGAGAAGCTGGCCAAGGATGAGCCGGAGAAGTTCGCCACGTTCTACAAGGCGTTCGGCAACACGTTGAAGGAAGGCATCAGCGAGGATGCGAACAACCGCGAGCGCATCGCCAAGCTGTTGCGTTTTGCCTCGACCAAAGGCGAGGGCAGCGCGCAGACCGTCTCGTTCGATGATTACATCGGTCGCATGCCGGTGGGCCAGGACACGATCTGGTTCATCACTGCCGACAGCTACGCCGCCGCGTTGGGCAGCCCGCAGCTGGAAGCATTCAAGGCCAAGGGTATCGAAGTGTTGCTGATGTCCGACCGCATCGACGAATGGATGCTCGGCAGCCTCAGCGAATACAGCGGCAAGAAACTGCAAAACGTCGCCAAGGGCGAGCTGCCGCTGGACGAAGCCGACAAGCAGAAGCAGGAAGCGGCAACCAAGGAAGCCGAGCCGCTGCTGAAGAAGCTCAAGGAACTGCTCGGCGATAGCGTCGGTGACGTGCGCGTCTCCGCGCGCCTCACCGATTCGCCGTCGTGCCTTGCGCTGAACGACTACGAGATGGCACCGCATCTCGCCCGCCTGCTGCGCGAAGCCGGCCACGACATGCCCGAGAACAAGCCGACGCTGGAGATCAATCCGCAGCATCCCCTGCTCAAGCGCATCGAAGCAGAGGCCGATGAGGCGAAGGCGAAGGATATCGCCCTGCTGTTGCTGGACCAGGCCGAGATCGCCGCTGGTGCACAGCTTCCGGATCCATCCGCGTTTGTGCAGCGAATGAATCGGGTATTGCTGGCGTCGTAAGTCTTGCGCTGAAGTCGCGCAGGTAAAAGCCCGCCTCTATCGGCGGGCTTTTTTTCACACCCACTTCCACACCCGCGACGTCTTCAACGCGGCAGGTAAGCCGTGGCCAGTTGCGCAATACGCTGCGCTTCTATGCCGATTTCGCGCAGCTGCCCGGTTGGCGAAGCGATGAGGCCACAGAAAAAGAGACCCGGTTCAAGTGTCGCCCGGCCTGTCTCCAGCGGCATGCCATGGGGGTCAAATACACCCTTGGCTTCGGGCAACAGCCCGCGCAGGTCGGGGCTAAACCCGGTGGCGAGAATGACGCAATCGAACGTCTCCGCTGGCGTGTCGGAAAAAGCCACACCATCGCTGGTGAACCGGTCGATCCCGCCACGCACCTTGATCGTGCCGTCCCTTATCCTGGCCATGGTGCCCGCATCGAGCAGTGGGACGCGTCGATCCTCCTCGATCATGCGGCGCGGTCCCTTGCTGGCAATCTTCAAGCCCAGGTGCTTGACCGAACCGATAGCAAGACGGATCGCCGGTGCATTGATGAAGTCGGCCACGCGCGCCGGTAGACGCGCTTCGGCGATCGCCCATGTCACGATCGGAAGACCAAGTAGTTCGCGCGGCAAGATCTGTACCGGACCACGCACGGCCAAAGTGACGTCGACGTTGGCCTGCGCCAGGTCGAGCGCAATCTCCCCGCCCGAGCTTCCGAACCCGACGACAAGCACGCGTTTGCCCGCGAATGCCGCTGGATTGTTGTATGCCGTGCTGTGGATGACCGAGCCCGTATAGGCGTCTGATCCCGGCCATGTCGGCAGATGAGGGAAGTCGGCCCACCCGGTCGCGATGACTGCCACTGGCGCCAGGAACGATCTTTGCTGCGTGTCCACGCGCCACGCCGAGCCGTCGCGCTTGACGGTTCGCACGGTGCTATTGAATATCGGACAAAGGTCAAAGTACGCGGCATAGTTTTCGAGGTATTCGACGACTTGTGCGCGTGATGGAAACCTTGGATAGGTTCGCGGCATCGCCATGCCGGGTAACCCGGAGTGCGCCCGATCCGAGTGCAGGTGGAGCCGCTCATAGTGGCGTCGCCAAACAGAAGCGACCGTCGCGGTCTTTTCCAATATCGTCGTCTTGAGGCCGAACTCGGACATGGCCGCTGCGCAAGCAAGGCCTGCTGGACCTGCGCCGACAATGATCGCGTCCGCACCAGGCATTGGGGGTTCCCGTTTCTCCCGGAGTCCGCGCTCGGCAGGTGCGGATGTGTCGCACATGTTGAGCACGCCTCGAATCACCGCCCTTTGTTCGTCATTGCTGCGAACCCCTAAAAGGGGGCGAGGGCAGAACCCAGTGCCCTTGCTCATCAAGACCTTGAAGCCGCTGGGTCCCTGCCTTCGCAGGGATGACGAGCAGGGTAGTTGGCTTTTCAAGGCGCCGTTGGGGCGCCCTTGAGCGCATAAGCGGTTCTGAGCTCGCTACTTCATCCGACCAGTGGCAGGCCGCGTGGACGGCGGAACAGGCTTTGGCGCTGGAGGGTGTGGTGGGTGAGCATGATCGTGGTCATGATCATGGCTGTGATCATGATTCCCGGGCGGTGCCAGGGCGCCCCAGTAGACGGGCGCATAGCCGGAGGTATCGCCGTAGACGGGTTGGGACAGTTGATCAAGGTACTGCTCGTTCTGCTCACGCAACGCGTTGTTCTCGCCCTGCAGCCGCCCGCGATAGGCAGCTTCACTGATCTGCGCCTGCTGCCGCGCGTCTTCCTCGCGCTGCTTCTCGTCGTCGGCCTGTTGCTGGGCCTGCGCCTGCATCTTCATCTGGTAGGTGTCGACGCGTTGCTGATAGAGCCCCTGAAGATGATGCGAATCCGCATAACGCTTGGCGAGGGTGTCCTGGCCAAGGTCGAGATACTGGTCGATGATTTCGCTGTCGCTGGCCTGATGGATCAACTCGCCGCTGCCACCGGTGCAGGGACGATCGGTATATTCAAGTTGCCCGCCCTTCGTGCATTTGTAGATGTTTTGCGCGCTGGCAGCCTGCGCCGTCGCCAACAGCAGGAAGGCGGTAAACAAAAGACCTGTTCTTGAGGGCGAAGTTTTCATCTTGGTGGCCATTCTGCGCTGATTGCACCGACGCTGCGTAATGAAAATGTAGATGAATATCTGGACTTGGGGTCGGAGTCAGGTTGCATTTAAACAGGATCAGAGCTCCGTTGAACTGACGGTACCGGGTCAGTCACCTAAAAACGGCAACGCGGCGCCGAGAAAAGCCGCTGGCTGTTCAGTGTGCAGGCGATGGCCACCATCCAGCATGCGCAGGGTGGCGTGGGGAATCGCATTGACGAGCAAGGGCAGCCGTTCGGCGGCGAGATGGCTTTGCGTTGCGCCGAGCAGAAGGGTCCGTGCGCGGATGGCGGCGAGGCTGGTCCACCATGCCGGCGTTGGTGTGGTCAACGCAGCGAGGACGGGCTTCCTCATGCGTAGGTCGAAGCGATTTTTGAATGCGATCGCCAGTAGGCGTCGGATGCCCGTCGATGCCAGCAGGCGACGCAAGCTCGGCACACTCTGGATCCTGCCTGCCTCGAACTTGTCGCGTGGTGGTGCCGGCGCATCCTCGATCAGCAGGCGGCGGATGCGCTGAGGTTGCTGCGCCGCCACGGACAGCGCGATAAATCCGCCCAGCGAATGGCCGACCAGATCCACCTGTGCCAGTTCGAGTTGATCGAGCAGGGTGGTCAGGTCGGTACTGAAATCGTCTAGCGGGTAGCTCGCTGCCCTTGCGCTGTGGCCATGGCCACGCAGGTCCAATGCAATCACCCTGCGCCCGGCGGCGATCAGCGTACCTGCCACTCCATCCCAGGTGTCGGAACAGCCGGCCATACCGTGCAGGAGGACCACGGCCGTGCCATCGGCCGGGCCGCCGATGCGATAGGCGAGGCGACAGCTGTCGGCCGCGTAGACGTACTGATGGCGTGAAAGATGGCGCGGCATCGCGAACAGGTTCCTTCTGGGGGTGCCGACGGTGAGGGGAGCAAAGGGCGCGAGTATGCCGTATCGACTCCAGACGGCCATAGGTGATTGGCGCTGGCTTGTCGTCTAATACGCGAACTTCAGGCCACCGTTGCGATTGCCCATGAGTGCGTTGCTGCTGCTGTTCGTGTGCCTGGTGCTGGGCGGGTTGGTGGCGCGCTTTGCGAAGCCGCCGGCCGGCATCGTGCCGGGCATCAACTGGTGGGTGATCAACGTGGCGCTGCCGGCGCTGGTGCTGAAGCTGATTCCACGGGTGAAGTTCGACCCCCAGTTGTGGTTTCCAGTGGTGGCGATGTGGCTTACGTTTGCCGGCGCCTGGTTGCTGTTCGGCCTGCTGGGGCCGCGACTGGGCTGGTCGCGGCAGCGCATTGGTGCACTGATCCTGGTCTGTGGCTTGGGCAATACCGCCTTCATGGGCTACCCGCTGATGCAGGCGCTGCATGGTCAGCCGGGTCTGGCGCTGGCGGTGGTGGCCGATCAGATTGGCACATTTCCGCTGCTGGCATCGGCCGGTGTCGTGGTGGCGTGCCTGTACTCGGGGCGTACGCCAAATCCAGCGATGATTGTGCGACGCGTGCTCACCTTTCCTGCGTTTGTCGCGCTGATCATCGGCATCGTGGTCGGCGTGCTGGGCGGCTGGCCGAACTGGCTGGATGGCGTGTTTGCGCCGATCGGCGCCACGCTGACGCCCTTGGCGCTGTTCTCGGTCGGGCTTCAGTTCAAGTTCCGGCCGGGTGACCAACCGATGGGCGCGCTTGGCGTGGGGCTGGGCTGGAAACTGCTGCTGGCACCGCTGCTGTGCTGGGTGCTGGGCATCGCTGCCGGTGTCGGGGGACTGGTGCTGACCGTCGGCGTACTGCAGGCGGCCATGGCGCCCATGATCTCGGCGGCGATCCTGGCCGATGAGTACGCCTTGGAGCCAGCGCTGGCCAATACGGTGCTTGGTGCGGGCATCGTGCTGTCGCTCTTGACGATACCGCTGGGCAACCTGTGGCTGGGTGGGTGAGCCTGGCTTACGGAGTAGCTTGCACCGGGCGCCCGCTACACCGAGACTAGCCGGGTTCTCATGAACTGGGGGTTCGTGACATGTCCAGTTTCGACCTGATCAAGCGTTTTCTCGGAAACGCTGGACAGACGGAGCGCCGCGCGGCGCCACGTAGCGGCGTACCCAAGGCAGCCTGGGTATTGGTGGTGGACGACTCGTCCACCATCCGCGCCGTGCTCGGCAAGATGCTGAGCCAGGATGGCCACGTGGTGTTCAAGGCAGCGGACGGTGAAACAGCCATGGAGCTGGCCCGCAAGGAACTTCCGGACCTGATCTTTCTCGATATCGTGTTGCCCGGCATGAACGGCTTTGCGGTGCTCCGCGCATTGCGCCGTGATCCCCTGACTCATGCCATCCCGATCGTGATGATCAGCGGTAACGTGCAGGCGACCGAGCAGTTCTATGTGCAGCGCTATGGCGCCGACGATTTCATGAAGAAGCCCTTTGGCCGCGGCGAAGTGTTTGCGCGCATCCAGCAACTGACGAAATCGGGCAGGCTGGTAGTGCACAAGCGGGCGCTGGAAGACCTGCAGCCAACGGCGCCCGAGCACACCCAGGCCGAGCACGATGCGATTCCGGACATCGCGATGCCGGATCCTCAGGATCAGCATTCGTCAGGTCTGAACCAACCCGATCTGAGTCAGCCCGATCTGAGTCAACGAGATCTAAATCGGCCAGATCCGAACGGGCACGACATGATCGCGCCACCCACCGATCCCTGACCAGGGTCAGCAGTCAACGCATGAGCAAGTTGCCCACGGGGCCGATGACCGAAGTGCGCGTCGACCTGTGGCTGTGGGCTGCACGGTTCTTCAAGACGCGCAGCCTGGCCAAGCAGGCAATCGACGGTGGCAAGATCGACGTCAACGACGGTGGCTGCAAGCCGGCGAAGGCACTGCATATCGGTGATCGGTTGCAGATCAGCCGCGGCGAGGAGCGGCTGGAGGTCGAGGTGCTGGCGCTGTCCGACAAGCGTAGTCAGGCCAGCGTGGCGCAGGCGTTGTACCTTGAAACCGAGGCCAGCCGTGTCGCCCGTGAGGCCGGCAAGGAACAGCGCCGATTGACCGGTGCTGCCTTTGACCACCCGCAGAAGCGCCCCGACAAGCACGCGCGTCGCGATTTGCGACGGATGAAGGATGCGCGCTGAGCAGTGCATCGCAGATTGCCCGCAGGATCTGGGGGAACATCCACGCAAATCATGAGGGTTGCGCAGGTTGCGCGATACCTTGAGACCCAGGGGGGGCTTGGATGGACGTACTCGCACTGATGACTGGTAACGGCTTTTTCAAACGCCTGCGCAGTAGTGGCGCCCATGGTGAAACGAGGCCGGGGCCGCGCCTTCAGGCCACACTGGGCGCGCGCATGCTGGTGGTCGACGATTCGCCGACGATCCGTGCCGTGCTTGGCAAGATGCTGGGCCTGGATGGCTACAACGTGCTCAAGGCGGGTGACGGCGAGAGCGCCCTTGAGCTGGCGCGTAGCGAGCAGCCGGCGTTGATCTTCCTCGACATCGTGATGCCCGGCATGAACGGTTTTGCCGTGCTGCGTGCGCTGCGCCACGATCCGCGGACCCGGCATATTCCGATCATCATGATCAGTGGCAACCCGCAGGCGACTGAACAATTCTATGTGCAGCGTTTCGGTGCGGACGATTTCATGAAGAAACCCTTCGGTCGCGACGAGGTGACCAAGCGGATCAGCCAACTGGTGGCATCCGGGCGGCTGGTCGTGCGGCAACCGTCCGCACCGGTCACCGTGCCGCTGCCGGAACTGTCCCCGGCAGCATTGGCAGCGATCCCGGACATCGCCATGCCCGATGCGGTCGACTCGCCCATGGCTACGCCATCGATATTGCCCAATTCGCCACTGCAGTTGGCGCACGGCATCGGCTGACTGGGGCACTGATGCGGGCTTCTGACCGCTGTCGGCTCCGCCATAGTCGAGGCGCGAAGGCCTGCCCCTGACAAGCCAAAGAGGGCATTCGCCAAACGGTGGCTGAACAGATCTCCGGAAGGTCGACGGGCTGTCAACGCGATCCGCTGCTGCGCCGTTTCCCGTCTTGCAACCGTCAGACTACCCGCAATCCGGGCTGGCGGGGGCAAAGGGGCTCTATCGATCGTGGATGATTCGCCCGTTTGGGCATCGGCAATGGTGCAGGGATACCTGCGCTTGCATGGCGGGAAAGCCGGTGCAGTTTTGCCGAACATCTCCAGTCTTACTCACTCAAAAACGAGGCTGTTACTTATGAATGCAAAGTCGACTTTCCGTTTCAGCATGATGGGATGCGTGGTATCCGCAGTGCTCGCTTCTGGCGCAGCGATGGCGCAGGCGGCGCCCCAGGTAAGCGATCCGGGTCATCCGCGGGTCAATGAAGTGAATCAACGCCTGGACAACCAGCAGAACCGCATCCAGAAGGGCGTGGCAGATGGCCAGATCAACGCCAAGCAGGAAGCGCGCGATGAAAAGCATGACTCCAACATCGCGCAGCGCGAAAGTGCAGATCAGGCCAAGGACGGCGGTCATCTCACCAAGCAGGAACAGCGCAACCTCAATAAGTCCGAGAACAAGAACAGCAATCGAATTCATAAGCAGCGTACACAGGGGTAGTTCCCCGCGTTGAAGGTTGATTTAAACCTCCTCGTGTTCGCACGGGGAGGTTTTTTGAGCGCCGCCCGGCAGGCTGCCCGCGTCGGCTCTTCGCATCGCTTTGACAGATGATCGCGTATCCAGATTTGGGCGTTGATATGTTCCGGTGGGACTCGGGTTGGTCTCAAGCGTGAGCTTGGCGAACTGCATCACGCTGGTGCCCCGACCACTTGGAGTTTCGTTTGCGCATACATCGGACAAGCCATCTCTTGCGCTTGCTTGTGCTTGGCGCAGTAGTCCTGCTGAGCGGTTGCCACAACGTCTTGTTCGCCGGACTCAACACGACCGACGAAAACAAGAACATCGGTACCGAAAGCCATATCGTGTTTGACGCACAGCATCATCTCGCACTGGACGTGTATCGCCCCGCCGACGCGGAACATGCTCCCATCGTGGTGTTCTTCTATGGTGGGGACTGGATGCGTGGCAAGCGCCAGTGGTATCGATTCGCCGGTGCTGCGCTGGCCGCACACGGGGTGATCGTGGTGATCCCGGACTACCGGAAATATCCCAAGGTGAAAATGGAAGGCTTCATGCAGGATGCGGCGCATGCCGTAGCATGGACGCGCGATCACGCCGAGCAGATCGGCGGCGATCCACAGGACATCTTTCTCATGGGGCATTCGTCGGGTGGGCAGATCGCCGCCTTGCTAGTCACCGATTCGACGTGGCTTCAAGCGGACGGCATGCAGCCACGCGACCTGGCCGGATTCATCGGCCTGGCCGGCGTCTACGATTTCGTACCGATCGCAGCAAGAGAAAAGGACATGATCGGCATGTTCGGCAAGACCGTCGCCGAACAGCGCCGGGCGCAGCCTGTTTCGTTTGTGCACGGCGCCGAACCACCGATGCTGTTGCTGCATGGAACGGCCGATCACGAAGTCGATCCATCGAACAGCAAATCGCTGGCGCGGGCGATGCAGGCACATCACGAGGACGTGAGCTTGAAGCTCTATCCGGGTGTGGGTCACTCGGCGCTGGTGTTATCGATGTCGCGGCCGATGCGCGGCCATGCGCCAACGCTGGACGACGTGCTGGCATTTATTCATGCGCACGGAAAAAGCATGTCAGGCGATGAGTCGCCGGGTGCATCGTCTGGCGCAGCTCCGTAGCCCCGATCAATATTGCCGAAAGCGAAATCATGAAATTGTGAGGGCTGTGTGCGTGCGCGCCGGTGCGAGGGAGATTCTCCGGGCGGCCTCTCAAGGGCGCCTCGGATAACCGGTTACCCAGCTCGTCATTCCTGCGAAGGCAGGAACCCAGTGCCCGTGCTCATCAAGAACTTGAAGCCGCTGGATGACCAGCTTCGCTGCTGAAAAGCCCCTCCTGCTTTCGCAGGAATGATGGGCAATTTCGAGACCTCGTCATTCCAACGTGGCTGCACACCGCCGCGGCCTGACGACAGACAGCAGGGCAGCAGTAGCCCGGTTCATGCGAAGAGATAGCCACATACCGCCTTGCCCACGCGACGCGCGAGCGCAGCAGCGTCGCGTTCGCCACGCTCGCCTGCGGCGTCCACCATGCCTTTGACAATCGCCATCACATCAGCGGCTGCGAGTACCTGGTCGGCCACGATGGGAGCATCGCCGTGCTTGAACAACACGATGACCAGACCGGTGATGTGGTCGGCCACGCGCTGGTCGCGATGGCTCAGCGGCAACCGACGCTCCTCGAAATCGAGCAGCCTGGCCAATTCCGGTCGGCGCATCTGATGCGCCACGGCGGCGTTGATCAGCCGGTCAAAGCCCGTCATGCAACTTTTCGTTTGCGCGGCGCCGGCGAGCGCGCTGACCAGCGGTACCGTCTCGCGATCGATCAAGGCGGCGGTCAATGCATCCTTGTTGGGGAAGTATTGATACAGCGAGCCGATGCTGACGCCGGCGCGCTCTGCCACGGCATTCGTGGTGTATCCGGCGAAGCCGCGAGTTTCAAGAATGCGAGCTGCCGCCTCGAGGATGACGTTCACGGTTTCGCTGGAGCGCGCCTGAGTCGGCTGCTTACGCGGTTTCAGCGAGAGGCGTGGTTTGCGCGTGGCCATAAGCGGGATGCGAGTAGTGGATGTGAGCAATTGCTCATATCTTGATCGCACCTTTCCAACCATGCAAATGCGAGGCAATCATGTCCCGGCAAACCGATACCACCGCGAACTTCGACGCCCCCGTCATGACGGTCTTCATGCTGGTGAAAACGATGCCGGAATGGCTGGCCATGAGCGTCGATGAACGCTTCAGCGAGCTAGGCAAGCATGTGGAGCCCATCGTGCAACGGCATCGTGAGCGCGTGCGATTGCGCTTTTATGATGTGGAGTTCTACACGGCGCGCGTCACCGACGTGTGGGTGTGGGATGCGCTCGATCATCACGCCTACGAACTGCTGGTTGAAGATTTGCGCGAGACGCCATTCTGGGATCGCTATTTCGCGATCGTGGAAATCCTGCCCGGCGTGGAGAATGCTTACGCGAAAAACAACGGCCGCGAGGCGCTGGCTGCTTGATGAGAGTGCGCGCCGGAAACAGCGCGCACTCTTTCAGGCGAGAGACTTCAATCGGTAGAGCGCTTCCATCGCTTCGCGGGGAGACATTGCGTCGGGATCGATGGTTTCCAGTGCGCGTTCCACAGCAGAAGGTTGTGGCGCGAACAGGCCAAGTTGCGGCGACAGTTCAATGGCGGCCTTGCCGGCCGAGGCGTGCTGATGCATGCCTCGCTCCAACTCGGCCAGGGTGCGCCGTGCGTCGGCGATCACCGACTTCGGCAGACCGGCGAGTGCTGCGACTTGCAAACCGAAACTGCGGTTCGCCGGGCCATCTTTCACGGCGTGCATGAAGACCAATTGCTCGCCGTATTCCACTGCGTCGAGATGCACATTTGCGATGGTGGGGTATTCGCCAGCCAGCTCGGTGAGCTCGAAGTAGTGGGTGGCGAACAACGTGTACGCGCGGCTGTTGCGCGCCAGATGCACAGCGGCGGCGCGCGCCAGCGACAGGCCATCGTAAGTGCTGGTGCCGCGGCCGACCTCGTCCATCAACACCAGGCTGTGTTCGGTTGCGTTGTGCAGGATATTCGCCGTTTCGCTCATCTCCACCATGAAGGTGGATTGACCGCGAGAGAGATCGTCACCGGCGCCGATGCGGGTGAAGATGCGGTCGATCGGGCCGATCACCACGCGCGATGCCGGCACGTAGCTGCCGATGTGTGCGAGCAGCACGATCAGCGCGTTCTGCCGCATGTAGGTGGATTTGCCGCCCATGTTCGGGCCAGTGATCACCAGCATGCGGCGTGCATCGTCAAGCATCAGGTCATTCGGTTCGAACGGCTCGTCGCGGACTTTCTCCACTACCGGATGGCGGCCACGTTCGATCGTGATGCCGGGCTCATCGGTCAGCTCCGGTGCACTCCAGTCCAGCGCTTCGGCGCGTTCGGCCAGATTGCTCAGCACGTCGAGTTCGGCCATCGCGGCGGCGGCCTGCTTCAGCGGCTCCAGTGTGCCGGTGAGTGTGTCCAGCAGTGCCTCGTACAACGCGCGTTCGCGCATCAGCGAACGCTCCTTCGCCGACAGCACCTTGTCCTCGAACGTCTTCAGTTCTTCGGTAATGTAGCGCTCGGCATTCTTGGTCGTCTGGCGGCGCGTGTAGTGCGTGGGCGCCTTGTCGGACTGTGCTTTGGTGATTTCGATGTAGTAACCATGCACGCGGTTGTAGCCGACTTTGAGCGTGTTGATGCCGCTGGCGGCCTTCTCGCGCTCCTCCAGTTCAACCAGATACTGGTCGGCATGGGTGGACAGCCGACGCAGTTCATCGAGCTCGGCGTCGTAGCCGTCTGCGATCACGCCGCCGTCGCGCTGCAATACCGGTGGCTGCGCGACGATGGCGCGGGCGAGCAGGGCGGCCGTGTCGGCGTGATCACCGATATGCTCGACCAGCTCGTGCAACAGGGGACTATCGAGCGATGCGATCTGTTCGCGTAACGTTGGCGCTGCGGCGAGGCCGTCGCGCAGGGTGGACAGGTCGCGTGGCCGCGCCGAGCGTAGTGCGACGCGGGCCAGGATGCGTTCCAGATCGCCGATGCCGCGCAGCTGTTCGCGCAGCGGGTCGTAGCGACGGCTATCGATCAGCATGCCAATCGCCTGATGGCGTCGGCGCAGCAGTTCGCGTGCACGCAGCGGACGATTCAGCCAGCGGCGCAGCAGGCGCGCGCCCATCGGCGTCACCGTCTCGTCCAGCACGCCGAGCAGGGTGTGCTCAGTGCGGCCGCTGGGATGCGTGTCCAGTTCCAGATTGCGGCGGGTGGCGGCATCCAGTGCGATCGTCTCGCTGGCGCTTTCGACCGCCATGCCGGTGAGATGGGGCAACGCGCTCTTCTGGGTTTCCTCGACATAGCCGAGCAGGCAGCCGGCAGCAGCGGTAGCGAGCGGCAGGTTGTCCACGCCGAAGCCCCCAAGGTCGC
>Ga0302231_10000176_pt1 | contig 53602 bp, 87 predicted proteins | sample II_Palsa_N2_2_FD_193522 | JGI IMG/M metagenome (GOLD analysis project Ga0302231, IMG submission 193522) | Peat permafrost microbial communities from Stordalen Mire near Abisko, Sweden - II_Palsa_N2_2 | ecosystem: Environmental > Terrestrial > Soil > Palsa > Peat permafrost | place: Sweden...
GTGTGCTGGCCTGTTTGTTTGGCCGCTGTGCCGGGTAGCTGATCGGGCTGACCGTGCCATGGGGTTGAAATGACCACCACAGCTCAAAGCATCCGCGAGATTGTGCGCGAACAACTCTGCCTCTCGCCTGGCGAAGTATCTGATTACGACTCCCTGTCGCAGAAACACAAGATGGACAGCCTGGATCGCGTCGAGATCGGCCTGACAGTCGAGCATGTCCTGAAGGTCGAACTGGATGACGACGTGATGTTTCGCTTCGATACGACCTTTCAGTTGATTGAGGCGGTAGAGGCGGTGGTTTAACCAAGGAGGAAGTAAATGACTAAGGAAGAATTGACTGCTGCCGTTCAGCAAAGCAAGAAAGTGTTTGAGGCGGCAACGCTGGCGCTTGAGCTTTTCGAGCGCGACCCGAAGAACAACGTTTTTGAGTCCCTCGCCAAGGCAGAGTACGAGCTTGAAGATGTTCTGCGCGACAGGGCATCGGCTGACTGCGAAGGCTCATATAACTGCGGCGCCGAGGAATACCGCCAGGGGTTTTTCGTTGATGGCGTCGAGCACGTAGCCATTGCGTCGGTCGAGTACAACCGGCACGACAAGACGTATTACTACGTCGAAGAGTTCGATTTTCGGATCGAACAGGTCGCTTAACAGCCCGGCCCGTGCGATTCGGGCGCCCTGACGAATTCCGGTTGACATGCCGCAATCCTCTAGGGCTCTCCATACAACGGATAGGAGTACTTGAAAATGGGTAAAAGAAACAACGAACTGCTGTGGGAGCAATTCCAGCCCGCACCCGAGCAGGACGAGGAGAACTCCGGCGTCGCACTGTGGGACGACGACGTATGGGGAAACCGGAACGAGGCTGATACCCATCAGAAACGGATTGTGGCCGAGGTCGAATACTTTTCGCGAGAACCAGCATGATCCGCTTCATCCTGAAACGCCGCTCGTACGACGGCCACATCGACATGCGCGATGAAGCGCTCTACACGATCGATTGCGATGTTCCCGCTCTCGAAGGCGCGCTTGGAAATGGCGGTCATGGACCCTACGGCTACACGATCCATGAATTGGTGGGCGTCGAATTGCTGCCGAAGGAGTCAACGTGACCCTTCCTCACCTTTTCCGCCGCCTCTCCTCCCGCATCGCCCGCCAGATAAGCGGCGAGGAACGTGAGCCGGTAAGCGGTTCTCGCGGCGACGTATTTGCTGGTGCGCTGATTCTTCTCTGCTGCGTCGGCGTAGGTTCCGCAGTCTTAATCCTGGTGCTTGGTGCGCCGCTTCTAAATCTGGTTTGCTGGGGTGCGAGATGAGCGAAATAACTGATGAGCAAGTCGAATCCGTCATTTGCGCCTGGTTCGATTACGACGCCCAGACGCAATCCAACTTTGTGGCTCGCATGCGCAAGGCCCTGGATAAAGCGGCATCTTTCGCGCGTTGTCAGTATTGCGATGGGACGGGCGACGTTCATTCGATTGATGGCGAGTGGCGTGGCGAGTGTACCGAATGCGATGCCAACAAGGAGCCGACATGAGCACAACCCAATGGGAAGTAGTTGATTCAACAGATCGCGACTACACCGTATCTATCAGTGCAGAGGCGAGAGCGCGTCTCGCCAACGAACAACACGACCTATCCAACGACCGCCAGCGTGCAGAGATCCTTATGTGGACTGTATGCGCATCCGTCATTGCGATTGCCGCGCTTGTTATTAAACACATTTTGGGAGTGTGAACCGTGATCGACGCATTCACAGAACAACGAAAGGAAATGCTTCGCCAGTACGCCGAGTATGTCGATTCAATCGACGAACGCCGTGAGCGGGCCAAGGAAGCGCTGGGGACGAAGTGGCTTTTGCATCCGTCCAATCGGATTCAGCGCAGGACTACGCCTTACGGGAGCATTCGATGAAACGACCCGACCCAAACCATGAAGTCGCCATGTTCAACAAGGCTGTCAAGGTTGGCGACCGCGTGCGCTATCAGTCCTATAAACCTGACGGACCGGTAACCGAATACGTCACGCGTACGCCTGCGGAAGTCCTGAGCGGTCACACTGCGGTCGTTTGGCTCGAAGGTAAATCCGGTTGCGTGGCGGTTTCGCATTGCTTGCCGGTTGGAGGTTCGACGTGAGCGACTTCAAAGGCCCCTGGGCGTGGGATGACAAGGTATGGGAAGAATGCGACCCGATGCAGCGCGCGCCGTGGTTGATCGATGCTGCTGGCAATCCTGTCTTGAAAGGCGAGATTCGTTGCGCAAGCGAGGATCTTGCCAATTTGATCGAGGCAGCGCCTGATCTGCTCGAAGCGCTACAGGCACTTAGATTGGCCCGCGAACAGGATAAGTACTCTTCATGGGAAAAGGGAGTCCCTGAATTTTCAAAAGCAGAAGCGCTTGCGGATGCCGCGCTCGCCAAAGCACTCGGAGGCAAGTCATGAGCGAATGCAAATTCGATGTCTCATGGGTAGGCCGATGCAAGAAGCCAACACTCGGTGAGTCCGAGTATTGCGCGGTTCACTACGGCATGAAGTGCTGCTCATGCAAAGCGCAGGCGACGCACGATTGCGACCGCACTGGCCAGTTGGTCTGCGGTGCTCCGCTCTGCGATGGATGCGATGGATTCGAGACGCCGGGTGCGGGCTACGGTTTCTTTGGCTTCGGCGGTCACGGCCATCGGTCGAAGCAGTGGGAAGCGCAGCGGGAGGGCCAGCCATGACCCTCATCGATACCGAGCCCGACCCGGTTGAAGAGGCCACCTACGGCTATTGCCGGCGTTGCGAGTGCGAGGTTCCGATTGAAAAGCGGGACTTCGGGATTGGACGCGATTGTGCATGGGGCCGTCCGATTGTGCACGTGGACATGCAGTGGTGCTGCTGTGAGTGCGGAGATTGCATATGACCGAGTTCTACATCGTCAGTTCGAAGCACACCCGCCGCGATCATCGGTACGTCACGCTCTGGCGCCCCGATGACCGGGGTTACACATTCCGGGCTTCGTCGGCCGGCCGATATCCAGAGGATCGCGTTCGCGCCCACCTTGGCTATTACAACTCCGGTTGCTCCATCGCCGTGCCGTGCGATGTGATCGACTCGCGCACGGTCATGACGACGCCGCGCGATCGGTTTTATGGTCCAGATGGTCCTGCGTTTCTTAACACCGCGGCGAACTGGAAACTGCTGCTCGCGAATGTGATCGAGCCGCCCTCCTATCCGCCTACGCCCCAATACAAGGGCGCCCCACGACAAAAGGAGTCCGCATGACAACCGAACTAACAGTGGTTGAGCGCGCTGCAATTGCGCTTGGTGCCGACGAGGGCGAAAAGCAGTTGATCGCCCTGGCAACGAAGTACACCGACATAACGGACATCAAGAATCCCGCTGGCCGCACGCAATGCCACGCGGCGGCGATGGAACTAGGCAACGCACGCATCAACGTGGACAAGACCGGCAAAGCTGCCCGCGAGGATGCTAACGCGTTCCAGAAGGCGGTGATTGCTGAAGTGGCGCGACGTGTCGCGATCATCAAGCCGGAAGAGGATCGGCTGCTTGCGATCCGCGATACATGGGATGCCGAACGCGAGCGCGAGAAGGAAGCCAAAGCCGCCGCCGAGAAAGCCAGAGTCGACGCCATCCGCGAAAAGATCGCGGGAATGCAGGCTATCCCGTCCATGCTCGTCGGCAAGTCATCCGAGACCATCGCCGCAGCAATCGAAAGCCTAGAGGCGGTCGAGATCACGCTCGACACGCACCAGGAGTTCGCTGGCGAAGGCGAAATGGCGAAGATCGCCGCGCTCGACAAACTCAGGGAAATGTGGGTGGCGCAAGCGGCGGTCGAATTGGCTGCAGCCGAAGCCGCCCGCCAGGCTGAATCGGATCGCCTCGAACGTGAGCGCGTCGCAGAGGCTAACCGTGCGGAAGCCAAGCGACTCGCAGACCTTGCCGCTGCGATGGAAGTTGAGGCGCAACTGGCGCGAGACCGGCAGGCACTAGCCGACAAGCAGGCACGGGAGAAGCGCGAGGCAGCGGAAGCGGAGCAGCGGACGGCCAATGAGCGGGCCGCAGCGGCAATGCGTGAGCAACAGGTAGAACACGAAGCCCGGATGGCTGCGGAGCGTGCCGAGTTGGCCCGTCAACAGGCGGAAATCGCAGTGGCAAGGGCGGAACAGGAGCGGATCGAGCGCGAGCGTCAAGAGGCTATCGAGGCCGAAGCACGCCGCAAACGTGAGGCCGAAGAAGCGGCAGCGCACGCCGAAGCTGAACGTATCGCAGAAACGGAACGCGTCGAGGCCCAGCGCATCGCTGAAGCTGCGACAGCCGAAGCGGGACGTCGGGAACGCGAGGCGGCGGCGGAAGTAGAGCGCGCTGCACTCGAAGCCGAGGTTGCCCGTCTGCACGCCTTGCATTTCGCCCATGACGGCCTCGGGATGCTCGAAGACGTTATGAACGAGATCGTACGTCCGATTGGACAGGAATGTTGCGGTCGTCCCGGCTCGGAGTGCTGCGGCTGTCCCGAACCGATCTTTCACACGATCGATTCGCTTGCGACCGAACTCAACAAATGGCGTGACGAACTGATTCAGCGTCGCGCCGAACAGAAGGAGGCAGCGTGAACGAAGTCATTGAAATGCCGCGACGCGAGAGCGCCGGCATCGTATCCGCCGAAGTGCATCAGTTCTCCGCGATGGAGATTCGCCAGCGCGTGAATCTCGTGCAGGAGGTGATGCGCTCAATCATGAAGAGCGAAACGCATTACGGCGTGATCCCTGGCACTAAGAAGCCGTCCCTGTACAAGCCGGGTGCCGAGGTGCTGTGCGTGACATTCCGCGTCGCCGACAAGTACGAGATCGAAGACCTTACGGTTGACGGTATGGCGCGGTTTCGCGTGCGATGCATCGGCATCCATCAGGTGACTGGCGTCGTGCTGGGCGAGGGGATGGGTGAGTGTTCATCCCACGAGGAAAAGTACAAGTGGCGTGCGGCAATCTGCGCTGAGGAATTCGAGGTCACACCCGAAAACCTGCGCCGCTACAAGTTCGCCAAGTGGAATAACAAGGTCGAGAAGAAGCAGCAGATCCGCACCGAGTCTGCCGACCAGGCGAACACCATCCTCAAGATGGCCTGCAAGCGCGCCAAGATTGCCATGACGCTGAACGTCACTGCGGCGTCGGACATCTTTACGCAAGACATCGAAGACTTGCCGGAAGAGTACCGGCACGACGATGAGCCGGGCGAGCCGGTGCTGAGTCCGCTGGGCCTGAAACTCGTTGCCGAGGCGAACGCCGTGACGACGCGCGAGCAGTTCGACACGCTCTGGAAACGCGCCGTCAAGGAGATCAATGCGGCGAAGGATGCGCCCGCATCGGATGCGTTCAAGGCAGCGATGGCTGTCAAGAGCAAAACGCTTCCGGCCAAGGCAGCCGAACCGCAGCGCGAACCGGGCTCCGACGATGCGGAGATGGAAGCCGAATTTCAGCGACAAATGGCAAAGGAGCAAGCGCAATGAAGCGGCTTGATCTGTCGGCGGAACGATTGCGCGAACTGCTGCATTACGACCCGGAAACTGGAGTCTTCACGCGGTGCGTCGCGCGGCCAGGAAAATCAAGGGCAGTCGGTTGCAGGGCTGGAACATTAAACAAGGTCGGATATCGCCAGATTGGCATCGATGGCCACGTCTATCTTGAGCACCGGTTGGCATTTCTTTATATGACCGGCGAGTGGCCCAAGTTCACTGTCGATCATATCAATTGCACGCGAACTGAAAACAAGTGGTCAAACCTGCGAGATGTTCCGCAACGCATTAACGCCCATAACGAGCGGTCCGCCAGATCCACCAATTCTACCGGCCTGCTCGGAGTTACTAAGCGGGCCGATACGGGCCGGCATCAGGCATTGATCACTGTGGACGGGAAGCACTTTAGCCTTGGGTGTTTCGATACAGCCGAAGAAGCGCACGAGGCGTATAAGGTTGCCAAACGCGAAATGCACGAAGGGAGCACATTGTGAAAATTATCCATTGCGAGCAGGGCGACCAAACTTGGATCAATGCCCGCGCTGGCGTATGTACTGCGAGCATGTTCTCGACGGCGCGAAAAAAGGTTGGCGAACTCGATGAGCGCCAACAACAGTTTGTTGCCTTGCGCCTAGCCGGGACGCCCGAGAAAGCGGCAGCAGAAGCGGCGGGATACAAAACGCTCCCGAGGTCAGACATCATCACGCGCGCACTCAATGGTGAGAAGGTCGGCGATTGGTCGGATGCATCGAAAGATTATGCATTCCGTCTGGCCATAGAGCGAATTAGCGGAAAACCACTTGACGAAGGATTCGAGACTTTTTCGATGCGCCGCGGCCACGACCTTGAGCCTCATGCCCGTATGGAACATGAGGCGCAGACCGGATTTTTTGTTGAGCGAACCGGCCTCGTGGTCACCGACGACAATCTTTTCGGAGCATCTTGCGATGGACTTATAAACGATGACGGCGGAAGTGAGTACAAGTGCTTCATTGATCCGGGCAAGCTGCGAGCCATCTACATGGATGACGACTTTTCCGAGATTGCAGACCAGGCGCAAGGCTGTATGTGGTTGACAGGCCGGAAGTGGTGGCACATATGCCTGTACTGCCCCGCACTGGAAATGGTCGGAAAACAACTCTGGTGGCGCGAGTTCAAAAGAAATGATGACTTCATCGAAAAGATGGAAGCCGACCTCTGGCAATTCGCCATGCTCGTCGCCCAGTACGAAACCGTACTCCGCCAGCAGGCGGCTTGAGTTCACCGCCGCTACCTCTCTGCTAGGCGAAAGCGGGTCCAGAGTTTAAAGGGTGGCGGCTCCTAATTGAGGATGACTATGAACGCAACGACAGAACAAGAGCAGCTTTCAATCGACGGCGTAGCGCCTGCCGAGCCGGAATCGAAGGAAGCGCCGCACATGATCGCGCGCATCAATGCAATGGTGGTCAAGGTGGCTTTCCCGTTCATGGCACAGAACGACATCCGCTATTACCTGAATGGCATCAACGTACGCCCGCTCGAAGACGATACGGTAATGATCGTCGCCACGGACGGCCATCGGTATGTCGTGATCCGCGATCAACACGGTTACGCAGAGAAAGAGGTGATCGTGTCCATCAAGAAGGACGGGCTCAAGACGTGCAACGCGAAAAGCACGCTCGATGTGATGTCGAGCGGCTCCGCGATGGTCAACGACGAGAACGGGCAGGCCCAGTTTATCCAGCCAGGCAATGCACTGGTCGAGGGCAACTTCCCGCGTATCGAGAATGTCGCAGCAGCGCGCGGCTATAACGAAGGGATTTCCGGCGCGATCAATCCGGCTTATCTGAAAGACGCCCTGACCATCGGCCAGCACTTCGGCAGTATCCGGTTCTTTACGAAAGACGCCGACAGTCCGCTCATGTTCGTGGTTGGTGGCCTGGGCGATCTGGAGGTGTTCGGCGGAATCATGAAAATGCGCGATTCGTTCGAACAGTTGCCGACTTGGTTCCCGAGGCCGGTTCCATATGAACTGACTCAGCCGGTCAGCGAATCAGCCTAACCCCGCATCAACCCAGCGCTTCCGTTCCCCGGCGCTGGGTGGCGTGTTCGCCCGCTCGTATAGGGGCTTTTTTCGAGAGAGATATGAGCGAACTTTTACCGTGCCCCTTTTGTGGTGGCACCGATCTTGACTGGACGGCAGAAGCCGCGGACGCTGTGACGTTCTATGGTCAGATTGAGTGTCACACGTGCGAGGCCATCATGCACAGCGAAGAATGCTGGGGTAGCGAAGAGGATGCTGAGATCGACGTTAAGGACAAGTGGAATCGTCGCGCTCCTGTTTCTGCACCGGACGGCCTCGCGCTTGTCCCCATCGAGCCGACCGAAGACATGGTTGTCAACGGCTTCGAATCCTGGCCAGATGAGTACTTCAGCAAGCCGGAAGACTGGCTTGCATTCGAGGCAATGTCAGGATGCCAGCAGGCGGCGCATAAAGCTAGGCTGTGCTGGGCTGCGATGTTGGAAGCCGCCCCTACGGAGTCGAAATGAAACTGACGATCGATCAATGCCGAGCAATTAGCTGGGCTGTAGAAGAAGCAGTCACTCGCGGCTACACGCGCGATGCCGATCTGCTTCGAACGGTTCTCACGGAAGCGCGCGACGAATTCCACGCGACCTCCCATCCTGACCATTCTGGTGATGGGGGCGAGAAGGCGGCCGCTCTGGATGAAGTCATTGAGGCATTGAAGAACGAACGTGAGATCGTCACGGGATCGATGAGCGAATACAACACGAGCGACTACAGCGACCGACTGGACGCCAAAGAAGACGCCATCAACGACTGTATCGCTCGCGTTGAGCACATGAAAGCCGCTCTCGCATCCAACAAGGCCGCAGCGGTAGCGGTGCCGGGCGAGGAGTATCAGGTCAAGTCCGACCCGATCATGTGCTGGGAGACATACCAGGACCGTGCCGTTGCACAGAAGCACTTCGACCAACTGAAGGCCGATGGCTGCAATACCCAGTTCCGCGTCATCTATACCGCTCCAATAGCGACAGCCGAGGAGGCGATCACTCAAGCCGCCGCGCTGTCATTCATCAATCAGTTCGAAATCGTCGGCGACAACAACGATTCTCGCGACCCGACCGACGTAGAAAAGTTCGTTCTGCGCGAGTTTGTGTTGCAACTGTTTGATGACACGCCGGAGCAAACGGAGCCGCGACAGCATCTGAATAACGACGCCGTCATCGCGGAATTCGAGCGGTATTTCATCGACGATGCCGGTAATCAGGAGCACTCGCTGGCCGGCGATATAGATGGCTACTTTTCTAACAATACGGCCGAACACTGGGAAACTTGGGTCTCCGCGTACGAGTGGACTCGCACCCATCCCGCAGCAGCGCAACCATCGAGAGCGGAAGTTCCAGATGCCGCGATCAAATCATGCGCCCTGATCATCAAAGGGATGTGCATGACGCATCCGGTGTACGAGTGGGCGGAATTGATTGAGGCCCGTATTCGATTCATGCTTAAGGACAAGCCATGATCCCCGGCCGCTTCCCATGGCCTTTCGTCATCACTCACGAAGACGACACTGGCAAGTATGTCGTGTTCGGCCCTGAAGGCGAACTGATTGATGTGTTCAGCACGCGAGAGGACGCAGAGGATTGTGTCCGGGATTCAATCGAGATCATGCGATGCCTTGGAGATATTGAATGACAGCAGATGAGATCAAGGCTCTAATCGAGCGCCTGCGCGACGGGACCAATACCTCATGGGAGCAAACATTCCTCGATTGCCGAGAAGCTGCTGGCACTCTCGAATCTCTCTTGCAACAGCGCAATATAGCGCTTTTGGATGCAGAGCGCGCCCGCGAGGAGAGAAACAGTGTTCACGTGCGTTTGAACGCCGAGTGGCTGCTGAAGCTTAAGAAGCTCGATGAGGAAAACCAGCGCCTCCGCCTCGAATTCCGTGCCGACTGCGAGAAGCAGGCGGAGGAGTTGTTTGCGGCGCAGAGGGATGCATCGCGGTATCGGTGGTGGCGCAATTGGGTATTCCGCGCCGGCATGGACGGATTGCCGTCATGCACCTATCTGGCAGACGTTGAAGACCCGCGCGATATTGATTCCGCTATCGACGCCGCCCGATCGCAGAGTGAGGGTAAGCCCGATGCCTGACGACATGCAACTCCCCACCGGCAAGACATGCGGCGACTGCCATTCTTGGCGCGTATGTTCTCGCCTGTTTGGATGCCCCGAGACCAACACGACATGCGACTGGTCGCCGTCGCAGTTTGTGCTTCGGCTCGAGCCCGAACCGGAGAGCGATACCCGGACGATTGATATGTTTGGAGGGGCGCGATGAGAGTTTTCGGGCGCAACGATCTTGGCCAATGCGATGAATGCCACGCCGTGAAATGGCCGACAGTTGAGTTTGCCATCGAAACCTGGATCGGCGATCAGATCAGGGAAAGCACGGCGCTTCTCTGCGTTGACTGTTTGAAAGACGCGGTTGAAGCCGCTCAGAAGGAGTCCCAATGACCATCCACACCAAGCAAATCCTCTGGTTTGACCGCCACGTTACGCTCGCCTGCGATGGCAAGTGCGGTAAGGCATGGGGCCTAAACAATCGTCCGAAAGTCGAGTTCGACCCAAATGAGCCGGATGATGTTGCATGGCTGGCAGATTCTGAGTTGGGTGATGCTCCGATCCAGCCAGGCACATGGGAGGGCGGCCACGGCAAGCCCCGCGACCCGAGCCAGATGAACAAATGGTGTGCGCGCGAGTGTGAGCGTAGCGGCATCTTTGAGCCCGGCGAGCCGATCATGCTACCCGACTATTCGACGCGGCACTACAACCAGCCTTGGAAACACACGGAGGCGACATGACTGAAACTTTGCGTACTCAAAAGTACGCTATCTGCCGCCACGGAATCAGCCTGCTCGATAGATGCGTCGAGTGTGAGTTGAGGATGGCGATGCGGGATATCAACAGGTATGGACCTATCGTTTCAGAGGCAGAGCGGACGGTTAGGGAGTTGACGGAATTAGTGGGGGAGGTGAAGACGTGAGCAAGAAAACAATGATCGCGCAGGAAAACGCTAGCAAACTCGCATCGATCGGCGTAGCGGCCATGGAAATGGAAACGTACCGACGCCTATACAACGAGCGCAAACGCCGCCATCTCGAAATAGCAAGGTCCGAAGATTACACCGACGAAGAAGCGGAGACCGCGCGATCGGTGCGCAAGGCGTCGGCATCAGACCTGAAGGTGGCGCGGCAACGTCTGCAAGGAATGATTAGTCGCTATCGAGACTGGCTGGATGGGGTGAATTCATGATCGCATCCACCTGGAATTGCCGCGTGATCGAGTTCGAGTCGCCGGACGGAAGCATCCATCGAGCGATTCACGAAGTCTTTTACGAAGACGGCAAGCTGATGGGCTACAGCGAAAATCCCGCCTGCGTACTTTGGGACCCGGGCGAGGGGGACGAATCGCCGCGAGTGCAGCTTGACCAATTTGAGGCGGCCATCGGGAGGCCGGTTCTGTACGAATCGGATTTCGATCCTACTGACGACGAGGACTGATGCCATGGAGCGCAGAGAAGTAATCGACCTCTTCGGCGAAACAGTCATCCTCGAAATCAGCGAGTCGAAGGCAGTACGCAAGCCGACGAGGCCGAACGGGTATGCGGCGTCGCCGGGGACTGGGCCGACCGGAGAGACTTGTAAATCCTGCGAACACGCGGTGAGAGTGAGTGGCAACACGGCCAACACATATCGCAAGTGTGCGCTCAATCGGGCTAATTGGACGGGTGGACCGGGTAGCGACATTTTGTTTCGGTCGCCGGCTTGTCGGTTATGGGAGAAGGAAAAGGAATGAAACAAATCTACCTTGATTTGCCAGCGGTCGCCGAGGTGCTTTCGCTCTCGGAAACGACCGTTCAGAAGTTGGTCCGCGAGGATGAGCAATTTCCGAAGCCTCGTATGCTTTCGGATCGTCGCGTCGGCTGGCTGGCGCGTGAGATTGAGTCATGGGCCGAGTCACGCCCGGTATCGACGCTGCTACCACCAGCAAACACCGGACGACGGAAAAAGCGCGCTAACCCACAACAAGTTCCTCAAGCCGAGCGGACAGCAGCGTGAGCCAGTGCCGCCGCTCGGAGTCATAGCGGTGCTGGTTGTAGACTCCCGCAATACCGGGCTGCATATGCCCCAGTACAGCCTCCGCAACATCGTTCGGGCATCCCATGGCCGCAAGCATGGTGCGGACGGTGCGTCGCAGATCATGAGGCGCCCAGTGTGTAACTGGCAGGCTGATGCGCTCAGCCTTGGGTTTCCAGTCGCTATAGGGCTGCACCTTGTAGACGGCGGTCTGGATGACTCCCTGTTCGATGTGCTTTGAGGTTTGGCCGGGAAACAGGAAACCGCGTCCGTGTCGATCACGTCGTTTGGTGATGACGTCTAATGCCCGGCCAATGAGCGGGACTCGCAAATCAGTCGCATGAGGGTGTCTCGAGTTTTTTGTTTTGGTTTTGGGGATGGTCCACCATGCACCATCTTCCTCTTCGGCAATCTCCTTGCCCTCCATTGCGACAATTTCCGCCCCGCGCGTTCCGGTCCATAGGTACAGGATCAAGGCGTCGCCAACGGTCTCGGAGAAGTTGGGCATCCAGCGGATTAACTCCCGGATCTCCTCACCGTCCAGCGTGCGTTTGGCCAGTTTCTTGACGCCGCGGATTGACCGACCTTGCGTCTTTAGGCGGTTCCGCATGATCTGCCGCCACCAGTTCGGAACGTCGTCCGACAGCCGGCCAGCGTCCAGCGCGTAGTCCCATGCTGCACCCAGTTCTGAGCGTAGCTTTGCGGCCTGCGTAGGGGCATCCTTCATTGCCTCCAGCAGGTCAAAGGCCTGGCGCCGGTCGATGGTGTGCGCGGGAAGATCTGCAATAGCTCCGAGTTTCGTTGCGAACGTGCGCCGGATATCTGCGGCACCTTTCGACTTGCGGTGACGCTCCACATGCCCAGCCAGATAGTCGGCGCAAAGCTGTTTGACCGTGTATTCTCCGGGCTGAGTGGGGGCGGCTGTGCGGGCCTGCTTCTTTGCGAGCGCAGGATCGGCTCCAGACTCCCGGATAGCGCGAACCCGCTCCCACTCGACAATGGCTGCAGAGAGAGTCATGGCCGGCCATTCGCCAAGCTTGATCTGGCGCATCCGGCTATCAATCGGGGACTTGTAGCGGTAGGTCCAGCTACGCCGGGACTCGCTTGCCTGCAGGCGGAGCCCGGGGAAGTCATCAAGGGTAAGATGCTCCCCGGCAACAAGGAGTTTGGCGCGACGAGCGTCGAATCTCATGGGCGGCGTAGGTTTTTTCGATCTGAACGCCGAAAGTTACGCTGACCACGCGAGTTTTGCAATATCCAAACGAGTGTCGGCACTACCTAAATTGATGCACAAAAATCCCGCCGCGCCTTTGCTGGAGAGGCATTGAAGCCTGGAAACCGCGCGTGCCAAGGGTTTGCGAGACTTGCGGAATTTGAGCTTGTGCTTCGTTGCGCAAAGCATATGATGCTTGCTGGTAAAGGGCGGGATTTTAAACCTACGCTGAAACCTACGCCGCGTTTCGCGCCGATTCGTCCAAGGTTACTATGCGAGTCGGCGGCCGATTAGATCGATTTATGGATAGCTATTCCGTCCCGGGTACACTGTACGGATGATCAGTATCGGCTCCGGTTTCGGCTCCCACATAAAGCAGGACAGCAAGCGCTGCTGCTGGACCTGTCACTGGTGGAGCGTCGAATACCCGCGACCACGTAGCGCAACTTGCCTGCACGACCCGATGGTTATTACGCATAGCTTTCCGGATCGGGGATGTGCATTCCACCAGAGAGAGGTGGGGAGTGATGATGATAGGGAGGATTGATGCGAAACTGGATGGTCTTCGTGTATCTGCCGATGGAGGATGAAGCATGGAAGGCGCGGTACTTCAGCGGAGCAAGTGCTCACCGCTGCATCCATCGCGTGCCAGCCGAAACCGAGGGTGACGCGTTGCACAAGGCAAAGAATTTCTTCGCCAAGCGACAGCGGAAAGACCCGGCCTATTATCCCCAGTGCAAACTGGACGATGTGTGCGTGATGGATGACAGACTTTACGTGACCGGATGCTATGAGATTGATTCGGTGGGAACGGGAAGAGATTGAGTGCGCTCTAGGCGCGGGAGGCGGGGTGAATAAATTGACGGATGAGCGCACCAAGGAAATCTTTGACGCGCATAGGCACCGTGTAGAAGATTGCGACTCTGGCATAGACGACGATAACCTTCTGGAGTTCGTCAATGCCATCCTCGCCGCGCAGGGTGGCGTGACCGAAGAAGCGGATTTGATCGTCGGCCGATTTTATTGGGTTATTCCGGCGTTTGATCCTGACACGGACGCGGACTGGGAAACATCCGAGCAACCGGCGCGGTTTGCGGGCACGAATGCGGCTGGCGAGTTGCTATGGAATTGCCTGACAATCGATGGCAACAGTTCATGGCCGATGCGGTGGATTGGCGGCGAAATTACGCCGCCTAAATAACCCCTAGTCCTGGATCGCCTTCATGTCCGCCATGAGGCCATCCCAGTTCAACCCGGGCGGCGATATCCCTGAGTCCGCAAGCCAGTTGCGCGACACAACCGCATACGCCTCGTCGAGGTAGATCTCCAGGAAAGCTGGTGTGACCTTCAGCAGTTTGCCCCAGGTGACGACCGTCACATACTGCTCGTCATAAGCTACCGCGGGGACACAATGGCCGCCCCAGCTACCCGGCATGCCGACACCCGTCATACCTTCCGGTGTGACGTCCCAGACGTCCTGAGTCTGCGCTGAAATGGGCAGCGCGAGGCCAAGGTAACAGCCACCGAAGTTTTCAACGGACAACTTCAGTTCGTTGATATTCTGCGGGTTCAGCGATGCGTAGGTGACGATGTCCGTATTGAACGGACCCGGGATGCCTTTATTTGCCCAGTACGAAAGCACCGTCTGCTCGGCCGCGCCATCATCGGACTTCGGGTAATCGCTGGTCGCCGAGTAGAGTGCCAGTGCCTCGGCATCCGTAGGCGTGTAGTCGAAGCCGTTGTTGTTGAGCCAGAGCTGCAGCAGATGCAGGCAGCCGGCCGCCGTGCAATCGCCAATCGTATCGTTCGCCAGCATCGGCCACGACTTGACTTTCGCCGTCCAGTCACACGCGGGCTTCGGCTGCACCATCCTCATGTGCTTCGAGATATGCGGCACGCGCGGGTCAACGATCGGCGCATGCTTGCCGAGGCGGTATTGGCTATGGTCGGTCATACGGTCACCGGGGATGTTTTGAGCGAAGCGGCGGTCGCGGCGTAGCCGACGTCGTAAAGCTTCTGGCGCGTCGCGGCCGGCATGTTGCGATCGAAGCTCGAGGCGAAGCCGGTCGGCACGCGGATGATCTGCGCGCCGTTCTTCGAATCCAGTTCGACGTGGGACGTTTCGTTCGACGCCAGCAACAGATCGATCATCCGCGGAGCGAGAGTGGCGATACCGTACGCACCCGGAAGCAGCGGGGCGTCGTCGGATTCGAGATAGATGCCCACGCGCGGCACATCGTCCACGGTGAGCGCGCTGGCCGGGATGTTGTCGCAGCAACCTCCATCCACGCACAGGACGTTTTGGTACGGTACCGGCGTGAAGACGACCGGGATGGACGCCGATGCTCGAGCGGCGAGTGCGATCTGCGCGTCCGGCGTCGTCGCCTTACTGAACAGAAACTCCTTCTCGGTCAGCAGGTCCGAGGCGATCACCTTCAGGTCGACGTCCAGATCAGCGAACGTTTTGTGATCAGTGAGGTTGCCCAGGTACTGCAGCAGCACATCGCCTGAGCAAAGACTCTGTTTGGTAATGAGCGTCCATGCGGAAAAGGTCATCATGGGCGACCAGTCGAGCGACATGCACAAATGGGAAAGAACCTCCAGCGGCATCCCGCTCGCGAACAGGCTGGCGATGATCGACCCACCGGACGTGCCGGCGAGCTCGACAACCTCAAAGCCAGCGTCGGCGATCGCCTGCAGCGCGCCAAGGTGCGCGCCGAGGCGAAAGCCCGATCCGCTCAAAGCGACACGGATCGGTTTGCTCATTTGAATACAGCCGCCGAAAGAGGCGTCCCCGGCGACATCACTGCCGTCACCGCTTGCGCTGCCTTGATATTCAACACGACCACGTCGACAAGGTCGATAGCCTGTTCCGCGAGCACGAAATCGCCCTCGATAGTGGTGAGCGTTGCGGCCGGCAGCGGCAGCGTACCGAGGATCGTTCCGATCGCCGGCAGACCGACAGTGATCAGCGTCTGGACGTTATCCGAGGTGATGACGGCAGCCGACGTGCACACTGCATTGATGGTTGGCTCGACCTTCAGCAGCGCGGCCGCTGCGGTGGCCAGCTTCGCGTCGGCCGGGTTGGTTGCAACCAGCGTGGTGATCGTGCCGATAGCCGTGTTGACCGGCGTGCAGAGTGTCGCAGCGATCTGAGCCGGGGTGATGGTCGCTGCGCAGCCGAAAAATGCGCCGCACAGGGCAATGCCTACCGCAAGAGCGGCAAAAAGCTTCTTCATGGTGGTTCCTTGGGAGTGTGCCGCGGGCGCGGCGGGGGATTACTGCTGAGCGTTGACGGGTGTAGCAGGGACAGGCACGTTGGCCGACACCGTGACAGTCGTAGTCGGTGCAGCGGGCTTGCCGAAGCTGATCGGCAGGCTCTTCATGCCGTGCCAGGTGGTGATGGTTCCGATCATTCCGAACGCCGCGTCGCGCAGCATCGGGTCGTTGATCTTCAGGAAGTCGCAGGCAGCCAGAAACACGAACAGCAGGCCGACCGAGACGGGTTTGATGAGTTCGTCCATCGATATCTCCAAATGAAAAAGCCCGCATATAGCGGGCGCGAGCGGATGCTGGAAAGGGGTTACTGGACCGCGATCACACCGGAACTGGCGATATCTCCGTACGACAATGCCGTTCCGTGCACGCCGTCGATCGTGTATCCCGGCGCTTTCCAGATACCGGTGTTGATGCCGGTTTCCATGACTGATGAGGTATCGAACACGCCATCGAAGCAGACGATTTTGGAGCGCAGGGTGTTGTTGACCCGCTGCCGCTGCGTCTCGTCTGCCGAGCTCACCAAGGTCTGATTAGTCGTGGTCGCCCAGCTATCCGTGCTAGTCGTTTCGGGATCGATCGTTGTCTGATAGAAATACTGGGCGGGGAACTGCTGACGAAGTGCCGCGAGGTTCTTGAGGACCGTTGGAGCCGACGCTCCAGTAAATAGGTCGTTCACACCATAGTTGCAGATGATGTGCGTGCAGTACTTCGCTGCAACTGCGGCACGTTGGGTAAAGCCAGTCCCCACTACCGCAGCCAGAGTCTCGCCAAACTTGGCAAGGTTGGTGAACGCGCGCACCGGACCGACTGAGCGAGCCAGTTCGCCAACGTACAGATTGCCGTTCGGCGTGTCCTGATAACCTTCCACGCGACTGTCGCCGAACAGTGCATATGAGGGGACTGTCGTCGGGCCGAAGACTGCAATCGGCGGCGCATACGATGACGAGTCGGTGCTGGTGAACGAGCCAGTCGCGCCGGTCAGGTCGGTGGCGCTGGTGTACACAAAGCAGTCGCCAGCCGTCACGTCAGGGCCAATCGAACTGTCGCCGGTAAAGCCCGTGAAGCACACAGACCCGTTTGTCGCACATTGCCGAAACTCGCGGATAGCGAACTGGGCGCCGGCCGGAATGGCGAGGGTAACCAGATCGCTCGCGAGCGTCGAGAAGTCATACGCGGTACCGCTATTGCTACCGCCAAACGTCAGTCGCGTGATTGCACCACCGAGTGGATATTCAACGCTGGCCGTGATCGTGCAAGCTGCGCCCGCGGCTACTTCAGCCGTACCGTTGCAATACCAGTTCGCGAACGCCGCGCCGATCTGGGTGATATTCGTGCGCGCAACGTGGATGGTCCGCGCCATGTGTGCGGTATTTTGCGAGAAGCCGCCGTTGGTGGGCACCTTGGCGCGGGTGGCGACCAGGCCGGTATAGCTCTGGCCGGTTTGCCATTTGGCGTTGGCGCCGGGGACGCCTTGGGCACCTTGGGCGCCGTTCGTGCCATTTGTTCCGTTGGTGCCGTTGGTGCCAGCCTCTCCAGGGGATCCGGTTTCTCCGGGGGGACCCTGAACACCAGGAATGCCAATAACAATTGTCATGCGCGCCTCAGACGTCTAGGTTGAGATAGAGTTTTCCGCTGAACTCGCGCACGACCGCGCCAGCGGAGTTCGTGACCTTCATCGTGTAGTAGCCCATCAGGAAACCGGTGATGCCAGACTGCGGTGGAGCGAGGGGGCCATCCGCAGTAAAGGTGGACGTGATCGACGCGGGTACGTCCCATGCAACCGATCCCGCCGCTGCATCGATGACCAGCGATCCATCGGCCGTCGAAAGCTGGAAGATGTGGTCCGGCGAACCCAGATATGCAGCGGCCGTCATGACCGCCGAACAACCCGCCAGGTCGACGGCGTTCGCTGGGTTGGTAGGGTTGGCCGGATTGACCGGGTCGTTCTGATCGAAGGCGACGTAATTCCAGTCGGCACCTTGGTCGATTAGAAAATCAATCGAGTCGTTCATTGCGCGATCTCGTCGGGCGAGAACACGAACCCGGCCTTGCGCGGATAGCCCTGAAACACGAAGGTCGGGAACGACCGGTGATGGATGCCGTGAGTAGGCGAGCGATGGAACTTCGCCGAGAGCGGCAGCATGTTTTGCGGCGAATCGACGAAGGTCTCTGGCGCGGCCGGATCGAAGGCATGCCAGTCAAAGCCGCGCGCCTCGGTGAGCTTGCAGATCATCCAGATGCCCGATTCCTCGGCAGGGAAGGTCTCGCCAGTCGGCTGATCGGTGATCGGATCTAGCACTGGGATTTCGGTGATCTCGCCCACGGCGATCGCCTTGACGATCACCCAGTCCACGGCGTCCGCATCGGCCCATTCGCAGAACAGGTGGTGATATTCAGGCGCTGGCTGGCCGCTGATTGCGCAACGCAATCCGGCCTTGTGGCCCGCAGCCTTCGTATGCCGGAACGTTGCGGATTCGCCGCGCGGCGCCGCGTGATCCGGGTAGTACTCCAGCTCGACGTCGGTGACCTTCACGAGGTGTTCGCCGGCTATCTTCAGCCCCTCGGTCATGCACTGATCGCACGTGTGTTCGAGCGGCACGCTGTGGCTGCAACGAGTCATTTACGGCTCCAGAAACGAAAAGGCCGCCCGGAGGCGGCTGAATTGCGAAATTGCGCAAACGCGCAAACTGGTGGTTTGAAGTCAGGCTACGTTGGCGGCAACCGGCATAACGCCAGTCTCCATGGCTTGGCACAGGCGCACAGCGCGGTCGCCGACTTCGCCATACCAGTCGCTTGCCTTCATTGCGGCGGCCGCGATCGCGTATGCGCCGCGCTGCGTGGCGCCGAGTGCGTTATGGAAGCCGAGCAGATCGCCGATGCCAATGTTGAAACACATGTTCGCGATGACGCGCTGGCGCACTTCGTCGAGTTGGTGCCACCACGACAGATACGTGTCGAGTTCGTGAAAGGTCTCGGCGAGATCGCCGTTGAGGAGTTGGGTAACCTGCGTGTCATTGAGCGGGTAGGACCATCCGGCCGGCAGCGGGCTCGTGATCAGGTTGTGCCCGACACCCGTGCTGGGATTGCCCTTCGTATCCAGATAGCGCACGTAGCGCACGCCCTCGTCGCGGCGCAGCTCGGCGTCTAGCAGCGCAAGATTGGCAGGAGTCATGGCGCGACCTATTTAGCAGTCGTGGGCTGCACGGGGGGCGTCATCACTGCGGGCCGTCCCTGCACTATGAATTGAAGGGTGTCCACCTTGTCCTGATACTGGTAGAACTCGGAATAAAACTCTTTCATCTGCACGAGCATCCATCCGACGCCACCGATCGATGTCAGCAGAACCGCACCGACGATCTTCCAAGCCCATCCGTGTGCGTTGGTAGTCGATTCAACCTTCGCTAGCCGCTTGAACGACTCCTCGAAGTAGGCATCGTGTTTCTTTGTCGTCTCGCCAAGTTGGCCAATCAACTGGGCCTGCAGCCTCTGGCCCACGTTCAGTTCGATCAGCGTGTCCATCTTCTTGCCGATATCGTCCAGAACCTTTGAGTTCGCTTCATGCCGCTCGTCCACCTTCTGGTCAAGTCGGGTGATCTGCGACTGGAGTTCGACGTTGGTGACGTTCATCGTGTGGGCGTCCATTCGGTCCAGGCATAAAAAAACCGCCCGAAGGCGGCTAGTGGTCGTTATTTGTCGCTTGACTGATAGGTCCATTGGACCTAGTATGTACGTACTGGCACCTCGCTTACCGCGCGGTCCGATATCCCGAGAGGACGATCATGAAAGCAAGCTTTCGTGCGCTTTTTCGCGCACTGGGAATTTCCCGTCATGCAATACACCCCACCGACGCCGGACGACGTGGAGCGCCTGAAAAAGGAGCTGGGCCTAGACGGCACCCAGATGGCCGAACTGTTCGGTGTGGCCGGAAACAGGGCATTTCGGCGATATACGTCCAAGTCGGATCTGCCCAAGAACAAGCGCGAGATCGGCGCACACATGTTGTTCTTCGCGATGGCACGACTCGAATTGAGCGCCGATGCTATCGAGCGAATCCTCGCGCGCATGCGGCAGGCCGGCGCGACTATCGATCTGTCGGATACCGCTGGCGACTCGGGGTCATCGCAGGACTGAGCGTCTGTGTAGCGGCTTGCGGCGGCGCCTCAAGCAAAGACCCCGCACCTGTAGCCAAAGCCATCCTTCCTGCTGCCGTCCCGGCTAGTGCGCCAGTAGCGGCATCTGATTCGAATACAGCATCACCAGCAGCATCCACCCCGGTGGCGGCTTCGAGTCCCGAGCCTGCTTCAATGCCTGCCGGCGCACCTGTGCCGGCTTCGACACCGGTGGCGGGGGTCGTCTTTTTTGGCGACGATCAGGTCTTCGGCGATGTCGTCAACCAGTTCGGCATGGTGACCATGACGTCGCCGACCGAGCCGGTTGCGCTCCAATCCCTTCTGCAATCCGAATTCAACGATTCTGGCGTGACGGTTACGAACTCGTCATCAGGTGGCACGTCATCATCGCTGCAGAACGAACTCGCCGGCATGGACGGCATGGGCCAAGGCGAGCCCGCCAGAATGATCGCGTCCGGCGCCAAGATCGCGGTCCAGGCACATTCAATCAATGACTTCCTCGGTGGCGAATCGGTCGAGCAGTATCAAGCCGATCTCATCGCGTGGGTCGAGGACGCGCAGCAGGCCGGAATCACCCCAGTCTTGCAGGAGCCTTCGCCTGAGTGTGACAATCTGAATCCTCTCCAGACAGAGTACGTCGCGGCAATCGATAGCGTCGGCCAGCAACTCAACGTGCCAGTGATCCCGATCTATTCCTACGTGCAAGGCATCGTCAACTGGCAATCGCACATGGCGAACTGCGAGATTCCAGACGCGTATCTGGATCAACTGGAAGCTCAAAAAGCCAAGGCTGTGATTGCACCGCTCGTCCGGTCCCTAATTGATGGGTGATCCCGTTCCTTACTGGATCTTCCCGTCTGATGTAATATCCGCTTCACAACAATTTGACGCCGTCCGAGGGCGATGTGAACAACTCAAAACTACCCGCTTTGACGTCGCTGCGCTTCTTTGCTGCGGCGGCGATCGTCCTTGAGCATTCGATCCCTTATTTTCATATCGGGGAAGCATTCGCCGCAAAGTACATCCTGATTCAGGGTGTAACGTTCTTTTTCGTATTATCGGGCTTCATTCTGACGTATCAGTACGGCAACCTGAGTGGCGTTGGCGAAGGGCTCCGCTTCATCTATAAGCGCATTGCCAAGATCTGGCCAGCGCATATTGCCACGATGCTGGCCTTCTACGCGTTGCTGGTTGTCGGTGTCGGCATTGCCTATGACCCATCGACGGAAATGTGGGCCGCAAATGCGTCCCTGCTTCAGGCATGGGACCCGACTCCTTCCGGATATTTCGCCTTCAACAGCGTGGCGTGGACACTCTCGGTTGAGCTTTTTTTCTACGTGTCATTTCCAGTGCTCATCACGAACTTCGATCGTACGTGGCACGTGAAGCTGGCTGGCGCGGCGGTACTCGTGCTATACGCCATCAGTCTCGCAAACAACATGGGCGCAAAGTCGTTCGACGGACAGGATGTAGCATCGATCGGATCATGGGTCTATATATGGCCGCCCGCCCATCTGGTCGAATTCGTGCTTGGCATGGTTGCCGGGCATCTCTGGAAGAAATACAAGCAACATTTCGATGACAAGTGGATGTCTACCGGCGCCGAAATCTTTGGCATCACTCTGGTCCTCATTGGTTCGGCAAAGATGCCTGGTCTCGCATGGCGAATGTGGGCTGCCGGGTATATCGGCGAAGCCAGTCGGTCGTGGCTTTCCGTCAGCGGATCAGCGCCGTTATATGCCGTTGGCGTTTTCCTGATCGCGAGCGGCAAAGGGTACATCGGACGCGCACTCTCGATTTCGCCACTGGTCAAGCTCGGCGAGATCAGCTTCGCGATGTATCTCGCTCACCAGATTATCGTGCGCATCTTACAGCTCAAGCCGTCGATGCTTATGTGGCCGACCGGCTGGACGATGGAGGCGCAATTCGCATACTACTGGTTGGCGACAATCGCGGTGTCTGCCGTGCTTTGGTTTGCCATTGAGAAACCGTGTCAGTCGCTGATGATATTTGCGATTAAACATCGCGCGCGCGTATCGACCAGTACCAGTCAAATTGCGGAAAATCAACGCGGCAAGCTCACTACTGTAGGCGCACCACCCGTGAACGAAAATACCGCAGTATCGCCATAGGACAGAAACATGGGCTGTGTTGGCGGGAAGTTTTCAACTGCGGCGCCGTTCCGATAGAGCACGATGCCCGTCAGAGATGCGGGCGTCGTCACTAGGAGCGTTTCGCCGCGGGGCAGCGCCGAGGTATAGATGAACGGGCTCGCGCCGACCGAGATAGCGTTAGTCGGCAAACACTGGTCGCTCCACTTTTTCGTCAGGCAGTTGTAGTTCACCCCAATATCGCTTGAGGGATCAAGATTGGTGATGCCGTTTCCAGACAGGGCCCGGCCATATCGGATACGATCAACCGCGGTTCCTTTCGCACCCAGATTAACTGTAACTGCATCGTGGTTGCCACCGACAAGACGGCCGGCAACAGAATTGCTCGTGAAAACAACGTGGGATGAGGTGTCGATATCTTCGAGCGTGGTGTACTGGCCGTCGCAAGTGATATCCGTGCCGTTCGTCTCAAAGTCCATGTCTCGAACCTTGTCGTTGAGCGCGCCGCTTAAAAGTTGCATACCGTAGCCGCTACACCCTTCGATATAGCCGCCTTCGAAGTGGTTTCCGAGAGTGCCGGACAGATATGCGCCAATCGTGCAGCCATCGACCGATGCCTTGATCCGGCAATACGACGTTTGCTCATTCGACTTGCGGGCACCCAGGGATACGCCAGCCAAGGGCTGCGCGTTCATATACCAGCCGCCGGTCTCATCCGGCGTGACGACGGCATTGATATCGCAATCCACCAACCATGAAGTCAGCAGTCCGGCACTCTGCGCGCCCGCTCCGTAGACGCGAATGTTGATCGAGCTACGCAGTAGCGCACGGGCATAGCAGGCGTTCTGCGCTGTGCCCGGTGCTTCCAGAATGAAGTTTCCGGCACCCCCGAAATTCACGTTGGAGGTCTTTTGCGGTGATGTAGCGCCCCCGTCGATTGTGACGGCATCCCCGGTGCCGAAATAGCGCAGATGCACATCGCCGACCGCCTCGAAAAACAGGCCCGGGATGGCCCAATTCGGGCTCTGACTGTAGCAGACAATGCCCTCGTGTGAAGTCAGTTTCGGCAACGGGTTGCCTGCTGCGACTTGCGCCGCGAACCACATCGCGCACGCGGCAAGGGCGCCGTCATTATTCGAGACGTTGGCCTGGTTGGCGCCATAAGTGACGCCATAGCTACTCAGATCGATCGAAGCCATCGCCTTCCTTATGCGAGTTTTGCGCGAAGCGCGGCAACAGCGGAGTCGATCGACTGAAGGCGCGTTTTGTCGCCAGTCAGAATGAAATCCCGAACGGCGCGGGGCTGCTTGTCGCGCTCTATCGATGCGATCTGCATAAGAATCGATTCATCCGCGGCATATGCTTTTTCTTGGGCGGTCAATGCGCGCGCCGGGATGACCGTGACAATGCCGTCATCTGATACTTCAAACGTTTCGCCAGGGTCGCCTTGCAGCCGATTCCGGGCCTTCAAGTATTCCGCATCCTCAACGTCGATGAGATCATTTGGCAGATTCGGATACTCGATGTCATGCGGGTAGAAACTGTGCGTAGTTTTCGAATAGCGGATCATTTAATGCCCCACAGCGATGTAGTTGCAAGTCAGTGTGGCGAGACTGCCATGCCCGTTAAATCCATTCACCGTAGGGGTGTCATACCAGGACGCGACGATTGATGTCGATGCACTGGAAACGGTTGTGGCGATGCCAGTGGTAGCGACGGGGAACGGGATCGGGTAGGTCACCGTCACCGGAGCACCGGGAGTTGCGGATGCTGTAAATGAGCTGAACTGTATGATCAAGCCACCGGGGAACTTCTGAAAGCCAGTACCATTCGCAAACAGGAACGACGATCCAATCTGGCCGTCGCCGCTCACGATAAAATTGTTCGCGTTGTTACACAGGACGTCGACGCAGCTATTAGACGGAATTGTGAACGACGTGCCGCCGACCGTATTGAAAGGCCCCTGGATCGTGCCGCCACTCTGCGTTTGAATCGTGATGGTCTGCGACGAAATATTTACGATTCGAGTTGAGACGGACGCGAGCGCACTAGTCGTTACGGGCAGCGTTATCGTGAATGGTGATGCAGCATTGAGGCAGGCGACGAACGAACCGAGATTGGCCGTCGTAAGCGTCGTGTTGGAAGATGGTCCCAAGACCCCATTGAAGCCGGCCCGGTTCTGCCAGACAAAGGCGGTGCTAGCCATCTTCGTGCTGTTATCGAACTGCGCTGGCGTCGCAAGATTCAGTCCGCTAGCAAGCTGCCCCAACTGCACCGCATGCCCGGATGCAGTGGCGGGGGCGATTTGTTGTGCTCCGCCCGTGCATTCGAGAACGATGAATGCGCCATTGCCAGAGTTGACCGTCGATGCGACGACGTAGAGCAGGCTGGCGACGCCTTGGGCAATCAGTTCGCTGCCTTGTAGTGCCTGTAATCCAAGGCCAAGAATGGGCTTCGTGCCCAGACCGTCGACGTTGATCGTAGATGCTCCCGTGTTGGCGTGCGCGATCGAGACATCAATCACCAGGCCGGAGACGGTAGGGTAGGCCGTGAAGGCTGCGGCGTTGGCGACGACGTATGCGTTGGCTGCGCCTGTGTCAGCGAGCACCGGGTTCTGGCGTGCTACCACTGAAACGGCTGTCGTCAGGTTCGCCAGAAGCGTTGCAGTCGTGCCATCATCGATCGCTGGCTGGCCGCTGTTGTTGACGATGAATTGCGCCAGCACTGCGGCTGCAATACTCGACTGGCGCCAGACCTTGTTCAGTTGGACGGACGGTGCGACGCCAGCAGTGAATCCGTTTTGAACGACTGACGTGAGCGCCAGATACTGGGCCTGAGTCAGGACGTTTGCCAGGGTTCCGGTGGCGAACGGCAGAAAATCCTGTTCGACGGACATTTGCTCTCCAAATGCAAAAAGGCCACCCGAAGGCAGCCTTTTGATAAAAGTGAAAGGGGAATCTGGTTATGCGAATGCCAAAGCCCATGCGCCGACGTCGAAACCCGAAATGCTCGAGTTTTCAGCGTCGAATCCGAAGACCGGGACACCGGGCAGACTTGGCACAAAGTGGTAGCCGATGCCCACACCAGCAGGAATCAGATTCAGATACCCGCCAAGGAACAGCGCCAGCGTCACGGCATCAGGAGTAGGGCCAACCAGGACGATATCCATCGTCATGTTTTGGTTATCCTGGATGAGTATCGAATACCCCAGCGGCTCAAAAATCGTGTTCCATGCCGTATAGGCACTCGGAATCGTGCCATCCCAGTTATTCGCGGCGATAGTTGCGTAGAGCAGGATCCGATACTGAGCGTCAGGCAGCGCGGTGAGGCCGGTCGTTGGATCGAACGGTCCCAACCACGTGCCCTCATCGAATCCGAGTCCCGTTTCGTCGAAGCTGAAATAGACGTCTGTAAGCGGAACCGAGAGATTGCGCGATGCCCCCACCCACAGACCAACCGCATCGAGTTGCGATCCGACTGCATCATCGATGTCGTACAGGCCGGGAATCGACGCCAGCATGTTTTGCCGGTCAACGGCCCACTGCGCGAGCAGCGAGACCATCGCCATGAAACGAGGTGCAGATTGGTGCTCTGACGTGATGAGCGATGTGTATTGCGATAGCTGAACCGTCATCACGTCACCAGATTTACGTCAGTCGCCACGCACTGGGCGCCCTCGTTGAATGCCAGTGTCAGGTCGCCATTCACCAGCACTTGAGCCCCGGCATTGATCGTTTTACCAGCGGCGATAGCAGGCGTGAATGTCACGGCGTTACCAGCAATCCCCGTGATGACAGCAGTCAGTTGCGATCCGTCCGTCTGGTTCACGATGATCGATTTACCATTCGCGAGGCTCGCGACGTTGGCAATATTGATCGTCGCCGTGCCCGCGGTGTACGGCCCACCCGTCACCAGCATGTCAGAGCGCCCCTGATACAGGTTCGTGACAGGCAGGTTATAGGTGTTGCTCAACACGTCGAGCTGGGCCTGCGTGAGGCCGCTGCTGTTCGTCGCTGCGTCTCCGGAGAGGTTCGCCGGCCCGAACAGTTTGCCAAGCAGCGAATCCTGGCCAATGGCGAAACCGGACAGGTAGGCGACTACTGCGTTGATGATCAGTGTGCCGGTGGTAGACACAAACCCAGTCATCGGAACAATGGTGATCTGGGTAAAGATGCCGATTTCGCTCAGCTCGAATAGATTGATGGTGATCGGAACGCCAGAAGGATCGAACACCGTCTCGTCTGTTGTGCCAAACGTTCCAGTCCCCGGGGACTTCTTTGCGGCGATCGCCTGGGCGATGGTGACGACATTGCCAGCCTCGACCACAACAGCGATCGAATGCCCCGGAATACCATTGCTGTCCGTCGTTCCGGTGTCGTTCTGGTAAATCGCGTTACGACCGATCCCGGGCGTGTTGGCGACGTTCGCGATGATCGCCTGCAGGGGAGTTTGCGCGGGCAACGAGGTAGAGCCTGCCTGGCGTTGGCGCAATGCGGCATCAGTTTCGACGGGCTCGCCCGGGACTGCTGGAGCAGGGTTCGAAACGGTTTGCCAGCCGCGCGTCGGCGTGTTGATATTGTTGATTGCGCCGGCAATAGCGGTGATCGTGCCTTGCACCATGGCAGTCACAGTAACCGCGATCGTGCCGCTTACAGGGATCGTCACCGATGAGGGGAGCGTCCACAGGTTGCTGTTCGTGTCTGCGACTACGCCATTGTAGATCGTTGTACCGGCCTGGCCGCCGATGTTGACGACTGCCGTGCTATTGCTCGCTACATCGCGACGGATGCCGTTGATCTTGACCTGGCTCGAGAGTGCGGCGCCTTGGGCGTAGGCGGGCGAGTAGCCGTTATAGACAGTCACATCGGCCTGATTGCCGTCATTGACCATCTGAGCCAGTACTGCGAGCCATTGGCCGTCCTGGCTGTCAGGATCGATGTAAATGTCGCTGCCGTATATGCTCTGAAACGATGCGGTGAGGCTCGAAAAAATATCGTTGTACGAGGGCGCGCTGATCCCCGTTGACGAGATTGTGCACGCCAACGTTGCAAGCGGGAAAGTGGTCGCCATCAGAGAGCCTGCGTAATAGTGGTCGGGCCAAATTGCGTATTGACGGTCGCTGCCACGGTAAAGGCACGCGTAGAAGGGTCAAAGTTGCTGGCGTAGTCGGTTATCTCGGTCACACCCTGCGTCCCGAGAATTACGGTTTGCACCGCGAGATCGCGGGTTGACTCCGTTCCAGCACCGAGGATTTGCGTGTTGTATGGCGTGCCGGCTGTCTGATCCAAAAACCACTCCCCCTGAATCAGCTTCAATCGCGTTGATATTGCTTGCGCGACAGCGGCCGGCGAATCTACGAGGAAGTTGGCGCCGTTCTGGCCGAAGCTGTAGTCAGAATTGCTATCTAGCGCTCGGTATCTCATGCTTATCCTGTCGGTCCGCCAGTATTGCTGCTGCCACTTTGAACGCCGGTGTGAACGTGGTGTTGCAGGTCAATTGAGCCGGCAGTCACATTGCCAGTCGTCGTGATCGAACCGCTGAAAGTAGATGCGTTCGTTGCACCCTGTTGATTCTCGACGGCGATCACGCCTGTGACAGTTAGCGTCGGGGTGGTGATTGTCATGCCGCCCGGAGCCACGACATTGATGATCTGACCAGTAGGATCAAGCTCAACGAATGTAGAGCCATCATTGCTTCGCAGTTGCGCGTTGCTAGTGCTAATTCCGCTGATCTTCGTCGCCTGCGAGAACGGTCCCGGAAGGGCAAACCCGTCCGACAGGTCATGCATCCGGAATTCGGATTGCACCTGAACGCCACCCGCTGAATACCATGCGTCAATGCAGCGCGAGGCGAATACAACCAGGCATTCATCGCCCTGCGCGACAGGGAAGGTCAGCGTACATCCGCCGCCGCGGGGAAATACGACCGGGCAGTCCAGCAGAAGGGGTAGCGCCACCCATTGCATCGAGCCGTCTGAGGCCCTAACTTGCGCCTTGATAGACGGCTGCACGATGCACGTCACGGCGCCAGCATTGAAACTCTCTATAATTCCCGGCAGCGCGGTCCAGACCTGCGCCTGATGGCCATCCAATACCTGCCGAAGCGCTTCCTGAGAATCATTAACGCGTTCTAATTGGAGCATCTGAGGACTTTATGAAACCACTTGTCTTGGTCTTGTCGTTATCGCTATGCGCATGCTCGAGTCAGCAATACGCACAGTTCAATCAACGAGTGAATGATTCAATTTCCAGAACGACCGAACCGCCGCCGCCCTTGGAATGGAAATCGGAAACAGCCACTGATTACGTGGCTGCTCCGGTTCCGATTCCTGAAGTGCGCATTCCGAAACCAATTCCGCAAGTGACGTTCACGCCGGCGCCAAAACATAAACAGCCGACAGCCAAAGGCATGGATCTAGTAGATGGGGCAATTGTTTGCCCATCGATGGACGAAGCGAGTTGGCTTTACAGACGGATCAACATGGCTAGGCACGCACGCCAGTCTCTATCTCCCGAACTTCGCCGCCAAGCCGCTCTGGTCAATGGATATGACGAGGGCGCAGAACCGAAGCCGTCCGACTATCGATGCCAGTTTGTGCCGGCAGGCACACCCATGAACGTTACGATGGAAATGGGTGTTATTCCCGTTGTATCGGGGACCATGAAGGACGGTAGACCGTTCTCTGGCGTAACAATCCCGAACATGGTTGATCGCTAGCCAGTCGCTGCGACAGATTGATTCTGGTTGCTCGCCGACACGTCGACCGCGAGGCATATCATGTCGACATACCAGTCCTGTCCGCGACTGTCTCCGCTGAACTCAGCCGTCATCGCCCTATAAAATCCGGCAGCAGTGACGACCGTCGCGATAGCTGCGTTATAGGTCAAACCCTGCTGCTGAGTCGTGATCTGATTGATGTCGGATTTCGCGATCTGTATCAGGCATCCTATGCGAATCAGAGGGTTGAGCAGGGTGCGCACCCGAACACCGTCCTGCGTCGCCTCTGGAACACCGATAAGGCCAGTGGTAGAGGACAGCACGACTGCCTCGCCTGGGCGATAGCCGGTAATCGGCACAAGCACGAACTGGCCATTCTGGATTGACCAGCGAAAGCCGTATTTATTCGCCCAGTCTCTCGCGTAGTCGCGACTCATCCCGAACATCACCTTGCCGCGGGAGAGTGCTTGCGCGGTGCCGGCCGCGGAACCCGCTATCAGCCCGGTTGTGTCGCTCGCAAACTTGATCGGTGGCGTACCGTTTGAAGATGCGGCGCCAGTGATCGCGCTGATGACTTGCTGCGGAGTCTGGCCTGCCGCCACCGATTGGCTGATGACGGAGAAATTAAACCAGTCGTCGCCATCTGCGCCCCAGATATCCACGTAGGAGTCGACGTTTCGCTCGCGGCCGGTTGCCGTCTGCTTGATCGAACCCTGGAAGATAATTCCGAAGTTGCCGGCTTCATACCCCGCTTGAAGCGTTATCACATTGAACTCAGTGCCAATCTTCGCGACGGTCTGAGGTGAAAGGTTATAGACGCGAACATACAGTGTGTTCGGGGTCTGGGCGTCCGAGTTCGTTGTCCTGAATGTGAATCGAAACTGCGACAGGTCGAGCCCTTGCGTGCCAGTCGAGACGATCAGGCTCGCCTTTCGTCCGAACTGGTTACTCATGGGTTGGTTATCGCGTAAAGGTGGCTAGTCTGCCCTAGTGTTTCGAACGTCGGCACCACATCGGGTGCATTGTCTGTCTGTGCAACCAGGGCGAAGCCGAATGACAAGTATCCGAACTGCTCGAGCAGGTCCACTCCAGTCACCATCGGGATTCCCAACAGGATCGGGTTACCGCTCGCATCGGCGATATCGATAGTCCACGACGAATTCGGAACATTCCAGCCGACTGTGAAACCGTAGGTCGTGCCGGCGAGCGCAATGGTGAACGTCTGTGGCTCGGGCGACAGTGGTATTTCGTAGTAAGTCGTCATACCTGTTGCCCGGATGAATTGAACTGAGGCAAAGCGGTCGTGTTGATGTTAGGCGAGGGCAATGGATACTTCACTCCGTTATTCACCGTCGCGCCGTTCTGTTCCGGGTTCGCCATATTCGACGAATCCGGGACGGTCACAGTCTGCGTCTGAGCCATCAGTATCTGCCGACAGCCTATGCGGATGATCAGGCTGTTCTCGGTCTTCGCGTCCGTTGTAGCTGCCAGCGACTTGATGAGCATGTTCTGATAGACGCGCTTACCGGTGTATATCGTGAACAGCGTCCGGTTGGCCCGCATGGCGAGCAACTGCTGATAGGCAGCCTGAGAGGGTGATCCAGAGCCGCTACTGGCGAACATATCCACGACGCCGCCGATGGTGCGAGCTGCGCCGATGATAGTTTGCAGCGCTGAACTTGCGTTTGCTGCCGCGCCTACTATCTGGTTTGCCAGACCAGAATTGTTAGGACTATCAGACCACCCAGCCGTGACGATTAGTTCGGACGGGCGATTAAAGGCGTGATCGGAGATAACGGTTCCCTGTTCTACGGGATGGTCCGTGATCTCCGTTTCGTCCGTATGAGCTTCTTCAATCGTTGCATCCGGGACGAATAAAGTCCCCGATCCATCATCAAAACCGCGCTTCGGCTTATTGGTTAGCAGTTGAATCAGGATTTGCCCTGCTGCAACCGCGTTTCCCAATACGCTCATCTAAATGCTCCAGCGAAGTTTCTTACGAGGTCGCCATTAACACGGCTTTGTTCGCCACTCACAGCTCGAGCGGTCCCCTGCGGATCGGACGACCCGTCGATATGGAACGTGTTTTCCTGCTGGATTTTGATGCCCGGCGATGAGCCGCCTCCAGCACCGAGACGTGCGCCGCTCATCGCATTGACATTGCCGAACGCCCGACCGTTTTCATGCTGGAAGATCGCATTGGCAACGCCGCCGAGTTGATCGCCATTCAGCTTTGCATCTGCGGAGATGCCCAGTTTCTTGGCGACAGCATCGACATATGCTGAAGTGTTGTTTTCGCTCGAGGGCGCCCACTTCGAAATGATCGAGCGAACGGTGTCGTATCCCCTGGATACATAGCCCTCAAGCAATTTGATCGCGGCCTTGATCCCGTCACCCATCGACTGGAACACGGCGAAGCCCTTGTCATCCTGGCCGGTCGCGCCCGTCTGTTGCGCAAACTTACCGAAACGGATGTTTCCAGGGTTGTTATTCCTGATTCCGCGTGGCGCATTGCTGGGCGGAATCTCGATGATCGAGCCGAACGAGTCATCGTACATCGGCTGAGGGGATGGAGTCTTCCCTCCGCGATTTGCTGGCCCATTGAAATCGAATGTCGCTGGGTCGATCGCGCCGGCCGCCGCCTGGTTCTGGGCGACCTTATCATCCTCGCCCTGATTCAGGTTTTCACTATGAAAGAGCAGGGCGATAGGACCTAGTACTTTCAGTAGGGCGCCGATAGCACCGCCAGCCGCCACGCCACCGAGTCGCACCACAGCAGCAACGAGATTGAGAATCCCCGTTACGAGTGGCATCAACTGAATTGCAGCGAGCCCGATCAGAATTCCCTTCAGGCCGCCAATAGCGTGATAGACGGAAACGATATCGTCGCCTACCTTCTTCCAGTTGACGCTCTGGATCCAGTTCGCAAGACTCTGAACCGCATCTGCAATGCCCTGCGCAACTTCTCCGGCATGGTTCTCTGCGAACTTCTCAAACTGGTTGACGAGCGGTGTGAGAACCGGGGCGAGCTTGGACTCGATTACGATCCATAGATCGTTGAACGTATCCTTGACAGACCGGAGTGAGTTATTGAAATCGACGCCAGATTGCGCCGCCTGATCCGGATCGATCCCGAACTCAGTGAGCTTTTTGCGGTACTGCTGTTCGGCTGCAAGACGCTTGTCTTGTCCCTGCTCTAGCATCAGCAGCGTGTCGGGATCGATGCCGAACAACTGTGCGTAGGCAGCAGCCACATAGGGCTGCATCTGCTTCGCTTTGCCGATGAAACTGTCGAATTTCTCTGCGGGGTCTTTTCCGGTGACGCCCAGCGAATCGAGCAGGCCACTGGAACCGGGATTCAGGCGAAGCGTACGAGCGAAATTCTCGAGTGCGCCTTGCGCCTGATCTGCAGTCAGACCAATCTGACCCGCGGCATACCGCAGGGCCATGATGTTCCCAACGGTCGCACCGGTACGCTGCGACGCGTAGTAAAGATTCTCCATCTGGTTAGAGATGATCTTTACGCCCGCAATAATGCCAGTTGCAGCAGCAGCGACCTCAAGCCCAACCGTCTTGACCGATTTGGTAACGGCTTCGACCGAGGTCGTGAACTTCTTCATCGACGCTTCATCGATGGTAAAGCCCAAACTGACGAGGAACTCCCGGAGCACGTTATCGCTCATTTATTACGCTCCGCTTGCTGTCTGAGTATTTCTTCGTTGGCTGAGCGCACGGCGATTGCATCGTTAAGAAGCGCGATGTCCTCTAGACCCAGCGTCCCGTCTATGAGGGATTCGTACTTGCACAGATGCTCCATGACGGGTTGAAGCAACCAGTCTTCGCCGTCAGGCAGCGAGAGCAGCGAGGTGTTTTGAGACTGGCTCGCGCTTACGCCGCTACCGCGCCGGGAAAAAAACCGCCCAGGTTCCCCTGGATCACTTTCACGGCGAGCTGGACCATCTGACCCATGTCGATGTCTTCGAACATGAGACCGCCGCCACGTGCGACGACAGGTGCGCCCTGGCCATTCGCCTGCATGCGTTGGCAAACACCGAGGCACGCATCGAGCACGTAGTCCACGTCATCATCAGACATGCCCGACAGTGCATCAGTAAGAGGGCCTAGGAACGCAGCGAATCCGTCGCTTTTATCGGGCACTGAACTCATGCCGGCCATCCCGGCCAGCAACGGAGTAAGGCGCCGCGCCACGTGAAACTGCTTGCGCGCGTCGATGCGGCCGATCCGGTATTTCTGGCCGCCGACTTCAACGATGTCGGTCATGGATTACACCCCAACGGCCAGAGCAGGGTCCATCACGCCGATATCGAACACCCATTCGATCGTGCCGGCTTCCATTGCATAGGTGTTATTCGGGAACTTCGAGAACGCGACCTGCTGGCAGGAGTACTGCTCGCCGCGGACGATATCCGAACCAGCCATGACGTTTTGCGCCCAGTTGGCCGACGACGTGCGCTGGAAGTTGTACATTGCCGAGAGTTTGCCGTTAGTCGGCGAGGTCTTCAGCAGGCGCACCGTGGCGCGTCCACCCTTGCCCGGGTTCAGGCTGTGCATGGACGTGCCATCAGCACCGATGACCATCGTGTTGGCGTTTTCGACAAACTCGAAAGTCACGCCTTCTTTTGCATCGCCCGCGCCGTCACCGAGAGTGATTGCGCCGCCCGGACCCGTCAGAGTCAGGGAAAAGTCCTGAAAGCTATATGCGCTCATGTGTTATCTCGCTTATTGATTGACGGACACGGCGAAGTCGACGTCGTGTACGGCGCCCGCCAGCTTTACGGCGATCTGGAACGGAACTGACTTGCGTGCAGCGCGGTCAGCCTGGCTTTGCGATGCGACAGTCGGCTGGAAGACGTAGTAGCCCTTGGGCAGGAAGTCTCCCGTATTTAGCGTGCCGAAGCCGCCGCTGTTCCACGTGCCGGGTGCAAACAAACCGTTGTTGACGTACTGCTGGCAAACGCCTTCGATGTCCGTCGCGAGGATGTGCATGCCGGGATCGGTCTGCGGAATCTTCGTCGTGCTCGTGAAGAGACGGTTGAACAGCGCGTTCTGAACATCGATACAGAACGCATCCATGCCAACGATGGTGTCGATGTACTCGCCCGATGCAACCTTGGCCGGCTCGATGATCGTCGAGCCGTTGTTGTAGGCCACGTAGACGTTGCAGTTCTTGCCTTCGAGCGCAGCCATCTGGGTGGCATTGAGCGTTTCAGCCTGAACACCCGGCTCTTGTTTGTAGAACAGGGTGATGACCGTGTTGTTGCCGGTGTAGTCCACCGTCAACTGGCGGCCAAGAAGCGAATTCACTGCGTAGGCGCTATTGCTCGAGAACTGCGAGCATGTCTTGTTGTAGCCAAGTGCCTGCAACTGCGATGCGATATCGGTCGTGCTCTGCGTTGTCAGAACACCAGCCTCTTGCGTCGTCACACCGTAGAAGTGCTTGTTGGTCGTCGCTTCGCAGAATGCAGCCAGCGCAAGGTGGTCGGAGTCGGCTGCTTGCGGAACCGTCAATCCGTACCATTGCTGGCCGAACTGATTGTCGAACAGGGTTGCGGCCGTAACTGCCGATTCAGCATTAACGCCTTGGGCGACAAATGCGCCCGACGATGCGGCGGTCATGCCGAGCATCGAAGAGATGTCCGTACCGCTGCCGCCCGTCAGGGTCGCGCCCGAGACTGTGCCAACCGATCCAGCCAGCGTGAATGCATTGCCTGCCGTGCCTGCCGTCTTGTAGACGATCTGGAGTGCGGTGCCAGCCTGATTGACCGAATACACTGCCTTCGACAGGTTGGTATCGGTGGACTGATTCAGGAACGTCACCGCGGCAACCAAGGTCGCCGATAGCGTCGCGCCAATCAGGATCTGGTTACCAGTGGTCAGGGCCGACACGAACGTCACCACAGTGCCGCCGATCGTGACGGTAGCTGCTGCGGTCGGGTTGACCGAGTACGTCACCGCACCGAAAGCAGTCGGAGCGCTCAGAAAGCTCAGGGTCGATGTCGCACCGGTCGAGCCGTCCGTGATCTGGAACTGGGCAAAACTCGAATTCCACACGCAGGTCGAGCCGGCCACAGCGGCGGCTAGCGCGGTCTGGATCAGCGATGCGATACCGTTCAGGTTGGTTTGCGTCGCGAAACTGGCCGGCGAGATCGTGTACGGCGTTCCGTTGATCGTGACCGAGAATGCGGGAGCAGTGATCGCGGTCCATGCGCTCATCAACTGCTGAGCAACAGAAAGTGATGCGCCAAACAGTTCAGCCGCGGTCGCAGTCTGCGCCCAGCGGCCGATCAGTACATTGGCTGGCGAGGGAATCTGGCCGAACCAGTCAACCGCGGCCAGATATTCGGGTGCTGTCGTGCCGAAATCACCAGCGACAGCAGTGATGCCGGTATACGAGCGCATCCGGGAATTCACATCGATCACGGGCGACGAGCCCAGGATCAGTTCGGTATTCAGGTTCTGCGCCTGGGCCGCATTGGGCGACAGGTTCACCGTCCCCTGGATCAGGCGGGAAATAGGAAGTTGAGCCGTCGTCATTTGTGCGGATCCCAATAGAAAAAGCCCGCTCGCGGCGGGCTCAGAAGGTGTTTCGAGGGGTTATTCGGAAACGGTGAAGGGGATGGTTCGCGGGTCGGAATCCACGGTGCCATCTGCCGACAGGACGGTGAGGACGTTGTAGGTGCGAATAATCTCGCGACGAACCGTCATTTCGAAATCGAACCGGCGCACCCATTGCTGGTTGACCAGTTCAGGCACTGCACGCTTTTTCCCGACGCCAACCAGCCCCATCGAAAAACCGGATAGGACTGCATTGTTCTGCGACACGTAAATACCGTCACGAGCCTGCGCAGCATTGGCGCTTGCATTCGGCCCGTAGAAACTCAGCAGCACCGTCAGGATTTCATTGCGCTGCAGGATATCGGAACCGTCGCCCGAACCGTTATGGATCATTGCCGGGTTTGCATCAGCATCGCTTGACGTGACGCCGATCGCGCACCAGTTGACCGAGGGCTCTGGTTGCTGCGGCACAGTCGGCTGCCAGCGAGGGCGTACCAGATTTCCCGGCAGACCGGTCAGGCCCACAACCATCTGCTGGAACACCGCATCAAGATCGGCATCCTCAAGTGGAGGCGAAGGCGCTGTCGGGACCAAATATCCCGGCGTCGTCGAATCATTGCCCACTCGAGCCACCTGTCAGCGGAATCAGTTCGCAGTTTGTTGCAGTAAAGCCAATCCCGAACCGGGACCAGTCGCCTACGTTAGTGACGGTGTATTGCCGGCCATTCCACGTCACGATGTCGGCATCGATTCCGTCGTTGCCGGCTATCAGGTTGAACTGGCTGTGCACGGTGATAGAGCCAGTGATACGCGACCCTTCAGCCAGGCGCATCAACAGGTCGCCTGTGTTATTAGTCACCACGCCATAGAACGGAGTCGTGGTCGGCGTATCTGTGGCAATCCCGTTGTCGTCGACCGTCTGTGTGTTGCGCATACAGACAAGGCTGTCCACGAAATCCGGATCTAGCAAAATTTCAGAGACGTCGAGGAGCGGCATGGTTACTTGGCGGCAGTAATGCGGAGCGAAGCGGGATCACCCGTCGTGATCGCAGCGATAGCCGTGTTTGAATTCAGGTTCATCACCACCGGCACATTCGGCAAAACAGGATGACCAGTAGCAACCGTGACAGACGCACCGTAGCCAATGAAAGCGACAGCGGGTCCGAGATTTGTCACGATGACCTGGGTCGGCGTACCAGTCGCAGGAACCGTAACGGTCGCAGACGTGCCGCTGGCGGAAAGCACTGCTTCGCCAGTGAAAACGAAATCAGGGAGGGCCATTTGCGACCTTGAAATGAAAAAGCCCCGACGAATCGGGGCTCAGTATGGGTGTGAGGCGATTTACTTCTTGTCGCGCACCAGGCTAGTAACCGAGTTGCGCATGCTGCCAGTATTCACAAGCGGGATGATGCCGGTCGCCGTCTGGGCTTGCGCAGGATCAACCCCATCGGCAACCGCCTTCAGATAATCCTTCTCGCTCTTGCGCATGCTTTGCGTCTGCCGGCTTCTTCGCCGGTTGCGAATCGTTTCGGGTGAGAGTGCGGGCGGGATGTTGCTGCCGATCTTCTGCTTGACGGATGCCTCTGCAATCAGGCCGGCCGTCGTCAAGGCGCGCATGGCGCCCGAATCATTGCCTTCCAGCGCAGCCGTGGCGCCCTGTTTCAGACGCTCAGCGCATTCAGCCTGCACATCCTGCACGCCAGGAACCAGAAACGGTCTGGCGGGCACGTTATGGGCCGGCGAACCGGTTTCCATGACGTAGCCAATCTGCGCATTCGTCATCGGCGTGTCGTCACGCTCGGGCGCGCTATCGGGAATGCCGATCAGCACATCCTTTTGCGCAAGTTTAGTGATTGACCGGATGAGCGCTGCCATCTTGTCGGCCGTCATCGTAGCGCCGGACTTCATATGAACCTCGGTCAGACCTGCATCCCACCAGCACCCATCATGCGGGCCAGCGTCAGGAAGCGAATGCCATACGATGTCAATGCAAAAAAGCCTGCGCCATCCAGCGTCGCGGCGCCCGTGTCGTAACTCGTGCTGACCTTATCGACGGACTTCGCCGAGGTCGGGCCAGTCATGAGGCCGGGAACGCCACCTACAGACGCCGCGGTCTGGTCCCGCAGTGACAGCACCAGATGATGTGCCGTCACCAGCTCGAGACCGATGTTGGTCAACTCCATCCACCGCGCGCCATTGACCAGCGAAGCCGCGACAGTCAGCCACATCTGGACCAGCGCATCGGAATAGATCGCCGTGTTGGCGAACTCCGGAAAGTCAGACCGGAACTGGGATGGAGTAAGGGTTGTCATGCTTTCGCCGGTCGACCTGGCTTGCGTTTTTCTTCGACTACAACCGACTCTGAAACTGCGGTTTCGTCACTGTGCAGCAATACCCACCAGTGCGATTCGTACTCAGCGGGGATTTCCTCTCCAGCCACAAACGGAAGCGGCCGGCAGTCGTCGCGGGTCAGGGTGAAGTCCTGATTGGCGATTCGGGTCATAGTTTGCTCCGGAGAACAGCCGGGAGAGGTCTATATTACAACGACTCCCGGCAACCGCTCAGATGTTGTCGCGGTAGGACAAAGTCGTGTTGTAGCGGAACTCGACCTGACCGAAGCGTGCCCAGTAAGTAGTGATCTGAAAGAGCGAGCGATACTCGAGCGGTGTACGCTGCAGTTCCGTCATCGGGTACTGGACGTACTTCTTGCTCTTGTTGTACGCGACCATACGGTCGTTGCCGATCGTGCCCGGTGTGCCGCCCACGCCGGCGCCAATCAACCACTTCAGCGGCAGGATGTTCAGCTTCTGACCTTGTTGTGCGCAGATGTTGTTCTCGATGATGTACGCGAGAATGGTCTTCTGTGCAGCGGTGTTGACCGGTTGGCTTGCGATAAATCCAAGCTGTGCCGGCGGCACCAGGAGCGTATCTGGCAGCACCTTCCAGCCCGAATTCATCCAGGTGGTCGTCAGAATTTCGTTGACGTCCTTCAGGATTTCGAGGGCCGTCTTGGTGGTCCACTGCGGCGTACCAGCAGCGCCGTTTGCGACGTTCTGGAATCCACCGACCAGCGAATTCGAGTTCACCAGGCCGGTGAAGCCGACGGACGAATCGCCGAAATAGACGATGTTGTCCAGGTCCATGTTGCGCTTGAGGTTCATGCCTTCGACCTTCTGCGCGTCCACCGGCATGCCGAGCTTCTGGGCTTTCACCAGTTCGGGCACCGTGTACTTGACTTCAGCACCCCACAGGCGCATCGGCTGCGGCGTCTTGCCGATATCCAGCGACGGGCCGGCGAGTGCATTCCCTTCGTTGGAGATCCAGTTCAGGCCGCCCGGATTGATACCGCCTGACATCGCGAACGCGGAGTTCGTCCACGACGCGATTTCGTCAGCCGGCGAAACATCGGTACGAATCTCGATGTCGCGCGACCAGGTGAATTCAACCAGCGGCTCATTGAGCGTCTGATCCAGACGTTCGAGCTGCCCGACCAGGAACACGCCTGTCGAGTCGACCGTTGCGCGGTCGTAGGTGAATTGTTCGTCGGTCGTGAAGCGGCGGATTGCTTTCCGCGACGCTTCAGCGATTTCCCGGCGCTTGAGGAATTTTTGAACAGACATGTCCATTTATTGATGCTCCAGAAATGCGAAAACCCGCCTAAGCGGATCTCTGAGGTGCGCTGTTAGGCGCCGGGGATTCAAATATTGAATGCGATTTCGCAAATTCCGTACGCATCGGCAGGGCCGGTGAAGTACGTATTCGCCGGAAGGACGACGGTGTTCGTGGTATCCGAAGCAGCTTCGAAGCCACCGAGCGGCTTGCCAGATGCCGGATTCGCCACACGAACGTAGACGAGACCGCCCTTGGCTGCGGCAGTCGTGCCGCCCAGCGACACGTTCACGTAACCGCGCTTCAGGATGTCAGTCACGCCCGAAACCGGCGGCGTCGATGTGCCGAGCGGATCGGTGCCGTTACCCTGGATCGGGTAAGGGCGCAGGTTGATACCGTAGACCAGTGCGGCGGTGTCGCCAGCAAGGTTAATCGGCTGAATCGCACCCGAAACCAGTTTCACGGCGACGCCAAACACGGTCGGCGGCGCAGCAGTGCTGATGAGTTGGGTTTCGATAGTCGCTACTTCAGCACGCTGAAGATCACCGGCAAAACCAGCCGGCATGCGGAATGTATAAGCTTGCAACGAGGGCATGTCGGCTCCTTACTTACGGTTCGCCCAAAAATCGGCGTGGATCTGGTTGAGGTCTTTCTTCGGCTCAGGCTTCGCGTCAGTGGTGACGGTCTTCGATGCCATGTTCTTCTGCTTGACGAGCTCAGATGCTGCGTTGAAGGCCATCGCGGCAATCCCGCAAGGCATCTTCGCCACATCAGCATCGCCTACGATGCTTTTCACCAGCGACGCGTTGTCGTTGGTGAGGGCAGTGCGCAAGGCGCGACGGCGCAGTACGCAGATCGCATCCGATGTCTTCTTGGCGTCCAGCTTGGCGTCGAACGTCGGCAGCTTCACGCCGGGGGCGAGGATCTCGGCCCGCGCCCTGGCGTCCTGGAATTCATCCTTGAACGAGGCGGAATCCTTGGTCGACTTCGGGTCTTTCGGATCCGGATCTTCGTCGGTGGTAGCGGGATCAGCGTCAGGATCGTCTGCCGGATCGGTCGCCGGATCTTCGTCAGACGTAGCAGGCTTTTCCAGCTTTGCCACACGATCACCAATCGCGGAAACTGCCTGCGCTACCGATTCGATGGCAGCCATGCATTTCGCCATCGGATCGTCGGTGGGTTCGTCTTTCGTCGGCTCATCGGCGTTCGGCTTCTCGACACCCGGCATATGGATGTGAATGTCGGGCATGTTTTTATCCATGCCGTCTTCGTCCTTCACTTCTTCCGACAGCGTTTTCTCGAAGGCATCCGAGTCGCGCGTCATAAACAGTTTGCGCAACTTATCCCGGAGGGAGTCGGCGCCGTTCTTAACAGCCATGGGGAAATCTCCTAGGGAGGGTGGTTTTGAGTCCTGCACCGAACATGCTTCGCCGCATCTGGCGGAGCCTGACAGTAGTGCTACGTGGTTCCCGACGATCGACGTCTGTCGAGCGCGTCCGGGAGCAATCTGTTTATATTCAGCGTCGTATCCGTTGCTGATTTCGCGTAGACGCTTGGTCTGCACATCGTGAATCGCGGTCCTGTCCATCACCAGGAGATCGGCCAGGAGGAAATCGCTCATTTCCCCTTCGCCGCGGCGGATGTTGAATGCAATGCCTTTTGCGTAGACGATCCAGTTCGATGGAGTGACAGGATCGTTCGGGTGTTCAACCGTGACCGGCACGCCCTCGAAAGAGGCCATCGACTCAGGATCAAATACATCGTCCTCATGGCGCTCGACCTGAACCACACCGTCTTTGTCTTCTACATCGGGCAACTCGATCGCGGCGTAATCCTGCAGGCCAATGCGAGCAATCGGCACTTCTTCGCAGAGCAGAAAGCCATTTTTTGTGAGCGATTGCTTCGGACCCAGTTTCTCTGAAGTCAGGATGCCGCTTGAGGTAATCCCGTCTTTCGTAGGCGAGCGCTTGCTCACGCATGCGGTGCACTGGCAGGCGTCTGACATGGAATTGGCAATAAAAAAGCCCCGACTGTGCGGGGCTTGGTGTGGGGCGGGGCGGGATTACAGCAATCGACCGTTCTCTTGCGCCCAGTCGATGGGGTCTTTAGCGTGCTTTTTGATATTGCACGTCGGGCACAGAATCTGAAGATTTTCTTTGATGTTCGGACCACCGCGCGAAAGGGGCTTGATGTGGTCAACGTGGTATTCCTTGCGCACGTCGCATCGGCAGTTAATGCACTTGCCTTTTTGCTTCTTGAGAAGGTCTTGGACGTCTTCGGCGGTATAGCTACCTGACGATCCCTTCTTCAGAGCCCATCTCGTCATTGCATGAGCGCGCATGCCGTCAGGATTTCTTTCGCGCCAGCGCTTCGTTCTGGCGCGGTTCTTTATCGGGTCTTTAGCGTAGGCGACTCGTGCCCGCTCAAGCAATACCTTCTTATTTTTCTCTCGATGGCGCCTTAGTACTTCGGCAACCTTGCCTGGATTTGCCGCGCGCCATTGCGCTGCGTATGCAGTGTTTTCCTCTTTTCTACTTCTCGCTCTCTCGTATGCGCACTGCATACATGTGCCGCTCCCAGTGAAGCGATTCCCGACATGCCCATTTTTGCATGGTACGCCAGTAAAGTATTGGCTTTCTCCGGCTTCCTCTGCCGCTTGGCGGGCAGTCATCGGCTTTAGCTTTCTGAGTTGAGCCTGCTTTTCCCGGCCCATCCTAAGTGCATCGGCCTTGCGCTTTGCCGTCAGAGCCGGGTCTTGCTTCACCCGCTTTGCTTTGCGCTCATCTTGGCGAATTCTGTCACATGTGACGCATCGATTATTGCAAACGTAGCGCTCATTCACGTGCCCAGCAATGCATGACAACCCAGTGAAATACCGCTTCATGCCAGACGCCTCGGCCTCGGCTCGGGTAACAATGGGGAACTGCGATACAATGGCGTCAGCCATGCCGCTCACCTCGTAACAGGTAGGGGTTTGGTTAGAGGCCTCGTCGTGCTGATAACACGTCGGGGCCTCGCCCATTGTACGTCATCCTTCTTATTTGGGCAGCACGACGGTACAAAAACATCGGCAATTTGGAAAACATCCCGCGTGGCCGGTCATGCCGTCAAGTGTTGGCGGATCGTTCCACGCCACGAATTTCCCATCCATCGCCTTATGCGACGGTCTTACGGTCCCGTCATGCGATGTCGTGAAGAAATAGCCAGGGCTATCGATAGACTCCGCTCTAGCTTGCGTCAGCGTAGTGGCTGTACGCGAAACCTCACTGCGAGCTATCAAGATCGCTCGCGACTCCGCGACACCAGTCGAGTTCCGTATCTCTTTGGCGATCTCAGTGAATCGCGTGCTGTCTTCAAGACCTTCGAGCGTGAGCCGATGCACACGCTGAGCCGCCTCTTTGGGGATGCTCTGGATCAGATCAACCTGCTCAGCCAGCAAGGCGCGCATCACGGCGCCCGTAGGCGCGCTGCGGATCTCCTGCCGCAGGCCAGCCGACAGGTCTTTGGCCAGCGTCTTCCACGTCTGCTCATCCCGCAGCGCGACGTCCATCAGCATGTTGCTGGCGGTCTGCGTCGCCCAGCCCTTGAGCATGTCGGCATAGGTATTTAGCAAGTGCTCGATGGTCGGCACCTGCGACATGTCGCCAGGCGTGAATGGCTGGATGATCGCGCCCACCTGCCGCGCGACCTTCCTTAGCTGCGAGCCATACCGAAGCTCTGCGCCTCGCGTCTTGACCGGGTTGCGATCGCGCTTGCGGTCAAGGGTGAGAGTCATCTTAGGCGGCTTGATAGCGCTTATAGTCGTCCGAGTCGGCGTCTTCGTCGTTGTCGCCAAATCTGCGCTCGGCTTCGCGTTCGATGAGGCTTGCCGTTTTGACGCAAGCTTTGATCATCGCGTCGCGCAATTCCGCGCGCTTTTCTTGCGGGAAGTCTTCTGCGGTCAGCTTCAGCATCAAGGGAGCCATCAGTAACGTGGCTCTATCGGCAATACGATTGACTTTGCTCATGCTTGTTTTCCTCGGATGCGTTTGCGGATCCATTCCAGCGCGCTCGCCGAGTCTCCAGTCTGTTTCGGCATGGTAGGAATCTCAGGCAAGTCCATATCACCAGGCGGCGGAGCGTTCTTTTCCTGTTCCTCGGCTTCGCTGATGTCTTCATCTGTGATTGAACTAAAAAGACCCGTTACCTGCGACGATGCTTTCAGATCCTTCATGGCCGCAGAGGGCTTCTGGATATTGGCGTCGACTGCGCCGGTGACGGCCGTGACCTTCTTCGTCGCGATATCTGCCTTTTCGGCCTCACTCATTTCCTGAAGGCTGCGGAATTCGAACCCAAAGTCATCGGGCAAAGGCTTACCAAGCGATGACATGGACATCACCGAAAGAAGACGATGCAAGGGATTGCGGTAGCGCCGCTCCTGGTTCTGCTTGACCTTCTCATGCCATTGCTTCATTTCGCCTTCGCCAGTCGCGCCAAGGCCACTAGGCGATTGTCCGAAAAGGCGAGTGAATGGCATACCCAGTGCACCGCAAAGCTGCTGACCGAACTGCAAGAGCATGTCCGAGAGGCCGGCGAACGAGTATTGATGCGTCTCGAACGTGTCTTTCGTATCGATGACCGTCAGACCTTCATTGGTCTGGGCGAGGCGAATGAAATCCATTGCAGCTTTGAGACCAGCCAAGGCAGGGCCGCCGGCCGCAACGATATCGCGGAAATTCTCCACCGACATCGTGCGCAGATGCGCCTTGTAGATCAACTGACCGGCACCGACAGAAGCGCTGTCGAATGCAATCAGGCGATCCCACATCGGCTCGAGCACAGACAGGCCCCAGCCGTTCTCACTGACGCGCTGGTAGAACGGCAGATCCATGCCATCCAGGCGGATAACGCGGCTGTAGTGAATCTTGGCCTTCGGGATCGCTGCGTAATCAGCAATTACGTTGTAGAAGACCGGCTTGCCCATATCGGGGCCGAATTCCGTCACGACTTCGCCAACGGGCGGCGATACCATCCAGCGGTCGAGAATCAGCAGCCCCTTGAACTGATCTTTGCCGATCGCTTCGACGCGCAATGGCGTCTCAAAATCCTGGCCATCGATTAGCATGACCGCGAGCGAGCCGCCGTACAGATTGGCCCACTTGCCGTTGTCACATAGCGCATCCCAGATCGCCATGCGCATCATGTCGCGCTCGATCAGGGAAATGTCTTCCGGGTCGAGCCCCGACATTTCGATGCCGGCGCGCGTCATGTCTTCCGGCATGGCGTCAACAGCAGCACGGACAATCCAGCTACCGCGGTAAGCCGCCTCCAGGTTGATCCGGTTGCGGCTTTGATACGTCAGCGTGTACTGCGACGCAGACGACTGGTTGTCGGTGCCCCAGCCAAGCCTTGCCTGAAAGTTGGCGAACGAGTCGTTAGTCTGCACCGGCTGCGTCACGCCAACCTTTTGATTTCGACGTGACTTTGACATGCTATGAGTAAATCCTGTTTTGTGGCTCGATTGAGCGGAATTAACCGGCGCCTAACCGCTCCCATTGAGCAAGGCCACGGCGACCGCCCAGCATGTCGTTGATGGCATCCGTCATCGGGTCAATCTGGTCGTCGTGCGCATGCGTGTCGTCTGCCGTGAAACTTTCGCATTCGGTCACGAAGTCGCTTATCCAATCGGCTTCAATCGGAATGCAGACGTTTCCGGAATCGATATGACTCACGACATCCATCACGCGCGTGAGCTTGTCTTTATTGCGCTCGATGCCTTCGATCGGAATGCCGCCGTCAGCCCGGATATCCTGGATAAGGCCGGTGCCGCTCGATTTGTCCTCGACTTTCATCTGTCGAAGCGCGGATGAATTCGCGCCAGACTCGGCGTTCAGATGCTTGTTCCAGAAGTCGATCGCGCGCTGCTTGAGGACTGGAGCAGTCCACTTGCCGCGGATCTGGTCAATCAGATAGGCGCGCTTGTCATAGCCGAATCCCCAGCACTGAAACACACTGAAGTCGTTTCGCTCGGCAGTCTTCTGGGCGGTGTCGGCATAAATCTTCCGATACTCGAATTGAGGCAACGCCCCATACCGAACAAACTTGCCCGACTGGATAATCCCGCCGCCCAGTGGTGTAGGTCGCTGCATGTACTGCCCGCTGAAGACGTAGCGATCGGCCTTCTCGGACGCCAGCAGATCCTGTAGCGGTTCCTTGTACGGCCAGTAGCTGAACCGGCCGTCTTCATCGCGCTCCGAACTGTCCACCAGCGGCTGGATATGCTCAGGAAGTTTCGCGACATACTCATCCGTGATGAGCGCGGGAATCTCGATGCACGTCCAGTCACCCGGCACACCGCCGGACTTGATGAAGCCCGTAGGGTCTTCCTCAGCCAGGCGCTGCATGATCATGACGATCGGAGTATCGGGATTGGCCCGACGACTCTTGACCGTGGAGATGATCTTGCGGTTTGCCTTGTCGCGATTGGTCTTGCTGTAGGCGTCCTCAACCTTGAGCGGGTCGTCGATCAGGATGGCGCCTTGCCAGCCTTCGGCCATGTGGCCGGCACGGAAACCGGTGATCTGGCCGCCTAGGGAGGTGGCATAGACGCCACCCGCCTTCTTGCCAGCATCCTCGACGTTCCAGCGCTTCTTCGAATCCGCATCCGTCGCGATCTTGCGCGGCCAGAGTTGCTGGTATTCCTCGGAGCGGACGACTTCACGCGCCGTTTCGGAGTTCAGTACCGCGAGGTCATCCGAATACGAGATGTGCAGGAAGCGGGCTCTGGCATTCAGAGCCAGTCCGCGCGCGATCAGGTTGATCACCACCTCTTCAGTCTTCGACGACCCAGGCGAAACGTTGAAAACAACGTTCTTTATCTCGCCACGAATGACCTTCTCGAGGATGTACGCAATGTAGACGTGGTGCCAGTTGACCCGGAAGTCGATGCCCTGGCGAATCCTGAAGAAGTGCTTCGTGAACTCAAGATGGTCAGCTTCGAGCTTAAGTCTCAGCCGGCGCAGCTTCTCAACCCGGATTTGCTCCAGACTGACGTCTAGCGAGAATGCGCTCAAGGACATCGAGTTCTTCATCGGTCGCATCGCTCAGATCGACCGGACTGGCCGCAGTCTTGATGGGGCCGCCATCCTTACCGGTGTGCTCCAGCTTGTGTCTGTTGGTGTAGGAGTCGCCAGCTTCCTTGGCGACCTGTTCGAGCAACTGGGCGGTCAGCGAGAGATTGCCCTGCGACTCGGCGCGCTCGATCATGCGTTGCAACGTGCGCAGACGGACGGCCCGGTGGGAGACGCCGATCAGGCTGGTGTCTTCCAGAAAGGTCTTGCGGGTCTCGGCGAATATCTGTCGATACTTGTCGCTCAGCCGATTCCCGGTGCGCTTGTGCGGGTCGTACGCCTCGCATTGCTGGGGCGATACATCAAGGCCAAATTCCGCTTTGATAGCCTTCGATGCCTGGGATGGCGTATCGAAGCAAGCCAGCGCCTGAACAATGCGCAGTTTTACTGTTTCTGAGAGTGCTGCCATTCCTTACGATCCTTCCAAGCGGCATCCAAGTTAGGCCGCGCGCAATAAGCAAGTCCCACACATGCGTGCAATGTCCACATTCCCGATCTCGGGTGCACGCTTCGAAGCCTCAACCAGAGCGGCTGTCTTGCCCGCAGCAGCGCCGACTCCATACCTGCGTACGATGCCAACGAACTCTTCCACGTCGTGAGACTGGATGCCGATCTTGGGCAGCCCATCCTTGGTGAAAGCGGGCTGGTCGAACTCGTCCAGCTTGTGGGCGATGTGATAAAGCTCATGCTCGACCAGTGAGCAGAACTCTGCGTCTGAGCATTCCCGTGCGTAATGAGCATCCAGAGTGATGAGGTAAGCCGGGACTCGCCCGAACCATTCCTTCATCTGCTGTTCCTGGCGACCCTTCTGCCAGGCACCCACACGGAAGCTCACCTCTTCGCATTGCCCGACTACCCGGCGCATCTGGCGTTTGTTCTCGGTCGCGGCCCAGAGGTATTCGATGTCAGCGAAGTGGAGATGGTTGTGATCCGGGTTGTGGAGAGGCGATTGCTCATCCATCAGCACGCGGGCAATCCACTCGACCAGACCATCGGCTGGTACGAAATGCTTGGTCCAGTTGCTCTCGTCAAAGAGAATTTCTGGCGGGAAGGGGCGTTGAGATAAAACTTTTGCCTCATCCTTAGTCTTTCGAGTGGCCATTCGTTGCTCTTGGACCCGCGCGAGGTCGGAAGAATCTTCTTTCAGGCAAGCATGTTGCTGTTAATCCGGACGCGGCTGACTTCGCCGTATTCCTTATGGTATGTGATGCACTGCGCGTCCCGGCCAGATAGCCATCCACCTCGAGCAGCGTAGGCATCCGGCGCCGCCAGCGTGCGGTGCTGCTCGACCACCATCAGGTTGTTTTCCTTCACATCGATGCTGTGAAGGTGTCCCGTGTGGGCATATGCGTATTTCGTGCGCCCAAACATCTCGCGGAACTGGGCCGCAAAGACTTCGGAAACATTCGTCACTTTTCGTTTGTGGCCGTGGTGGAAGAACAGGGCGGTCTTGCCGAACTCGTACGCGTTGTAGGGCGACGGACTGCGGTCGACCGTGATTCTTGGCTCATTCTCATAGAGCGCGGAGAACCATTCGCGCATCCATATCTGGCTAACCGGATCATGATTCGCATCCGCCATCACGATATGCACTCGTTTGTGTTTCGCGAGCAGCATGTCAATCACCGTGCGCAGGATGCGGATTGCCGTTCGGACTACCTTGTGGAACCTGCTATCCACGTCTAAAACGTTCTTTGACGCTGGGGTAAGGGCTTCGATCGAGTCGGTATGTAGGAAATCTGAAAGCTGCGCGAAAACTGCAGTCTCTGCGTTCGGTGACTGGGCGATCGCTTGCTCAAACCACCGAATGATCATGTTCTCGGCGATCTTGATATCCCAGTCTGCGCCAGTTTCCTCGCGGTGACTCAACATCCCGAGGTGGAAATCGGTTATGACGAAGCAGTTCAGCAGATCGGCATTGCCGTGCGCCGGCGCAGCTCGTGGCCGAACGCGCGGGATGGTCTCGGCGAATGCTACAACCGCCGCTTCCCATATCTCGCGCTGCTTATCATGGTCAATCTGATTCTTGACCCACTGTCCAGCGACTTCGCCGTCTTTATTGAAGTAGGTCGACGTACCGCGGAGGAAAAATCCATCCGGGACCGCGCGGGTCATCTGATGTTCTGGGCTGTAGCCCATTCTGGCGGCCTTCTTCTTCACCGCCTGGACTGCATCTCCAACCGTGCCATGCGAGAGGCCTAGCGCTTCTGCTGCGGCTCTTTGCGTGCCGTGTTCATCCAGGGCATCCAGGATGGCGCACTGGCGCTCTGTGGCGAACTCTCTGAGCTTCGGATCTATCATGGTCGCTCAGGAGTTAAGAGGGGCTTTAAACTGGCCACACCAATGGTCTGGATTGACTTCGACGTTCTGAGGCGTCGATACCCCGGTCTGATAGTCGTACACAAATACCGGTGGCATGAGGCGGCAGCGCAGGCCATCGCCTCGGGTGATATGCGAAAACCTGCACTCACGGCAAATCTCGGTGCGCTCAACTGGCTCGGCTTTAGGTTTCTTCGCAGCCATGACGCACCATCGAATAAAAACGCCGCCTTAGCGGCAATTCTCGTCAGGGGAAACGAGAAGGAGGATTGGGCTGAAGACCGATCGCGCGTACGCATGGGCAAGTACCCTGCTATCGCAGCGCGCTACGCTTGATGAGCCTTCACTACGTGGCCCGGTTCCCCTGTGCTTTTACCCCGCCAGAGGGAGTAAGACAAACGGCCAGCTAAGCCATTTGACTCACAAGCGTAACGGGTTATTGCGCATATTCGGCATCAGGATGCGTCCGGACGGGCCCGATGCAGACCACGTAGTGAAGAGGCTCTTAACGGGAGCCACGCGGCGTGCTATGGACGCCTCACCCGGTATATAGCCCGGCAGTGATATGGTCCGTTGTGCCGCAGGGCTGGACCAAGGCCGGATGAGACGGCGTTGAGAGTGTTTGCACTAACCGTGAATCGTTTGCTGTCGCTCTATCCGTACGGTGTACATCCGTCGATAGGGTCACTGAGCGGCCTTGGGACTAGTCCACGGCAGGTTCCCAAGCTCTGCGCATTCGCCCTCAAGAATGACGCCTTACCCGGCCAGGTCTATTTACTGCCGCCGATTGGCAACGGAAAGCGTCATGCGTGAAGACAATATTCTTTACTTTCCACCCACTTACCGCACAAAACTTTATGCCTTTCGGGATACAGGATCGCCCGTTTTGACCCGAGCCGTAGCCGCCGGGACACAGAATGAGGCGAGAATGGCTCAAGAGGTGCCAGCCCGTGTCAATCTGCGGCGCCGACCGCCGCTGACTGGCATGAGGCAGGAATCAACGCACTGGCCCGAGGTCTTGCACTCGCACCCAGCGACCGTCTACAACCTCGACGTCCCGCATTGCACAAGGGCAAGCCGGTTGTCCGTTCTGCGGGCCGATGCAGTTGCACGCCTGGTAGCCCTTACCTTGCGCGATTTCCTGCAAGCCGCCACCGATACCATTCCGGTAAATGCTCGATGTGTAACTCTCTTTATCCATCGCACCAAGTCTCCAGCAGCCAGTCAGCATAATGCGTATAGAGCGAGGCACATGCCCAGGAGTATGTGCCGGCGAGCAGGAGGCCTCCGGCGAGGGCTTCAGCTACAGTCTTTGCGGCTTCGGTCATGCTGTCTTGAGCGGTCATCAGTGCCTCACTGCAAACAGCGCCTCAGCAGCCTCATCCGGCGTCAGACCGGCTTGGTGATAGCCGCGTAGGCGTTGGCATGTCGCATCGCTTGGAGCCCAGCCACGCGCGACGTACTCAGCGCGAAAGGCAGCGTCAGCCGTATCGCGAGTCCACTCATACAAAATCGCCTGTTCGCGCTCGGTCATGTCGTCCGTGGATATCAGACCGATGTGCATGGCGTTTCGAATAGGGCTTCTATGCGTTTCCATGCTTCGCTGCGCTCTTTGGGCTGCGCCTCTTCAGCGAGGAATGCTTCCAAAGGCTTGCGCGCGGGCTTGTCGTCGTTCGGCGTGCGGCGGCCTGACTCGGAGAGCGGACGGTTTCCCATTTCCAGCAGATCGCGCTTTGAAAGCCTTTTGCCTGATGCCTCGGCGCGATTGCGCTCAAGATTGGCCAATGGATCGCCGCCGAACGAACCGGAGAAGGTAGCGGAGCGAGCCATGGCGGTAAACGGAAAAACCCGCCAGGCGGGTGCGGTGGCGGGTTTGTTTTGAGACGGCTACGCCTCGCATTTCGCGAGGGTAAGCTCAGGCTCAAGGCCGAAATCAGTAATCTAGCGGCGATTATAGAACGCAAAATTCTTGTTTACAAGCATCTTCTGAAACATTTTTCAAGAGGCTTTTGACCGTCAACCCAGCGATGCTTTTCCGAAGCGCCGCCTTAGCCTGAGCAAGAACGAGGTCCATCTTGATTCCGCGCGTGCTGATACCGTGCGATTTGCGCAGCCGCGTGCTCACCTGATCGGAATCCATATTCCATACCCAGTAGTACTTCAACGCCCATTTGTAAGTGTGGTTAGGGAGGTCCGACCAGGCTTTCTCGATCAGCCATCCGTCCCACTCATCTTTCGTCATGGCCGGGGCTGTCATCGGCTTACCGAGATCGCGGAGCGTGACAAACCACTTTGCCCACAAAGCACATTCGCCGGACTGGAAGCGGGGCGACCGCACAACTCGCCCCCAGTTCTCCAACCGGTCATCAATGTTCTCGAAGTCCATTCTTAAGCCCCGCTACTAGGTGTAGTAAAAATTCGCTTTACGAGCCCATAAATTGTATCATTAATTTGATTCGTACTCCAAACGGAATGGTCTTGTCAATAAGAAATTTGCTTAGATATTCCGCTTCAGCCTGCCGGTGAAGGTTGGCAGGTTATTCGCAAATGGGTCTCCGCTTACGTCCTTAACCACGCGCCGACCTTTGCGGCGTATCTTGGTCTCGCGCGGGTCGGACCACGCTTCGCCTAGCGCGGGCTTTGCCACGGTTGCCTTAGTCGGCTCCGTCGCGCGCCTTGGAATCCACTGCATGAACGGATTAAGGTTTGCGACGTCTTTCACGAACCATCGGCCCGTCTCAAGCGAAAGCTGCGCGCCTCTCCGCTTAGCCGACTTTGCCTGTGATTCCGGAACATCAAGCCAGACAATCATCTTTGATCCTCCCTATCTGCCATCCCTAGAAACTCATACCGCACCCCATCCCGCTCCCCCAATTCCCGAATCCCCTGCTGTACTTCGCGCGAGAGGTGGCGCTTTGGATCATCACGGTAACGTCTCGCGTGTTTTGTTGGCGGTGGAGGGCGTCGCAGTTTCCATATCGCAAGCGCAGCAAGACATGACAGCGAGCAAACCCACCAACCAGCAGTGAAGCCCCATAGGAATGTCATGGCTAGTGTCCGCAAGGTAGGTCTTGAGCCGACATGGCATGCGCCCCGCACGATAGGCAAGTGACCATCCCTTGCATGCGTGGCGTGATAGCGAACGCCTCGGCGATTTCCCTCCGAAGAATTTGCGCCGTGACGTCCAGTGGGTTACCTGCGCGACAATCGCACCGATCGGGTCCGCAATAGACGAAGCAATGCTTGTCTTCGTGGATGTACTTTGGAAAGTGGCCGACGATACTCATGCTTTCTCCCTCGGATGCGCCGCACAAAACTCGGCCAGGTTCGTAAATACGCGCTTCTCGCCGTAGTAGACGGTGACGGTCGGAGCGCCTGTGTAAAAAGCCGTCTCTGCAACGTCCCGACTTGCTCCCTCTGCTCCGAAGATGCCACCGTACATCGGAGCATCAGCGCCAGTGAACGCTGGCGTACTCAGCACCTCCCGCAACCTCCTTACCTCCGCAATCAGTTCCGCTATCACGCCAGGCGTGATATGCCCATAGCGGTCGCCGGCGTTGTTGATGCGTTCGATTTGGTCGAGTTCGATCATTGCGAGCACCCCATTTCGGCTTCTGGCTCTGCAGACTTTCCGAGCACCGCACGCAATTGCTGGGCGGCCTCGGCCATCACTCCGCGCATACCAATCACATGGATGGAATCAGGCACTCCGAGGTGTGATGCAGCAATGCCGGATTCGAGTTGATCTGCAACGACGCCAACGCGCTCGGCCACGTCCTCAATGACCTCCTGCAATCTCGCCAGCGGTTCTTCGAGGGCCGATGCATCGAGGTGAACGGTAAATTTCGATTCATTGCTCATTCCACACACTCCAGTTGATTGACTTCATTCTTGGCTTCGATCCGCTTCTCAAGCCGTCTAGCCTTCTTCTGCATCACCTTCTTGAGCCGCTTGAGGTAATCGATATCCCACTTGGCCGTCCACTGCATTGACTCGATTTCCTCGACGCGGTTGATCGTTATCCGCTCTACCAGTCCTTTCCGGTATTCAACGGCATTCGATCCCAAGTCGCGGTTGCACCGCTTGCACTGCAGATGGATGTTCGGCAGGTAGAAGCGCATGTGCGGAGCGCTGCCCACAGACCGAAAATGGCCCGCATCCATTGCGCCGCCGAACCTGGCGTCAGGGCGAGACCCACATGAGATGCACCCATGACCCGCCAGAATGTCCCTGAGCCTCGCCACCTTATTGACGACTGCCTGCGCCTCGGCAATCCACTCACGGCGCGTCTTGAGCTTGGCCTTGCGTTCCGCAAGTGACTTGCGCTCGACCTTCGCTGCCCTTGCTTGCTTCGCTGCTTTTTCTTTCGCTGTGAGCGCGATCGCACAGGGGACGCTGCATACTTTGGCCATGCTGCTCATGGGCGTATAAACGCAGCCGCACTGTCTGCACTTGCGGGGCTTGATTGAGGCGCGAGCTATTCCCATCCCGTCACCTGATAATGGTTGCCGACGATGTGCTGAAGGATGGGTTTCTTCTCTTCTTCCCAGATGCACTCGCCAGCCTCGTTTAGACGCTCACCGCCTTGTGCCCAGCGCGTGACGGCATGCCAGAAGGGCGAGCGTTCGCCGGGTTGCTTGTCGGCCGGATCACCTTGGCGATTCAGCACGGCAGGTCCGCAGTGCGGATGCATTTCGAACGTCCAGCGCTTGCCCTTGGCGTCGGTGATATGACGGGTCGGTCCAGCCCATGAAATGTGAAGGAAGTCGTTCATAGATTCCTCGCTTCCGCGCGCCGCGTACTCTCAATGGTCCTCCAGGCTTCAATCTTCGCCTCTGCTGCCACCATCAGCCAGCGCAATGCCTCTTCCTTCTCGGTGGCCTGCTGCAG
>Ga0302231_10000187_pt1 | contig 52327 bp, 54 predicted proteins | sample II_Palsa_N2_2_FD_193522 | JGI IMG/M metagenome (GOLD analysis project Ga0302231, IMG submission 193522) | Peat permafrost microbial communities from Stordalen Mire near Abisko, Sweden - II_Palsa_N2_2 | ecosystem: Environmental > Terrestrial > Soil > Palsa > Peat permafrost | place: Sweden...
AAGGCACGCACGCCATGCCATCCACTACACGCGGCAACTGCAACAGCTGCCACTACGCCAGCAATGCAGGCCGGTCGGGGCGAGTCTGTCAGCGCGCTGCCAAGGCCTTGGCTACGCACATAAGGCGTGGACAGAAAGGCCGCCGTGATCGCTGTACGCGCCAGCATCGCCGCCAGCCATAACGCCGTTCCGGCGAGCGGCAGACTCGCCAGCGCGGCGAACTTGAGCAGCAACACGAGTACCACGGCGGTCACGCCCATCGGGCCGCTACGAGGATCCTTCATGATCGCCAACGTACGCTCACGATCACCTAGCCCACCGACCCAGGCATCGGCACTGTCGGCCAGACCATCCAGATGCAAAGCGCCGGTCAACGCGGTCCACACCAGCAAGAGCAGCGCGGCCCTGAGCAGCGGCGGCAGGCCGTTGCCAACCCACGCCAAACTCCAGAGCACACCGCCTATCAGCAACCCCACCGCGGGGTACCAGGCCAGCGAAGCTTTCGTTGCTCGGGCATCTTTGAAGACCCACGCAGGCACCGGCACCCGCGTGAGGAAACCAAGCGCGGCAAGCAACGAACGCATCAGGCTGATACTCGCCAAGGCAATGGGTGTAGCGAAGCATGCGGCACGTCGATGCTGGCCATATCGCCAAAATCGCGACCCTCCGACTCGCAACGCAGCAGACGGATAGCCCCACCGTGGGTCACCACCAGCACGCGATGCGCCGTAGCCTCCTGGGCGATATCGTTCAATGCAGCAGACAGGCGATCCCGAAATGCCGCGAAGGGCTCAGCACCTGGCGGCGGAAAATTCACCGGATCAGCCCAGAACTGTCCCAGCGCATCACCCTGCTCCTGTGCAAGCCGTTCGATGCTCACCCCCTGCCATTGGCCGAAGTGATACTCCGCGAGTCGACTGTCCACCCGCAGGGGCACGCCCTGCTCCGTAGCCAGCTCCCGCGCAAAATCAGCGCAGCGGCACAGCGACGAAGTGACGATGGCATCCCAACGTCGACCCGCCGTCGCCGCACGCAGTTGCGACCAACCCAGCGGACTGAGTAGATCGTCGAGCTGGCCTCGATAGCTGGTCTGGGCAGTGTCGCCGTGACGAAGCAGTTCGATACTTCCGCTCATGCGTTGCTCACTCCAGCCTCGCCAAACGTTGCCATCCCAGCATGCAGGTCGCAGGCCAGACGCAACAAGGGCACCGCCGTTGCCGCACCACTGGCTTCGCCCAGGCGCAAGCCAAGATCCAGCAGAGGGTCGGCATCCAGTGCTGCAAGCACTCGAGCGTGTCCCTGCTCGTGCGAGCGATGAGCGAAAAACATCCAGGCACGGCAAGCGGGATTGATGCGCACTGCCGCCAGTGCGGCAGCGGTGGTGATGAAACCGTCGACGAGCACCGCCATGCCCCGCTGTGCCGCCGCGATATAAGCACCCGTCAGCGCGGCGATCTCGAAGCCACCCACGCGCTGGAGCCAGACCAGCGCGTCCGCGTCATCGGGATACCGGGCCAGCGCGCGTGCGATCACTTCGGCTTTGTGCCCGATACCTGCAGCATCCAGCCCCGTGCCCGCACCGGCCAGTGTGGCTGGCGACTCACCCAGCAACGCGCAGGCCAGCGCCGTTGCCGATGTGGTGTTGGCAATACCCATTTCCCCGCCGATGAACAATTGCGCACCCGCTGCATGAGCCTCCGCAACACTGTCGGCACCTGTGCGCAACGCAGCATCAAGCTGGGCCGGCGTCATCGCTGCCTGCTCGCAGAAATTGTGCGTCTGCGGCGCGATGATTGCCCGACGCACTCCAGGCAGTTCGCCGGGATCGTTCACCGTGCCCAGATTCACCACCTCGAGCTGGGCGCCGAGGGCCCGTGCGAGCACGCTGATCGCGGCGCCGCCATGGGCGAAGTTGCGCACCATCTCGCCCGTCACCACTTGCGGAAAAGCCGACACGCCTTCCGCCGCAACACCATGATCACCGGCGAAGACGCTGATCCATACCTGCTGCACCGATGGCCGGGCACTGCGTTGCAATCCAGCCAGACGAATAGCCTGTGTTTCCAGCGCGCCGAGTGAACCCGGCGGCTTGGTCAGCTGTGCCTGGTGATCGCGGGCGGCATTTTCGCTGTCCACGTCGCTGACGGCACACGGCTGAAACAACCAATCATGACTCATGCAAGATTTCCCTTGAGAGGCAGCGGCAAGCCCGCCGCCACAAACAACACACGTTCGCAGCGGGCCGCCAGGGCCTGATGCAGGCGTCCCGCTTCATCAACGAAACGGCGCGTCAATTCACCCATCGGCACCACGCCGAGGCCCACTTCATTACTGACAAACAACAACTCACCAGGGAGTGCAGGCAAAACCTCGAGCAAGCCCTCGTATTCACGGCCAAGGCGCTGGTCGTCGGTATCACCAAGCAGGTTGCTGAGCCACAGGGTAAGGCAATCGACCAGCACGCAACGATCGGGTCGAGCGTAAGCGCGCAAGGCACCGGCCAGCGCCAGAGGCTCTTCCACACTTTGCCAGTGTGCCAGGCGACGATCACGATGATGTGCGATACGGGCAGCCATCTCCGCATCGTGCGCCTGCGCGGTCGCGATGTAGACCACCTCTTTCCCGGATTCGAGCGCCAGACGCTCGGCAAGCGCGCTCTTGCCCGAGCGGGCGCCTCCTAAAATCAGTGTCCGCACGACAGTTCTCCCATGCCGATCAACCTGAGCAGCGCGGCGTTATCCAGATGATTTTCCACGGCATCGGCCAGTCGGTCGATACTCTCTTCGCGTAAGGCATGCACGTCCATTGGCGCAGCATCGCGTACACCGGCCCAAGCCAGCAACGCGGACAATGCCTGCGGCTGATCGAACAGGCCATGCAGATAACTGCCAAGGATTTGCCCATCCCCCGACAGCGCACCATCGCTGCGCCCGTCATCGAGCAGACTCGATGGACAACTCAACGCATCGCCGTGACTGACACCGCAATGGATTTCATAGCCAATGACCGGAGCATCCGTCCATGACAGACGGCCATGCGTGCGATGCAACTGCTTTTGCGGCTCCAGCACGGTCTCCATGTCCAGCCACCCTAAACCTTCCGTTGAACCAGGCTCGCCTTCGATGCCGTGCGGATCGTGCACGACTTGCCCCAACATCTGAAAGCCGCCGCAAATGCCGATCACCTTGCCGCCGTAGCGCAGGTGTCTGGCGATGGCTTGCGGCCAGCCCTGCCCGCGCAGCCATGCCAGATCGGCGCGGGTGGACTTGGAGCCCGGCAGCACGATCAGATCACAGGCCGTCGGCAACTCGCCCGGCCCCAGCACGGTCAGCTCGACGTCGGGATGTGCGCGCAAGGCATCCAGATCGGTGTGATTGCTGATGCGTGGCAAGGCCGGCACCATCACCCGCAGCCGCGCCTGCGGCTTGTGCTCGCGGTGACGCGGCAACGCATCTTCCGCTTCCAGTTGCAGGCCATGCAGGTATGGCAGCACGCCCAGCACCGGCTTGCCGGTTTCGCGTTCCAGCCAGTCCAGCCCCGGCTGCAGCAACCCCATGTCACCGCGAAAACGATTGATGACGAAGCCCACTACCCGCTTGCGCTCGCTCTCGGACAACAGAGCGAGAGTGCCGACCAGATGCGCGAACACGCCGCCTCGATCGATGTCGGCGATCAACAGCACAGGGCAATCGACTGCTTCGGCATAACCCATGTTGGCAATGTCACGCTCGCGCAGGTTGATTTCGGCGGGGCTGCCGGCGCCCTCGACAATCACCGCATCGTATTGCGCGACCAGCCGTGCATGCGAGGCCAGCACGGCATCCATCGCCACGCGCTTGTAGTCGTGATAGTGGCGCGCATCCATGTTGCCGATGGCGTGGCCGTGCACAATTACCTGCGCCCCGACATCGCTGTTGGGCTTGAGTAGCACCGGATTGAAATCCGTATGCGGATCGAGCCCCGCCGCTTGTGCCTGTACCGCTTGCGCACGACCAATTTCCCCGCCATCCACGGTGACGGCCGAATTGAGTGCCATGTTCTGTGGCTTGAACGGTGCCACGCGTACGCCGCGCCGGTGCAACCAGCGACACAACCCAGTGACCAACGCGCTCTTGCCGGCGTCGGAGGTACAGCCCTGCACCATCAGGACGCCGCTCATCGCGGACACCGCGCCAGCGCAGCATCCAACCGCTCAAAATCAGCGTCGTCTTCCGGCAAGCCGAAACGAAGGCTGTGAGGCTGATCGAAAAGGCGCGTGAGAATGCCTTGCGCAGCGAGTGCGCGGTGCATATCGCCAGCCCCGTCACTCCGCCACCACTGGAAGAACGCGCAACCTGCGGTGGGCGCGATGTCGTGCTTCGTCAGCAGTTGCGCAAGACGCGCACTGCACGCCTGCAGACGCGCACGTGCCTGCGCATGCCATGCGAAATCGGCCAATGCATGACGCAAAGCATAGCGAGCCGGGCCACTCACGGTCCACGGGCCAAGCCGCTCACGCGCCGCATCAAGCAAAGTGGTGTTGGCACAAATGAAACCGGCGCGTGCGCCCGCCATACCGAAAAACTTGCCCACCGAGCGCAACACAATCAGCCCGTCGTTGGTGGTATGTGAACACAGGCTGTCGTCAGGCGTTGCATCCATGAAGGCTTCGTCCACGATCAGCCAGCCAGCGCGAACTGCGAGGTGTGCATGACAGGCGAGCAAAGTGGCGGGATCAAAACGATCGCCACCCGGATTGTTCGGATGGATCAGCACCATCACGTCGACATCATCGGCGCGGGCAAGCAACTCTTCTGCCGCAAGCTCGATGACTTGATGACCGGCCCGCTGCCACGCTTGAGCGTGCTCGTTGTAGCCAGGCGCGATAACCCCCACCCGCGATGTGGGCCGCAGCAGGGGCAACATCTGGATGGCCGCTTGCGAACCAGCGACAGGCAGTAGCTGTGGCGCGCCGTAGTAAGCCTGCGCCGCCTCGACGAGGCCGTCCTCATCATCGGGCAATCGCGCCCACGCAGCAGCTGGGATGGGTGGCACCGGCCACGCGAAGGGGCTGATACCCGTCGACAAGTCGAGCCAGTCCGCTGGCGCGATGCCATAGATGCGCGCAGCACGCAACAAACGTCCGCCGTGTTCAAGCATAGGCTAGCCCACCGCATAGAAACGCCACCACCAACCACAGCACTACACTGCGGCGCACCAACGCCAGCGAACGTCTGATGGCGTTGGCGTCTGGCAGGTCGCCTTCGCCAAGATCCGGGCGCGACTCCCACACTCCATCGTAAGGCGCGGCGCCTCCCAGTTGGACGCCCAACGCACCAGCACCCGCTGCCATCACCGGCCCGGCATTCGGGCTATCCCATAGCTTTGCCTGCGTGCGCCAGCAGCGCCATGCGCGGCGTGTCTGGCCAAGCAGCGTGTAACTGAATGCCGTAAGTCGTGCAGGAACATAATTGAGCCCGTCGTCGATGCGCGCCGCTGCCCAGCCGAAGTTTTCGTAGCGTGCCGTGCGATAACCCCACATGGCATCGAGTGTATTCGCCAACCGATACAACAGCGCTCCCGGGGCTCCCAGCACGGCGAACCAGAACAACGCGCCGAACACGGCATCGTTACCGTTCTCCAGTACCGACTCGGTGGCAGCCGCAGCCACCTGGCGCTCGTCCAGCGACTGCGTGTCGCGGCTAACCATGTGCCCGACCATTTGGCGGGCCCGCGCCATATTGCCGTCGCGCAAAGCCGATGCCACTGGCAGCGCATGATCACCAAGGCTGCGCAGTCCGATGACGGCATACAGCACCAGCACATTGAAAATAATTGCCGCCCATGCCGATAGCCGACCCAACCAAAGCTCGGCGCAGCAGGCCAGGACTACCAGCGGCATGACAGTCAACAACCACGCGAGGACGCCCGAGCCACGACGATCAGCGTACAGCCGCGCTTCGAGCCAGCGCGCCAGACGCCCGAATGCCACCAGCGGATGCGCGCGCGATGGTTCGCCCAGCCAGGCATCGATCAACACCGCCGCCAGCATCGCCCATGCCGTTGTCATGGCATGAACAGCCTTGTGCCCGTCAGCGGATTCAAGGCGTATGACGGCATGGGCTAAAGCTCGATGCCCTTTTGCGCGCGGATGCCTGCCTGAAAAGCGTGCTTCACCACGCGCATCTCGGTGACCGTATCGGCAAGCTCAACCAGCGCATCCGGAGCACCGCGGCCCGTAACCACGACATGCTGCTGCGCAGGACGCGCTCGCAGCACGTCGCATACTTTCTCCACATCGATATAGCCCTTCACCAAGGCAATGTTGAGTTCATCCAGCAATATGTAGTCGTACTTCGGGTCGGCCAACATGCCGGCCGCTACCTGCCAGGCAGCTTCAGCGGCCTGGATATCGCGTGCCTTGTCTTGTGTCTCCCACGTATAGCCCTCGCCCATCACGTGATAGTCGAGCTCATCGGGAAAGCGACGAAAGAAGGCCTCCTCTCCCGTGGAGAAACTGCCCTTGATGAACTGCACCACGCCACAGTGAAAACCATGCCCGAGCGAGCGCGCAAGCATGCCGAAACCCGACGAGCTTTTGCCTTTGCCATTACCCGTATTGACCACCAGCACACCGCGCTCGATGGTGGCGCGAGCGATGCGCCGATCGATCAGATCTTTCTTGCGCTGCATGCGCTCACGATGACGCTCATCGGCGGTCAGTTCATCGGGGTGCGGTTCGTTGCTCATGTGCGAGCTCCCGACGAGTGGTGCGCGCCGTACCAGGCCACTACGCGACTAGCCACAACGTAGGCGACCAACGCTACCGTGACGTAACCCATGGTGGTGCGAACGAACAGCGGCCCCCACTGCCCCAGGCGCTCCAGGTATTCGGCCATATGGGGGTTCGCGTAGCGACCGCCCAACCAATAGAACGAACCATTGGAAACGGCAAAGGAAAGCGCTGCCGAGAGCAAGGCGACGCACCATGCCCCGACCAGTGGCCACGCGTCCGCACGCAAGCGTGACGAGTACAGGCGACCGCCGTACCAGAGCACCGCATAGGCCAGTGGAAGGAACGCATAGGCCGCCGTAACGCAGAAGTCGCTGATGCCGGCGTAATGGATCGACACTTCGTCCAGCCCTACGGCCAGAAGGATGAATACGGCGAAGGCCCAATGCTTGCGCAAGAACAGACCGCCGACGAAAAAGATCGCCATCGACGCGTCAGGCAAATGCAGCACGTCACCGAAGTGCTTGAAGCGAGTCGTCACCATGACTAGCACCAGCGCGGCAAACAGCAGGGTAAAGCGGGAACCCGGTAGTGTTTTCATCGCACGACTCCTCAAGCGCTCATGTTGGCATTGCACGTCGGTGATGAACTGGCAGATGCCAGCCCATCACCGCCAAACATTACAGTCCTGGCTGATAACGCAGCGTCAGGTACCAGGTGCGACCGAGCTGGTTGTAGTAATAGGCCGTCTCGTAGCTGTGGTCGAACACATTGTCGAGTTTCGCATCCACCTGCCAGCTGGGCGCGAAGGTGTAGCTGGCGCGAATAGCGGTGGTGGCGTAGCCGCCGAGGCGGATCTGATTGGCCGCATCGTCGTAGCGCTTGCCGGAAGCGAAGAAGGTGGTGCCGACGCTGAACTTGCCAAACTTGCGGTCCACATCCACGCGAGCCGTCTGGCCTGCACGGCGCGGTAGCCAGTTGCCCTGGTTGCCATCGTCGCTGTTGTCTTTCGGTTGCAGCCAGGTCAGGTCTGTCTGCACTCGCCAGTCATTCAAGGTGAAACCGAACTGGCCTTCCACGCCACGGATCCGCGCGCTACTGATGTTCTCCGGCACAAAGTCACTGTTGAGCGTGATCAGGTCGCTGATGCGGGTCTGATACGCATTCAGACCCCAATGCCAGTTATCGAGCTGCTGGGTGAGACCGAGTTCGGCCGAGTCCGAACTTTCCGGCCTCAGGTTGGGGTTGGCGGTCGGCACGCCGTCGAATGGCGGATAGTACAGATCGTCGAAAGTCGGCGCGTGGAAGGCACTGCCATAGCTGGCCGACAACACGAAACCGTGATCGAAGTGGTAGCCCCAGGCCACCGCGCCGGTGTTGTGGGAACCGTATTCGTCGTCGTTGTCGTGGCGTCCGGATACCTGCACTTCATTCTGGCCGAAGGTGCCCTGATACTCCACAAAGCTGCCAGTGTCGCCGCGCGTATTGATGATGAAGTCGGTGTCGCTGGCGATGTGCTGCTGCAGGTAATCCACTCCCGCGCTGATCACCTGGCCCGGAGCCAGGGTGAAGTCGTTCTGCCATGACGCCTGGTTCTGCCGCGAGTCGAAATAACCCGTCGGCGTGCGCGGGAAATACTCGCCGAAATAGCTGCCCTGGAAGAACGTGGAAGCATCGTCGCGCGTCTGGCCAGCGCTCAGCGTGACCTTCCAGAAATCCAGTGGACTGAAGCTCAGGCGCGTGCCGGTGGCGTATTGTTCTTCCTCGTTGTTGTTGCCGCCGAAAGGGCTGCCCGCGTAAAAGTTGTCGCTCTTGCTGCGCAGCCAGTTGAAGGCCAGTTCCGTGCCGTTGTCCCAGCGGTAGCCGAAGTTGGCCAGGCCGTTGTAGTTGCGGTACGGATCGTTACGCGGGTCATCCGCGAAACAGGCTACGCCCAATTCCGCCGCTCCCATGCGGCAGGCCGGAATACCGCTGGTGTATTCGCCACCGAGGCTGGCGTTGAACCAGTAGTGGCCATCTCCACCGGATACGCCGGCCTGACTATTGGTGAAGCCATGACTACCCGTGGTCACGCTTACCGACGGCTCGATGTTGCCGCTGTCCGAGCCGTGGCGGGTAAAGATCTGGATCACGCCACCCAGCGCATCCGAGCCGTACAGGCTCGATCGAGGGCCACGCACGATCTCGATGTGATCGATCGCATTGACCGGAATCTGCTCCAGCGCAGGCGTACCCGTCGACACACTGCCGATGCGAACGCCATCGATCAACACCAGCGTGTGGGTGGAGTTGGTGCCGCGCAGGAACAGCGAAATCGGCTGGCCAATGCCCCCCAACTGGGAGATCGACACGCCAGGCAGCCCGGTGAGCAAATCCACCAGCGAGGTCGGCTGCAGACGCTCGATGTCCTCGTGCGTGATGACCGTGACCGACGACAGCGTATCGTTCGCGGTCTCGGCCGTACGCGTCGCGGTGACGATCACGGTCGGCAAGGTGCCCGCCTGCGGGGCGGTTTGTGCAAAGGCGGTGGGCGCGATGGGCAGAGCCAGCAACAGGGCGGCCGCGAGCGCGCGGTGATTCAGCGTTATGTGGTGCTTCATTTTGGAGTTCCCCAGCCGCACGGCCCCGTACGGCAAAGATAAAAATATGCCGACGACTGCAGAGGATTGGAGACATCAAAAGCACGACAGGCGCGTGAACCGCACCTTGCGCTCTCAAGCCTCGCCCCACCGCGAGCCAGCCGGAGTCCACGCTTAAGGCCGGTCTCCGGGCTCGTGGTCGAAGACTTCGCGTCTTCCGGGTCGACGCCTTCCCATGCATAAAGCACAGTGGCTTGATGTCGACCCAGCGACCCTTGCGGGTCGCAACTCACTTACCGTTGCGGGGGCAGCTCCGGAATAGACGCATTGGGCAAGCCATTGCATCGCACCGGATTCACGTTTCAACTGCTGGCCCATGCCAGCAGTCACCTTAGCCCCGTCATCTTAGCAGAAGTGCGGCAAGCTTCATTTCTCATGCCATGGCCGTCTGTGTGCTCGATGCCGCGCAAGCACTATCGGGAGCACGGTCCATGCTTTACATCGTCCACGCCGCTAGCATCCCGGCTACCCGAACACCGGCCCTCGTGGTCGGCGTTCGGAGCGAGACCGGTGATCGGTGCCACTGTGATCAGCCGTGCCTGACGGTCAGCTTTAGCGTTACACGGCCAAGCACAGCAGCATGCCCCCGCTCGACGAGCCAGGGCCAAAGGTGTCCGTCAAACCCAGGCCAGCTCACCCTGACTTCTTATATCCGGCAAAGCTCAAACAAGTGCGGCGCTGCGCGCAGGGGCGCGCTCGACCGCCAGGAATGTCAGCCGCATCGCAGGCCTCCTGTAGGTGTTCCGCGAAACCCGCATGAGGGTTAGTTGCTTTCTTCGTAGGCAAGTCAAACCTTTTGTTGGCAAGGCCAATCGCCAAGCCATTCTTGTGACCCGGCGCGACGGTGAAGCCATGTTTGACTTGTCAAGCAAGCTTTGGTTGTTTGTACGGCGCAGCGCGGAGGACGCCGCGTTATTAGCGGCATCTGAATATTAAAACAGTTAATTGGATCAAGAAAAAAAGGAGACATATATGAGAAATACGGATATGGATATCCCGCAACGTGTATCTAAACCTGATGATGAAAAAGCACCGAAAATCTCCCAACAGCCCGCGAGCCGCAAGCGCTGGCTAATTGCGATGTTGTTGTTTGTCACCGTGGTTATTAACTATCTTGACCGAAGCAACCTGTCGATTGTCGCCCCTGAACTGATGCACCAGCTCGACATCGGTCCGGTTCAGGCGGGCTGGATTTTCTCTGCGTTTGGCTGGACCTACGCCGCCATGCAGATCCCAGGCGGATGGCTGGTAGATCGCGTACGACCCCGCTTCTTGTATGCGCTGGCACTCGCCTTGTGGTCAATGGCAACGATGTGCATGGGCTTCATTGGCAGTTTCATCGGATTATTCGCATTTCGACTCGTCGTAGGCGCGCTGGAAGCCCCGGCCTATCCGATCAACAGCCGCGTTGTCACTGCCTGGTTCCCCGAGCGCGAACGCGCCTCGGCCATCGGAATCTATACGTCTGGCCAATTCGTCGGCCTGGCATTCCTCACGCCTGTGCTGGCCTGGTTACAGCATCGATATGGCTGGCAGTCGGTCTTCATCGGCACAGGCCTCGCTGGCATCGTGTGGGCCGCGGTCTGGTATGCGGTGTATCGAGAGCCACGGCAGTTCAAAGGCGCCAATAAAGCGGAAATCGACCTGATCAGTGCGGGCGGCGGCCTGGTTGACCTCGATCGGACCAACCCACTTCACAAGTCCGGGTTCAGCTGGGAAGGACTTCGCGTCGTATTGAGCAGGCGCAAGTTGTGGGGGATTTATCTGGGCCAATACGCGGTCGCTTCCACGCTGTGGTTCTTCCTCACCTGGTTTCCGACTTACCTTGTGAAGTATCGCGGCATGGATTTCATCAAGTCGGGATTCCTGACCTCGCTGCCGTTTCTCGCTGCCTTTTGCGGCGTCATCAGTGCAGGCCTGTTCTCCGACTGGCTAATCCGCAAAGGAGCCAGCATCGGCTTTGCACGTCGACTCCCGATCATCTCCGGTCTGTTGATATCAACCAGCATCATCGGCGCCAACTTTACCGACTCGACCCACTGGATCATCTTCTTCATGGTCGTCGCGTTTTTTGGTAACGGCTTCGCATCCATCACTTGGTCACTGGTGACGTCGCTGGCCCCTGAAAACAGGCTTGGCCTCACGGGTGGAGTATTCAATTTTGCCGGCAATCTGGCCGCTGTCTCGACACCCCTCGCCATCGGCTACCTGGCAAGCGGTAGCAATTTTGCGCCAGCTATCACGTATGTCGCGTGCATGGCGCTGTTGGGAGCGCTTTCGTATGTCTTCCTGGTCGGAAACGTGGAACGCATAAAGGCATAGCGAAACCCAACTCCCCGGGGCCAAGGCATTCCCGTGGGCTGAAAAAAAGTCGACGTCAGTTCGCTACATGGGCTGCGGACAGCGAAATTCCATCCGAAGAAACATTCGAATTTTTGAAGACATGTCCCCGCATGGATCCAAGGCAAAGGCCGGGAATCAACTTGGGTGGCATGACTCAATTAGAAGGGGAAAAAATGAAGAATATCTTGGCGACAGCAGCAGCCATTGCTCTGCTTTCCGGCACGGCACAGGCGCAATCGAATGTCCAGGCATATGGAGCTGTGGATATAGGCATGGACTACGTCAATCATTCGGGGGCTAAGAATGGCGACGTGGTGCGCCTCGATTCAGGCACGCTCTACGGCAATCGATTGGGTATAAAAGGAACTGAAGATATGGGGAAAGGCTTGAAAGCCCTGTTCGATGCCGAGACTGGATTCACCATGACCACCGGCGCCAGCACGCAGGGCGGCCTGCTTTTTGGTCGGCAGCTCTTTGTTGGTTTGCAGAACCCATTTGGTACGCTAACCATGGGTCGTCAATACACGCTTGATCTCGATCTTGCCCCTTACCATGCCAATGTCGCATCTCGCGTCAACAACTTCACGGGGCTTTCCCATTGGGTGGATCACCTGGCAGATCGAGTGGATAACTCCGTCAAATACCAGACCCCGAATCTGAATGGATTCACCCTCGCCGGTCAATACGGTTTCGGTGACATTTCTGGGAATAGTTCGGCCAAGCGAACGCTCAACGCTGGCGGCAACTACAGTAAAGGACCTCTCAGTCTTGGCGCGACCTATCTGAGTATCAATGACATTTATGGCAACCGCCTGAGCGCAGTCGCCGTCGTGGATGGGCAATATGCTTTCGGCCCCGCGACGGTACACCTCGCCTATACCAATACTCACGGTACTGCAGCAAACACGCTTTGTTTTTCCACCTGCCCCGCTCGGCCGAACCAGCTCGTGCGCACGTATGAGGTCGGGGTTGATTATCAGCAGACGACCGCGCTCAGATTTTACGCCGGCGGTGCTTACAGCCAGCTCAACAATGACCTGACTGGGAATGCCTTTCAGCTCAACCTAGGTAGCTACTATGCGCTCTCGAAGCGCACGGAATTGTACGCGCTGGCGGGATACACCAAGACCACCGGCCTGGGTGGTTTTGCCCGCCTCATGGTCGGCTCTCCCGATTTGGGGCCCACCGCTTTTGCCTCCAATGCGCAAGGCACGCCGGATAAAGGAAATCAGCAAGGCTTGAAGATCGGCATGACCCACAAATTCTAGTTGCGGTGCCTTTCTATGAGCAGGAAGAATGGTGTCAGGGGTAATTTGAGGAACACGGCGGTCGTTTGATCGATCGCACCGTGGCGACGCGGTCCGTTCTGGCTTCGACCCGCGACCGGAACGACCTGTCCCCAGCACCTGCCAGGATTTGTCCCTGACACCTTTTCTCCATCGCAATGTAGACAAACGGACGAAAGCTAACCCGGGCGATCGACTTGACTACGTCCGCCCCTTTACCCGCAAGTACTTCCCGTCCTTCGTTCCTTCTCGTTGAACTGTTTACGATCCAATCCCGCTATTGGCGGTTCGAGTGGATCAGGTTGTGCATCGTCAGCGGGCCGCCGAACTGTTGTAGCAGACCACCTTCTTCAAGACGGCCCAGGTTGATGGGACTGAAGCCAAGCAAGGTAGCGAGCGATGCAACCTTCTCATTGGCATCGGCGTGGTCGCCCGAAACGAAGATCGTGCGGTGGCCCTCGCTGCGGCGCGGCTCATCCGCGAGCACCGCCGCCGGCAGTGTGTTGAACGCTTTGACGACCTTGGCGCCCTTGAACTGCGCCGCCACCACGTGAGTGGAAGGCTGGCCGCCAAGATCCAGCGGCTTGAAGGAGGGAAACTCGATCGCGTTGGTGGCATCCACCACGATCTTGCTGGTCCAGTCGCTATGCAACTTGGCGACCTCCCCCACCGCCCCGAACGGGACGGCGAGGATGATCACTTCCGCATCCAGTGCGTCGGTGGTTTCGGTGGCGCTTACGGTAGGGGCGAAGGCTTTCAGTGCATCCTCCAGCGAGGCCGGTCCGCGACGATTGGTAATGACAGCCTTGATCTTGCTGCGGGAAAACTGCTTGGCGAGGGCGCCGCCGATGGCGCCCGATCCGATGATGGCGTAGCTCATGAGGTGTCTCCTGATGGACGATTGATAGGATGGGTGCGAGGGATCAGCGCGACTTGTTGTCGATGCTGATCGGGCCTGCACCATTGACGGTCAGCAGCAGGAAGGCGCCGGCGATCGACACGTTCTTCATGAACATGATCATCTGGATCTGGTCGGCAAAGTTGTGATGAAACACGAGCGCCGTCAGCAGTGAATAACCAGCGAGCAAGAACGCCGTCGTACGCGTCTTCCAGCCGATAGCGATGGCCAGGCCGCCGAGAAGTTCGGTGGCAATCACCACCGGAAGCAACCCACCAGGAACGCCGAGTGCGGACATGTAGCCGATGGTGGCGGCGTAACCGCCGATCTTGCTCAGGCCAGACAGAACGAACAACGCTGACAGAAGGATGCGACCACCAAGTTCGGCTGTATCGCGAAGTTTGATGCTGGAAGACGTGGCGTTTGCGTTGGCTTTCGTGGAAGCAATAGTTGAAGTGTTCATGGCAATCTCCAGTGAGTGGTTGGAACGATGTAGCCATATTAAGAATCCCGAATTGACGGATAAATAGCCTTTTGCGGTAATATTTATCCCTACAAACGGGATAATCTGATGGACCGATTCCTCTCGATGCAGGCATTCTCGAAAGTGGTCGAGGCCGGTAGCTTCGTGCGCGGCGCCGAGAAGCTCGGCATGTCGACAACCTCGGTGTCACGGCTGATCGCCGAGCTCGAAGAGCATCTCGGCGCACGCCTGTTGCAGCGAACGACGCGCCGGCTTCATCTGACCGATGCCGGCCACCGCTTCATCGAACGCGCGACGCAATTGCTGACCGATCTGCAAGAAGCGGAAGCCGAGGTCGGTTCGGCAACGACGACACCACGAGGGCGGCTGCGCATCAGCGTGCCGCTCACGTTTGCTGTTCGTCACCTGGCCGAACTCTTTCCCCGATATCGCATGAAGTACCCCGAGGTCGAACTCGAAGTCCATGCCACTGACCGGCGTGTCGACCTGATTGAAGAAGGCTTCGATCTTGCCCTGCGCCTGTCGCTGGAGATTCCTCCCACCTATGTGGCACGTCCGCTAACCGTGGTGCGGCTGGTGGTTTGCGCGGCTCCGGGCTATCTCAAACGCCACGGCACGCCACGCACGCCGCAGGACCTGACGGAACACAACTGCCTCACGCTACCGAGCGGAGGGTTCGAGGGTCGCTGGCCGCTCGAGGGCGCGGACGGCGTCGTTACCGTTCGCGTCAGCGGTGACTTCCGTGCTGACAGCGGTGATCTGCTGCGCAGTGCCGCGCTTGCGGGACAAGGGATCATTCTGCTGCCCACCTTCATCGTCGGCGACGATCTTGCGCGCGGCGACCTGGTGCCACTACTGCCGAAATGGCGACCACCGTATACCGACGCCATGATCATCTACCCGACTCGCCGATTCGTGTCCGCGAAGGCCCATACGTTCACGGAGTTCATGCAACAGGAGTTCGCCGGCGATCCACCTTGGGACCGTTGGATGGCTGTCGGGCGTCGCGGGGCTAAGCAGCAATGATCGAGGTGTCATGGCCTGTTCAACGCCCACAGCCACGCGTTCATTGGGAGCCGGGGTAAGATTCATTTTCAAACGCTCCGGGAGGGCGCCGGGCGTGGCGAAAAATGAAGCCGACCCCAGGCACCCTTCTGCGCAAAGCCTGAAGCCAGCCACTTCACCGGAAATGCGACCGCCGCGGTCAAGGAATTTTTCTCGGCGTCTAGCCACCCTGCCCGCTCAGGCGAGGTAGCCCTTGGCGAGAGCCGCGATCAGGTTCATTCTTTAAGGCTCAGAGAAGCCGCCGGACGCGGCGAAATAGTGAATCTGGTCCCAGGCTCGGCAGGACACGGCGAGCGTAGGTCGAACGGAGAAGCTAATCATGAAGCTGTTCAACGCTGCGGTTTTCAGCATGGCCGGATCGGCGGCCGTTCTAGCAATAACTACTCTTGCATTCGCCGCCTCTGGGCCGACGGGCTCAGGCTCAGATTCTGCCGCTGCTCCGCCGAAAGTCGATACGGCGGTCGACCGCTTCGGAAAACTGCACGTGCCCGAGAACTATCGAACGACATACCAGTTCCTTGGAACCTGGGCAGTTGCCAGGGACCAGGGCCCGGGCTCGGTAGAGATGCACGTCCTCTACGCATCACCCGGCACCATCGATGCCTATCGCAAGGATGGGCATTTCCCGGATGGCGCGGTACTTGTGAAAGAGGTCTATCGCGCCGCTACCGAGCCGATGACGACCGGCACGGTCAGCCATGTCGACAGTCTGAGGGGCTGGTTCGTGATGGTGAGGGACCGCAGCGGCCACCATGGCACGAATGAGGTGTGGGGTGATGGCTGGGGTTGGTCGTGGTTTGACGCTGACAACACATCGGTGGCCTCGCGCAATCTCCCCATGAAGGATGGGGTCATACGCCCGACGTTCGACTACAAGGCGAACTGCAAGGGCTGCCATGCACCGGCAGTAGCGACGGAGTGGATCTACGTGGAAGGCTACCCGCCGCTGAAGCGCTAGCGTCCGGGCGGAACTCCAGCCAAAGGGAGCACATTCATCATCCGGTGCGACGTGGCCACCGTGGTGCTCCAGCGAAGCGAATAATGTCGTTGACCCCTTTAACTCCACCGCATCTTGGGTGGGCGGATAGTCAACTTACGACTTGGGTTTTGATACGCGCGCGATCAACTCATCCAGGTGCGACAGGAACATCTTCAGGATGGGCGAGTTGTTCGACTTGCTGTAGCCAACCGCCAGATCGATCGTGGGAGCCTCCCCCTCCAAAGGACGACTTACCACCGACCAGGGCATCAGCTTCTGCACATATGCCGGGATCAGCGTCACGCCACGAGTCGAGGCTACCAGCGACATCACCATCGCAGGGTTATCGACCACCTGCTCCGGCGTGATGTCAACGCCGGAAGATTCAAGGTAGTCATCGATCACCGCACGCAGCACCGTGGCCTTGTTCCCCATGCCGACAAAGGGTTCGCCCACGAGATCCCTGGGATGAATCGCGTCGCGCGACGTCAGGCGATGATCGCTCGACATCAGTACCACCAGCGGTTCGTGCGTCACTGGGCGATAGACAAGATCGTAATCAGGTTCAACGCGCAGGAACGCGAGATCCAGCTTGCCGCGCGAAACCGCTTCGGCGAGATCTGGCGAATAGTCGCTTGAAACGGTGACGTCGATGTTTGGCAGCTCGGCGTGAAGAATGTGCAGGGCTTCCGGCAACCAGGTCATTTCCTGCCCGGTAAGAAAGCCCAGTGCGAAACGCTGCTTGCTCGGTTGCGCGGCCTTGCGCGCAGCCTCGATGGCGGCGTCCACCTGGCTCAACGCCAGGCGCGCATGATCGAGGAATACTTTGCCCGCTTCGGTAAGGGTCACGCCGCGCGCGCCACGGATCAGCAGATCTGCGCCGACCTGATCTTCCAGGTCCTTGATCTGTCGACTCAGCGATGGCTGCGAAGTGTGGAGCCGTCGTTCCGCGGCCACCGTCAGGCTGCCTGTTTCGGCGACCGCGACGAAGTACCTGAGATGGCGCAATTCCACGGACTCTCTTCCATGCCATGCCTATCAGGCATGCGCACCAGCTTACAAAGTCTTTTTCAAGCGCGCCATATGCGCCTAAATTTCGCTGGGTAACGAAGCGCGCCCGGATCGACAGCAATGCCCAAAAGGTCTCCCTGACCGCTCCTGATTCCGACTTCAACCCTTTCCGAAGAGTTCTGAAATGACCATCCACACGCACAACACAGCACCAACGCAGTACGTCGAGGCCAGCGGCATCCGCTTCGCCTATCGCCGCTTCGGTGCCAGGCACGGTGTTCCGCTGGTCTTCTTCCAGCACTTCATGGGCAACCTCGATGATCACGACTCGGCGCTGACCGACGCTTTTGCAGCCGACCGCGAGGTCATCCTCTTCAACAACGCCGGGGTCGCGTCCTCCAGCGGTACGACCCCGGACACGATCCAGCAGACTGCGCGCGATGCCGAGGCTTTCATTGATGCCCTCGGCCTTCGCACGATCGACCTGCTGGCCCACTCGATGGGCGGCCTGGTCGCCCAGCAGCTGACCTTCGACCGGCCCAAGCTTGTGCGCCGGCTCGTCCTGGTCGGCACCGCGCCGCGCGGCGGCGAGGGTGTCGGCGAAGCGCCGCCAGAAACCCGAGCCCTGTTCTTCAAGGAGTACGAGCACCAGGAAGAGATGTGGCTGCCGATCCTGTTCTCTCCCTCCGAGACCAGCCAAGCCGCCGGCCGCGCCTACCTGGCACGCATGATGGCCCGCAGGGACCGTGACAAAGGTGTCTCGATGGAGACGGTCCAGGCCCAGGCTGCCGCCATCGCTGCCTACGGTGCGCAGAAGGACGAGACCTACACCCATCTGAAGGACCTTCACCAGCCGACCCTCGTCGTTAACGGCAACAACGACATCATCATCCCCACCATCAACTCCTACCTGCTGCAGCAGCACCTTCCCAACGCGCAACTCATGCTCTACCCCGACGCCAACCATGGTGCTCACCACCAGTACCCCGAGCTATTTGTCCAGCACACCAAGCTCTTCCTCGACGCTGAATAATTCTCGCCGGGACGTTCACTCGCGTTGATTCCTTTGCTCCTGTTGCGCTGGAGCGTCTGACGGCAGCCCACTCCGCCTTCATCCGTCGTCCGGCGCTTTTTTCAAGGCGCGACAGCACTCCCCCTTCATAACCCTTCATGGAGATACGACTGTGACCCTACCCACAACCCCCATGGCCAGGACGATCAAAGTACCCGGGCCGGATCATCCCATCACGATCGAGCGCAATGCACAGCGCGTCATCGTGAAAATCGCTGACCTAGTCGTCGCCGACACGCGAAACGCACTCACGTTGAAAGAAGCAAGCTATCCAGCCGTCCAGTACATCCCTCGACAAGATGTGGATATGACGTTGCTGCAGCGCACTGATCACAGCACCTACTGTCCGTACAAAGGCGAATGCAACTACTACAGCATTCCGATCGGCGGTGAGCGCGCCGCGAATGCGGTGTGGACGTACGAACAGCCCTACGAGGCCGTCGCACTGATCAAGGACCATGTCGCGTTTTATCCAGATCGCGTCGATACGATCGAAGAGTTCGCTCACTGATTTCCCCTCTACTCAACTCCCCTACGAATGGAGCAGCCTCATGAGCAACCTCACTGGCAAAACCGCACTGGTAACGGGCGCATCGCGCGGCATCGGCCGGGCCGCTGCGCTCGCGCTCGCCAAAGCCGGCGCGCAGGTCCTGGTGCACTACAGCAGCGCGCAGAACGAAGCCGATGCCGTGGTGGAGGAGATCCGCAACACCGGCGGCCGCGCAGAAAAAGTGGGAGCCGATTTGAGCGCGCCGAATGGCCCACATGAATTGGCCAAACGCGTTCGCGGCATCATCGGCGACCGGCTGGATATTCTTGTCGCCAACGCAGGCGTCTCGAAGGCAGCGCCGCTCGAAGAGACCACCGTCGAAGACTTCGACCGGCTCTTTGCTGTCAATGTGCGCGCGCCATATTTCCTGATTCAGCAGCTACTGCCAACCATGTGCACGGGAAGCAACATCATCTTCACTTCATCGCTTGCCGCGCGCGCCGCCATGGGCAATATATCCGCCTATGCGGCGACCAAAGGCGCTGTGGAGACTCTGGTCAAGCATTTCGCTGCATCGCTCGGATCACGCGGCATCCGCGTCAACGCCATCGCGCCGGGCGTGGTGGAAACGGACATGTCCAATTTCACCAAGACCGAGGAAGGCCGCAACATAACGCTGGGCATGCAAGCACTCAAGCGCGTGGCGCAGCCAGACGACATTGCGGGAGCTTTCACCTTTCTTGCCTCGGACGAAGCGCGCTGGATTACCGGCGACACCCTGCAAGTGGATGGCGGCTCCAAGCTGTGACGAAGGTGTGCCATTGATCACAGCGGCACACCTTCGCTTTTCGCCTCCTTGACGATCTAATTCTTTCGGCTGACCAGATAGACCTCTATACGGCTAGAGCCAGAGTTGGCGAAGTCATGATTCAACCCGTTGGAGAGCCACGACGGCAATGCATCGCCTCATGCCGATCCCATGGGTGGCTACGCTGGGCGTTAATGGAGAGCCGACTCGGTTGGTCTGTCGACTCTCCTTCGCTTTCGCACTCGGCCTCTATGTTCAGATATAGAGGCCGAGTGTGTGCGTTGACTCAGGCATTCATTCCACCATCCACGGTCAGATTCGCCCCGGTAATGTACGAGGACTCCGGACCGGCGACGAACGCGACCATCGCGGCGATCTCCTCAGCGCGGCCGTAGCGGTCAAGTGCAGTGGCGGCCTTCTGCGGCACCGCCCAATCGCCAGTAGCGGGATTCAAATCCGTATCGATCGGACCCGGTTGGACGTTGTTGACCGTAATGCCACGGCTCCCTACCTCTCTGGACAACGCCTGCGTGAACATCTTGACGGCCCCCTTCGTGGCTGCGTAAGGCACCAGCCCGGGCGCAACAGCACGCTCGCCCACCGCCGAACCAATCATGATGATGCGACCACCATCGCTCATGTGCTTCAGCGCAGCCTGGGTCGTGGCGAATACTCCACGAACGTTGATGTCGATCACGAGATCCATCTCCTCCAGCGTCGTCTCCTCGAAGGGTTTCGGAATAGCCGTGCCGGCATTGTTCACAAGCACATCGAGTCGGCCAAAAGTCGCAACGGTTTTTTCAACCGCAGCCTTGACAGCTTTGACGTCGGCAGCATTCGCCAGGATCGCGATAGCCTTTCCACCATCGCGTTCAATCGCTGTCACCACGGCGGATGCCGCGCTGGCGTCCTTGGCGTAAGTAATCGCCACGCTCGCTCCATCCGCGGCCAGACGTTTCGCGATTGCCGCTCCAATACCCCGCGAACCACCGGTAACGAGCGCCACTTTTTCGGTTAACTTGGACATGTGATCTCCTAATAGTTTTCTGCGTTAAGAGCAGCGGCCGTCTGTCGACCGCCCTGCTTCCATGGCGGCGACTTTAGGCTTCGGAAGATCGCGTGAAAAAGACTTTGTAAGCTGGGGTACATACCTTTAAGGCATGGGCTAGCTATGGGTTAGGGCATCCGCGTCATTTCGTAGCCGTGGTCGCCGATGCGCTCGCCAGCGGGTTGCTTGACGATGCATTCTTGCGCGCCGGAACGGTGAAATGGCGACCCGTTTGATTGCTGAAGCTTACGGTCCGATCAGTCGCGCCGCAGCGAGACGCTCTGTCCTGGCATCGACTCACCACAGGGACCGATCCGCCCCCAGCGCATTCCAGAAATTGTCCCTGACACCTTTTCTGATTTCAGGTTACGCATCCACGGCGGCGAGGAGATGCTGGCGTCCCTCGTCAAGAATTTCATCCGCAAGCGCCGGGTCGATGTCGACAACAGCTCGCGAAAGCAGCAGCGTGCCCACCATCTCGCTGAACATCGTGATCGCCTTTCTGCGACTGTCTTCGCCAAGACCCTCCTTCTCTTCGATAACCTTGGCGAATCGTTCGAGATTCACCGCGAGACCTTCTGCGTATGAGCTGCGTGCCGCCACGCCCAGCCTGCGGGCGTCACCTACAAAACTCGAAAAGGGGCAACCCGCATCGACATTCGCGCGGTGCTCAGGAGACAGATACCACTGAATCTGTTGCTTGACCGGGTCTGCGTCAGCCGACCGGGCATTCTCAGTTATCGCGACAAAACCATCCCCACCATCTTTCATGGCCTGGTCCATCACTGCGGCGACCAGTGCGTCCTTTGATTTGAAATGGTTGTAGAAGCCGCCCGGTGTAAAGCCAGCCACCTTCATCAGTTCGGCGAGCCCGACCGCCGCGACGCCGCGCTCGCGAAACAGCTTCTGGGCGGCCGCCATGATCGCGTGCCGATTTTCAACCGCCTGCTGCCTGGAAACACCCATTTCCCCTCTCTTTCGCCGTCAACGACCCAATAAAACCTATCGAAAAATACAATGTCGATCACCATTGACATGATCCGGGCGAGTCGCCAGAATTCATCTCAATGACAATGTCGGTCACCATTGTGTTCAATGGTAAGCCGCTTTGGCCCAGCCGTCCAGGCAGCAAGGCCGCAACGGCTATCTGACACCTGACCGCGTCAGCACGTGAACCGTCAAAGAGGAACGCGACATGACGAAGACAACCCCTGAACAGAACAAGGCGCTTGTGCTCGAAGCGTTCGACACCTTGTTCAACAAGCGTGACTACGCTGCGGCCGAGCGCTTCTGGTCCGATCGCTACATTCAACACAGCGCGCACATTGCACCGGGACGCGACGGTCTGTTCAACCTGATCCGCCCCCTTCCCGAGACGTTGCGCTACGAGAACCAGTTGATCGTGGCCGAGGGAGACTATGTGATTGCGCATGGGCGTTTCTCGGGAATGGGTGTGCCGGCCGCGTGGATTGCAGCCGACATCGTCCGCTTTGAAGACGGCAAACTTGCAGAGCATTGGGACGTTCTTCAGGACGAAGCAACCAAGGAGCAATCGGTAAGCGGCCTGCCAATGTTCGGCGACCGGTTCCCCGCCTGACCACTAAAGCTATGCAAGGCCTGCGCAGACCATGTCCGCAGGCGCACGACGACGTGCGGCGAATCTATAGAGCGCGCCTACATCGCGCGATTCGAAAGACGATGGCGTGACAGGTTCTTGAACCAACACGCGTGCGTCAGTCTTGCTGACGCACGCCAACGCATTGAAGCGCAGCGGACCGCGGGCCACCCTGTTCGCTCGCAGAGCGCCTTCGGGCAACTGGCGCCGGACCAACTCCGGCGATGGCATCGGCCAGGAACGGGCAAGCCACACAACGGATGAGTAGTGAGCCCGGCGCCGTAAGGTCAAGTGGAGCAGCAACCATGAACAAGCTACAAGGCAAAATTGCAGTGATCACAGGCGGTACCACAGGGATAGGGCTCGCGACGGCAAAGCTATTCGTTAGCGAGGGCGCCTACGTATTCATTACAGGCCGTCGCGAGAAGGAACTTGACGAGGCCGTGAAGGAGATCGGCAGCAACGTTACCGGCGTGCGTGGAGACATTGCCAACCTGGCAGATCTAGATCGTCTCTATGAAATTGTCGGGGCCAAGGGACGCATTGACGTTCTGTTCGCCAACGCGGGCGTCGGCGACTTCGGTTTGCTGGAAAAGCTGACCGAAGAGCACTTCGACAAGATCTTCGACATCAACGTAAAGGGCACGCTATTCACCGTTCAAAAGGCATTGCCGCTGCTCAACGATGGTGGCTCGATCATTCTCACGGGCTCGGTCGCGGGCGTCAAAGGCACGCCGGCCTTCGGCGTTTACGGCGCGAGCAAGGCCGCCGTGCGCAATTTTGTGCGCACCTGGACTGTCGAGTTGAAGGATCGCCGCATCCGCTCAAACGTGATCAGCCCGGGCCCGGTCGAAACGCCGATCATTGATGGTGTGCCGGAGGAAACCATTTCAAAGATGGTGGCCTCCATTCCCATGGGACGCATCGGACAGGCTCACGAAGTCGCAACTGCGGCACTATTTTTGGCCTCGGATGACTCGAGTTTCGTTACCGGTATCGAACTGTTTGTCGATGGCGGCAGGGCGCAGATATAAGTAACGGTGTAGTCATAGGTTCCGAACGCCTACCCACTAACAGTTAGCATCTGTAAACAGGGCTTCTTTCCATCACCTGGCGATTCACCGAATCGCCGCTTCCTGGAGAATGATATGTCTGTCCTGATCTCTGCTTTTGTATTGGGTCTTGCGTGCGGCTTGCGCGTAATGGTTGGTCTTGCGGCTATAAGCTGGGCCGCCAGCACTCAGCATCTTCCTTTGCAGGGGACGTGGCTCTCATTTATGGGCAGTCGCATAACGTCTTACATCTGCAGCGCGCTGGCCATCGCGGAGATGATCAACGACAAGTTACCCAAAACCCCAAGCCGCCTCGTTCCACCCCAGTTCGGCGCCCGAGTCGTCATGGGCGCTTTTACGGGTACGGCCATCGGGATCGCACACGAAGGTCTCTTGATGGGCATCCTGGCCGGCATCGTCGGTAGCGTGATCGGAACGCTCGCGGGTGCGAAAGGCAGGGCTTATGTGCGGAAGCTTTTCGGCGGACACGACCTGCCTGCCGCGCTGCTTGAAGATGTTTTGGCTGTCGCCCTTGCCTTTGTAGCTCTGAGCTACGCCGGGTAGATCCGATGTTGGGCCAAAATTGAGAAGAATGGTGCCCGGAACAATTTGAGGAACACCGCAATCGCCCGATCAATCGCGCCGCCTCGCAGAAAGTGGCGCTGACCCACTTTGACGGCTGCGGCAGGGGACGCTGACCAGCCTGGCTGACGCAGCATCAGTCAGAGCGTCACACCCACTAGCACCATGTTCTCCCCACGGTTGGACCTGGAGCGGAAGTTGCCATCGGAGATATGGCGAATTCCGATCAGCCAGTGACGCGCTTGCCAACCGAGTGTGAAGGCAAACTCATAATCTGTACTCAAGGCCTGCGTTCGACCGTCATGGAGAAGCGGGTCAAAACTGAAAAAGATCGGTCGATACCAGGCGTAGGGTTGACCGTACTGGATACGCACACCGGCACCGAGCAACCATATGCTGTCTCGAGTATTGGGGTGGGCACTCTCGTAGCGCTCTACGTTGCGACTACCAACCCAGCCGCCGAGGATGTTGGGGGCCACGCTGAATTGACTGCCGCCAATGAAGTGTGGGGCGAATACAACCTGCCCAAAGCCTGCAAGAGCGCCGTAACTATCCATGTAACTCACAGCGCCCTCCAAAGAGAACTGCGCGGCGTCAACGTGCAACACACGAAGACAGAATATCAATGCGATGGCAACGCGACAGATTCTCTGTGGCCGGCACATCTTATTTCCTTACGGATCAGGTTTGGACCGGTGAACTCCCTCTCGCCTTCGAAGCCTTGACATCAAAAACACATCCCCTGCTGTCATCGATACATTCGAACGCTCAGCTGATGTCCGTTTGTCGCTTCCTGCGTGTGCGTGAGCGCTTCTTCAGTAAGCGAACTCGCCGCCATAGCCCCCACAGTGAGATGAACTCACACTCCGCCTCGCCATCCAGCGCAAAGCGAGGCGCAACGGCCATCCCTCCCGAGAGTCACTCCATAGGGAAAACCACTCAACCGCCCCGAGCGATCCAGGGCCACCTCGCCTATCGCAAACGAATGCAGGAAGCCGCCCTTTGCCTGAAGGCGGTTGAGATCCCCGCGACCACAAACCCTTCGCCTTGATAGCAGCCCAGCCAACGCAAATAAATGGACGGTATGTGAATTCCCTTTGATCGCCATGCCGGGAATCTTGTCGTTAACAAAAGGACAACCAAATTGGCCAGAGCCGTAATCTATCCGGCCAGGAGAATCGCCGACCTTTTGCGCCAAAACGCTGCGGGTCTGCATTTAGGACATATGGGTGTCGCGACGAGCGTCAAAGCCCCTTACGAAAACAGGTCGTCGGGGCGCCACCTGGTAATGAGCACGGCCTCATGTGCCAGAGGAGACAACAGCGCCCGCGAGGCCGATATCATTGGCCACGGCTGAAGAAAAGTGTTGCAGGAAGTACACGATCATCTTGTCGATGAAAACGCCGCCGCTTCGTCAGCATTTGGCAGAAGCCGCGTAGCCAACTCAGAGTGTAGAAAATCGACGAACCGGCGTACACGCGGCGGCTGAAAGACGTTCGGGTGGTACATCGCATGGATTGGCGTGGGGGTAGACCACGCTGGTGCGTTGACGAGCATCAACCGACCTTCGTGTACATCCGCCGCCACCGCCCAAAGCTGCCGGTAGGCGAACCCGCGACCGAGAACAGCCCAAGTGCGGATGACTTCGCTGTCGGTGCACTCGTGATATCGCCGAACCCGCACGACGGCTTCCCCAAGACGCCACTCATTTCGTGGCCCGGCATTCGTGGTCAGTACCAGCGTCGGCAATTCGGCGAGATCCTCGGGTTGCTTTGGTATCCCATGGGTCGCGATACAGCTTGGCGAAGCACACACCACGCGCCAACTATCGGCAAGATGACGCGCGACAAGATCGCTGTCCTCCAATGGACCGACGCGGATGGCCACGTCGATATCGTCCGGCACGAAACGTGACAGCGAATCCGATAGCGTCAGGACTATGCGCACCTCCGGGTAGAGGTCCATGAAACTGTCAAGGATGTAGACCAGCAGGTTGCGCCCCAGATCGGATGGCGCCGATACGCGCAGCGTCCCGCTTACGCCGTCGGTGCCGCTTCGAATCGCGCGCTCGGCCTCCCTCATGGTCTCGATAGCGACCCGACAGGACGCGATGTAGATGCGCCCCTCATCGGTCAGGCGCAATTGACGACTCGTGCGTTCGAAGAGCCGCGCGCCGAGCATGGCTTCGACTCGTTGCAAGCAGGCACTGGCGGCGGCAGGCGAGAGCCCTGCCCGGCGCCCGGCAGCCGACAGGCTGCTGAGGTCGGCCGCATCGATGAGGAGCTGCATATCGCTGAGGCGGTTCATCGGGTCAGGTCCCAGGTGCAGAAGGCACAGGCGGAATCATCTTCAAATTTCTTTTGAAGATCAATAAAGATCAAAGCCTATTATCAAAATGGAACGCACGGGAGACGATGCCACCCACCCCACAAACCCAAAGGTGTCGCCATGTCACGCGCAAAAATCCTCCTGCTCGCCTCTCTCCTCGCTCCAATGAGCACATCGCCGATCCTGGCCGCCGCCACCGGCCGAGATGTGGCGGGGATACACAGTGAAACTGCCGGTGATCATGCGATGGTGCCCAAGGAACTGATCGGCGCCTGGACCCTCGTCCGCTGCGATAACGTCTACCCGGATGGTCACCGCGTAGAGCTATACGGTCCCCACCCGGAGGGCATGTGGCTTATCGATGCACAGGGCGACTACATGATGCAGATCGTGCGGGCGAAGCGAATGCCATTCGCGGTGAACGACAAATCCAAGGGAACCCCCGACGAGTACCGTGCCGCCTCGATGGATAGCAACGCCCACTTCGGCCACGTTAGTGCCGACGCTATGGTCATGCACAGTCAGATCCTGCATGCATCGTTCCCGAACTGGGACGGCAAGAGCGGTGACTCGAACTACACCATCGTCAACGATGAGTTGACCTATCGTGTGGCCAAGCCGTCGAGCGGTGCGGCCGAGGGAGCTCACGGTGAGGTCGTTTGGCGTCGCGTCCACTCGTAGTGGCTGAGCTGAAGCCTTCGTGTCAGGGACGACTTGAGGAGCATGGTGGCTGCTCGATCGGGCGCAAGGCGGCGAAGCCAGTCCTGTTTCCAATCGCCGTTCCGTCCCCGCGCTTTTCAGGAAATCGTCCCTGACACCTTTTCTGCCGCGGAAAGTGAAGCTGAGGAGGCCCCGTTTTCCCATTTTCGGTCCGTTAGGGAGCCACGAAGGCAATGTGTTGCATCAGATCATGTCTCTGTCCCTCTGTTTGTTCAACCACAAATTCCTACACGACGCATCGGCATCGGCTGACGCGTCGCTGGCACTCTTTTCAATAGGCTGCGATTCCCCACGATGATTCGATGACGGAGTGAAGCCCATGGCCGAGCACGCAGAGCACGATCCTAAAATCAAAGCGACACACCTATTCGCCACCATCGCATCACTAACAGAGCGCGGAGGGCGTGTCACCAAGGCAACGGGCAGTATTTCCATAGCCGGACTTACCATCGCGCGTGCTGGCGACGTTGTGACCTACGAGGATGGAAGTCAGGCGGTCATCATCGACGGTGCGGGTGTTGCGATGGTTTCCTGTGATAAGCCGGTCGCGTTGGTGGGTAGTCACCTTAGCAACGGCGACCGCATTGTCGAATCACTTCAGCGTGGGCGGGGCATTATCGAGTATCAAGGCAAACCCATTGAGGGACTATTCGACCCGACCTATGTACCGCCGAAGAGTGAACCGAGTTTCCGATTGGCTGTGCGCGGCGCCACCACAGCACGTGGGGGCGTGCTGCGGGAACCGTCGAGCATGTGGGAAGTCAGTATTGCCTTGGGCAAGGCGGGAGCGATTGGGGACATTATTCATTATACGGACGGCACGATGGCCAAAATCGTCAGCGGCCTTGGATTGCCAAACTGCCCGGACTATCAGCCGCTCGCGTTCGTAGGTAGTGAACTGGATAACGACGACACCATCACTGATAGCCCTGAGCGCGAAGGCCAAGTGTCATCCACGACCTTCACGGTTGTCAGGCGTTCCACGGTTACGGGCTAACGCGAGGCTGAGGTGATTCGATACTTTCTCGCGAAGGGCGACCGGGCTGGAGATGCCGTGATTACCGAAGGATTGTCGACTAGTACCTATCAAGACGCCGATGGCCGGCGCGTAGAGCTGGCAACCGTCTATATGCAGACGTACTGCCACGCCTGCAAAAAATCCGGCTTCATTTGTCCGTCCGGTCCACGCCTTCCTGGCACGGCAGAAAACGGCAAGCAACATGCTTTGAGTGGCGACATAAATATATGCGACTGCAAACCACCACCAGCGTTTTTCGCAGTTCGCAACATGACAGAGAGCATCACCACCAGCGATATCGAGCGGATGGACGCGGTCTACAACCCGGTGGATAAGCCCTTAGCGTCGTCTGCACGGGTCCCAACGCCAGATGTCTACGACCAGTATTTCCTGTTGAGAGATGAACGCACAGGCGAGCCACTTATAGGCATGCCCTACAAAATCACGACAGCGGACGAGCAGGAAGTCGGGGGCCGTACCGATGCATCCGGCCATACCCAAAAGATCGTGGGGGACGGAGCACTGCAAGTCAGCATCACTGTGTTCGAGAGGCACGCCCCCATCAATCCGGACTGGGATAAATAGCGATGGCAACTGCAGACAAGAAAGTTATCAAGCACCATGCCACCAGGCTTACGCCCAAGGCTGACACGAAGCCAGTGGCAGTCCAAGTGGACGATTCCGCAAGATTGCGACAGATCCGCCAGCTTGTCCGAGACAACAATCGTTCGTCTCTCGACGAAGACCTCGTCATTTGCCAGATCTACATGGAGTCGCGGTTCGATGCCAGTGCAAATGCAGACGGCAGCACTGCACGTGGACTAATGCAGCTACTTAGAGCCCCTGTCAGAGAGCTGTACCGCATTCGTAGTCTTCAGAAGTCGCGTGCAGAGCGAGAGTCTGAGACCGAGATGTATTCTGAGGCGGATCAATTTCACGATAGTCCGGGGTTTGTAGATGAGGCGACCAACATCCAGACTGGAACAGAGTATCTGCAATATCTAATCAAGCGGGAAACTCAGATGCATGCTTCAGACCCTGTGGCTGAGGCGTACAAGGACTACCGAGGTCGTCGCAATGGAATTTATTACCAAAAGATCAAGGCGGCAGCAGACAGGCTTCGCACAAACCCCGAATCCATGCAAGTGCTAAGGGATATGGTGGAATGAATCGCTTGCTCTTGATCACGTGTTTTCTTGCTTTTTCACAAGGTGTCAGTGCGCAAAACAAAGCAAGCGTCATTAAGTGTGCGCTTGGGCGCGACGGTTCGCGGCTCGTCGAGGTACTTCGAGATCATTCGATCGCGGATACAAACGTTTACTACTTGCGTAAGGATGTTGACGCGGTTGAGTCGATTTATCCAGGCGACATCAACGAATCGCGCGGAGCATCGATGAGTTTTGATTGTGCGGGCTCGCCCGAGCGCGCTCTAATCATATCCGGCGAATTCACGTCGAACTACGTTCAAGGAATGGTAGTTCGTTACAACAGCGCAAGATCCGAGTGGGAGCGTATCGACTTTGCCGAGCGGGGCCGCCCAACGCAGCTTTATCTGGGGCCTGCGGAGCTGATCGTGGCAATCCCGAATCTAGGGCATGAAACTTCAAAAACGTACATCCTCTACCGATACATTTCCGGTAAGGGGCAGCCATCCGAGCCCAGTGCATCGGACGCCCTTCCGCGATCAGCGGGGAAAGAGGTGGTGTTCTTAAAGCAGGGTCAATGAGGTCGCTCTCGCCTTGGCAGGCTGGGTGCAATTCATTGGAGCGCCTACAGCACCACGCGCGGAAAATCGGATGTGGACTCCCCAGGATTTAGTGTCTGCGAGTACGCGTCTCTGAAAGCATGATTTGTTCAAGGCGGCGAAACACCAAAGTGAAACGCACGTGCATTCTGCTATTGCTAATAGGGCTTGCTGTCGGGCGCGCGTCGGCGACGGACACGCTGTTTGAGAATCGAACTGAAGACCCTACTAATGGGTGGACTCATGTAACTACGGCCTTCGCCAGAGCGCTGATGAAGCATGAGGCGCAACTTCAGGACTTAACAGTCTACGCCCAAGAGGGCGCGATACCGAAAAATCCAAGCACCAGGCTGGTATGGAAGGCGGTGCCTATTGGCCTTGATGGGCAGAAAATCGAGTATGTGAGGCCTACGCTCGCCCCCTATTTCGCCTTGTTTTATGGTGCCCACCAATTTCAACACTGGCTTGTTTTGAACGGTCGCATTGTGCATGAAGGCGACTCGGATATTTTTAGGGTTCTCCGGTCCAGCCACGGCGGAATGCGCGACATCGATGAGACCTCATGCACGGCTGTTACATGCTACGCGACCCAACTTAGGTTCGACAGCCAGAGTGGTCGCTACAAAGCGACCTCGTGTGGTGCCACCGCCATGTCTAGTGACAGAGAGTCTGTTCCATGCGGGGGCAGATTCAACGACGACGTGCACCGCGGTTGAACAAAACAGGGGTTCACAGTGCACGTCAGCGGCCACTTTTACCGGTCGTGAACCACCCTCGACATATGGACGGCCTACGCCAGATTAGAAAGTCCAACCTGCCCCTGTTTTGCTGTTATACGAACAAAGAACCCGCCATTCAGCGGGTTTCTTTTTGGTCAGGCTGCGCGCGGATGTATGTGCTTCAGCTCTGCGCCAATCTCACGCCGCGCGCATTCCAGTTCGTAGTTCTTCTGCAGATTCATCCATGTCTGTGCATCGGTGTTGAAGTAACGACCGAGACGTAGCGCGGTGTCAGCTGTGATCCCGCGCTTTTCTTTGGCGATTTCGTTCACACGTGCAGGTGTTACACCCAAGAAGCCGGCTAGCGCGTTGCTGCTCAGGTTCAGTGGAACCATGAACTCTTCGCGCAGGATCTCGCCCGGGTGAACCGGCGGAAGTAGCTTGGTGGCCATTGTTGTATTTCCTCGAGTATGGGTAGCGTGACACTTGGTAAGTAGGGTGTTGCTTGATGCTGCGGTGTTGCTAGTGGTAGTCGGTAATTTCAACCTCGTATGCGTGGCAGTCAATCCATACGAAGCAAATGCGATACTGACCGTTGATGCGGATGCTGTGCTGGCCTTTACGGTCACCTTCGAGCTGTTCCAGGCGGTTGCCCGGTGGCGCTCTAGGGTCTTCCAGCTTCACCGCTGCCGCCAGATACGCCAGCTTCCGGCGTGCCGGATTCTCGTAGTTGGTGAACTTCGGTACCTTGTAGCCTTTGGAGAGTGACTCGGTCTCCTTATCCTTGAACGTGATGATCATGCTTGCTTCCCGCTATGCTTTGTATCATATATCGATAAGCGATATAACGTAAGGCTTTAACACACACAAAAGCCGCCGGCTGGCGGGATGGGTTCCGTCGGTAGTTGGCTGCAGTTCCGTTCGGGACGAATTGAGGAACGTAGTGGCTGTCCGATGTGGCGCACGGCCTGGACGACCTATGCCAGATAGCAAAGCCTAACCTGCCCCTTTTTTTGCAGCATGAAAACGTGGGAAAACCTCCGAACCCGGCCGCCGTTTTGCGATTGATCTCCAGATGTCACTTCATGGATTCAATGTTGAACTGCCCTGGAGATCGTAATCACTTCTGACAAAAGTCAAAGCACTCGATCGAGCCATGCACGCACGCCGTGAAACGACTTGAACTCATCCACGCTTCGCGCCGCGATGCCGGGAAAGGCGCTAGCGGCCATGTCCGCCAACGCGCGACCGGGCCCGAGTTCCAGGAAGACCGTGACGCCCGCCTCCACGCAGGCTTGCAGACACGTAGCCCACTGGACCGGATGGGAGATCTGCCGCGCTAGTTTGTCTAGACCGTCGGGAATATTGAGTACGGTCTCGCCGTCGATGCCGCTCAACAAACGCGTGCCTGCGGGCAACGCGCGTTCGATAGGCATTTGCGACAAGCGATCGAAAAACACAGGGGTGGCATTTGCCATTAGACGGGTATGGGAGGCGACCTTCACAGCGACGGGAGCCACCCGCGCCGCGCCGCGCCGCCGCGCCTCGGCAGCAATCTCCGTGAGCGCAGACTGCATACCACTTATCACGTAGGCATCGCCCGGGTTGACGATGGCGATAGCGGCTTCGGCACGCTCGGTCATATGCTCAATGACCGTTCGGCTCAGACCGCGCACGAACAGCATGCCTTGCTCGCCACGACAGGCGGCGTCCATCGCGTCCGCGCGGGCGACGATGAGATCAAGGGCGTCCTCGGGCTTGATCAGGCCCGTCACACTCCAGGCAGCCACCTCCCCCACGCTGTAACCGGCGACACAACGTTTCGTTGGCAGGCTTTGAGCAAGCACAGCCGCCACGCTGAGCGCCTGCAGCGTGCAGAGAAGTTGTGCATATCGGTTTTCATGCAGCGCATCTTCGCTGGCAGTAAGCACCCACGTGCGCGCATCCCAACCAAGTAATGCCTCAGCGTGCGCGAAGATTCCAGCCGCTTCGGGTGCGTCGCCCGTCAACTCGAACATGCCCGCATGTTGTCCACCTTGTCCCGAGCACAATATCGCCAAGCTCATGTTGCCTCCGGTTGAACCCATGACCAGACGACACCGACCTGCACCCGCGCCAACAGGCTGATCGTCATCCGCATTCCCCTGCATGATCCAGGTCTCGGACAAAAATACTCATGGCCAGCAAGTCGGCTGAGCCGCCTGGACTGAGCCATCGGTCAACGAAGGCACGGTGAATGGCCGCAGCCGAATCAAGCCAATCTGCTTGAGTGATGCCTCCTCGGTCGAGAAACGACTGCGCAGCCCGTTGTGCAAAACGCAGACCCTCGATGCCACCGCGATGCAGCAGATTCGTGTCCTCAAGCACCGCTATCAAGGCAAAGCAAGTCTGCACCCGCCCTGCTTCTGCGTTGCCAGACATCAGTGCCGTTGCGTCGCGCAAGGCGGGCAACCCGATCTCGTAGATACTGGGGAAACCCGAAGCGGCCTCCTGCCTTGCGCCCCCGACGCCATAGCGGCGCCCGACCAGCGCGCCATGACTGGAAGGCAGGCGTGGTCCGGCGACCATATCCCTGCTCCATCGCTGGGACACCACCTCGCCCAGCGACATGTCCGCATCTGCATGGCCGGCGGCACGTAGGCCGGCAGCCGCGCATAGCAGCCCCATGCCGAAGATGGCTCCGCGATGGGTATTCACGCCGTCGGTCGCCGTCATCATCGCGTGTTCGGCGCGAAGGCCGATTTTTCTGAGCAACGGCATGTTGGCATTGCGCATGCCGGCCTCGACAAGTCTGGCGAAAAACGGCTGGATCGCCAACGCGCTGCGCCGAAAGGTTTCGGCATCCATATCGGCGTGGCTGCCTGTGTCGATGTGGCTAACCAGGCCTGGTTTGGGCCAGGTTTCAATCTCCAGCTGAAGGCTGCGCGCGGCCAGTGCTGCAATCCGTTCCGAAAAGCCATGACGCAGCGTCTCGCGGTGTTCCGGTATCGCCAGGAGGTTCGCTGTCACGGCGTTCATGCGGGCTCTCCGATGAAAGCCTCGCGCGAACACATCACCACTTCCGTCGCCGTCTTGAGCGCCAGATCGGCATCGCCGCCGTGTACTTCACGCCAATTCACGCCGCTGCCATCGTGACGTATCAGTTCGCCGTCAAGGCGCATCGGCGCGCGTGATTCGATATCCGCCAGATCATCGACAAAGGACTCCATCCGGTCGCGGGGCGGCAGTGCCCACGCGATATCGATATCGGAACCTGGGCCCAGATAATGAAGGCCAGTGAGCCATTGCCAGGCCAGACTGCCAAAGACACCAGCCTTTACGCCATAAGCCTTCGCGAGCTCGTCCAACTCTCGTAAACAAGGCAACCAGGCATTCGGCGATGCTTGCATCACGCTGTGCAACGACGGCAAAGATCCCACCGACACCACATGATCCGGCTGCAGTTGCACGGCGATACGCCGCTTGCCGGCCGATGGAGGAAGCGGCAGACCTAACGATAGCCCGCCGACTTCGCCGGGCATCGGGCGCCGCACGATCAGCGGCCAGCCGTTTCTTACCCATTCGCGCAGCAGCGGGTCGTTGCCGAGATCGACTCGTGATGCCAACAACGCATCCCAGGCCGCAGGACAAATGCGTACCAGTTGGTGGCGCCGCAGCGGAAGATCAAACCGACGCGCGGGCAAGTTCATAGACACGCTCTGCGATGTCGGCAGCCTTTGGGCGACCCTTGCGCTCCTTGCCCAGTAGATCGCGCGTGTCTGCCTGCACGCTCGCGAACGACTCCGCCGACACCTCCAACTTGAGCAACACTTCCAACTGCTCGGCCAGCGACTGCCCTGGATCCAGCACAGTCGCCACGGCGCCGGTCTGCGCAAGATTGTCGAGACCATGCGCAAAAACTGGCGTGGACCTGGCCTTTTCCTGCAAAACTTCGAGCGGCAGCTTGGTGACACGCGACATCGATGGGAGGTCCATCACGGCCGGCTCGGCCCCGGGTAGTGCGACCAGCGTGCGCGTCGCCAGGGCGGTGGCGATGAAGGCACCGGCGGCGGTTTGGCCGTACAAGAGACCGATGGTGGGGTGCCCCTTTCGATCGGCATAAATCAAACATTTGCCCAGGTGCGCCAGAAACTCGCTGATCCCCAGCAACTCGTCACGCTTGCTCATGCGCTGACTGCCGCTATCGATCAGCACCAGGATCGGCTCTTTGCCGCCAGCCTTGATGGCATCCAGGACTTTGCCGGAAAGCCACGCCGCCTGTTCGACACCGACAGGCAGTCGCCCATCGACACCGACGACGATAAGCGAGTCTCCGTTCGGTCGTTTGCCGCGACCGGCAAGCAACCCCTCCTCAAGCATCACGTTGTGACCATGGGGGAACAAGGAGATGAGAATGTCAGCGAGCGTCATGGCGCGGCTCCTCCAGTTGATCAGCGAGAACAACGAAATCCTCGTAGGCCATTCCGGGGATGGCTTGTGCGTCCCTGGCGCCCATCGATTGCCAGATATCCAGCGCGTCCTCGAGATGGCCGAAACGCTCTGTCCGCTGCTCAAGACGCGCTTGCTCGGCCTCAAGCATGCTGGCATCCAGCGCTGGCGAATGTTGAATGAGGTACGCGGCCGCATCACGAAAACTGGCCATGGTGTCGTCAACGAATACCTCGGCCCCGCCGATCAGGCGACGGTGCTTTCCACCCATGGTTCGCCAGACCAGTGCGCGGTCCTTGGAATCGAATTCCTCCACGCCGCGATTGGTTTCGATCACCTCCGGACCGGATACGCTGATACGCCCCTGCTCAGACACGGCGAGCGCCGAGCAGCATCCGGCGATCAGACTGCCTCCGCCGTAGCATCCCGCTCGACCACCAATCAGACCAATGACTGGCACGCGGGCGAGGCGCGCGTCGATCAGTGCACGCATGATTTCCGCAATGGCCAGTTCGCCCGCGTTAGCCTCCTGCAGCCGTACACCACCGGTATCGAACAGGATCAGCACGGGCACCGAACCGATGTCGCGAGCGGCACGCAACAAGCCGGTGAGCTTGGCGCCGTGCACTTCACCAAACGCACCGCCCATGAAACGACCTTCTTGCGCGGCCACCAGCACACGCTCGCCGTTCAATCGACCACGGCCGACGATCATGCCGTCATCGAACTGTTCAGGCAGATCGAACTGCGCAAGGTGTGGGCTGGTTTCGCGCTGCTCAGGACCGATGAACTCCTCAAAGCTGCTTTCATCCAGCAAACCGGCCAGACGCTGCCGTGCGCTGGCTTCGTACCAACTTGCTGCCAGTCGCGCAGACATCTCGTACTCGGTCGAATTACTTGCCTTCGTGTTCATACCTGCTCTCCTTCGACGGCGCGCGCTGCCTGGGCCAGACGCAACGCAACCATGTCCGGGCGTGCACCGCCATCGTTGATCGAGAACTTCAGGCCGCCGGGCGAACGCCGTTCGACGAAGTCGGCAACCACGGCCTGCCACACCTCACCGAAACCCTCTGCGGCGGTGCGGATATCCACTTCGCACTCGCGCTCGGGCAAGCTGCGCTCGACCAGCACTTCAAGATTGCCGGAGGCCACTACGCCGACCACGGCCTGATGCTTTTCGCCCTTCGCGCGCGATGCGGCGACATGTCGGTAGTTGAGCTTTTCCATGATGATGTCTCCTCACCAGTTGCGGAATTTGGAGGGTGGGTCGTACAGCCCACCCGACCAGCGGACGAGATCCTTGATGGAGCGCGCCGCGAGCATGCGGCGATCGGCATCCAGTGGATCAATGCCGAGGTCTTCAGGCCGACGAATGATGCCGCGCTCACGCAGCCGCTGGACCATTTTCGCGTCGCGCCCGCGACCCACATCGGTGTAGCCAGCCACACCGCGAATGGCCTGCTCGCGTTCGTCCTTGTCGCGGCACAACAGAAGATTGGCGATGCCTTCTTCGGTGACGATATGGGTGACGTCGTCGCTATAAACCATCACCGGCGCAAGCTCCAGATTGAGCTTCTCGGCCAGCTTCAGCGCATCGAGGTTCTCGACAAACATCGGCACGTTCTTGTCGCCGAACGTTTCGCCGATCTGCACGACCAGCTTGCGCCCGCGACGCAGTGGCGCCGGACCATCCGGATCGGCTTCCTTGCCTGCCTGCAACCAGGGCGCGCTGGGATGACGCCGGCCGCGCGCATCGCTGCCCATATTCGGCGCACCACCAAAACCGGCAACACGGTCAGCCGTGACCGTCGATGAATTTCCCTGCAGGTCAATCTGCAGTGTGGAGCCGATGAACATATCGCAGGCATACAGGCCAGCGACCTGCGAGAACGCGCGATTGGAACGCAGCGAACCGTCGGGACCCGTGAAATAGACGTCCGAACGGGCGCGGATATAGTCATCCATGCCAACCTCGGAACCGAAGCTGTGGATCTGCTTAACCCACCCCGATTCGATCGCCGGAATCAGCGTGGGATGCGGATTGAGGGCCCAATGAGTGGCGACCTTGCCTTTCAGGCCCAGGCGCTCGCCGTACGTTGGCAGCAACAACTCTATCGCGGCGGTATTGAAGCCGATGCCGTGATTGAGACGTTGCACGCCATAGGGACCATAGATGCCTTTGATCGCCAGCATCGCGGTGAGAATCTGTGTCTCGGTGATGGCAGCCGGATCGCGCGTGAACAGCGGTTCGACGTAGAACGGCTTGTCGCTCTCGATCACAAAGTTCACCCAGTCACCCGGGATGTCCACGCGTGGCAACTTGTCGACAATCTGGTTGACCTGCGCGATGACCACGCCATCCTTGAACGCGGTGGCTTCCACGATGGCCGGCGTGTCTTCGGTATTCGGGCCGGTGTAGAGGTTGCCGTCACGATCTGCGCTGACCGCGGCAATCAAGGCGACCTGTGGTGTCAGATCCACGTAGTAGCGCGCAAACAATTCGAGATAGGTGTGCACGGCACCGAGTTCTATCTTGCCGCCGAAAAGCAGTTTGGCAATGCGCTGCGACTGCGGACCCGAGTAGGCGTAGTCCAGGCGCTTGGCGATGCCAAGCTCAAACACATCGAGATGTTCCGGTAGCACCACACCCGACTGCACCATGTGCAGATCATGGATCTTGCCAGGGTCGACGGCGGCCAGTGCCTGCGCCAATAGATCGGCTTGCTTCTGGTTGTCGCCTTCCAGACAGACGCGATCACCGGGCTGCATCACAGCCTCCAGCAACGCGGTGGCGTCCTTGCGCTCTACGCGCTTGCCCTGCGCGTACCGTGCACCAGCCTGCAGTCGCGCCTCACGCGCGCGCCTTGCGCTATCCCAAACGGTCATCGGAATTCTCCAGCTTTCTCAATCGGTTCACCGGGTGAAGAGGCAAACTGTTTCTGATCTGCGAATCGGCGGCGGCGCGAAAGTGCCGCCGCCTGATCCTGCACCATCAGTGGTTACGGGACTGCATGGGTTGCAGCCTGCTCGATCAGTGCAGCCACTTCTTTCGGATGAGACTCATACACCGAATGGCTCGCACCTTGCACTTCGATCGTATGGCTGCCGGCGCGCTTGGCGTACATCCGCTCGAGGTCGGGATTGATGATGCGATCGGCCGTGGCCACTGCGTACCAACTTGGCTTGGTCTTCCACGCCGGGTCACCCGCCGGAGAATTGAACACGGACGCCGCCGTGAGCTCCTGGGCATTCGCCTCGAACTGCGCCTGCTTCAAAGGCAGATCGGCGGCGAAGTCAGCCGGGTAATGTGCGGGGTCCAGGTACAGGAAGCCGTCAGCGGTTTTCCTGACGTCACCCGCCTTGCCGGTGGCATTCGGGTACTGTTTTCCGTTGCCGACCTCGGTTTCACCCTTATCCAGGGCGTGCGCGGCAATGTAAACGAGGCCCACGACCTTCGGGTCATTGCCGACATCCGTGATGATCGCGCCACCATAGCTGTGACCGACAAGGATGGTGGGGCCATCCTGCATGTCGACGATGCGCTTGACCGCAGTAACGTCATCGCCGAACGAGGTCAGCGGATGTTCGGCAACGGAGACGTGATAGCCATCCTTCACCAGAATGTCATACACCGGCTTCCAGCCGCTGCCGTTGACCCAGGCGCCATGCACCAGCACGATGTTGTGCACCGGCGCGGCTGCCACGGCCGGAGCGGCCGCTACCATGCTGCCGAATAGCAGCGCTACCGATAGCAGGATGTTCTTGCCTGTTTTGCTTTTCATGGGTGTTCTCCTGGAAAGTGGGGTTACTTGAAACGTGAATCGGAGCTGCCTCCATTTTTTCAAACGAGGCAAACAGACCGTTGGCGTGCTTCACTCGATGGGCATTCGATGTATTGAACAATTCGTTGTTCAATGGACGTCGCCAGCGGTGTTGAGCGGGCCGCATCCATCGTGTGGATAGAGCCTAACGCGTGTAGCTCGACCGATTTATGAAGTTATCAGCCGCCATTCAGAGGATTTTTCAATGCGACCGTTACCCAGCGAACTTCTTCGCAGTTTCGTCATCGTGGCCCAGACGGGAAGCTTCACGGTCGCCTCCGAACACATCAGCCTTTCGCAATCGACGGTCAGCCAACATATTCGCCGCCTTGAAGATCTCGTCGGGCTACCGCTGTTCGCGCGCGACACTCGCAATGTGCGACTTTCGCCACCAGGTGAGACCCTGCATCGCTACGCGGTGAGAATTCTCGAACTTATGGACGAGGCCATGACCACGGTGTGCGGGCCGCCGTTGAACGGTACCGTGCGCCTTGGCCTGCCCGAGGACTTTGCGTCGTCACACCTCGCCACCGCACTCGCCAGCTTCGTGCGGCGAAATCCTGAGGTCGAACTGGTGATCAGCACCGGTCTCAGCGGCGACCTGTTTCGCGAACTGGACGAAAACAAACACGACCTGGTATTCGCCAAGCGTCTCAGCGGCAGTCGACGCGGCTACGTCGTCAGAACGGAGCCGCTGTACTGGTGCGGCAGCCCCAACATGGCGGTCACTGGCGCCGAATCCGTGCTCCCGCTTGCCGTGCATCCTGAGCCAAGCGTTGCACGCACTCGCATGCTCGAAGCACTGAAAGCGGCAGGTCGTCCGTATCGCGTCGCCGTCAGCAGCAGCAGCGTCATGGTCATCCAGGCCGCCGTGATCGCCGGGCTCGGCGTCAGCGCTTTCACCGGCTTTGTAATCCCCGATGGCCTGATCCGTCTCGATGAAGGCCTGCCGGAACTCGGCGTGCTCGAATACGTCATAGACCGACAGCCTGCGGTGTCACAAGCCGCTGAGGCGCTTGAGCTCATGCTCATTGACGCGGCCAAAGAGCTTTGACGTTCGATCGAGCTCTTCTAGCCAGTCTTACAGCAGCTGCGGAGTCGCCAAGACGTCATGCAAGCCGTCCGCGGCTACCGCCAAATCGCGGCGCAAGGTCCAAACAACCCGATGGCGGGATTCAGTAAGCGCTATCCGCAGCAGGGTTTCTGTTGCTGGATCGGCGGGCACGGCACGCTGCCATAGGAACAAAACACGCAGCAGTCGCCGGCTTTCGGCCGGAGCAGCTCACCACAACCCGCGCAGTCGTAGAAGAACTGACAGGCGTTGGTCGGCATTGCCTCGGTAGCCTGATGGCCGCAATGCGGACAGGTCAGCGTGCTCTGCAGAACGAGTTGAATCCTCATGAGTTTCCACCATGGTGGGCCATGCGCAAGCGAAGCCCGTACAGCGTACATCGCTCGCACAGACCATGACGTGAGAAGCACCCACGTCACGTCCACGCAAACCCCTACCTACTGCTGCGCTGTGATCGACGTCACCATGCTGTCCATGCCTGCCGGATGCACGGTGAACTTCACCTTGTCGCCGACCTTCGCGGCCTTGAGCGAATCAGGCGAGCTGACCTTGAAAGCCATGGTCATCGCCGGCCAGTCGATCGAGGTGATCGCCTCGTGTTGCAGCGTGATGGTGCCTTTACCTGTGTCGATCGCTCTGACAATGCCTGTGCCTTGCGCGTCGGCTGGTTTGGCGTCGTGCCGCATTCCGGCCATGCCAGGCATATTCGGGTCCATCGTTTGTGCCGTGGCGAAGCCGGGCGCGGCAACCAGTGTGCCAACGAGTGCGAAGGCGAAAATGTGCTTTTTCATGGGTGAGTTCCTTGACTGGGGATGAGTGCAACGTTCGCTTCGCTGGCCTTGCGCAATCGACGGGAGATCAGGAGATGAAACGCTGCGGGGATGACGAGCATGGATAGCAGCGGCGCCGTGACCATGCCTCCGATCATCGGAGCAGCGATACGCTGCATGACTTCGGACCCTGCACCGTGGCCAAGGAGAATCGGCAAGAGGCCGGCAAGGATCACGGCGACAGTCATCGCCTTGGGCCGTACGCGCTGTACCGCGCCCTCCCGGATTGCTTCGTCCAGTGCCGCGGGCCCGGCCTGCGGATCGAGCGCGAGCTGGTGCTTCCAAGCCTGCTCCAGATACAGCAGCATCACCACGCCGAACTCGGCGGCCACACCAGCCAGGGCGATAAAGCCGATCATCGTCGCCACGGAAACGGCGTGCCCCAGCAACCAGATCAACCACAGGCCTCCGACGAGGGCGAGCGGCACGCTGGCCATGATCATCGCTGCTTCACTTGCACGACGAAACACGGCATAGATCAGCCCGAAGATGATGACTAGCGCAATCGGTACCACGAGTTTGAGGCGCTCCATGGCGCTGGCCAGATACTCGAACTGACCCGACCACGCGACCGTGATACCTGGCGGCAAGGTCACGTGCTGTGCCACGGCCCGTTGCAAATCGGCGACAACCGCACCGAGATCACGGCCGGCGGTATCGACGTAGACGTACGTGGCCAGTTGGCCGTTCTCGCTCTTCAGCATCGGTGGCCCCACATCTAGCGTAATGTCGGCGATCTGGCCGAGGGTCAGTTGTGCGCCGCTGGCAGAGACGATCGGCAATAGCCGCAAAGCCGCGACCGAGTCACGCTCGATGCGCGGATAGCGCACCACGATCGGATAGCGCTCTCGCCCCTCGATGGTTTGCCCGATCGGATCGCCGCCCACGACCGTCGCGATCAGCTCTTGTACCTGTTGCTGCGTTAGCCCATAGCGGGCCGCGTCATCGGGGCGAATATGCACATCGACGTAGCGCCCGCCCTCCGCGCGCTCGGCAATGGCCGAGCTGACCCCGGGCACCTTCTTGGCGACGCGTTCAATTTGATCGGCCACGGTCTCCAGGGTGGATGGATCGGCTCCGAGCACTTTGATGCCGATCGGACTCTTGATGCCGGTGGCCAGCATGTCGATGCGGTTGCGGATCGGCGGCACGAACAGGTTCGTCAGTCCCGGCACGTGCACGGCCTTGTCCAGCTCGAGCTTGAGCTTGGCCATCGTCATGCCGGGCCGCCACTGATCCTTCGGTTTGAAGGTAATGGTGGTCTCAAACATCTCCAGCGGTGCCGGGTCGGTGGCAGTCTCCGCGCGTCCGGCCTTGCCAAACACATGATCGACCTCCGGTATGGTCTTGATCATGCGGTCGGTGAGCTGCAGCAGCTGCGACGCCTTGCCGGCGGACAAACCCGGCAGTGCGGTCGGCATGTACAACAGCGTGCCTTCGTCCATCGGCGGCATGAACTCGCTGCCTAGCTGGCTCATGGGGATCGCGGCGCTGAGCAGAAGGACGCCGGCCAATAGCAGCGTTGTCTTCGGATAACGCAGCACGGCTTCCAGGATCGGTCGGTACAGTGCGATCAGGCCGCGGTTGAGGGGATTGTCGCGTTCAGCACGAATGCGCCCACGTACCAGATATCCCATCAATACAGGCACCAAAGTCACGGCGAGACCGGCGGCGGCCGCCATGGCATAGGTCTTGGTGAAGGCAAGCGGCTTGAACAACTTGCCTTCCTGGCCTTCCAATGCAAACACAGGCACGAACGACAACGCGATGATCAAGAGGCTGACGAACAACGCCGGCCCGACCTCGGCAGCCGATTCGGCCACCAGTGTCCAACGTGCGGCGCCCTGGGGTTCCTGCCCGTCGTGCGCGTCGCGCCAATGTTCCAGATGCTTGTGCGTGTTTTCGATCATCACTACTGCCGCATCGACCATTGCACCGATCGCAATGGCGATACCGCCGAGCGACATCAGGTTTGCCGAGACGCCCTGCATGTGCATCACGATGAAAGCGGCCAATACACCGAGCGGCAACGTAATCACCGCCACCAGAGCCGAGCGCAGATGGCCGAGGAACAGCACACAGACCAGTGCGACGACGAGAAACTCCTCCAGCAGCTTGCCCCACAAGTTCTCCACGGCCGCATCGATCAGTTGCGAACGATCGTAGGTCGGTACGATCTCCACGCCATGCGGCAGGCTGTGTTTAAGGTCGGCGAGCTTGGCCTTCACCGCGGCGATCGCGGCCTTGGCGTTCTTGCCGGTGCGTAACACGATCACGCCGCCGGCCACTTCCCCTTGGCCGTCCAGTTCGGTGATGCCACGTCGGAAGCTGGGGCCGCGCTGTACCGTGGCGACATCCCGCAGCAACACCGGCACGCCACCGGTGTTGGCGGTAATAGGTACGCGCTCGAAGTCCTCACGGCTGCGCAGGTAGCCTTCGCTGCGCACCATGAATTCGGCTTCGCCTTGTTCGATCACCGAGCCGCCGTTCGCGCCGTTGGCGGCGCGGATCGCCTCGACCAGTTGCGCTACCGTGACGTTGCGGGCAGCCAGTTGCTGCGGGTCAGGCACGATCTGCCACGCCCGTTCCATGCCACCCAGGCTGGCCACTTCAGCGACATCCGGTACCGTCTTGAGCTGATAGCGCAGGAACCAGTCCTGCAACGCGCGCAACTGACCGAGGTCGTGCTGCCCCGTGCGATCGATCAGTGCGTACTCGTAGATCCAGCCCAGTCCGGTGGCGTCGGGGCCAAGGCTGGGTGTGACGCCCGCCGGAAGGCGATCACGCACCTGGCTGAGGTACTCCAGTACGCGCGAACGAGCCCAATAAAGATCCGTGCTGTCGTCGAACAACACGTAGACGTACGAGTCGCCGAAGAACGAGTAGCCGCGGACTGTTTTGGCCCCGGGCACCGACAGCATGGTGGTGGCCAGCGGATAGCTCACCTGATCCTCGACCGCCTGGGGCGACTGGCCGGGCCAGTTCGTGCGGATGATCACCTGGGTGTCGGACAGATCGGGCAGCGCGTCGATCGGCGTGTGCATCGCGGCGAATACACCGGCCAGCGCCAGAGCCAAGGCGGCCAGCAGCACGAACACGCGGTGTGCGATCGCTGCACGGATGAGAGCGGCGATCATGGGTGGTCTCCCGGCATGGCCATGCCCGACATCGGCGCGCTGGTCGCGGTTGCCGGCTTCGCCGCAGAGTCATTCAAGCGCTCCAGTGCTCCGGACAGGCTGGCCTCCGAATCGATCAGGAACTGACCGGACACCACGACCTTCTCACCGCCAGTGAGGCCATCGAGAATTTCGGTGTAGCCTCCGGCCGCACGTCCGGCGCGTATCGGGACGGCACGGAAATGTCCGCCATCTTCAGCAACGATCACCCGCGTGTGATCGCCAGTAGAAATCAACGCATCATCGGGCACGACTGGCGCAGCCTTGCCCGGCGTCGGGTCGAGCTGCACGGTGGCGAACATGCCGGGACTCAACGCGCGATCCGGGTTCGCAAGCACGATGCGCGCGCGCTGCGTACGGGTGGTCATGTCGATATCGGGGAGCAACGTCTCCACTTGGCCGCGAAAGGCTTGCCCCGGCAAAGCATCGACGTGGACGGTAACGGGTGTATCCGCGTGCACGATGCCGGCCACCGCTTGCGGTAAGGCCGCCTCGACCCACACCGTAGACAGTCCGTTGATCGTCATCAGCGTTTGTCCGGCATTGACGCGCTGCCCCTCCCGTACATCTAGCGTGGTGATCACGCCTGTCTGGGGCGCATGCAGAGTGACCTGGCCGCCACTCCCTATCGCACGGGCGTCGGTCGACGACAGACCCAGTACGCTTAGACGTTGTTGCGCAGCGCCACGCAACGCTTTGGCCTCCGCCGATTGGACATGCTGCAAGGCCTGGGATTCAGCCACGGCGCTGCTCCACTGCGGTGCGAGCAAATCCGCCAACGGGGTGCCTTCAGTGACTTTCGTGTACGGAGCGCGTACGTACAGCTTGCTCACCACGGCATCCACGCGGGCACTGACGATCACGGCTTGGCGCAGATCCCAGCTGATCGTGCCGGGTACTTGTACCGTCGCCGCCAGCACGCGGCGCTCGACGAGTGCTGTGCGTACGCCAAGGTTTTGCACGGTCGCCGCATCGATGTGGATGGTGTTCGCGGCGGTGCCGGCTTCGGCGTCGGCATCGGCGTATTTGGGCACCATCTGCATGCCCATCGACGACAACCCTGGCTTGTCGGAGTGTTCCATGGGCACCATCGGGTCGTACCAGTACAGCACCTTGGTACGGGTAGCTGGCGATCCGGCGATGGCAGGATGCTCGGCGGAGGATTTAGCCGAACCGCCATCGTGGCGGCCTGCCCAGTAAGCAGCGATCGAGGTAACGAGCAGCATCGCAAGAATGAAGGGGATCAACAGTGCACGTTTCATGGGGCATCACCTTCGGGCAGCAGGTAGGTCAAGGCTGCCCAGGCGCGGCCGTAATCGGCCAACATGCGGGCAAAGTCGGTGTGGTGGGTGATTTCGTCGCGGCGTGCTTCCAGCAAGGGCTGGATGTCGCCACCACCGCGATAAGCCGCCAGGGCCAGCGCGGCGCGATCATTGGCTTGCGGCAACAGTTCGTCGAGGTGCCGTCGCACTTGCCGTCCTAACGCTTCCCATTGCGCCCAGGCCGCTTGCACAGCTTCGGCTTGCTGCTTGCGTGCATCATCGTGTTCCGCACGGACAGCATCGAGATCGGCGGTGCGCGCGCTGATACCGCGGTCCTGCCGATTGCGAGTGAACAACGGCAAGCTCACGCCGATCTGCAACGACACCATGTCGGACAGTCCTTGAACACGGGAGCCGTAACTCAATCCGACACTCCATTGGGGATGCTTGTCGGCCTGAGCCGAAGCCAGCGCAGCTTCAGCGGCGCGTTCGCGTGCTGGCCAGTCCAGGAGGTTGCCTTGCTGATCCAGACTCGCCAGCAGAGCGGCTTCGTCATGGGGTAGCACGGCGAAGTCCGGTGCGTCCGCGAGCGGCTCGTTGACCGGAGCACCGAACCATCGCGCCAATGCCGCACGCGCCTGAGCTTCGCGTGAGGTCGCGTCGTCGATACGGTTCTCCAGATCGAGCGCTTCCATACGCATGGCCAGCACGTCGGCCGCAGAGCCGGTGCCGCCTCGCATTCGCGCGCCGGCCACCGCGACGTCCACCGTCCACTCGCACTGCATGGCCTGCAGCATCTGGATTTCATGATGAGCGCCCCACGCGGTAATCCAGGCTGCAGCCACTTGCTGCTCGATGGCCAGATGGGTCATCTGCGTGATTGACGCGGCCTGCTCGACATCTGCGCCGGCGGCATCACGCTGTGCCTGCCGCTTGGCCCGCGACGGAAGCACCTGGGTAAGTCCGACGGTGCGCATGGTCATGGTGTCGCCGCCGGCCGTAAACGCACCTGGTCCCTGGACGTCCAGATTGTCGATGCCGACGGTAAGTTGAGGATCCGGCAACGCGCCGGCGCGCGCGGCCTCTTCACCGACCGCATCTTGCTGGGCCCGGCGCGCCTCCAGCAGCGGCGCCTGCGCCACGGCCCGCTGCGTCGCGGCATCTAGTGTCAGGGCCGTTGCGGGTTCATCTGCCCAAACGGGGGAAGCAAAGAGAAATATGGCGGCCCATAAAGGGCACAGCCAGGAGCGTGCCGGGAAGGCACGCGTCCAGATTTGATGGGAAAACATGGCAAGCTCCGATGACAAAACCGAACGGGCCATGCACACAGGCACGGCCGCCGAAGGGCTAGCAATCGAGGGCTAAATCAACAGGGTGCAGAACCGCAACGTGGGCGGTGGCTCCGGGCGATGCAGAGCCATGTTCGGCAACGCGACCTGATCAGGTGCTTGCGCGATGGTTCCGAGCAACGTGGGTGATACGGATGCGAGCAGGATCGGTGGAACCGTCGGCAGGCTTGCATCATGAGCTGACGCGGTATTGCCGGCACAGTGTTCGGCGCAGCGCGGATCCGTACTCGCGTGATGCGAGGTCGGCGCGTTCGTCGTAGAGCTCTTGCCCATGGCCGCACAATCGCCTGTCATCACGACGTTGGTCGGTGCCGTAGGCAACGTACAGGCATAGGCCGCCATGGCCAGCTGTTGGAACAACAGACAAAACAGCACGATCCCCGTCCATAGGACACGGCGACGACGGCTGATGTGGAAACGCTTACGCATGGCGGGGCCATTTTACAACAGCTGGAGGTGGGTCCAGTCAAGTAGGCATGGGGCTCAGCATTGACTCGCTCTCCAACTGAGCAGCGCATCGAACATGCAAACTGGTCCGTGGCGGGCTTGAAGCGTTACAGGCGGTCGCTTTGGAAGCATTGCAGCTGGTGGGTTTGCGACCGCAACAGTTGGCGGTTTTCAGCAGAATACGCACATTGCCGATCCCGGCCGCCGCAGCCGCCCAGGAAGCGGCGATGAAACACAGTGAAACTGCCGGTGATCACGCGATGGTGCCCAAGGAAACACTTTGCTGATCGCGACGCAACTAGAAACTAAGCCTCGAATACATCGATGAATTTTAAAACCGTCACCGTTTAACAGCAGCCATGGCTATACGCTGATTCATGACGTCAAAAAGAGAAGCGCGTATTTTCAATACACGCCTCTTCTTATTCACATATAGCAATGTAACTAACATTTCTAAAAAAAGATTATAAGTACGATGCCATCACCACTGTTCCAAGTTATCCTTGATGCATCCTTCTGTAGTGGTATCTACTTGTCTCATGCAGATAATCCACCCAATAAGGCCAGTGGGCTGTACGCCGCCCACTGCCAGCGACGCCGCACGGGCGCTGTTTGGAGCGATCGACAAGGCAGCAACCATACCAAAGACAGAGAGGCTTAGAAGAGACGAAATAAATACTTTGCGCATAAATCCTCCTTGATCATTGAACATCGGACGGCGCCAAAGCATGTCTTATGTGTTGACGCCTTATTCAAACTAGCGAAACTACTTACGCAGATCAATGCGAATATTGAGCGAAAGCGCGTACTTTGTCGCCCCTCAAAATTGTCATCGACAACTTACAATTTTTAGCTGCCGGTAAGCTTTCAAACATCGGGCTAAGTAGTAGACCCGCCAGGTGATCAAAATTCACTCGGAGGCACGGCACGCACTTGCACTACCCATCAACGGGCCTGCTTAAAGGCGTGACACTTCATTGCATCCATTGCATCAGCCACAGCTCGGCCATCGGGAAACGCATGTGCCGCCTACCTATAAACCTGATCCAGCCATACGCCGATGTCTCCGCGCAAATGGCGTCGCTGGCGCGGATCAGGCAAGCTTGTCACTACCAGGGCCGGATCGGCCGAAGCAGCCAGCATCATGCCCAGTTCCTCAGTCGCCGTTCTGACCGTGGAACTGCATGCGATGCAAAGCGGCGTACTGACCGTTCTGCGCCAGTAGCTCGGTATGTGTGCCGCGTTCCACGATGCGGCCCTGATCCATCACCGCGATCTGGTCGGCGTGCTCGACAGTGGACATGCGATGGGCGACTACCAGCGTGGTGCGGTCGCGCATCAAGTGCTGCAGCGCCCGCTGGATCAAGTGCTCGGATTCGCTGTCGAGCGCGCTGGTCGCTTCGTCCAGCACAAGGATTGGCGCGTTCTTGAGGATCGCGCGGGCGATGGCCAGGCGCTGACGTTGGCCACCCGATAGCTGATTGCCACCCTGCCCGATCTGGCTGCGGATGCCCTGCGGCATGCGCTGAATGAATTCCATGGCATTGGCAGCCTCGGCGGCAGCAACGATCTGCGCCTCGCTGGCGCCCGCCAGTTCGCCAAAGGCAATGTTCTCCGCCACGGTGCCATCGAATAACACGACGCTTTGTCCCACCCAGGCTATCTGGCGACGCAGCGAGGGCTGCATGAAGGTCTCATAGTCGAAACCATCCAGCAAAATACGACCGCTAGTCGGTGCGTTGAAGCGCGGCAACAGGCTGACCAGACTGCTCTTGCCACTGCCGGAACGGCCCACCAGGGCGGTCACCGTGCCTGGGGCGCAATGCAAGTCCACGCCACGCAATGCCGGGTACGAATTGCGCGAGTAGATCAGGCCTACGTTCTCGAAACGAATCTCGCCCTTTGTACGATCAAGCACTCGCATACCCGTATGGACTTCGGGCGCAAGATCAATGATTTCGAACAGATTCTCCGCTGCTGAAATACCACCCTGGATGTTGGACTGAATATTGGCCAGACGTTTGAGTGAAGGCAACATACCACCCATCGCCGTGAGCACGGCAATGAATACGCCCGCCGTTATTTTGTCGATCTCAACTGGCCTTGTGGCCATGAATACCATAGCGGCGAGCGCGACCGCCGCCACCGTCTGGATGGCGGCACTGGATGAAGCATTCGTCGCTGCAATTTTTAAGTTCAGTCGGCGTGTTTGATTTGTGACATCTTCAAAACGTGACGCAGCATGCTGCTGACCGCCATAAATGCGTATTTCTCGATGCGCCTCGACCGACTCTTCCACCGTGCCAGTGATCGAACCCATCATGCCCTGAAGGCGCCGGCTGATGAGTCGATAACGGCGGCTCACCACGGAAGCAATCAGCGCGATTAGCGGCACCATGATGAACAGCACCATGGTCAGATAGGCGCTAGTGCTAAGCATCACATACAGAAAGCCGATAACGGCAACGCCCTCGGTCACCACGACCTTTACGGCATCGGTAGATGCCGATGCGACCTGTTCGCTGGTGTAGGTGATGCGCGACACCTGGTGGCCGGAATGTTCTTCACCGAAGAACGTTGCCGGCAGACGAAGATACGAAGCGAACACTTCGCGCTGCAACGACTGCACGACGTTGCGGCCAATATAAGAAACGCCGTAGCTGCTCAGAAAGGTGCCAAGGCCACGCACCAGAAAAATCAGGATGATCCAGATCGGCATCCAGAAGATCAGGTACGCATCCTTCTCCGCAAACAGCTTGTCGATCATTTTGGGTAGCAGCTTGGTGAACGCCGCCAAGCCGCCGCCGTCGATCACCATACCGACCAAAGCGATGACACCGACCATCCAAAACCGACCGGTGTATTCAAGTAGCCGCAGGTAGGTCTGTCGCGAGCGGGCATCCCAGATCGCGGCCTTCTTGCTACTCATTGAAATCACGGGAATTCTGCTCACACAGAAAGCAGTGCTGATGGTTATTGCCGCGTTGGGTCGCATGTTGCGGCGCACCCGGCAAATCCAATCTCAAATGTCGCGGCATAACGGCCTCCTGCCATCGTTGAAATTGCCCTATCCTCTTTGGTCATAGCTCCCTCGGCCATCGGCGCGCGCTGTCGATACGCGTCGGAAAACGTCTCTGATACCTTTATTGCAGATATGAAACTCCGACCTACCCCCTGCTTGTAAAGCTGAATGCGGCGCTCGACTTAACTGCCCCTCTCCCATCCGCCGCATGACTTGTTACCCACGCGTCTCGCCAAGAGCTCGTTCTACTGTGTGCTCGTGGCGGAACAGCCCTTACCTTTTGGGAACGTATGAATAAATGGTTGATGGCGACCGGCTTGGTCGCGGGATTGTTGGTGTCCTTGCCTTCGGCGGCGGGGCACGCGACCGCGGTATGCAAGCCAGGCATGAAGATCTCGGAGGAAGGTTTCGTGCCGATCGACGGCATCGAACAGTGGGTCACCCTTCGTGGTGCGGACTGCGCGAATCCGGTTGTTCTGATCGTGCATGGCGGCCCAGGTGATCCATCAACGCCTTTTGCCGAAAATCTCTATGGCCCGTGGGAGAAGGATTTCACGCTCGTGCAATGGGACCAGCGTGGAAGCGGCAAGACGTTTGCGCGAAATCCTGATACGGCCACTCTCCCGCTCACGATGTCACTGATGGCAAGGGATGGCGTGGAAGTGGCTGCCTATGCCACGCGTCGCCTGGGCAAGCGGCAGGTGATTTTGTTCGGCGGCTCCTGGGGTTCGGCGTTAGCGGTCAACATGCTCAAGCTGAAGCCCGAGCTGTTCTCCGCCTACCAAGGCACATCGCAGTTGGTCGAATACCACGCGAACCAGAACGCCACCTACCAGCGCACCTTGGAGCTGACGCGCGCCGCCGGCGACAAAGAAGCGGTTGCCTCGCTTGAGGCCCTTGGTGCACCGCCGTGGGAGAACCCACGCGCCTTCGGCATCGTCCGTCGCATCACGCGCCGGTACGAGGCGAAGACCACCCTGCCCGCGCCGGACACGTGGTGGGAGTTCCCGTCGCAATACGAAACCGCGGCCTACAAGGCTGCCTATGCGGCCGGAGAGGACTACTCGTACATGCAGTTCGTGGGGATGAAAGGCGATGGCATGCTCTCGCGCATCGACTTGCCGGCCCTCGGCACGACTTTCCCCATGCCGGTCTTCATTATCCAGGGCAAAGAAGATCTCCTCACCATGCCGACCGTGACCAAGGCGTACTTCGACCGCATCAAAGCGCCGACCAAAAAATACATCCTGCTCGACAAGGTCGGCCACGACCCCAATCCGCTTATGGTCGACGCCCAGTTTCAAGTGTTGAAGAGGCATATCGCGCCGCTGGTGCACGATTAGGGCGGGCGAGTTCAAGCTGGTGAGTAGAAGCTAGGGCTCATTTTGTAACGCTCAGAAAGGCGTCGAAGCGTCGTGACAAATGAACATGGCCTCAAGTTCGCATTTCGCCCATGCACCGGCTGCGCTCCTAAAGCTTGGCTTTCCCAAACAAATCCGAGGCCTTGACGCCCAAGCCATCGGCGACCCGCAGCAGGGTATCGAGCGTGATGTTCTTCTCGCCGCGTTCGATGGCTGAGTAATAGGCTCGATGCATATCGATACGATCAGCGAAGCGATCCTGACTCAGCTCGGTCGCCTTTCTGTACGTGCGCATGACAGTGCTGAGGCGCTCGGCGGGTGACGGCTTTTCCATGCGGATAAGCACGGCCTTTGCTACTGTCGGCTCTACTACTTCTTATAAAGAGTCTACTTGCAGCCTACTTAAAAGTACGAGCCGATAGGTACATGCTGAATTCTCGAAATGTTGGCCTGCCGCAAGGTTGTCCGAAGTATTCGCAATACGTCCGTTTGGACGGTTGTTCAGCTCACAAGGAGTGATGAGCCATGGAAAAAAATCAGGTTGCCGAGCTGTGCTACCACCTTCCCGAAGCAGCCCACGAACGGCTCTGCGATACACGTGAAGAGATCAGGCTGCTGGCCGACCTCGCTGCGCGCGTCAGCGACGAAGCGGACCATCTCCAGCTCTCGCCCAACGCCCTCGCCCGCTGCTTCGATCGCCTGGCCGACCAGCTCGACTATGCCTTGCACGAGAGTTTCTGGCCGTCGACGCGTGAGCAGGCCGGGCGACCGAAGAAGGAGTCACCGTTTCGCCGTCCGCGCGGCTAAAGCGGGTCGGCTAAAGGGGCCATCTCACTCTGACCCTGAGGTATCCCCACATTTCCCGCTGCCAGATCAGCAGCTTATGGCGTCTTCGGGTGGCTAGAAGTGCGCGCATGGCGCAGTCTTCAAGGCGACGAAACCATAC
>Ga0302231_10000193_pt1 | contig 50841 bp, 50 predicted proteins | sample II_Palsa_N2_2_FD_193522 | JGI IMG/M metagenome (GOLD analysis project Ga0302231, IMG submission 193522) | Peat permafrost microbial communities from Stordalen Mire near Abisko, Sweden - II_Palsa_N2_2 | ecosystem: Environmental > Terrestrial > Soil > Palsa > Peat permafrost | place: Sweden...
AGAGGAGGACGATGTTTTCCTCGACGATTAACATGGATGGGCCGGTGAACTTTTCCGCGGCGGTAATTACGGTGAGCGATTCCTGCGCGCGCGGGCAGCGCGTGGACGCTTCCGGTCCGGCGGTCGCCGCGTTGCTGGAAAAATCCGGCTTTCGCGTAGTGGCCAAGCAAATCGTCCAGGACGATTCGATGCAGATTCAGAATGCTTTGATCCATCTGGCGCTGGAAGTGCGGCTGATTGTGACCACGGGCGGGACGGGCATCGCCGAGCGCGACGTTACTCCGGAGGCAACAGAAGCGATTTGCGAGCGCGTGATCGACGGCGTGGGCGAGCGCATGCGAAGCGAGGGTTACAAGCAAACTCCTTTTGCGGCTTTGAGCCGCGGCGTGTGCGGGGTGCGCGGCAAGACTCTGATTCTGAATTTGCCGGGCAGTCCCAGCGGCGCCGTGGAATCGCTGCAAGCCGTGCTGGAGTTGGTGCCGCACGCGCTGAATTTGCTGGATGGGAAAACGGAACACTCGTAGACGGTCGGCGGACAAAATCCCCACTTCTCGCGAAGGACGCGAGAAATGGCGCCCCTGGTGTATTTACGTTGTGTAAATACGTTTTATGCGGTATAGTTGGGACGAAGAAAAGAACCGCCGTAACCTTGAGCTGCATGGGCTTGCCTTCGAAGACGCGGCGCTGATTTTCGAAGGCCCGACCGTCGAAAGAGTGGATGACCGGTTCGCCTACGGTGAACAGCGTGTGTATGCCATCGGACTGGTGAGGGGCCTGGAGATTACGGTCATTTACAGCGACAGGAAAGACGAGGAGAGACGCATCATCTCGGCTTGGCGCGCGGAGCCGCATGAACGGCGCTATTACTGGCAGCATGTCGAGGGCTTATGCGATTGAAAACCAACGGGTCAAAAACAACGAAATCGAACCACCGCCGCGCCAACGGCACGGATTGGGGCAAGTTGCGCCGCGTGAGTCCTGCCGCGATACGCAAGGGGATTGCGGCCGATCCCGACGCACATGCCACGGATGAAGAATTCTGGAAAGGCGCCAAGGTCGTAATGCCGACGCCGAAAGAAATTGTGACCATGCGGCTGGACTCCGACTTGCTGCGCTGGTTCCGTCAACAGCGCGGCTATCAGACGCGCATCAACGCCATTCTGCGCGCGTATATGCATGCGCAAGAGTCCCTCTGAGAGATTGGACAAATCCCACTTCTCGCAAAGGACGCGAGAAGTGGGGCACTCGGCCCGTCAATCCTCGTTACCCATCGCCTTCGCAGCATCGCGTTGAAATCTTGCCGGGGCGCATTTATCGCACCAGCCGTTATCACGGGGCGGCAACGGGCAGCCAGGTAGATCGCGATGATGCTCACAATTCAAGGTGCAAACACAACCTCGCGTATTCGTCATGGAGAAAACCTCCCCTGCCCGGTTCTCACTTCATTGGTTTAATGCTTTGACCTTCAGCTAGGCGGACGACGCCGTATGCCACTTCGTGCCCTGCGCCATCATTTCTCATCACCCGAACAACTTCGTTCGTGTGTTCCAACCACTCTCCTTCAAATTCTTGCGCGGGTTGTGGGGCATTTGAGTAAAAAACACCAAATTTAATCATTGGAGCACCTCTGCTAGATCAATCGTCCAGCAAAATCGCCGGCAAGTCGAGACAAATTTCAGTTTTCCGCGTCGCGTGCAATCACATGATGGGGTCCGACGGGCGGGAAACCGTTATGTAGTTGGATGCTGGTCTTGGGTGCATCGGTGCGCGGTTTGGTGACTTGTCCTTCACCCCTGAGGTCTCGGTTATTTCCCCGCCTTTCACCCACGGCTTGCGCCGTGGGCTGTATTCTTTCGCCGCTTTGCGGCTGAGGCTCGGCCTGTGGAAAACGCCAGCCGAATCTTGTCAATAGGCAGGAATTACACGAATCGGGGTATGTGGGTGCAGGGGAAGGAGATATATTTATGGCTAATATGTCCCAAATGCCTATAGCAATGTGATATAATGGGGGTATCGAATATAAATTCGGGAAAAGAAGGGCGCGGCCTGCGGGCTGCGCCTTTTTTTGTTGGGGCGTGGTTAGGAAGCGGTCAGAACTGGGTGACGGCCGAACAAGAACCAAGGTCCCTCGCTGCGCTCGGGATGACAAAAACGGAGAAGCTATGAGATTACGGGATCGGACGAAGTTTGCGACTTACAAGCGGCGGGGGGAGTGGGCGGAGCTGGTGTTTATTACGATTGCGCAGGGACTGGGGTTCAATGTGGCGAAGATCTGGGGGGATTCGGCGGCGTACGATGTGGCGCTGGAGATGAATGGACGGTTTGTGCGGGTGCAGGTGAAGTGCACCGGGACGATGGTAGAAGGTTGTTATGTTTGCCAACTACACGGGTTTGGCAATCGGTTGTACACGGCGGCGGAAGTCGACTATTTCGCGTGTTACGTGGTGCCGGAGGATGCCTGGTATATCTTTCCGGTGAAGGTGCTGTTGGGAATGACGGCGGTGGGGCTGACGCCGCGTCGCAAGGGGCACAAATACGAGCGGTATATGGAGGCGTGGTGGTTTTTGATGCGGCACCATTTTCGGCGGGGGAGACGGACGATTACGCCGAGCGAGCGGAAGACGTTTGGTTCGATGGGGAGGTTGACGCGGAGGATTGTGGAGAGGGTGGAGGGGACAGTGGTCAGTGGCTAGTGGTTCGTGGTCAGAAGAGGAGCGCGGTAGCTGTCCGTTGGCTGGCTGTTTCACGTACACTGAATTTCCTTTGAAAAAATTAGGACACATTCTGGCGCAGTATACGGCGTGGATCCTGCGCGTGCTGGCGCCGCTGGGGATTTGGGGAGTGTTCGCGATTGCGTTTGCGGATTCGGCGCTGCTGGGAATGCCGGTGGACGCGATTGTGGCGTATTACGTTTATCAGGATCACCGGCGGCTGCTGTTGTATGTGCTGATGGCGTCGGCGGGGTCGGCGCTGGGGAGTGTCCCGCTGTATGTGATTGGCTACCAGGGCGGCGAAATGGTTTTGCGGAAGCGGATCTCGGAGGAGCGGTTTCTGCGGATTCACCGCTCGTTTGAGCGGCACGAATTTTGGGCGCTGATGTTTCCGGGAATGCTGCCGCCGCCGATGCCATTCAAGATTTTTGTGCTGGCAGCGGCCGTGTTCGAAATGCGGTTCCGCGATTTTATGGCGGCGGTTTTTGCGGGAAGGTTTGTAAGGTTTCTGGCGCTGGGAGTGCTGACGCTCTGGTTTGGGCCGCAGGTTGTGGAGTTGGTGGGGGCTTTGTTGCGGCGGCACTATGTCTGGGTGCTGGGGGCGGTGGTGGTGGGAGTGTTGGTATGGCTGGCGGTGCGGGGGCGGGGAGAGTCGAATGCCAGCGCCTAAAGGCGAGGTTATCTTCGGCGAGATGCGGCATCGCTGAAGCGATGCCCTGATACGAATCCTGCTGGGAACAATCTTTGAATTTTTGTCATCAAAAATGCGGCGAGCAAAAACCGCGTCGCTGCGCGACGGGACAGCCGAGGGCGGCTGTCCCTATACAAAACTTATGCGGCGGCGATGTGATTGTTGGATTTTTGGAAGCGGGCGGCGAGCGAGTGCAGGAGCACGGGCGGCGCGAACATGGCCGCGGTGAAGAACAGGTCGCCTGCGATGGCGCGGCGGAAGAACGGGAGGCCGGCGGCGTAACAGGTCATCAGTCCGGCGAAGGTCATGGGGTACATATCGCCCCAGGCGGCCCAGACGGCGAAGTTACTCACCAGGAAAAATGAAATCGATCCGGCGAGGGCGGAGCCCATGATCTTGAGGGCCCCGGAATTTTCACGCAGGGTGGTGCCGAGCCACAACATTCCGGCGTACCAGGCGAAGGTGACGAAGTGATCCCAGGTGAAGGAATAGCGGTAGAAGAACAGCGTCAGCACGACGTCAGAAGCGGCGAGCAGGGCAAAAGGGACCCAGAGCTGGCGGCGCGGGCCGCGGGCGCCGAAGAACAGGAGCGCGGCTCCGACGGGCGTGAAGGCGAAGGGATGCGGAAGAAATCTGACGGCGACGGCGACGATGACGAATAGATAAGCGAGCATGGGACACCTCGGAGATGCAGAGGTTATTGTCGGCGTTGGAGTGTGGCGGCGTCAAGGGTTTGTGTGACGGCGTAGTGCAGTTTGGCTTACGCGCTGAAGCCGGTTAAGCGGGAGATCCTTCGCTACGCCTGAGATACGGCTCCGCTCAGGATGACAATGTCGTAAAGAGTCAAATTGCACCACTACCTGCAACGGAGCCTCGCTGCGCTCGGCGGACAAGCCGAGGGCGGCTGTCCCCACAGGAGCACATCCGAGCTTCTCTGATCTCTACGGCTCGGGGAAGGTCTTACGATCTGCGCCGGAGCCATAGACATCGCCAACGACCTTAAGATTACGATCGAGCCGTACGCCGGCGCCGAGGGCTCGGCGCTGTCCGCCGCGGCCCAGGAGGCTGGGGAGTTGGACGAAGCGGAGATCCTGAAAGTCGACGATGTAGCCCTCCGGGGCAGAGCCTTGCCCGGTTAAACCCAGCGTTTCGGTTTGAGTGATGGGATATTGGGCCCAGTCGAGGTAGACGCGTCCGAGATAGGAGCGCTTGGCGGCGAGGGTGATGGGGGTTTCTTCCGGCTTGTAGAAGATGTGCAGTTTGTCGGCGTCAGAAGCGCCGGGATTGACTTCGGGGCCGAGGGAATCGACGGGAGCGAGTACGAAGAAATTTGAAGTTTCGACGACTCCATGCCAGTGGAACGGATTTGCCAGATCGGGATAAGCGGAGGCTCGGATGGGATCTGCGCCGTCGTAGGTGCGGGCATTGAGTGCGTTGAGAGCGCGGCGGTGTTCGTAGTCGCGCACAGCCCATAGCGAGACAACGGCGAACAGAGCGAGCGTGGCGGCGATGCGGCCACGCGGGCCGCGCGGGCGGACGCCGATTTCTTTATCGATCAGCGAAAAGATGGCGGGGGCGATCAATCCGAGCAGCAGGCAGGTGAACATGATGGGCTCGAAGATGAAGACGATATCCCACGAGTACCACTCCTCGGAAAACGGCCAGAAGGGGCGGACGCCGTAGTTGTTGGTGAAGTCGAGCAGAATGTGGCTGAGGCCGGCGATGCAGGCGTAGAGGAAAAGCAATCCCCAGCGCGGAGGAAGGTTCGGATCCTTCACTGTGCAGCCGCGAATACGCCAGATTAGATAGACGAAGCCAACGACCAGGGCGGCATCGAGTGGAACGCCGAGGAAGGAGTGGGTGAAGCCGCGATGATGGGCGAAGCCGAAGGCGGGACCACCGATGCGGCTGAGCACGTCGAGATCGGGAGCTTCGGCGGCGAGCGTGAGCGTGAGCGTGGCCAGCGCGGTCTTGCGGTTGAAGCCGGCGCGCCCCAGGCAGGCGCCGGTCAGGAAGTGGGTGACGGGTTCCAAGCGGTAGAAGGATTCTATGTCGAGGCACGGACAAATGCCAACAACAGGGGAACGGTTTTGGATTGGTTTCCGGTTTGCCGACCCACCATCCAGAATCGCCGTGTACGCTCAGAACTCCACCCGCGCCTGGAAGGCGATCATGCGTGGACTGCTATCGCCCCCCAAACCGACCCCCAGCAAGCCGGTCGGCGGAGAGGTCGTATACGTGAGCGCTCCAAACCCGCTCTGCGTGGAACGATTTCCCGGAATGCCGGCCTGAACCATGCTTGGAAGCGCAAAATTCGGATGGTTGAAAACATTAAAGAACTGCCCCTCAAACCGAAGCTTTACATGCTCGGTCAAGGGAAACAATTTTGTTAGGTAGAAGTCACTCCAGAGGAAATCAGGGCCGCGCAAGGCATTACGGCCGAGGTTTCCGAATTGGCAATTCTGCGCGCTGTCGCCGCCGTAGCACTGCCCTGTACTCGGATCGACGGCAGAAACAAATGCGTCCGGATTAAGCCACGGCAATGTTCCCGCCTGAGTTACGCCCGGAATCGGATGACGGCTGTACAACAGCACACCGGGAACGGCACTGACAAACTGCGGCCCGCTGCCCTGGACGATGCCGTTTCCGTTTGCTGAATAGGGCGTAGTCAGCACCGAAAACGGAACTCCGCTGTGCCAAAACGCTGTTCCGGAAATCTGCCAGCCGTTGAGCGCGTAACCCAGCGAATGACTGCGCACTCTGAGCGGCAGCTGATAAACATATTGCGCGTTGAGATTGTGCCGGATGTCATAGTCGCAAGGACCATAATCGCGGGCCAGGTCTCCCGGAAGAGGCGAGAGAATCCCTCCTGCGGAAAACGGGAGGAACCCACCGTTCGAAACCGTATCCATGCAACGGCTCCAGGTGTAATTGACCTGTCCCTGCAAGCCGTGTCCGAGGCGCTTCATCGCGGTCAATTGAAGGCCGTTGTAGTGGCTGGTCGCGCCGGTGGAGAACTGCGTCACCGGGCCGAGTCGTGGATCGGTCGGCTGCATGTAGGGGAACGGCGCAAAACAACCCTGGCATACGGTCTGGTAACCGTTCACTTGTGTTGAGTACGGCTGGTTTACGGCGCGCGTGCCGACGTACTGCGCTTGCAAACTGGCCGTCGTTCCGAATTGATGTTCGATTCCCAGGCTCCATTCCATGAAGTAGGGCGCGTGGAGTTTTCCGTCCGGGACGGCCGTGATCGCAACCGGTGGAAGACAACTTGCGGGACTCGACTGTGGAGATGCGCACGAAAGTTGTCCCTGAGGAAATCCGGAAGTAAAAATCTGATTTGCCGTCATGGCGGCATCGACTGCGCTGTTGGGCACCCCCGGCGCGATGGCCATGCCGCCCACGGTACTAAGCACGCCTCCCTGGAACGTCTTATCGTAGGGAGGATTCGTGCCGATCAGGTCGGCCACCGTGCCTGGCAGGATATCGCTGAAAATTCCAAAGCCTGTCCGGAGCACGGATTTTGGCTCGAACTGCCACGCAATCGCAGTTCTTGGTTGCAGAATCGCTATTGGTGTAGATGAAAAAAGATTGCCGAGATGAGTCTGGATGGCCTGGTTCAGTGGTTGATTGACATCATGCGAGATGGAACTGAAGGAACCGCGAAGCCGGGCGACTTGATCATGAGGATTCAGAGGATTGGAATTAAATGTGTCGCGCAGACCGAACGTCCAGGTTAGGGTGCGAATCGGTTTCCAGGTGTCTTGCGCGTAGACATCGAGATTGAGAAAGTTGAAGGGCTCATTTGGGTTCGAAGGGAACGTCTCCGACGCGGTATTCGCCACGCCATCGATAAATTGCTGCAAGTTCGCGTAGGTCACCGTTGGAACCGTGCCTTCTCCGAAGTCGTAGTCGTTCAGGCGGAAGATACGGGCATTGGTTCCGAAGCGCAGTTCGTGAGCGCCATGGCTCCATGCGAGATTGTCGTTGATGAAAAAGCGGGATGCGCGCCTGCCTTGAATCCAGGTGTTGTCCAGCCCTCCCATGGGCGTGAAGGCATTTGCGCCGGTACCCTGCAACACGATGGGGAACGCCGCAAGCGTCTTCTGAAGGTCGGTTGGCCCAAACAGGCTCTCGTACCAGGAGAACGCAGGATTGAAGTAGTTCACCAGGTTCTGCGAGAAGACGTGCGTGTAGCCTGCCGCAAATGAGTATAGAGGTTGCGGCGAAAGCGCATTGAACACCGGGTTGATGGGGTCCGTGTATGCGGCTTGCAGGCCGGTGTCCGCCTGAAACCGAAACCAAGTGGTGTTTTTCTCGTTGATGTTGTAGTCGATTCGGGCCGTCTGCACCTGTTCGTGGTCGTCGCTGGAGTGCGAAATGCTCTGCCGGTTTGCGCAGCCATCCCCGGCAGCGCCAAGCGGGCAGCCAAGTATCGCGGTCGGTGTGCCGCTGGTATTTCCATACAGGGAGAACATCTGCTGATAGAACGGGATCGAGGGAGAAGGAAGTTGCTGCAGCACGTATTGTTGGAATGCCGCACTGGGAACGATCGTGGGTGTGACGATGGGCAGTGCGATCCGCACCCATTCGCCGTCGAAGAAGAAAAAAAGCTTGTCGTGCACAATCGGGCCGCCCACACTGCCGCCAAAGTGATTCACTGTCGATCCGGGCTTGTGGTTCCCCGGAGTAGCATTGGTGAAGTAGTCCGCTGCATTCAGTAGCGAACCATTCCACAGTTCATAGAGGTTCCCGTGAAACTGATTCGTGCCCGACTTGGTAACATAGTCAACTTGTGATGCTCCATACCGTCCTTGATCCACAGAATAGGAAAGTGTGTTGACGGTCACTTCCGAAATCGAATTCAATCCCAGGACGAGGTTGGTTGAGAGACCGCTATTGAGATTGGTGAGCGGGTCGTTCGTTTCCAGCCCGTCCACGATGTATCCATTGGAGAGAGCGGGGAGTCCGTTGAACTCCACGTTGCCATAGCCGTTGCTGCCGCCGACGAAATCGTTACTGCTCCCCGCCGTGTTAATTAGGGCCCCAGGGGCAAATTGCAGAGGGTAGGTCAGATCGCCGCCCGGATTCGGTAAGTCCTCCAGCGCCGGCGCAGTCAGGGTTGTGGATGTGTTTGCGTTTTCCGGATTGATGATCGGGGCTTCGCTGCTTACCTCAACCGCCTCATTGGACCGTGCCACCTTGAGCATGAAATCCACACTTTGCCTCTGGCCCAGGCCCGAAATGACATTGTCATTTTGTCCCGGATCGAAGCCTTGTGCTTCCGCTCTAACCGAGTAGGCGCCTGGCTTTAGCTGTGGAAAGTTGAAGCGGCCTGCGTCATCGGTCCGGGCACTACGCTTTAGACCGGTCTCGAGATTCGTGATCGTCACAGCGGCGCCGGGCACAACTGCGTTGGTTGTGTCTCGAACCTGGCCAACGATGGCACTGGTGGTTTCGCCTTGTGCCAGCGCTTTCAGCGGATGAAGACACGCCACGGTTAATACAAGAAAAGCGAAGTTCGCTACGCGCGCCATGAATACCCCACGTCTCTGCCTGAAGCGGCAAGGAGCCACTGCTCTCATCTATTAACCAGAGATCATTCCCCTTAGTTAACCACAGTTAACACAAACGAGCAAGGACGAAAGAGAAGGCTGAGAACCTCGGCAATTGCACCCGAGTGATGGGCTATGCGGAAACTGGCTGCAGCGAAATTATTGTGCAGGCGACAACATTGTGAGCGCACTTGGGACGATTCCGATTTCGGCAGGCAATGTGCCAGGAGGTTCGCGATCCGTCGCGACGTAGATTTTGGTTTGCGGTGTATGGCTCGATTGGGGCGCGTATTGGCAGACGGATTTGCTGGCGTGGGCTAGGTCGATGGCGGGGACGCGCAAGGGGCGGCCGAGAACGACGAGGTCCGGGCCTTCGGCGGCGAGCGGCAGCGTGAGGGGGACAGCCGATGGCGGCTATTCCCACATGGGCATCTCCTAAACTGATTCCCACTCCAGCTGGCAATCGAGTAATATCTCAACGTTGGAATCAGTAGAGCCGAAGAAACTGCGGGCTTTATTCTTAAGCCGCTTTGCGGCGTCATCCAAAATCTTTCACGGAGAAGCAATCGCATGAGATTTCGTTCGCTGGTTTTGCCGTTTTGCGCTCTTCTTTTTTGCGCCCTTCTCGGATTTTATTTTCTGGCCTCGCTCGCGGTTGCCCAGAATGCCGCATCCACGCCGGCCGCGCCGCGGGCCATCACGGTCGACGACGCGTTTGAAATTCACGAGGTGCGCGATCCGCAGATCGGCGACGATGGCAAGTGGGTCGCTTACACGGTCTCGACCGCATCGTTGAAGGAAGACAAGACGGAGACACGGATCTGGATGGCGCCAGCGGGCGGCGGCGATGCAATTGCGATGACCGCGGAAGATGTTTCCTCGTCGCATCCGCGCTGGAGCCCAGACGGAAAATATCTCGCATTTCTCTCCAAGCGCAACGAAGGCAAGACGCAAGTGTGGCTGCTCAACCGCATGGGCGGTGAGGCGCAGAAGCTGACTGACGCAATTCAAGACGTGGATGATTTTTCCTGGTCGCCGGATGGCAAGCGGCTCGTGCTGGTGCTGCGAGATCCTTCGCCGGAGGAATTGGACGAAGCCAAAACTAAAGAGAAAGAGAAAGACAAGCCGGGAAACAACGCGAAGGATGCGAAGCCGAAGAAATCTAAAACTCCGCCGCCGTTCGTGATCGATCGTTATCGCTTTAAGAGCGACATGGTCGGTTATCTGGACCGCCGCCGCACACATTTGTATGTCCTCGACGTGGCAACCAAGGCGGTGGTGCAGATTACTTCCGGCGACTTTGACGATGAGGAGCCGGCGTGGTCTCCCGATGGCACGCTGTTGGCGTTTCGCAGCAACCGATCGGTTCCCGATCCCGATCGTACTTATGACACCAATATCTGGGTAGTGGCCGCCGACAACACCGACAAAGGCGCGCACCTGACGCAGGTGACCACCAATCCCGGGTCGGACGCGTCACCGGCGTGGTCGCCCGATAGCAAGTGGATCACCTACATCACGCAACTCGATCCCAAGCTTTTTCAATATGGAACGCACCACGTTGCAGTTTCTCCCGCCAGTGGAGGGCAGGCCAAAGTGTTGACGCTGGCTTTCGATCGCATGTCGAGATCGCCGCACTTCTCGCCTGATGGCCAGTTTATTTACTTCATCGCCGATGACGATGGAACTCAGAATCTGTGCCGCATTCCGGCAGCGGGCGGGGAGATCACACGGCCAATCTCAGGACACGTAGTGGTCTCCAGCTACACCATCGCGAAGACGGGCGACCTTGCCGCGCAGATCACCGGCACGGACCGGCCGGCGGAAATCTTCACCATTCCCGCCTCTGGCGTATCCATGACCCGCATCACGCACGTGAACGATGCGTTCGTAATGAAGATTAAGGTGGTCACGCCCGAGTACGTCAAGTTCAAGAGCAAGGACGGGACACTGGTTGCGGGCTATCTCTACAAGCCGCTGGACTACGTTGCGGGAAAGAAATATCCCACGCTTCTGCATCCGCACGGCGGCCCGGTAGGGGCTTACTACGGGGAGTTCAATCATTTTTCGCAGCTCTTCGCGGCCAACGGCTACGTAGTGCTGGAGCCGAATCCGCGCGGGTCGTCGGGATACGGGCAGGATTTCTGCAAGGCCATCTACGCCGATTGGGGAAACAAGGATTATCAGGACGATATAGCGATGGTCGATTACGCGATTGCGCAGGGGCTGGCTGATCCGGACAAGCTGGGCGTAGGAGGATGGTCCTATGGCGGCATTTCCACCGACTTCATTATTGCGCAGACCAAGCGCTTCAAGGCGGCGATTTCAGGCGCGGGCTCGGCGTTTTTCGCGGCATTGTATGGGCATGACCAGTACATTCTGGACTACGATGTGGAGCTCGGCCGCCCGTGGGAGAACCGGGCGGTCTGGGATAGAATCTCGCCCTTCTACAAAGTTGCGAACATAACCACGCCGACTCTGTTCATGGGCGGCGATGTCGACTGGAATGTGCCGATCGTAGGTGGCGAGCAGATGTACGAGGCAATGAAGAGCCTGGGGCGCGAAACCGAACTGGTGGTGTATCCCGGCGAATTCCACGGATTCAAGACGCCCTCGCACATCAAAGACCGGTTGGAACGCAACCTCAGTTGGTACGCGCACTACGTGAAGAACGATGGGAGCCCGGCGAGGCCAGCGGCAAAAGCAAACTAGCTTTTTCGCGGCGACAATATTGTTAGCGCGTTTGGGGCAACGGCAATTTCTATGGGTAAGGCGCCGAGGAGTTCACCGTCGGCCTCGACGTAGATTTCAGTTTGCGGCGAATTATTTCCTTGAGGCAAGTATTCGCAGATTGCTTTGCTGGCGTGGGCTAGATCGATGCCGGGGACGCGCCAGCGGCCGCTTACGAGCGATCGAGTGACGTAAGAGAGATAGGCAGCGCGGCTGGCGGTGCGGCACAGGATGAGGCGAAGATCGTTGCGGTCGAGCGACGCGCCGGGAGCGAGTTCCTGCAGCACTCCGCCGAAGTGGCGGATGCGTACGCCGAGCAGTTCGGTGAGATCGGCGCGTTGTGCGCCGTCTACGCCGGTTTCAACGTACTCCACTTGAAAGCGCGGCATGGAATAAGTGCACCAGAGATGCCAGGCTTTGGCATAGTAGGCGGCCATGCCCAGGCGATGCTTGGTTCCGGAGTGGAGTTTATAAAACAGATGAGCGTCGACTCCGACTCCGGCGGCGACGATGAAGTAACGCGTGCCGGGATTCCCTTCCAGATCCCGATATTGAATGTGGCCGAGCGTAACCCGCCGCCGCTGGGCGCTCAGAGCCGACTTTGCCGCGCCCACGATATTCATGGGCAGGCCGAGATCGTGGGCGAGCGCGTTGGCGGTGCCCATGGGAAGAACCGCTAAAGCCACTTCCGTATTCGCCAGCACCTGGATGAGGTTGTGGATAGTGCCGTCGCCGCCGCAGGCGAAGACGGTATCGCATCCCTCTTTTACGGCTTGGCGCGTTTGCTCTTCGGCATGAGCGCGAGAGTGAGTCAGGATCAAGGTAGCGTCCACGCCGTCATCCCGCAGCAGGGCGAGCACGGAATCCAACTGGGACTGGAGCTTGCGGCTGCCGCCGGAATCAGGGTTATAGAGCAGAGCTGCTTTGCGCATAGACGGATGGAAGATTGAAGATGGATTGTACCTGAGGCGATTTTGTTCGCGCCTATATATCGGTTGCAAGCGGTTCGAAATTGGAATAGGATGTGCCCGCTTGGGAGCGGCGGAACTCCCTGTGTCTCCTTTTTTCGCCGCCCGCCCTTTGGACAAAATCGAATCAGGAGGACGACCAGATGAAAATTCTGGAGCACGTTTTCTGTGGGGTATTTCTGTGTTTGAGCGCCGCCATGACGCAGGAACACGCTGTGTATGCGCAAAGCCAGACGGTCACGCTGATTGCGGGTATCGGGAATGCGCACCATCCTGTTTCCACCGACAACTCGCAGGCTCAGCAATTCTTCGATCAGGGTCTGCGGTTCATCTATGACTTTAACCATGACGAGGCGGCCCGTTCGTTTCAACATGCCGCGGAACTCGACCCTAAGCTGGCGATGGCGTACTGGGGCGTGGCCGAAGCGGTGGGACCGAACTATAACGATCCCGCCGATCCCGACCGTTATAAACACGCGCACGACGCCGTGCAAAAAGCTGTTGATCTATCGGGAACTGCAGCGATAAGCGATCAGGCTTATATTCGGGCGATGGCCAAACGCTTCCCCGCGGATCCAAAATCGGATTTAAGAAAGGCTGCGGAGGACTATCGCGACGCGATGCGGCAGGTGGTCGGCGAATTTCCCGACGATTTGGATGCGGCGACGCTGTTCGCTGAAGCCGGCATGAATTTGCATCCGTGGGGGCTGTGGCATACGGATGGCACGCCGGAGGCGGGCACGGAGGAAATCGTATCGACGCTGGAATCGGTGATGAAGCGCGATCCCAATCATCTGGGCGCGATTCATTACTACATTCATGCGGTGGAAGCTTCTGCGAATCCGGAACGCGCGCTGGCGGGGGCGGACAGGCTGGCAGCGCTCGCGCCCAACGCCGGGCACATCGTACACATGCCGGCGCATGTTTACATTCGCACCGGCGACTATGAAGCGGCCGTAGAAACCAACGAGCAGGCTGCGGCGGTGGATCGCGCTTACATCAAAGCCACCGGAGCGCAGGGTATTTATCCGATGATGTATTACAGCCACAACCTTCACTTCATTGCGATGTGCGCGGCGATGAACGGCAACTACGCGGAGTCGAGGAAGAATGCGGACTTGCTGGTGGGTAATGTTGGCCCGCACGTGAAGGACATGCCGCCGCTTGAAGGTTTTATGACGATCCCGGTGGCGGTAGAAATTCGCTTCCATCATTGGAATGGGATTTTGAAGATGCCGCAGCCGGATGCGGGGATGAAGACTGCCACCGTGTTCTGGCATTTTGGACGCGGACTGGCGCTGGCTGCTACGGGGACGGTGGCGGAAGCGCAAGCGGAGTACAAGATTGTTTCCGACGCTGAAGCGGCTACGCCCCCCGACGTTATTTTCCAGATGCCGATCAATAACAAGGCCAAGGACATCATGAAGATCGCGAAGGATGTTCTGGGAGCGAAGATTGCAGTGGCGAGAAAAGACAATAATGGCGCAATCGTCATGTTGCGCGAGGCGGTTGCGATCCAGGACACGCTCAAGTATGGAGAACCGCCAGATTGGTTCTTTCCGGTGCGCGAGTCGCTGGGAGGCGTGCTTTTGCTGTCCGGCGACGCGGCTGGGGCGGAGAAAGTGTTTCGTGACGACTTGGAGCGGAATTTGAGAAATCCTCGCTCCCTGTGGGGCCTGCACCAGGCGCTGCTGCAGCAGAAGCGAGAGTATGATGCAGGATTTGTTCAGAAGGAGTTTGAGGCGTCGTGGAAGGGTGGGGCTGTGGCGTTGAAGCTGGATGATTTGGTATGAGAGTTTGTGAGATCTTCGGGGCTGGCATTCGCCAGCCCTTCTTCTTTGTTGTTCACAGCTATAATCTCGCCGATGGCCAACGCAGGCAAAGACGCAGGAAAAACGATCGAAGCGCTGCGCGAGAAAATACGGCGCCACGAATATTTGTATTACGTCCTCGACCAGCCGAAGATTAGCGATGCCGAGTTCGACAAGCTGATGCGGCAGCTGAAGGATTTGGAGGCCGAGCATCCGGAGTTGCTGACGGAGGATTCTCCGACGCAGCGGGTTGGCGGCAAGCCGCGCGAAGGCTTTGTGAAGGTGCGGCATTCGTCGCCGATGTTGTCGCTGGACAACACTTACAACGAGGAAGAGCTGCGCGACTGGGAACGGCGGGTGCACGAACTGAGCGGCCGCAGCGACGTGGATTATGTTTGCGAGCTGAAGCTGGATGGAATGTCGCTGGCGCTGATTTATGAGGATGGGAAGCTGGTGCGCGGAATCACTCGCGGCGATGGGAGCGTGGGGGAGGATGTGACTCTCAACGTACGCACGGTGCGATCGATACCGCTTTCGATTCCGAAAGAGCAATTGAAGAAAGCGGGAATCCCTGCGGATTTTGAAGTGCGGGGCGAATTGCTGATGCCGACAGCCGCCTTCCGGAAGTTGAATGAAGATCGCGAGAAGAACGGGCTGGCTACCTTCGCGAATCCGCGTAATTTTACCGCAGGGACGGTTCGGCAACTTGATTCCAGCGTGACGGCGCAGCGCCGCCTTGATTTTTTTCCCTACATTCTTCTATCCAACGGCCGTACCTACTTCGAGCGGCATTGGAAAACGTTAAACGCCTTGCAGGAAGCGGGGTTCAAGGTTAATAGCAATCGCAAGCTGGTTCATAGCATGGAGGACGTTTGGGCGTTTATCCAAGCGTGGGCGGGGAAGCGCGAATCTCTGGCGTACGAGATCGACGGCATTGTGGTGAAAGTGGATCGGACCGCGCTGCAGGATGAGCTGGGATTTACGGGGAAGGCTCCGCGGTGGGCGATTGCCTTTAAGTACGCGGCGCGGGCGGGGATTACGAAGCTGGAAGATATTCGGGTGCAGGTGGGGCGCACGGGGAAGCTGACGCCGGTGGCGATGCTGGCTCCGGTTTTGATCGGCGGGACGACCGTGAGGAACGCGACGCTGCACAACATGGATGAGATCGAGCGGCTGGGCGTGAAGATTGGCGACTGGGTGCAGGTGGAGCGCGGCGGGGATGTGATTCCGAAAGTGGCGAAGGTGATTGACGATAAGGATCATCCGCGTCCGCGCGACCTTAAAGATTTTGAGATGCCGGAGAAGTGTCCGGTGTGCGGGACCAGGGTGGTGCGGACGGAAGGCGAAGTGGATTATCGCTGCGTGAATGCGAATTGTCCGGCGAAGTTGCGGGAGACGATTCTGCATTTTGCTTCGCGCGGGATCATGAATATTGACGGGATGGGGGACGCGCTGGTGAATCAGCTTACCGAGCGCGGGCTGGTGAAGAATGTTGCCGATATTTACAAACTTACGAAAGCCGATTTGCTCAGCCTGGAGCGCATGGGCGATAAATCGGCGCAGAACATTCTGGATGAGATTGAGAATTCGAAGAGACTGCCGCTGGAGCGGGTGATTTATGGGCTTGGCATTCGAATGGTTGGAGAGCGGACGGCGCAGTTTTTGGCCGAGCATTTTGGATCGATGGAGACTCTGGAGAACGCTGGAGTGGAAGAGCTGCAGAATGTGAATGAGGTTGGTCCGCGGATCGCGGAAAGTATTGTGGAGTTCTTCGGCATTGCAGCGAATCAGGATTTAATTAAGCGGCTGCGAGAGGCGAAGTTGAGGCTTACGGGCGAAAAGAAGCAGCGCGGGACGAAGCTGGCGGGGAAGACGTTTGTGTTGACGGGGACGCTGGCGCATTTTACTCGCGATGAAGCTAAGAAGATGATTGAAGACGCTGGAGGGAAAGTCACGGGGTCGGTGAGCAAGAAGACGGATTATGTGGTGGCAGGGGCGGATGCGGGATCGAAGCTGGACAAGGCGAAGGATCTGGGGGTGAAAGTGATTAAGGAGAAAGAGATGACACAATTGCTAAGCTGACAAAATATTACTATTTAGTAATCAATGAATATCCTGCACATGGTACAGGATATTCATGGTAGTATTTATCTGTGATTGAACGCCAAGCCGATCTTCTGATGGTTCGCGGGGCCGTGCGGCGCAGCCGCGTGGTGGCGTTGCTGGGGCCGCGGCAGTGCGGAAAGACTACGCTGGCGCGGCAGTTTGTCCCACCCGATTCGCTCAACTATTTCGATCTGGAGGACCCGCGGAGCGTGGCCCGGCTGAGCGAACCGGACATCGCCCTGCGCCCGCTCAAGAAGTTGGTGGTGATTGACGAGATCCAGCGGCGTCCCGATCTTTTTCCGTTGTTGCGCGTGCTGGCGGACCGGTCGCCGCTGCCGGCGCGCTTTCTGATTCTGGGCAGCGCGTCGGAGGATCTGCTCCAGCAATCGTCCGAAACGCTTGCCGGGCGGCTGGAGACCGTGCCGCTGGAGGGCTTCCGGCTTTCGGATTTGGGAGCGTCCGCGCAAAATCGCCATTGGCTGCGCGGCGGCTTTCCGCTGGCTTACACGGCACGGCGGGAGTCCGACTCGGTGAGCTGGAGGCGGCAATTTCTACAGACTTTTCTCGAACGCGATATGCCTCAGTTGGGGATCCAGATTCCGGCCATAGCCCTGCGGCGATTCTGGAATATGGTGGCGCACTACCACGGGCAGATATGGAATGCTGCCGAGTTGAGTCGGGCTTTGGCGGTAAACGAAACCACGGTGCGCCGCTATCTTGACCTGATGACCGGCGTATTCATGGTCCGCCAGTTGCCGCCGTGGTTTGAGAATCTGGGCAAGCGGCAGGTGAAGTCGCCGAAGATTTACGTGCGCGATTCGGGGCTGCTGCATTCGCTGTTGGGCATTACCAACCGGCTCGATCTGGAGAATCATCCCAAGGTGGGCGCATCGTGGGAAGGTTACGCGGTGGAGGAAGTGTTGAAATCGTTTCGTCCGGATGAAGCTTATTACTGGGCGACCTACAACGGAGCGGAACTCGATCTGCTCTTGTTCAAGGATGGACGACGAATTGGGATCGAGTGCAAACGGGCGGATGCGCCCGAGCTTACGCGGTCGATGCGAAGTGCGCTTACCGATCTGAAGCTGGATCATCTTTATGTTTTGTATCCCGGGGATAAGACGTATGCGCTGGGGAAGAAAGTGGAGGTGGTGCCGTTGGGGAGGTTTGTGAAGGCGAAGTGAGGAAGAAAAGCGGCTATGTTTGTGGCCTCAGGGGGCTGAAGCCCTTGTCGTTATTGGTTCTAAGCGGCACGACTGAAGTCGTGCCCTTCCCGAATCAGCTCTTGAAACCAAGCGACTTTATACACTGCCGGTCTTCAACGCCGCCGTCATCCGCTTCCACGTCTCCTCCAGCGTCTCCGGCAGAATGCGAGTCTCGCATACCACCGACACGAAGTTCGCATCGGCGACCCAGCGGGGGAGGACGTGCATGTGGATATGTCCGGCGATGCCGGCGCCGGCGGCTTTGCCGATGTTCATGCCGAGGTTGATGCCGTCGGGAGTGTAGAGATCGCGCAGGAGGGATTCCATGCGCTGCGAGAGCGCCATCATTTCGCCGGCGGCTTCGGGCGGGAGCTTGCGCAGTTCGTCCAGATGCGCGTAGGGGACGATCATGACGTGGCCGGGCGTGTAAGGGTACATGTTCAGGATGACGAAGCAGTGTTGGCCGCGGTGCACGATGAGAACTTTTCGGTCGTCGCCGGCTTTTGCCGCTTCGCAGAAGACGCATCCGGCCGCTTTCTCGGCGGTGGAGACGTAGGCGTAGCGCCACGGGGTCCAAAGATAATCCATAGCAAGGGGCAGGGTAGCAGATGCGAGGGATGTTACGAAACCCGAACAAAGAAACATTCCATTCACACATGAAAGATTTGCGTTTGACACTGTTTGAGAGGCGTTGCTATAGTCGAAGAGTTCCCTTTGGACGCGGGTTTCTGTAAAAACGTCCGGCAGCTGGGATTGTCCAAGCTCACTCGCCAGGGTGAGCCCACCACAACCAAACGACTCACTCCAGCAGTCCGCCAAGCAGGCCCCGCATCTACCCGCACCGAGTGCGAGGTTTCAGTAGAGAGGCATGACCTTGTCCGACCACACCAACGCTCACAACTCCGAATCTAACAGCGCCGTTGCCACCGAAACAGAACCGACGGCGTCCGAGCAAACCCTAACCGAACACCCAATGACGGAACACGACAGTCACGATACGAAACTGACGGAGCAGCCCGAGAGCGCTACGCCGGCGAAAGACGCAGGAGAGGCTCCGCGTACCTCGACCGACGATAAGCATGCGGGCGAGGATTTTGCTTCCGCGCTGGAGAACTTCACCACGGAGACCGAAGAGGCCGTGGGCGAAGACCGCGTGATCAAAGGCACGGTGCTGAAGCTGACTTCGACGCACGTGGTAGTCGATGTGGGCGCGAAGTCGGAAGGCATGTTGCCGCTCTCGGAAGTGCTGGACCACGAAGGCAAGCCCAACGTGAAGCCGGGCGACGAAATCGATGTCATGCGCGAGAAGGGACACACCGAGGAAGGCTACATCAACCTCTCGCACCAGAAAGCGGCGCGCATCCACGCCTGGGACGAGGTGGAAAAGGCGCACCACGAAAAGCGGCCGATTCAGGCTGTAGTGATTGAGCGCACCAAAGGCGGGCTCACGGTCGATGTCCTGGGAGTAAGAGCTTTTCTGCCCGGATCGCAGGTCGATCTGCGGCCCATCCGCAACCTGGAGGGTATGAAGGGCCAGACGCTGGAAGTCACGGTGATCAAGCTCAACAAGAAGCGCGGCAACATAGTGGTTTCGCGCAAGGAGCTGCTGGAAGGCGAGCAGAGCGAGAAGCGCAACAAAACGCTGGAACATCTGGAAGAGGGTTCCGTATTGACCGGCGTGGTGAAGAACCTGACCGAGTACGGAGCGTTCGTGGATCTGGGCGGGCTCGATGGCCTGCTGCACATCACCGATATGTCGTGGGGACGCTTGACGCACCCGCGCGATCTGGTGAATGTGGGCGATCAGATTCAGGTCAAGGTGCTGAAGTACGACAAGGACAAGCAGCGCGTGTCGTTGGGCTTCAAGCAGTTGACGCCCGACCCGTGGCTCGATGCCGAGCATCGTTATCCGGTGGGCGCGCATGTCTCCGGGCGCGTGATCAGCGTGACCGACTACGGCGCATTTGTCGAGCTTGAACAGGGGATCGAAGGGCTGGTTCACGTTAGCGAGATGACCTGGTCGAAGCGGATGAAGCATCCGTCGAAGCTGGTGAATGTGGGCGATCAGGTCGATTGCGTGGTGCTCAATGTGAATCCGACCGAGCGCCGGATTTCGCTGGGTATGCGGCAACTGGCGACGAATCCCTGGGATGCGCTGCACGATAAATATCCCGTGGGTATGACGGTGGAAGGCCGGGTGCGAAACCTGACCGATTTCGGTGCGTTTATCGAAATCGAGGATGGCATCGATGGCCTGGTGCACGTCAGCAACCTGAGCTGGACCAAGCGCGTGAAGCATCCTTCGGAAGTGCTGAAGAAGGGTGACCGCGTGAAGGCCGTGGTTCTGGCCATTGAACCGGACAAGCGGCGCCTATCGCTGGGAGTGAAGCAGCTCCAACCCGACGTTTGGGAGACTTTCTTTGAGGCGCATCATGTGGGCGATGTGGTTCACGGAAAAGTGCTGCGGGTGGCGGCTTTTGGCGCCTTCGTGGAAATCGCGGAAGGCGTGGAAGGCTTGTGCCACAAGTCGGAGGCGGTAGATGGCAACGGCCAGCCTTTGCATCTTGAGCCGGGAGTCGAGCACGACTTCAAAATTATCAAGATGAGCCCGGAAGACAAGAAAGTCGGTCTGAGCATTCGCGCCGTGGGCGAAGAGGCCTCGCGGTCCGAGGTGGAAGCCTACAAGCAACCGGTATCGAGCACCAGTTCGACCATCGGCGAGCTGATTTCGTGGAAGCGGGCCAGTAACGAAAGCAACTAGCTGGAAGGGATAAGGTTTCACCAGCCGCCGCGAGGCGGCTTTTTTATTTCTGTTTGTTACCCCGGGGACTCCGCTCGCTCCTTATTACCTTGGTGCCGGACATTCTGGACCGTCTTCAACAAAACGATTCATGTTCCAAACCTCTGTGGTCGATATCCAAGATGGACTGTCGAAGGTAAGACCATGTCGACGTATTTCGCTGGGATTGGAAAGCTTAAACTCACGGGCAAGATTGCCGGCGTGATCCTGGCAACGTTAGCCATTACCTCCGCGATTGGCTTCCTCATCACCCAGCATCGGGCCAACACTCAAGCGGAAGCATCGCTTGTCGACCGCTTAAGAAAGACTGACGGCATGGCGACGGAAGTGCGAACATATTTTTCCAAGAATGTAGAGGACTACGTTCCCCATCACAAATTCAAGCGCATCTCGCAGGTGCCGGTGGTGGTGGCGTGGACAGTGGCGCGCGAATACGCCGAGACTCAGGGCATGAAATTTTCGACTCCGTCTCTGACCCCGCGCAATCCGAAGAATGCGCCGAACGGATTCGAGGCGGAAGCGTTGCGGGCTTTCGTGCAGAATCCGGCGCTCACGGAGTATTACCGGCGTGATACGTCCGATGGAGTGGCAGTGATGCGGTACGCCCAACCGGAGCGCCTGACCGAAGACTGTTTGCTTTGCCACGGCGGTCCCGTCGGATCCAAGGACGCGTTTGGGTATCCAAAGGAAGGCATGAAGGTGGGAGACCTGAAAGGCGCATTTGTGGTCACGGCTCCGTTAGACGAGTTGACGAAAACCTCCAAAGCGAACAGTCTGGCGCTCTTGCTGGTTACTGTGTGCACGCTGCTGCCGGGCGTAGGGGTTGTGTTCCTGGTAATGCGCCGGCTGGTCATCCGGCCTATCGCCGCTTCGACCGAACTGGCGCGAAATATCGCACAAAATAATCTGTCGGTGGAAGACATTGAAGTGCTGTCCGGGGATGAGGTTGGCCAGGCCGTAATCGCCCTGAACAGCATGAAAAACAATCTGCATAGCATGGTGGAGAACATTGCCTCCACGGCGGAACGCATCGCCAGCGCGGGTCACGAACTGGCGTCGACTTCCTCGCAGCAGTCGACCGCGGCGAGTACTCAAACCGACCGTACCATGCAGGTGGCCACGGCCATGCATGAAATGTCCTCCACCGTGAACCAGGTGTCGGAAGCGGCCCGGCAGGCGGCGGAAGCGGCCGAGAAGGCCACAGAAACCGCGCACGCCGGTGAGAAAGTCGTGGAGCAATCCACCGGCAATATGCGTTCCATAGCCACCTCGGTCAGCGCTACCGCAGCCAAGATTCGGGAATTGGGCAAGAGTTCCAACCAGATCGGGGAAATCGTCAAAGTCATCCAGGACATCGCCGACCAAACCAACCTGCTGGCGCTGAATGCCGCCATCGAAGCCGCCCGTGCCGGCGATCAGGGTCGCGGCTTCGCCGTCGTCGCAGACGAGGTCCGTAAACTTGCGGAGCGAACCACGACGGCGACGAAAGAGATTGCCGCCCGCATTCAAACCATTCAGACGGAAACCAAGACCGTAGTCGAGGCCATTGAAGCCGGCAAGACCCAGGTCGAGGAAGGCGTAAAAACAACCGAGCGCACGGGCAATTCGCTGCAGGAAATCATCCGTATGAATGACCGCGTCCGCGACATGATCAACCAGATCGCCGCCACTACGGCTGAGCAGTCCTCCACGTCCTCGGAAGTCAGCAAGAACGTCGGAGAGATCGCCCGCCTCGCCGAGGAATCGGCGAACGGTGCGCTGGAATCCGCCAAGGCCTGCGACGAACTTTCCGCCATGGCGGTTGATCTGGAGAAAATCTTTGGCCAGTTCACGCTCCGCAAAGCCAGCCACAGCCGGTTACAGTTATCCGGCTCTGCCTCGACGACGTCAGAATTGCCGCCCGCGCCTCGACCGGACTCCATGAGCCGCGGCGCGGCCGCCGGCAGCGGCCGCTGATCTTTACATTCCGATAGGGACCCTCCTTCCCAGCGCTGCACTTGGCGCTTTGCCGCGGCTGGTCTAGAATCTTTGGTTCGCCTTCCGACATCTCTTCTCTGTGTTAAGGAGCGTTTTCTTGCCTGAAACTATTTACGACGTCGCCATCATTGGCAGTGGACCGGCCGGCTACACTGCCGCCATTCGCGCCGGACAGTATGGATTGAAAACTGCGCTCATCGAAAAAGACGGATTTCTGGGTGGGACTTGTCTGCACGTGGGTTGCATTCCCACCAAGGCGCTGCTGTTCAACGCGGAGCTTTGGGACCATCTGAAAGAGGCCAAGGAGTATGGCATTGAGGGCGTGGACGCGCGCAAATTAAACTGGGCTTCCATCCAGGAGAGAAAGTCAAAGATCGTGGCCAAACATGCCAAAGGCCTCGAATTCCTGATGAAGAAAAATAAAGTCGAGACCGTGAAGGGCTACGGAAAGCTGACTGGCTCGGCGCAAAATGGCTTGCACGTGATCGAAGTGACGAACGACGGCAAGGCCAGCCAAATCAAAGCAAAGAATGTGCTGCTGGCTACGGGTTCCGAGGCTCGCATGCTGCCGGGTCTCGAGGCGGATGACCGCATTCTGACCAACATTGAGATTCTCAGCCTGACGGAGATGCCGAAATCGCTGGTGATCGTTGGCGCAGGAGCGGTGGGAGTGGAGTTCGCGTCGATCTACCGCTCGTTCGATTGCGAAGTCACGATGGTCGAGATGCTGCCGCGTCTGGTTCCCGTGGAAGACGAAGAAGTGTCGAAAGAATTGGCGCGGGTTTATCGCAAGCGCGGTATCGCATTCCACGTCGGGGCCAAGGTTGAAAAAGTCGAAAAGACAAAGACGAAGACCGGCATTGCGGTAACGATAAGCGTCGAAGGCAAGCAACAGAAGATTGAGGCGGAGAAAATCCTCATCGCCGTGGGCCGCAAACCGCGCACGGAAAATATTGGGTTGGAGAAGACAAAAATCAAACCCGAGCGCGGGTTCATCCAGGTTGATTCCTGGATGCACACGGCCGAACCGGGCGTTTACGCCGTTGGAGATATTGTGCTCGGATCGCCGCAACTGGCCCACGTCGGAGCCATGGAAGCGCTGGTGGCCGTCGCCAAGATTGCAGGCAAGCCTTGCAAGCCAATTAATCCGGAACATATTCCGGGGGCTACGTATTGTCATCCAGAAATCGGCAGCGTGGGTCTTACCGAAACCCGGGCGCGCGAGGCCGGATACAACGTGAAAGTCGGGAAATTTCCCTTCACGGCGAATTCGCGCGCTTCCATCGTGGGCCAGCATGAAGGCTTCATAAAAATAGTGTCTGACGCCGACTACGGAGAGATTCTCGGCGTTCACATTATTGGTCCGCAGGCCACCGAACTGATCGCCGAAGCCGTCGCCGCCATGGAGTTGGAAGCGACGGTTGAGGATTTGGTTTGGACTATCCACGCGCATCCCACGCTGGCGGAAGCCATGCTGGACGCGGCGAATAGCGTGTATGGGATGGCGATCAACGCGTGAGGCTTTGCAACAGGGCGTAAAATGAAGGTACGGGATGTGATCAGGGAACTGGAGCGCGACGGATGGCGCCTTGATCGCACGCGAGGAAGTCATCGGCAGTTCAAGCATTCGACCAAGCCTGGGCTGGTTACAGTTCCGGGCAAGCTGGGTGACGACCTTGGTATCGGCACGCTGAACAGCGTCTGGAAGCAGGCGGGGCTCAAGAAATGAAAAAGTATCTGATTGTCGTTGAGAAAACAGGAACTGGCTATTCGGCTTACTCGCCTGATCTGGATGGGTGCGTCGCCACGGGCAAGACACGCAATGAGATCGAGCGCGAGATGCAGGAAGCGATTGCATTTCACCTGGAAGGCATCGCGCGGAACGGTGAGCCGATCCCCGAGCCACGTACATACTCTGTGTATGTTGAGGTTCCCGCACAGGCTCACTAATTACCCAGTTTCCCTGTCGTAGGTCGATTTGATCTCCCTTATCCAACTCGGCACCGTCGATTACGCCACGGGTCTGCGCCTGCAACAACAACTGGTCGCGCTGCGCAAAGAAGAAAGGATCGGCGATGTTTTGCTCCTGCTCGAACACTCGCCGGTGATCACTCTGGGCCGCAACGCGAAGGCCGCAAACGTAATCGCATCGCCTGAACTCCTCGCCCAGCGCGGAGTCGAGCTTTTCGAATGCGACCGTGGCGGCGACGTCACCTTCCACGGCCCCGGACAGATTGTCGGTTATGCCATCTTCGACCTCCGCAACTTTGCTCGTGGAGCGGCGGACGCCCTTCGACAAGCTCAGGGCAGGCCCTCGTCCGCCCCGCGCAAAACGCTAGGCGCGGTAGAATTCGTCCGTTGCCTGGAAGAAGTCCTGATCCGCACCTGCGTGGACTTCGCGATTCCGACGAAGCGAGTGCCCGGCCTAACGGGTGTATGGACGAATGTGGAAGTTACCAAGAGCCATGTGGGGACAGCCGCCTCGGCTGTCCAGCGAAGCGAAGCGAGCGCGCCTGACCACGGGCCCGAAGCCAAGATCGCCGCCATCGGAATCCACATCTCCCGCTTCGTCACTTCCCACGGCTTCGCCCTCAACGTGAACACTGACCTCAGCTACTTCAAGCTGATCATCCCCTGCGGCATCACGAGCAAGCCCGTGACCTCGATGCAGCAAGAACTCGGCAAGCCACTCGACCTGAACGCAGTCGCCGAATCCATCTCCCGCAACTTCGGGGTAGTGTTTTCCAGCCAGATGCTCTGGGTTGATACCCTCGACTCGCTGCTGGGACGCACGGTCGGCGTTCCGATTCAACCTCCGGTCGAACTTCGCCAACTTCATAAAGAAGACGACACAACCTGGGCGTGACCGACCGGCGGGACCAGTGAGATAATCATTTTCGGCACATGCTCCGATGAAAAATCAGAAAGACAAGGCTGTAATCGAGCACTGGCTGCGACTCTACAATCGGTTGATCGATGCATCTTTCGCCGTCATAGACTGGCCAGACAGTGATTCGTCGAAAAAGAATATCGACGCGATGTGTCGCGATCGCGATGGACACACTCTCGCTATCGAGCACACACTGATCGAGCCTTTTGAGGGTGAGAAGGCCGACGCAGACCGCTTCCTAAAGACGCTGGCGTCTTTGGAGAATCACCCCTCCCTTCTACAGAGGGGATACATGTTTCTGGTGAGTCAGCCGGTTGGATCGATACCAAATGGCATTGAGTGGCGGGATATTCCTCAAGAGTTGTTAAGGCATCTGCGGAGCATATTGCCGACTTTGCCTGAAGGCGTTGCCGATCTGGTCGTTCGGGGCGAGAAATGGGAACTACCTCTCAGGATCAGCAAAATGCGTCTGCTGCCGCAGGACCCCGGCAAATTCCTCACTGGCCGAGGTGGGCCAGGCGACCCTGGCCCGGGGCTCATAATTCGTGCACTCGGGAAGAAGATCCCAAAACTGTCTGCCGCGGATGCGGACAAGAGGGTGCTCCTGCTTGAAAAAGATGCCGTGGCAGGAACAATCGAAAACCAGTTTGAGCAGATTCCGGAGGATCACGAAATTAGGAAATTAATGGCTGGCATCGATGAGATTTGGTCGGCGAATACAGCAGGTCTTGAGCGTGAGAATGTGATCTTTACAAATCTTGTCATGCCTCGGTTTGACCGTGCGACGATATGTTCTCTGAATGTCCAGACGGGAGAATTTTGGCGCGTACCGACTGAGCTGGTGGGATAGCATCACATGGCAATCAAAAAAAACAAAACTGGCACCAGAAACGGATCTAACGGCGGCAGTCCCCGCAATGGGGCGTCGCGTACAAAATCCCCACTTCTCGCAAAGAACGCGAGAAATGGGGCACCCAGGTCTGTTTCCGATCTTCGCACCTACTCCATCCCCGACACCCGCCTCGAGCATCCCGACCTCTCTGTCAGCCAACACATCGAGAAAGACAAAGACGGCGCCGAGCATGTCCGCTACGAAGTAACCGGCACCCTCGACGCCCCGGTTCCGCCGATTCGCGATTCCAAGTATCTCGACAAGAAGCAGTGCATCGAGATCTACCGCTACATGCTGCTGAACCGCAAGATGGAGCTCGCGCTCGAAAATCTCTACAAGCAGGGCAAGGTCGTCGGCGGAGTTTATTTCGGTCTTGGCCAGGAAGCCTGCTCCTGCGCCTCCGCCTACGCGCTCGATAAAGACGACTGGTTCGCGCCCATGATCCGCAACCAGGGCGCGCTGCTGGTGCGCGGCTTTGCGGCCAGCGACACCATGATGCAGTACATGGCCAAAGCCGATTCGCCCACGCGCGGCCGCGACGGCACCTCGCACTTCGGCGACATCGAGAAGCGCAACATGGTCTCGCCCATCTCCATGCTCGGCGATCTCATTCCCGTGCTCTCCGGAGTGGCGCTGGGCGCGCGGCTGCAGGGACGCAATGTCGCCGTCATGACCTACATCGGCGACGGAGGCCAGTCCACCGGCGTGACCTACGAAGGCATCAACTTCGCCGCCGTGCAGAACCTCGGCCTCGTGCTGTTCGTCGAGAGTAATGAGTGGGCCTACTCCACGCCATCGGAAATGCAGTATCGCTGCAAAGACCTGGCCGAACGCGCTATCGGATACGGCATCCCCGGCGTGATCGTCGACGGCACCGACGCCTGCCAGGTCTACGACGCCGCCCACGACGCCGTCGAGCGCGCCCACCGCGGCGAAGGCCCCACCCTGATCGAAGCCAAAATGATGCGCATGAAAGGCCACGCCATCCACGACGCCGCCGCCTACGTGCCCAAGCCAATGTTCGACTTCTGGAAGAAGCGCGACCCGATCGCGCGCTTCGAAAATTATCTGGTGAAAGAAAAAAAATGGCTGAGTGCAAAAGAGAATGCGGAATTAATTTCAGAAGTCGAGCGAGTGATCGAAGCCGAACGCGAGATCGCGGTGAACTCGCCGATGCCCACACCAGAGTCGGCGGAGGGTGGAGTGTTCTGCGAAGACGGCTGCCATGAGATAAAGCCTAAGTACGGAATGCCGAAGGTAAAGACTAGGGGCAGTGGCTACAAAGAAACTGAGGCTGCCGTTCATCTTAAGTGACGAACGAGTGCACAAATGTCAACGCCACAAAAGAATTTCGCTCCCGCGGGGAAAATATTGGTGCCGATAGTCAAAAGGCTCGCCCGCCATGCCGAGGTGAAGTCCAAGTTGGCGGAGGGAAGAAAGCGCCGGGAAAAGTTAGATCATCCCGACTTCGTTTGGCGCGAATTGCTGGGAAGCTTTGCAACGATGGGCAGCTCTGCGGGTGCAAAGGGTCTGATCCACAACGAAGCTAATTACCGTCGTGTCAAATTCGACGCGCTAAGCCGCAAGGGTACGAAGTCCGCTCGGCTTGATGAACTTCGCAAGGTGCTGCGCAAAGCTGGAGTCAGGTGGCCAGAGAAGAAGTCTGTCTGGCTTGCGGAAAACTTTGACTTAGTCGCGACACTGGGTGGGCCAAGAAGGGCTCGGGCACTTCTGCTCAGCTGTGACGGACCTAAAGCAATGATCGAGTTTTGGAGGCAGTTCAAAGGACTGCGGACAAGCGAGAAGTACGCTCGTAATATCATGATGGATTGTTACCATCCCGATTTTCGTAATTGCATCGCAGTAGACGCGAGAATAAAGGGGATCACCCGCGCCTTGGGTCTATCGTTCAAGACTTACGAGGAAGAGGAGGACTTCTATCTAGAGGTGGCTAAGAAGGCCAGGCTTGAGGGATGGGCGTTGGATCGGATGATGTACGGGTTTCGCGATTGCATCCTCGATGCAATAGAGGATGCAGAAGATCTCGCTGCGGTCCGCAGCCGGCAAAGTGAGAAAACCATCCCTTGGGAGGAAGTGAAACGGAAACTTCGCCTTTAGAAATCCGTGCTGATCCGCGCAAATCCGTGGCAAAAGAAGTTGGAATAACCCTATGCAGCTAACTTACCTCGAAGCCATCCGCCAGGGAATCTGGGAAGAAATGGACCGCGACCCCTCCGTCTTCTGCCTCGGCGAAGACATCGGCATTTACGGCGGGGCTTTTAAAGTCACCGACGGTTTCATCGACCGCTTCGGTCCGGAGCGCGTCATCGACACGCCCATCGCCGAATCCGCCATCGTGGGCGCGGCTTTCGGAGCGTCGCTCACCGGCATGCGCCCCGTCGCCGAATTCCAGTTCATGGACTTCATCGGCTGCGCTTTCAACCAGATCAGTAACATGGTCGCCAAGACGCACTACCTCTGGGGCGCGCCTGCGCCTCTGGTTCTGCGCGGACCCAGCGGCGGATACGTTCACGGGGGCCCCTTCCACTCGCAGAATCCCGAGATGTGGTTCGTCCACAATCCCGGCCTGAAAGTTATCTGCCCCGCCACGCCCTATGACGCTAAAGGCCTGATCAAAGCCGCCATCCGCGACAACAACCCGTGCATTTTCTTCGAGCACAAATATCTCTACCGCCGCATCAAAGGCGAAGTTCCCACAGAAGACTACGTCGTCCCCATCGGCAAGGCGAACATCGTTCGCGAAGGCCGCGATCTCAGCATCATTACTTATGCGGCGATGGTGCACTCCGCGCTCGAAGCCGCCGAAATTTTAAGCAAAGACGGAATCGACATCGAAATCCTCGACCTGCGCACTGTCTCGCCGCTGGATCGTGAAGCCATCGCGAAAACCGTGAAGAAGACAAACAAAGTCATCATCCTGCACGAGCACTCCCGCACCGGCGGCCTGGCCGGCGAAATCGCGGCCATCATCAACGAAGCAGCTTTCGACGATCTCGACGGCCCTATCGTCCGCATCGCGGGCTTGGATTCCGCCGTTCCGTTCTCGCCGCCGCAGGAGGAGCATTACTTGCCCAAAGTGAGCGACGTGGTTCGCGAAGCCCGCAAACTGAAGGCATATTGATTTTGAAAACCAACAAAAATATGTAGAGAAGCGAAGCGGTGCTGTCCCTTATTGGCTCAAAACTAGCGCCGAACAGGCTTCTTCTGCCACAATAGTCGATTCCCGGAGGGAACCCATGGGCAAGTTCATTCTCGGCGTCATCGTCACGATTCTTGTAATTATTCTTTGCGGGCTTGGTTTCGCCATGCTCGGCTATTTCCCCACGCCCGCCAATGTGGCTCCGCCACGGTGGGAACATCGCCTGGCGAACTCCGCTGTCGATGCCTCGATGGAGCGGCACGCTCCACACATCACCAACCCCATCACGCCCAATGACCAGAACCTCGAAGATGGCATGAAGCTTTACAGCATGAACTGCGCTCTCTGCCACGGCGATCTCGATCGCAAGCCCGCATCTCTTGCCAAATCGTTTTATCCGCCCGCTCCCAATCTGGTTTCCGATCCGCCTGACGACCCTGAGTGGCACATCTACTACACCATTCGCACCGGCGTACGCTACACCGGCATGCCCTCCTGGGAAAAAACTCTGAGCGAGCAGGACATGTGGAAGATCACAAGCCTTCTATCGCACATGGAAAAGCTTCCGCCCGCCGTGCAGGATTACTGGAAGACAACTTTCGGAGTGGCCGCACCGAGCGGCGAAGATGAGAAGAAATAGAGGCAGATCGCCTTCTGAAATGGCGGTTTGGTTCGATTTGGGAACTGATCTAACGATCTGGGTCAGCAGCTGTGGATTTTCAACCACGCTTCTCCAACCGTTATAATAACTGTTTGCGTCCGGCCCTCGATTCCAATCCGTGGGCCGCGTGGAAGGAAATACATGCCAACTGACATCATCATGCCTCAAATGGGTGAATCCATCGTTGAAGGCACGATCACGAAATGGTTAAAGAAGCCTGGCGACAAGATTCAGCGCGACGAACCCCTCTTCGAAATCTCTACCGACAAAGTGGACGCGGAAATTCCCGCGGCCGCCTCCGGAGTTTTGCAGGAGATCAAAGTCTCAGAGGGCACAACGGTCGGCGTGAACACCGTGGTGGGCACCATCGCCGCGGATGGCGAAGCCACGGCTGCGCCGGCAAAAGCCGCGCCAGCGGCTGCAGCACCAGAGCCTCCGGAAAAGAAAGAAGAGAAAAAGCCGGCTGCCGCGGCGGCTCCCGCAGAAACCGCTAGCGCTCCCCCCACACCTTCAGCCGAAGAAGGCGCGGAAGAAGCGCGTTCGTCCCCGCTGGTGCGCAAGATCGCCCGCGAGCACGGCGTTAATCTCTCGCAAGTTTCCGGCACCGGACTCGGCGGCCGCATCACCAAGCAGGACATCATGGCCTTCATCGAGCGCCCAGTGTCCGCGCCGGTTGCTCCGGCAACCCCGGCTGCGCAACCGTCCACGGCGCCCGCCGCGGCGCGGCCCGCTGCCCCTCCCGCGCCTGCAACCTTTCCCGGCGATCTCGTCCCCGTGACCAACATGCGCAAGATTATCGCCCAGCGCATGATCGAGTCGCGCCGTACCAGCGCCCACGTCCACTGCATGTACGAAGTGGATTTCACCCGCATCGTTTCGCTGCGCGCCAAGCACAAAAACGCTTTCGAGCAGCGCCACGGTGTGCGCCTCACCTTCATGCCGTTCTTCGTGCGTGCCGCTATCATCGCCCTGCAGCAGTGGCCCATTATCAACGCTTCGCTCGAAGGCGATAATATTCACTACCATCGTCACATCAACGTCGGTATCGCGGTCGCCCTCGACTGGGGTCTCATCGTTCCCGTCCTCAAGAACGCCGACGATCTCAACTTCCTGGGCCTGCAGCGCGGCATCACGGATCTGGGCGAGCGCGCCCGTAGCAAGAAGCTCAAGCCCGAGGACGTCGAAGGCTCAACCTTCACCGTCACCAATCCCGGACAGTTCGGCGCCGTCTTCGGTCTGCCCATCATCAATCAGCCCAACTCCGCCATCATGGGCGTAGGCGGCATCACAAAGCAGCCGCTGGTCGTCACCGATAAAGAGGGGAACGATTCCATCGCCGTCCGCTCCGTCGTCCACCTCACGCTCGGCTACGATCACCGCCTGATCGACGGCGCCGTCGCCGACCAGTGCATGGCATTGGTGAAGAAGACGCTTGAAAATTGGAACGAGGAAATCGGCTAGGTAGACTACTTCGATGGTTGAGGGTTGGCCGGCGGCTGCTTGCACCAGGTCGAAGCGTTGAGGCACTGCACGGTTCCATCGATGATCATGGAGATCCCGCTCCGGAATTTTTCCGGCTCGACAATCTCTCGCGCGGCGACCGCATCCATCGTGGCCAGCGCATTCTGCAGAAACGACATCGCCGCGTCTTTTTTCTGGGCGCCCGTTTTGTTCCCAAACAGCCCTTCGATTCCATTCACCAATGCCGGAACAAATGCAATTCCGCGCAGCAATTGAGCTAGAAAGTCCATTTTATTTTTTCTCCAGAAGATAGTCCTCGCGTGTGGCTGGTGTTGCGACAGCCGCATCCTTAGGTAAGGCTAGCCAAAATATTATTGAACGCTGTAAGGTTGGGATCTGCTGCGTCGGTAGACCTGACAATCAGCGTCAAACAGACTTTCAGTTCGGCCGCTTTGCTGTATGCCAGGGCCAGCATCCCCGGCATGTCAATTCCTTCGCCCCCAGCGCTCTTCAGCGTATTCGCAGTGGGAGAAGTTACTGTCTTCAAGTTAGTAATAATTGTGGTGCTCGGTGTGCTCATCGCTGCTCTCCTTATATTTTTGGAATGAACCATCGCTATAAGATTTCTTCCAGAATCTCTTCTGGCTCGATTACTTCAGCCAGTACTTGTGCAGCGCAATGGCCACACTAATCCCGGCGCTGACAGCGCCATTCACCAGCCGGTTGTGAACGCTGTTCCGCAGGTCGTTTCGCTCCAGCGCCGCCAGCTTATCCTCCGCCAGCTTCATCCGTCCTGGTTGTCCGTTCCCCACCAGCGTGTCCATCTTGGTTTCCAGGCGCACCAACTTGTCCAGCACTTCTCGCTGAAATTCAATGTCGAGAGCCTTCAACGCAAACTCCCTATCGGAAATCCCCATGTCCGTTCCCCCACTCACTCGGATCACAACGGATAATCAACATGTAGCGCCGCAGAATAACGCGAATACTTCGGTGGCGAAGAACCGTCATAGAGCCGCAGAAAATAATCCTGGGCCACGGCCAGCCGCGCCAGGCTAAAGGTCTGTGTGCTAAACCGGCCCAGCAGATTACGGTCGTTCGCCTGCCCCCAGCCGTAGTCGTTTTCCCGCACTTCCACCAGCGCCCCATCCCGGTTCGCATAGGCCTTGTCGTTTATCATCGTGATCGACGTCGCCGCCCCGTCAAATCTAAAACCGTCATAATTAAGATGCGCCTCCGAGTTATAAATCTTGATATCCCCCGGTCCCGGCGCACTCTCATCCACATAGAACCCCAGTGGCTGCGTTCCTTGCGGAATCATCGAATCCGATTCCATGTTGGCGAAAACAAGATGATCGCTGGCCCCTTGCACGTAGACTCCATATTGATCGAACCAGTTAACTAATAGGTGCTGGAAGGTCAACCAAGTCTGTCCGTTTATGTTAATAACTGGTACATTGCTCAGCGCCATTGGCACGATCATTTCGTTATAAAACGTTGTCGGATTTCCCACCGAATAGACATAAAAAAATCCATTTGCCAGATAGAAATTTCCCCATGCCGTCAAGTTCGACGATACCGCCGACACCTTCTGCCCCCATACCGATCCAAACAGGCAGAAATTAACCGTCACGTAAGTCGGAGGTACCGCCGCCTTCCATGCATTCCCTGTCACCGGCACCCACGCCGTCGAAGGCACAGCGTAATATCCCGTCAAGTTCGGGGCCATTCCTGTTCCATACGCATCAAATGCAATCGGATTCCCTGAACTCCCCGATGACCCCGGCGTCAAACTCTCATTCCAAACATCCCCACGCTTGAACAGGATCGAATCTCCAGGTTGGAATGTTTGCCCGTTCACATGACCAATTGTCTGCCAGGCACTCGAGGACGCCGTGCCGCTATTCGCGTCAGTCCCCGTACTTGAACTTACATAGTAAGTGGTCGCCCAACTCTTCGCGCTCCACATCGGCAGCAATAGAAGTGCCACTATCACTCCGGTCATCTTGAGCGCAGCAATGCGAGTCGCGAACCGAATCGTAATGTGTAGTCGAAGGACTTCTGCTCCATTCGCGATCTCCCTGGCATTGATCGAAATTCTCACGGCCATCCTCTCCCGCTCTCCCCAATAAAAAAGCCACCAGCTCTCGCCGGTGGCTTGCATCCCCCGCTCTTTATCACCCTTCCCGCTCCGCCTCGTCCTCTACTTCTCGGCGCTGTCTCCAACGTCATAGTTCACCAGTCCGGCATTCGCCGACGGTGCCGGACCAGGTTGAGTCACTCGGCTCTCCGAGGCCGTCGGCGTGGGCACTTGCCCGCCCTCGGAGTCTGTCCCGTTCCAGTTCGTGACTTGTGGATTTCTGTCACTCTGCTCAAATGCCTGCGTGCCGGATGGTTCCGCCGCTTCCGGATTGATCGCGCTGCTCATGATTTTTTCTCCTTGGTAGAAATTATGTGAGGTCCTTACAAATACAACCCGGAAAGCCCAATGTGGGACAGCTGAGCGGAGTCGAAGGGGCTGTCCGTCGAGCGCAGCTCGACAGCTTTTTCTGACGGTCACAAAGATGTGGAGCAATTCACTTCCGACCTCTCAATAAAAATGGCCCTCGAGGCCTCACGCCAACCTTAATGGATCTCCCACGCCATAATCATCGATTCCGTCGGATTGTCCGCCGGAATCGTGATCCCGTTATTCAGCGTTCCGCCCGCCGTCACGCTCTCCGCCGTCCCGCTGCTTCCGCCCAGGAACGTGAAACCGGACGAACTCCCGCCGTAAACCTGCGCGCAGGCACTCGTGCAGCTGCTCGTAATCGCCAGGTAATACCTCCCCGGCTGCAACGTCGCACTTGCCGCCCAGTTCAAGGTTTTCCAACCCGTGCTCGGCGCAAAGGTCGTCCCCGCTGTGTTCCCAATGTGCGCCACCACACTCCCCGAACTGTTCAGAACGCCAATGTCATACGTATTGCTCGTGTTGTCCACAGTCGAAACATAGTAGGTCACCTGCGTTGTGCTCAGCGGAAACGTCAGCACTACTCCCCACAACTCCGCCTTATTCGCCGTGCTTGAAAAACTGATCGCTGTCCCCGTCGAATTCGTCGTGAACCACGGAATCGCGTACGATGCGCTGTTGCTCACATTCGAGCCCGGCATGTCCAGGAACATCTGTACCGTTGTGCTGCCCGAACTTGCCTGCAGTACTCGCCCCAGCACCTGCGTCCCCGTCGGTTGCGTTGCCCCCGCATCGTGGCACAAGGGATAATACCCGCTGTTCGCCGTACTGGAAGGCACAACGTAATCTCCCACTACCGTCGCCGTCCCGTCGAAGCTGCAAAAAGCAGACCCCATCCGTGCAATCGTCGCCACCCCAGACGTTCCCGCATTCGCAATCACGATTCCAATTGCCCCGCTCACCAATGCGCTCGAAGGCTTCGCCGCGCAGCCTGCCGTAGTCAACACCGCCAGCCCGTTCACCACCGTTCCATTCGTTGTGTCATTGCACAATTCATAGCTCTGATTGGCAAATTTCCCCAGCTCAAAGCCGCTTCCGCTCGCCGAGTTTCCCGCCACATAAACCGTTCCCGGCCTCAACCCGCTTCCGCTCCCTGCGCTGTTGAACGATCCCACGTTATAACTCTGATCAGTCCACGGTTTGAAGGTACTGCTGGCATCGACCACCCACTTCAACCCGCTATTGATCCAGAGTCCCAATCCCGGCGCCGCTCCCGAGGTCGAATTCTCGCTGCGCACCACCGCGTAACCATCGGTCGGATCGAACCCCAGCGAAGTCCTCTGCCACGTCGAGCTGTTCGTATAACTCGAGTACACATGCAAGTTTTGCGCCGTAGTCCCGTTGTATTCCCCCAGATCGTTCGCATCTTCCTGAAACAGATTGGAAAAAAACGAACTCGTCCCGATCGTCGCCACTTTCTGCGGCGTCCCCGCATTCGCCGAGATATAAAAGTTCCCGTCGTTCGAGATTCCCAGCGCTGAAGTCCCCGCTCCCGCCGGCGCCATCGCCGTCCCCGGAATCGGCGAACTCACCATCCACGGCCCCGCCACCAGCAATTGCCCGTTCACCGTAAGGTTCCCGTTAAACGTTCCGGAATTCGCCGCAATCCCGTTGCTCCCCGTATAAGTCAACGTTGATCCGCTATCCGTCAGCGCGCTATCCCCACTTACCGCCGCCCCATTCGAGGCGTACATCGCGACTTGCGCCGTCGTCCCGCTGTTCACCGCTCCAGATCCTCCGCCCCCGCATCCCGTGCACGTTCCCGTCACCGTTAAATTTCCATTAATGTTCACCGGCACGTTGAAGGTCTTCGCCGTCGCCGTCAGCCGCTCCAGGTAACTCGCGTTGTCTCCCACATTCCCGATGTAATTAGAAATTGCTACCGGAGAACCAAACGCCAGTTGCTCCGCTCCCGGCGCCGCTGCCACATCCAGCCCAATATAAGTATCTCCAGCGTCGTTCGGCGGACGGAACCCGATCGTCGCCAGCGTCTTCGCAAAGTTAGAATCCACCAGCGTAATGATGTGATGCGGCTGGATATTCCCGATTCCCGTCGTCGGATACTCGAAGTTAATTCTTCCTTTCACTCCGCTTCCACTGCCGTTGTTATATGCCCCATCCTGAAACAGCAGCCCCCCGATTGGCGGATAGTTTCCCGCCACCTTGCCTTCCAGGCATTGTTCCCACGCCCCGCCAAACCAGGAGCCGACTGCCGCCGTGTCTCCGCAGTTACGCACCTGCATTGTCGGCAGCGCATTCCAATCCACCGACACCACATCGCTCGGCTCCGTATCGAACGACGCCGGCTGGATCGAATAGCTTCCTGTTCCGTCTCCCGAAAACACCACGCTCCCCGGCCAGAACGGCAACACCGGCGTCCAACTCAATGCCTGCATCGCATAACTTGTGGTGTTCGCCCCCCCCGCATCCGTGTAGGTGCAAACCAGCCCCGTACACTGCGCCTTTCCCGTCACCGCGCTTCCGCACGCCGTCACGCTTCCGCCGTTGCACGATCCCTTGATCGGAAAGCTCGGCCCATTGGCGCTGATACTCGCCGAAGGCTGCATCCGGATAATGTCATACACCACCGTGTCCTGCGGATTTTGCGGAGGAATATGCGGCCACTGCACCGACACGTTGCCCGCTCCTCCATTCGTGAAGGTAACCCCGGCGAAAAGCGGCGCGCTATAAATCCCCGTCGTGGTGTCATGCGCCACCACGTAATAGTTCAACTGCGTCGATCCCGTCGTCCCGCTGAAAGCGAACGTAACTCCATGCCCCGCTGGCTGCTCTCCGCCCCGTACCGTCAACGGCTGCACATTCCCCTGATAAATAATCCCCACCGCTCCAAACGAACTGCCCAGATACGGATTCGGACACGGCCCGGCTCCTTCCTCCATATAAATGTTATCCAGCTCCGTACCGCCGTAGTTCCCTAGGAGCGTCATCGTATTGACGCCCCACATCCCAAATCCCTGCATGACCGAATCCGTTACCCGCGTCACATTGTTCGCGTAGTTCGTCACTCCATTGCCCCCGCATTGCGGGCTGATATTCGCTTTATCGATCCAGATCACCGGCGCGCCCCAATTGGCTGCATAAACGTACGATCCGCAATGGTTCGCGGTGCACGTAATCCCCTGCGTTCCGTCCGCATCCAGGCCGCGAATCGTCGCCGCCTCGTCGTCATCTTCCACAATGAACTGGTTGAACGTTCCGCCGCCCGAGATAAACGAGGACTTGATATCCTCGATCGTTCCCGGCATGGCGTTGTCTTCAATCGCCGCGTTCTCGATCGCAATCGTTCCCGGGCTCGCCACCGCCGCAAGATTGCTCGCAATCTGCGTATAAGTAATCGTCGTTCCGGAAACCGTTACCGGCCCGTGATTTCCCCAATACGCCACGTTATCCGTGAAATTAATATTGACCCTGTCTCCCGTCACGATCGTGCTGCACGCCGAAACCGTTGTAATCGTCACCACGTTCGATTGCCGCTGCGTGTTCGCGATCAGGCAGCCGTCGGCGTGCACCGTGGACGTAAAGTTCACTCCCTTCAGTGTGAGCCCGCCGTAGTGATTCGAGTTCACCTGGTCACCCAGAAATATGCAGCGGTCCCGCGTTGAACACGAAAGCAGCGTGCCATGCCCTTCAATCAATGTCCGGCTACAGTGCGCGAATATCGATCCGTAAACCAGTAACGCATTCCCGCTCGCTCCCGTCGCCGGCAAAATCACGTGCGCATTCGCATCCACCGCGTTGCCTGTCGTCGGCAACCCGCACGCATCGTTGATCGCTTCCTGGATCCCGCTCGACGCGCTGCTGATCTTGTATCCCGCGGAGTGTGAATAGGTCGGCGTAAATATAATCGTCCCCGAAGCCGCTCCTGCCGTGCACGTTCCACCCGTAATCATTGCCGGCTCCGGCGTCCCCTGCACGCTCAAGTACACGTAGTACATCGAGAACCCGGACGTATCCACGCCCATCGGACACGGCGTCAGCGTGATCGTCGCCTGCGTTCCCCCAATCAGACTCCCGCTCGGGCTCGCACTCCAGTTGTCGCTCGCCGTCACATATCTCACCCCACTCAGGTTGTTCACCGACATCTGTGAGCCCACCGGTTGCACAATGCTCTGGCTTCCCGTTGGACTTATCGTCACCCCGCCCGGCCCGCCGCTCGGCGTAGCCGGAGCGTATTGCCCCGACGCCGACGAATACGACAGCACCTGCCCGTTCGTCGGAGCCCCCGCCGCCACCGGCACACTCTGAATCGCCGTCGCATTCGCGCTCGATCCGCAAGGCCCCCACGCCCCACTTCCCAGCAGACAGTTCAGTCCAGTAGCCGTCCCGCTTCCCAGTTCGTTCGTCGGCACCAATCCACTCACCAGGTCCGCCTTCGCCGCCACGCTGGAATCCACATATTGTTTTGCCGCAGCCTGCAGCGGCGCAGTCGGATTCCCGCTCAACGTCAACGGCCCTGTCATCGACCCGCCCGCCGTCGCCAGATAATTCCCCGCTCCCACCGCCGCCACGGAATCATCCACGTACGATTTATTGGCCACATCCCCCGTATTCACCGGCGTCGGCACATTCGGTGGCACCGTGAAACTCTTTGTCCCCGTCACCGTCTCCGTCCCCGCCAAATGCACCACCGCGCTGTCGTTCGCCTTCGCCGCCAGCGCCGTATTCAAATACTGCATTGAAACCGGCTGCGCCGCCGTTCCCGTCCCCGGCGTCGTCCTCACCTGCGCCAGCGTCGCCGGAGAACTCGTCGGCACCACCCAATATTCCGTTCGCACTTCCCCCGGCTCCAACTGATAAACCACCGTGTAGTAGACTCCTGCCGGCGTCGCTCCCGCGTTCGGCTCCAGCGCCGCATTCAATGCCCCGCCCGTTCCCAGAGTCACGTTCAAAACTCCGGGAGCCACTCCCGTTCCGCTCGCCGTCACAAACGCCGGCCACGTAATCACCAGCACTCCCTGGGCCGGCGTCCCGTCCGCCATGTACACCGTGTCAATGACGCTCGTCAGCGTCCCCCCGCTCTGGGGAGAGGGCGAAGCCGCGCCCGGGGAGGACCCTTTCGCGCGCGGCTCCGCCTTTGAGGAAACACCTGCCTTCTCCGCTCTTCCCGCGGATCCTTCTGCTCGCGCCGCAGCCCACAAGCTCAGCCCCACCAGTAAAACTGCCGCTGCCAAATAAAAAAGCCGCCCCGCTGGACGGCATGCTTGAAACATACTTCCTCCTCAGATTCAATCGCGTCCTGAGCGAAGGTTGCGCCCTACGCCGCCAACTCTCAACCTCGTCCCCGCAAATACTCTTCTACGCTCCTCACATAAATCTCGGCAAAATCTGCCACCGGCCGCCGCCCCTCAATCAGATCCATCGCGTCTTCCACCGTCCATCCCATCACACCCAGCAGGGCCAGCGTCATCATCGGTGCCCGGTGCACTCCCGCCGCGCAATGCACGAACAACTTGGTTTCGTCCGCTTCCAGCGCTGTCAGGGCAAACTCCACCCCACGCGCGAACACTTCCGCCGGCTTCGGCTCGAAATCGTCGTCCACCGGGTTCCAGCAAACTGCGATTCCATGGGGTTCCGCCAGCGCCGTGTCATCGAATTCAATCTGCATATTGATGATGTGCGTGATCCCCGCCCGCGCCACCGCCACCATGTTCTCCGCTGTCCAGATTCCCCCGCCCACTCCAATCCGGTCCGTCACCCACGTAATGTCGATCCCCATCTTAGGCCGTCCGCCCCGGACCTCTCTCCCCGCCGAATTCTTCCTGAACGCCGCGGCCACCCCGCCAGTCGTTCCCAGCGCAGCCTGCCCGCTCTTCCCGCCCGATCCTACCCTCGGGGAGATCGAGAGCCCATGCCCTCGACTCCGCTTCATTCTACGGCATCCTCTCGCCCCGGACCCTCCCCACCCAACTCCCGCACTTCGCTCTGCCCCCACTTCGCTTTGATCTCGCTTCGCGGCATCTTCTCCTCGATCCCACCCGCTTCCGCATTCTCGATTTCCCGCGGCTCGGTCAAAGCCTCCGCTGATTGATCCCCCTCGCCTGCTACCGGCTCCGTCTTCACCAGTCGCTTGTACAACGAATAAACCAAAGAATCTTCCGGCCTCTCCAGAGTTTCTTCCGTTGCCGGATACACTCCCACCACTTCGAAAAGATACTTCGCAGCCCCCACTTGCCCATCTTTGGCTCCTGCGATCAACCCCTTCACAATTTCCCCCGAGGCTAACCGCACCTCCGTGGCAATATTCCTCCGCACCTCGGCAAAATCCTTCGGCTCACGGGCCTTCGGCTTCTCTTTCTCCGCGGCCTCTTGCTTCACTGCCTCGTCCCGATTTACTTCTTCCACTCGGCAGCCGTTCTTCCCCGCTCCCCTTTTGCGTTCTGCTTTGCTCTCGCCCGCAACGTTGCGCACGCTCTGAATGCCGCCCCCATAACCGGATTTCCTCACCGTCCACTCCAAACCGTCAGCCGAATATAAGCAGCCAAACGTCTCCCGCCACCGCGCCAAATAAAAAAGGCACGCTGGGTAGCGCGCCTCTGTTAGAGTATTTCTTTTTTCTTAACTCTATAAAATCATTATATCACAAAGCATAGGGACTTTGGGACATTTTTTGAAATTTATTTTTGATTTGTTTTCAAATACTTCCCCGGAAATCGCCTCTTCCCCCCTCTTGACAACTTTTTTTGACGGTCTTCTTTCCTTCCGATTTCTATTAGTCATGGCGCTTCCCCGCGCCTTCCGGAAAACGCTCCAGCAAATCCAATCTCAATAAACTCTCGCTAAGTTCATCGATCAGCTCCGGCAGTCGCCTCTCCAGCGTCTTGCGAGTGCACTGCAAAATGCGCGCCGCCGTCTCGTGATCGTATTCTTGTAGCACCACCCGCGCGATCAGCTGCCCGTCGAATCCCTGCAGCTTCTTCAGGCACCTCTCCACGTCATGCAAAAAAATTACCCTGGCCTCGAATGTCGTCGCCGTAAAAGCGCTAATCCTCGCCCGGAATAACTCCCTCCCCAACAAAGACGGTACTCGTCCCGCCTCCAGCGACCATCGCATGTAGCGCCGCAGCAAAGCCGTCGTCTTATTTCGATAAAGCCATAAGTCCGGGTCTACCTGCCAATTCTGGTGCTCCGCGGTACTGGCCTCAACTGCAATGCTCGTCCTCGACGGGAAGTTGTGCGCTGGCAGCGCTCTCACCGCCTCACGCTCCGCCATCTGTCCGCGCTCTTCATCCCCCCGTTCCAGGAAGGCGCTCATGCCACACCCCCCGTCGCGTCCATGTCAATTCCACTCGTCTCCATATGACCAGTCCCCTTGCCGTTTTCCTCCCACTTCGGACCACGCGGCACTCTCGCCCTTCCTTCCTCATGAGAAGCTGGCGGCAGCTCGGCCATGGCGCGTGCACAATTCATGCAATAGATTTCTGGCCCTCCCCTCGGGCGCAGCCACAAACCGCCGCAGCGTTCGCAATATTTCAGTTCCAGGCTCACTTTGCCTGTCGAAATGCTCTTCCCTTTCACGACTCCTCCTGGACCCGGCCTCATTTCGAACCCGGTCGGTTGTGACGCCTCCGCTGAATGACTGACGCAAGCCGCAGACGCAAAAAGCCCCACGTTCAATCTCCGTCTCCAAAAGGAAGATCAAACGCAGGGCTCGTTTTTCTTACGACCACCTGCTTGCGCTATTTAGTTATTCCCATCAAATCCCAATCGAACCGCGGGCGTTCCCGCCCTTATATCTCCGCCGAAGTTCCTCCCGCTAACATCGATTCCCCCTTGCGTTGCCGGAAAAACCCCTCCTCGTATCCCGACTTTAGAACCCGCCCATTTTGCACCACCACGCTGATTCGTCCGCTAAAGTCCAATGTCTTCAGCAAGCTCTCCATCGCCGCCGAGAGCACTTCCGCCGCCCTCACTTTTCGCCGGAATTCGATGAAGTTCTTCCCTTCGCTGCCGCTATCCCCGTTGCTCATGACCGTCCGCTTTCCCCAACAAGATGAGTTATACCCTAACGCCACCGTATAGCTCCTCATTTGTGCAGTCAAGGTCGAGATTATCCCCTTGACTCAACTTTGCTCCTCTGGTAAAGTCGTTTCATGCTTAGTTACCGCGCCTTTCCGGGCTTAGATTTAGACTCATGCGCAGCCAGTTCTTTCTTCGCCGCCCTGAGCACCTTCGGATGGAATACGCTTTCAGCTAACTCCGCCGTTGTCATCTTAGCCGGATGCTTCTTGAATCGCGGTTTCTTCATGGTGACCCTATGACCTCTGCTCCCGTAAATTTGATGTCGCTGGTTGACAACTACAGCACGGATGAACACTGCCGCGAAGCGCTGGCCCATCTCCGGTTTCCCGATGGCGTGAAGTGCGTGAAGTGCCAGAGCGCCAACGTTGCGCCAGTGGCAGACCGCAAAGTGTTTGTCTGCTATTCATGCCGCTATCAGTTCTCCGTGACGGTTGGAACGATCTTCCATGACTCTCATCTGCCGCTTACGAAGTGGTTCATGGTCACCTATTTGATGACCGAATCCCGCAAGGGTATCAGCGCTAACCAGATTAAGCGCATGATCGGCGGGAGCTACAAGACGGCATGGTATCTCTGTCACCGCATCCGCAAGGCGATGGAAGAGGCGGAGCACAAGATGACGGGCACCGTCGAAATTGACGAAATGTACATCGGCGGTCACACCACACACAAGGACAAGTGGAAGAAGCACACGCCAGTCATCGGTATTCGTGAGCGCGGCGGATGCTTGCACTTCATCGCCGCCGAAAACCTGAATCAGGAAAAGGTCTACGAGATCATCGCCCGGAACGTGGATAAGTCGGTGGATGTCATTATGACCGATGAATCCAAGCTCTACAATTTCAATCTCACGAAGTATGCTGGCAAGCACAAGAAAGTCAACCACACCGAAAAAGAGTACGTTCGGTACGAGGGCGGGTTGACGGTCACCACGAACGCTATTGAGTCTGCATTCAGTCTGTTCAAACGCGGCGTTGTAGGTGCGTGGCATAAGGTTTCTGTGAAGCATCTTCCGGCCTATCTCAATGAGATGACTTACCGCTTTAACAACCGCAAAAACAAGTGCCTGTTCCGTGACACCCTGATACAGATGCTCAAGTCCGAAAACATCGAATACAAAGAACTCACTGGAGCAGCCTAACTCCAGTTACCGTGACGGCCTCTCTGGATTCCACTGTCGCCACGATGGGCGCGTCTGGTGTCCATTCGGGAAACTCGCACGATACAACTAGCGACTTATCGTCATTGGTGACAGTTGAAACTTTAATCATATAAATTCCACGTCCGGCCATAAAGAAATCGCCATGATGGATCGCGCCGTCGAAATCTATTTCCACTTTCGGGCGCTTCACGGAGATATCGGTTTGAATAATCACCCGCGTGCCGTAAGGGGCTTCCGGCAAAGTAGACGGAACTCTACTCTGAGAGAAACGAATGTGCTGCAATATTGGAGGAGGCTGTTGCGTTTGCCCAAGAGATGGCTGTTTCTGGATTGGCGGGATGGGTTTAGACTTGATTCCCCTAAGTGCGTCGGCTAAAGCCTGGATCGCCAACATTACTTTGTTAAATCCGTCATCCATGTGCTTAGTTAAATTCGCGATGTCATCTCTGGTCGCCTCCACCGTTACCTGACTTGTTAATTGCGAGATTTGATTTCGGAATTGTGCCTTATCGTTGCATCCTTGCAAAAACCCCGAGACTCCCACCAACACCAAAAACAACGGTAACCCAATTCGCCACAACCATCCGAATCGTTTATGCTTCTCTAATTCGGCTACCTTCCCCGGAATAATTGCCAATATTACCCCAAGTAGTGCAACGATCAGGACCGACATGTCGGCCCAACTTTCGCGGAGTTCCCCCCACCACTTTGTGAGTTCTGGAAACATGTCACCCTCCCGACCGCAACAGGGTACGCGCCCCTCGCAGTTGAGTCAAGGCGATAAGTTGAGTGAAAGGGATAATCTCGGTCAAGGTCGTTATACCCAACGGGCTGTGGATATCTTTTTATAATTAGCGCATTGCTATATTCCATGCTATACTCCCGCCTATGAAGTTCCGAGTTCTGCAAGACAATCTCCGCAACACTCTGTGGGAGCGCATCGAGGAAGGCGACCTCACCGGCCTCCGGCTTGCCCAGCAAACCGGTTTCAAGCAGGCCCATATCTCCAATTTCCTCAACCGCAAGCGGGGACTCAGCCTCGAGGGTATGGATCGTGTCCTCGCCGTTCAGCATCTCTCTGTGCTTGATCTGCTCGACCCCTCCGAGGTCAACAAGCGCGCCTCCATCCTCCCTCCCAGCAATGACGAATTTGAAAACGTCCTCCTGACCGATGGAACCGTCGCCGCTACCCAGCCCCTGATCACCAGCATGGCCGTCAAGGAAATTCTGAAATTCAAGAAGACATTTCTCAAGAAACTGAAGCCGGAAATCGAAGGTGATCGCGAACCGTGGGAACGCTTTGTCGTGATTAAAGCCGACGCCCGCGAAGGCATGAGCATGTACCCGCGCCTTCTACCCGGCGCTACCCTGCTCATCGACCGTCACTACAACTCGCTCAAACCCTATCGCAAAGGTGAGCACAACATGTACGCCGTCCTCAAAGACGGAACCTGCACCGTCAAGTACGTCGAAACTGCCGGCAAGCAGTTAATTCTGCGCCCGCAGAACCAGGCTTATCCCGTCGACATCGTTCCTATCGAGAATGGCAAATCAGCCTCCGATTACCTCGTCGGCCGCGTCTGCCACGTAGGAATCGAGACGTAAAGAATCAACGCAAGAGAAAGTGGTGTCCTAATTTCGCCATGATGGGCTCGCAGGTACACAAAGGCAAGTACATGAAGGAAGCCTGGGGCGAGCGTGGTTCATGAATCTAAGGCATTCCCCGTAAAGAATTAATGACCGGGGAAAGAGCAGGAACCGGCGAGACCTACTCCGCATTCCAACTATCGAACATCTTCCACAACTTATCCGCCGTTGCCCGGTAGATCAAATATCCGCCCCCTGCATCCGTAGTCTCTCGGAAAAATAATTCCCCTCGCCCATCTCCATCCGCATCCACCACATCGATCAGTTCCAGCCGCGGCGTCACATCCAGATGAAACTTGTCGGTCACGCCCGCATACAATTTCCGCAGGTCGCCGTAGATATCGGTTCGCGCCACCAGCGTTACGCTATACGCCTCGCCCGCTCCCGCCGCAGCGGGCATATGTGCTTCTGCGCTCAAAATCATTACCGGCTGATTCGTACGCCACAAATCAAACCCTTGAAACTGAACATTCTCCAACACCGGCTGCGCTGGTTTCCCCTGCCCCTTTCGCGCCGCTGCCGCCATCTTCGGAGCCGCCGGTCGCGCCGAGATCTGATTCTTCGCCAGCGCCGCAACATAAGCCTTCACTTCATCTCCCGCCGCCGCCGCCATCTGATTTCGTCGCTCTTCCTCTTCCCCCGTCTTCCAGAAAAATTTATAGGATTGCGGATCAGGCCCCGCCTCATCGGAGATCGCCGCCACCATCCGCAGCGGTCCCGCGCTTGCCGGATCACTAGCGCCCGTTGCGTTTCCCGCGCCCTGTTTCTTCGTTGTCGCCGTGTCGTCTTCGTCCGGCGGCGCCGTTGCCGTCGGCTTGCCCCGCCGCAGCTGCGGCCGGTAATAGTCTCCCTGCGTCTTCCCCCCCCCCGAGTCACTCGCCGCCGCCGGACTCGCCGCCCCGCTCTGTCCCCCATTCCCCTGTTGTTTGCCGCCTGAATCTGCGGACTTATCCGCAGCCGAAGCATCCGTCCCCTTCGCCGTATCTGGTCCGGCCTTCGCTCCAGTAGAGGAACCGCTCCCTGGTTGCGCAGCCCCCGCCGTCGTGCCGCCTGTCTTCTCTGCCGATCCCGAACTCGCCGTCCCCGGCTCCGGAGCGCTCGCAGCCCCCGCGTCAGAGCTCCCCGCCGGCTTCCCAGCATCTTTTCTCGTCAGCCGCGGCGGTCCGTCTCCGTTATCGTCCAGCCCCACCGGCTTGTCTTCCGCCTTGCGCGTGCTCTTCGCAGCCTCCGCTCCCTTCGGCAAATACGTTCCCGTACCTATCCACGGATTCGCGCTGCCCGGCCCCTTGCTATGCCGCGCGGCATTAATCGTGAACAAACCCTCCGGATCGCCACTCTCTTCCGCCTCGTACACCGTCCCCGATTCCAGCGCCATCGGCACCGGGTCCGCCTTATACGCGCTGGCATCGTAGAACTTCCCATCGATCAGAATTGCCACCGGAATCAGCGTCCCTTTGCCGCTGCTGTCCAGCTCCAAAATTCCCACCGCGCGCGGCTCTTTCTCTTTTTTCGCCTTCTTCTTTTCCGCTGGCTTCGCCTCTGGCGTTTGCTCCGGACGTTTCAGCTGCGGCCTCCCCTGCCCCGCGCTTCGCCCAGCCATCCCCGCCAAAAACATCGCAAGAATGACAACAGCAGTGGCGAACCGCCCCAATCTGCGGTATAAGGATTTTCTGGAGATGTCTCCTCCCCGCCTCGACGTTCCAACCGCCGAGATCGTGGAAGCGCCCTCCAGCCTCGATTGCTCCGAACTTTTTTTAAGAAATGAGATGCTCATGAATATCAATATCAATGATAAGGCTCCCGACTTCACTTTGCACAACGAGGACGGAAACGACGTCTCCCTGAAAGCCCTCCGCAGCAAAGTAGTCGTCCTTTACTTCTATCCCCGCGCCGACACTCCCGGATGCACCGTCGAAGCCTGCGCCTTCCGCGACACCTACAAGCAAATTCAGAAAACCGGCGCCGTCCTCCTCGGCATCTCTCCCGACACCTCCAAAGCCCAGAAGAAATTCCAGGAAAAATTCAAACTCCCATTTTCCCTCCTCGCCGATGCCGACAAGAAAGTCGCCGAGTCCTACGGCGTCGTCCAGGAAAAAAATATGTACGGCAAAAAAGTAATGGGTATCGCCCGCACCACCTTCATCATCGGACCCGAGGGCAAAATCCAGCACATCTTTCCCAAAGTAAAGCCCGAGGGCCACGCCGTCGAAGTCCTGGCCTATTTAAGAGAATCAGCCACCTAGTTAGAGGCCTTGAATGCCGTGCCTTAAGGCGCGCCGCACGGAGACGAACGAAAACCGTTCTTGGCCCTGACTCAGCGCTCATGTGTGCCTGAGAACTGGATTTTCGGCTTCGCGGTGGGATGAAGCCCACGGCGCCAGAGGCTGTTACGAAACTCGTGCCGTCCGCTGAAGCGGACTCACTTTGTTCCATCTGCGGCTTCCCGGCACTGGCGCGCCGGGCTTTCACATGCCGCCGCTTCGCGGCTGGGATGGGTCTTGTTCCACCGTCGGTGCTCGGCGTCGGGTTTCGTAACAGCCTGGCCAGCCGTGGGTTACAAAGGTGGGAATGAACAAACCCCGGAGGGGCAGGAGATCTGTTCTCACGCGCACTCATCATGCCCCGGAATTTGTGCGACCCCACATAGGTCGCCACGTCCGAAACACCCACGGGGAGTAGTCAGGATATCGATCCCCTCTTCCGCGGGGAACAAATCAGCCTTCCCGCGCGTAACATAACAAGAGATCATGGTCTTCCATCTCTCGCCAGGAGAAACTCATGCCCGCCTTCATCAAACTCCTTCTTCCCGCCATGCTGCTACTCACTGCCCCCATCCTTGCAACCCCGCCCCCAGCCGACACCCACTCCTCAATCGTAATCGTCTTCCAGGATGGCCATCGCCAAACGGTTGACACGTCTGATCTCGCCCGCATCGATTTCAAGCCTCCCGTCACCGTGGTTTTCAAGGATGGCCGCCAGCAAAGCATTTCCTCCACCGACATCGCCCGCATCGAATTCGAACCCGGCGCCAGCGCTCCCGGCCGCAATCACTTCATCGGCAAATGGCAGGTGGGCGAAGGCAATGGCAGCAACTTCTATATCACGCTTGAGGCCGATGGCGAAGCCCGCAAGTCGATCGGCTCCAGCCACGGCACCTGGACCGTAGTCGCCGGGGAAGCCCGCATCAGCTGGGATGATGGCTGGCACGACGCCATACGCAAAGTCGGCTCCAACCACGAGAAGCGCGCCTACGAACCCGGCAAATCATTCGATGACACTCCTTCAAACGTCACCGCCGCCAGAAACACACAACCTCAACCGATTTAGCTCGACGAGCGGCGGCTTTGAAAGGGCGCGACTTCCAGTCGCGCCGAAAGAACCTCCCGAGACTAGCAGCGCTTCCAAGCCCGCTGAAAAACTCGACCCTGTTCCTGCTTTTGGGTGGCGCAGCGGTTCACGCTGCGATAACTCCCCCTGATGACCGCGGTTTTAGCTGCCGAGGGATGTTCTCAATCCCAATATACTGTTTCTCCGCAACCTCCTCGTCCGCCAAGTCCAGCATTCCTTCGTGTACCTTCGTGGTTGATGAATTTAGGACACCACCGTTCATCCCCGAACGCGCCTCCCGCTCCGCCCGCGCTCTAGTACAATGCTTCCGTGAGTACTGCCGTTCGCATTGGAATCATCGGCGACTTCAATCCTGAATTCCCCTCCCACCCCGCCACCTCCGCCTCCCTGCAACACGCCGCCCGCAAACTCAATCTCCAAATCGACTCCGAGTGGATCCCCACCCCATCCCTCACCACCCCCGGCGCGGAAAAACTTCTCGAATCCTTCGACGGACTCTGGGCCTCGCCCGGCAGCCCCTACAAAAGTTTCGACGGCATGCTCAAAGCCATCGAGTTCGCCCGCCGCCGCGACTGGCCCTTCCTCGGCACCTGCGGCGGCTTTCAGTACGCCCTCATCGAATTCGCCCGCAACGTCCTCGGTATCGCCGATGCCGACAGCGCCGAAAACAACTCCGGCTCCAAAAACATCGTCATCTATCCCGTCGCCTGTGCTGTCCCGGATCGCAAAGGCAAGGCTCCCAAACTCTCCGGCTTAGTTCCCAAAATCCGCCTCCGCCCCGGCTCCTACCTGCAATCGTTCTACGGCAAAGACAAAGAAATCGTCACCGAAGAATTCTTCTGCAACTTCGAAGTCAATCCCGAATACGAATGGGCCACCATGGAAGCCGGATTCCCCATAGTCGCCCGCGGCAGTCATGGCGAAATCCGCGCCATCGAATCTCCCACTCACCGCTTCTTCGTCGCCACTCTTTTCCAGCCCCAACTCTCTTCCACCGAAAAATCTCCCCATCCGGTAATCCTCGCTTTTATCCAAGCCGCCGCCGATTGGGGTCGCAAAAAGCTCGACGACAGCGTCCTCGAGTAAGAATTCACCGACCGTAACATTACTGAAAGTTAATCCGTTCTGTGAGCCCCTTCCTAAAGTTTCCCGCTCCATCGCCGATCTATGTCCTTATATGGTGAATCCAGTTAGCAACCTAAACCAGAGCCATCCCCCCGAAGCCGCGAAAGCGGCCGCGCCCAAGCCTCAGCAAACACAGCAGCCGAGCACTACCCAACCTTCGGACACTGTCACGCTGAAAAGCACCGGCGCAGCCAAATAACTCGGAGGACATTACTAAACCAACCTAACCCCTCGTGCGCGTTGCACCACACCAAGATGGAGAGACGGGCACCTCGCCTGTCCTCCACTCTTGCTTTACTGATTGTTTAGGATTTTTTCTCAGCTAGGGCACGACGCTGACCGTTCTCAAGAATTCAGCCAGCCAATAACTCGAACACCGGATAGTGATCCCCCAGTGCGACAAACGCCTCCACCGGCGATCCCGCCTTCACGGGAAAATACCGCTGCACTTCGCGCTCGAAATTATCCAGGTAGGCCTTCAGCGGCTCCGGCTTCTCTGCATCCGAAACCGGGCGTAGCCGGAATTTCTCTCAGCTGCTTCCCTTTCTTCAGCGTCACTTCACCCGCCGCCTCAGCATTCCGTACCCATTGCGTACGCCCACGCGGCGCCACCAGAAACCGCTTCCCGTCCCGCTCCAGCAGATTGATCGGCGTGGAATAAAGTTTCCCGCTCTTCCGTCCCCGCACCTGCAGCAGATAGTTATACGAAAACCCCAGGCCCATCCCAACCAGAAATCCGAAAACGCGATTGAAGATTTTCTCCACCGCGATAGGTTCGCGAAAGGCTGGAAGTCCCGAACTCATGCGCCCAATTGTACGCCGCCCTCACAGCGCCTTGATAAACCTCAGCGACGCCGAATTCATGCAATACCGCAGCCCCGTCGGCTTCGGACCGTCGTCAAACACATGCCCAAGATGCGCATCGCACTCCGTACACGCCACCGCCGTCCGCACCATGCCTATGCTGGTATCGGAAATCCCCCGCACATTCTCTTTCGCAATCGGCTCCCAAAAACTAGGCCAGCCCGTTCCCGAATCGAACTTCGTCGCCGAACTGAACAGCGCATTGTCGCAGCAGATGCACCGGAAAAGTCCCTTGTCATGCAGATCCCAATACTTCCCACTGTAAGCCAGTTCCGTATCCGCTTCCCGCGTGATCTCGAACACCCCCGATGGCAGTTGCTTTCTCCACTCCGCCTCCGTCTTCACCACCCGCGCAATCTTCACCTTGGCCAGCCGCTTTCCCTCGTCGGAGAATTGAACAATCGTCACCTCCGCCGGCTCCGTCTTCGCCGCCTCCGCAATCACATGCGGCCGCCGCAATGAAAACAACGCCGCCCCTCCCAGCGCCGCCCCCACCCCCGACAAAAACAATCTCCGCCGTAAATTAACCTG